>Ga0209985_10000021_pt1 | contig 177876 bp, 138 predicted proteins | sample NOAtaG_FD_187305 | JGI IMG/M metagenome (GOLD analysis project Ga0209985, IMG submission 187305) | Freshwater lake microbial communities from Lake Erie, under a cyanobacterial bloom - NOAA_Erie_Diel6S_1000h metaG (SPAdes) (version 2) | ecosystem: Environmental > Aquatic > Freshwater > Lake ... | reverse complement strand
GTCTTCGACGACTACCAACACCTGCTGGACGCCGGCGCCGAGGCTTGGCAGCAGCTCACCCCCGAACTGCTCCGCTCCGTCTGTGCCTGCGACTACATCACGCACGACTTGGAGAGGTGATCCGTATCAGTTTCGAACACCGAACTCAAACGAGAGCAGGTATTGAGCGTAAAGCAGTGGATAGGCCACATCCATTCGAAAGCCCGTATACCCACTCGGGTCAACGCCCGCGGCCTCGAAAATCCGCTCAGTAAGACGGGTGTGATTCGGCAATCCGTGGACCGCCGAGTTTGCGATACCGCGACCAAGGAGCATCGGGGTGATTGTTAGAGGCAGCCGATCGAACCAACGACGGGACGGCGCGCCGCTGACGCCGCCCATGCTGCCATGGTGATATACCCCAGCGGAGCACTCGAGGCTGCCGACCATCGAGCGGGGCAAATAGACATCTGAAATCAGACGTTCACTGGGATGCGAGGCGATGATCCCCGAGTTGAGGTAACCAACTTCACTCTCCTTAACAATAACGTTCGAGGATTCAAAGGGCCCGGCGAAGATGTCCATCGGTGCTGTGGACTCGAAGGTCGGATCGACGACTTCAATCGCGACACCGAGTCTCACGTCGCAAGTCACGCGAGGCGTTGGTAATGAGCAGAACTCCTTCAAGAGACGGCTCCTCTGTGGCGCGTCACCATCCGCCTGAGCATCGCGCGGGCGATCCCCGGTCGCGTACGAAAGAACAAACGGCGTCGACGTGCCCGTGCGGACGAACCCGCAACGCCCCACCGTCGCGGTCACATCCATATCTCCCGGGAACGCGGGCGACTTTGATGGTGTGTACACACGCACCCCGAGCGCCGCTCGAGAGCAGCTCCCGAGCAGTTCCGCCGATGACAGGAAGAGCCTCTTCTGAAGGTCCGGCTCGTCTTCGGAGTCTCTGCCGACAGCTGGGCCGCTGCTCTCGATTGCCTCAAGTGACGCGACCAGTCGACGCTGACTGCCCCCGGCGTGTTCGACCAGCGATTGAAGTTCATCGACCGCGGCCGAGCACTGTTCCAACCTGGCCTTTGCGACTTCCATGCGCGATGCCGCCCTGAGAAAACTACGCAATCCCTCGATCCCCGGGAAAGCGGCGAACACTCCCGAAAGTTCTCGTTGCGCCCGAATTCCTGCGAGCACTCGATGACACAATGGCACTTGCAGAGAGAGCCATCGCGCCATGCCCGTGCTCCGCCGCGCACTAAACGGAAACGAAGCGATTAGTTCCCCGAATTCGCCCCGGATGCGAGCAGCGACCCGTCCCGCCCAAGCGACATCCATCGAAGATGTGCCCTTGGCGAAAGTTGGACCCTCGTTCTCAACTGCCCTTCCGGCCTCGGCGGGATGCTGCGAATGATTGATGATCGATGGCCGATTCATACTGAAACTCTATCTGAGAAATTTCTCAAATCTGCTTGTTTCGCCATTTTTGGGTGTATAATTTGCGCGGTCTTCGCTTCGGAAGCGCTCCCCAGGTGACCAAGCCAACGCACTCCCAGACCGCAGTCCGATACGAACACGCACGCGATGTTCGCCTGATGAAGTCGATCCATGGCAACCCGTCCAGCGCCTTCGGCGACGAGCCAGCACACTGAACCCTTGGAGTATACAGACATGCGAACCATCAGTCTTGATTTCCGGCTCAATCCCAAGCAGCAAATCGGTGCGGCTTTGCTGCTTCTGCTGCTGACGGGTAACGCGGTGCAAGCACAAATTGTGTACAGCGGCGTGCGGAACATCTCCATCCCTTTGGGTACGGGCAGTCCCACTCAACGCTTGTACATCGGTCTGCAGGAATTGACGACTCGAACCGGCAATACGACCGTCGCCGGGGATGACTTGACGCTGAGCGCAAACAGCACGGCGACGGGCATAAATTCGTTTATCACCGTCGGGTCGATTGCTTTCTCAGGTACCAACTCGGTGACGTTTAACAATGCAGCGGGATTCCCCCCAAACATTCGCCCAATCGAGAGTGGTGTCTTGATCGGCCCCGGAACCTACCCGAGCGCATCGGGAGGAACGATCGGTGTCGGCACACCTAATGCGCTGCCCCTGTACCAGAATCAAACGCGCTTTATCGGTTTCCGTGTGCGCGGGACAACCACGACCACTTTCAACTATGGCTGGTTGCGTCTGGAGGTCGGGGATGACTTCCAAACCTCCAGGCTTGTCGACTTTGCCTTGCAGACGACGCCCAATACGCCGATCGCAGCGGGGGAAGGGATCGTGGTGGTCCCGCCGTTCTTCGATGTGACGTCAAGTCCGTCTCCATTGTGGCAGGTCACAGGCACTTCAGTGGTTTTCACCGGTGCGGCGATCGCCGATGCGGCGTGCGGGACGATCTCCTATCAGTGGCAGCGTAACGGGGTGAATGTCGTCAACGGCTCCGGAGGCGCATCATCGGGCGGCGGGACTGTGTTCAATGCGACCACGCCGAGTCTGGTCATCACCGATCTCGCCTTGAGCGACGCCGGAAGCTACTCGCTCGTGGCAACAACGCCGTCCTGCGGCACGCGTACAAGTTCATCCGCTTCGCTTGTGGTGTATCCGGCCAACGTATGGAGATCCACGCTGCTCGGTCCCGCGGGCTCAACCCAGTCCTGGTCGTACGGCATCACCGGTTCGACGCAGCAGGCGGGCGAGGCAACATTCAGCGGGCTTGCGCGCGCGGTGCTGACCAACGGCGCGGGTGGAACGTGGACGAACCTGCACCCGACGGGTCTACCTGCGAACAGCACGTCCAGCGCCCGCGGCCTCGCACCCGATCAGATCGTTGGAATCACCTCAATCCCGAATCCGTTCCCGCTCGGGACGCAGTCAGTTGCAACGTTGTGGGCACGCTCCGGCGAGTTATGGTCGTGGAACAATCTCAATCCATCACCCCCCGCCGTCGCTGCTCCGGCGTCATTCTCGATTGCCAAAGCCACCGATGGGAATCAGCAAGTAGGCTCGGCGACGGTCGGGGGCCAGCAGCTTGCGGCCCTGTGGAGTGGATCGGCAGAGTCCTTCGTGAGTCTCAATCCTGTCGGCTCGATTCAGTCCGAGGCGAACGCTGTTCGTAACGGTCAGCAGGCGGGCTCGTCGTTCATTGGGGGGCAGCAACGCGCAGGCCTCTGGAACGGCACGGCCGAGTCGTGGATCAGCCTGCACCCTGCGGGAGCAACGACATCGGTCGCCATGGGCACTGACGGCACCGCTCAGGTCGGTTACGCGAACATTTCCGGCGGCCCTGAGCGGGCGAGCCTCTGGAACGGCACGGCCGAATCGTGGATCAGCCTGCACCCGGCATCGATGTCTTCGTCGCGTGCGATCGCGACGGCTGGCGGGACCCAGGTCGGCAGTGCAGCCTTTTTCGGGTCTGGCATGGCCGCGATCTGGAATGGAACAGCGTCTTCATGGGTCAATCTGCACGCGTATCTCCCGCCGGGCTTCATCCGCTCACAGGCCGAGAGCATCTGGCGCGATGGCGAGAGCACGTTCATCTCGGGAGTCGCGGTGAGCGCATCAACACAGTTACCGGTGGGCGTGATGTGGACCAACTGCATCGCCGCTGGAATTGCTTTGCAGCCCGCGCCGATCTCGACTTGCGTCGGCGCGGAAGCACTGTTCAATGTGACTGCAAGTGGAACACCGACCTTCACCCACCTCTGGCAATGGCGGGTGAGTCCGTTGTCCGATTGGCTGCCGATCCTCAATGGTGTGAACACGGACCCACAGGGTTCAGCAAACAGTTTCACCGCCTCGGGTGCTGGCACGGCGTCTCTTTCGCTCACTGGCACGAGTGGGTCCGGCTGGGAGGTCCGATCGATCCTGTTCAATGCATGCGGGAGTGCAACTTCAGAACCGGCAACGCTGACACTGATCCCCTGCCAACAGCCCTGCTCGCCTGCGGACATTGCCAACACTGACGGTGAAACCGCACGCCCGTTTGCCGGTCCTGACGGCGCGATCGATAACGGTGACTTCACCGCGTTCTTTGCCGCTTTCTTCCTCGAAGAGGGCGATCCAGGCCGCCTGGTGGCAGACATCGCCAATACCGACGGCGAGACGATCCTAGAAGGCTCTGGTCCCGATGGCGTGGTCGACAACGGCGACTTCACGGCGTTCTTCTCATACTTCTTCGACGGCTGCCCGACGCCCTGAGCCCACGGGGGCTATCGGCAGGCACCACGTGCCCTTGCACTGCCCGTGCGAAGGCGCACCCACGAGCCGCGTGGTGGCGAAGCACCCCCGCTTCGCCATCACGCGTGTTTCTATTTCGCTCAGCCGCGATTCATCGGCCTGCGAATCAGCGTCACCAGCAGCGGCCCGCCCAGAATGGCCGTCACCACGCCGATCGGGAGCCGACCGCTGGCGAGGTTCAGCGCTCTGACACCGACATCGGCAAGGATGAGTAGAGCGGCGCCGGCCAGTGCGCTGGCCAGCAGCATGATCCCGCCGACGCCGATGCAACGCCCGAGCGGCCCGCCGGCGCCGAGCCCGCGCTCGCCGCCAACGCACAGCCGAACCAGGTGCGGCGCGACGAGCCCGACGAACCCGATCGGACCGGCGAGCACAACCGCCGCAGCGCTGAGCACGCCCGCGCCGGCGAACAGCACGATGCGCAGCCGACCGAGCGACACGCCGACGCTGGTTGCTTCATCGTCGCTGAGCCCAGCGGAGTCCACCTGTCGGCCCATCAGTGCGACCAGCGCGATGACAAGAGGCACGCCCGCCGCCGCGGCGATCACGATCCACCTGGGCGTGTCGTCGCGGATGGTTCCGACGAGCATTGCGCCCGTCCCCGGAAGCACGATGCCGCGGGCCTGCATCAGGTGCGTCAGCAGCACCACGCCCGCCCCGCAAACGATCGAAACGATCACGCCGACGAGCACGAGACTCAGCGGGTCAAGACCTCGACCGCGGCAGGAAAGCGCATACACCAGCGCGAGCGCGGCAAACGAGCCGGCCAACGCCGGTCCGACCTGCCACGTGAGCACCGCCGCACCGCCTGTTCCGCTCGCGGCACCGACGAAGGTACCGATGTATGCCGCGAGTACGACCGCGAGTGTCGCACCGCTGCTGGGACCGAGGATGTCCGGTGAAGCAAGCGGATTGCGGAGCAACGCCTGAAGCATCACGCCGCCAGCACCCAGAGCCATTCCAACAGCACCGGCACTCAGCACCCGCATAAGCCGCAGGTCCATCGCGGCAAGACGGGCCTGATCGTCGAGCACGCCGAGATCGCCGCCGACCATAAGCCGGAGCACCGCCGCGACGGCCGCAAGCAGCACAAAGCACGCCAGCGCGATGGACGCCCGAGCGGTCAAGGGTCTGAGCATACCCCTGGCGCGTTCGAATCGCCCCCAATGGTCACCCGAACGCGGTCCATGACCCCGGCGGCCCGCGATAAGCCGCCCGATACCGGACGAATCCCTTCCGGCAATCGATCGTGCGTGCCGATCCTGGGCCGGGTGCAGTCGGGGCGTTTGCCGGGTTCGGCCCGGACGTGGCCCGGTGAAGGCCGGACGTGGCAGCGTGATTCGATCGACCCTAGACTTGGCCCCTTGGTGGGTTGTTGTCCCGGCGAAACCTTCGCGCGGCGGCACCCGCTTCGGATCGTTCCCTCTGGCTGGGACGATAAACGCTGGCGATGGGATCTCCGGAGAACGTCACGTGGCAGGAAAGTCCTTCGAATTCCGACTGATCACCCCCACCGGCAAACTGGTCGACGCTCCCGCGTCCAGCGTGACCTTCCCCGCGCACGACGGCCTCATGGGCGTTCTGCCCGATCGCGCCTCCACGGTCGTCAAGCTCGGCATGGGCGAACTCAAGGTCTCGATCGCCGACTCGGCAAAGGGACAGGGCGGCCAGCGCTCGTTCTTTGTTGAAGACGGCTTTGCGCAGATGGTCAACGGCCGACTGACCGTGCTCGCGGCGCGCGCCGTTCCCGCTGAGGAAATCAGCGAGTCGTCCGCACAGGCCGAGCTCGCCGCGGCGGAGTCCCGCACCGCTTCCGGCCCCAACGCCACCGAGACCCTCCGTCGCGAGCGCGACCGCGCCCGTCAGAAGCTGACCATCGCCCGCTCCCGCACCGGCAAGGGCATCTGATCAGTCGAATGTTCCGGTTTACGGCTCGACCGCACGCCGCACGCGTTCCGGAGGGTCTGCCGCTGGACCAATCGATACCGCGAGCCTGCAGCATTCAGACGCGTTTGCGCATCGCGCGATCGATCTCGCGCTTGCTCTCGCGCTCTTTGATCGAGTCGCGTTTGTCGTGGGCTTTCTTGCCCGTGCCGACACCGACGAGCAGTTTCGCAAAGCCGTTCTTGAAGTAGATCTTCAGCGGCACGAGCGTGTTGCCCTTGACCTGACTGGCCTTCCACATCCGCAGGATCTCACGCTTGTGAGCGAGCAGCCTGCGCGTGCGCGTGGGGGATTCGGGGTTATTCTGAGCCGCGGGTGAATACTCGGCGATGTTCACGCCGTGCAGCAGAAGAACGAGCGGGTTGTCCTGCGCCGAGACGTACCCCTCAGCGATGGAGACCTTGCCATCGCGGACGCTCTTGACCTCCGGCCCGTACAGCTTGATCCCGCACTCGACCGTCTCGCCGATGGCGTAGTCGAACCGCGCGCGGCGATTCTCGATCACGCGGTCCTCGCTCGGCTTGTCCTTGCCCTTCTTGGCCATTTCGCTCGCCACTCGACCAGCTCGTGCATGAAAGCAACCGGCTCGCACGCGGAAGAACGGTATCCAGTAGAATTCGCCGACGATCCGGGCAATCCGCTCCGGTTGCCCGCACACGCAGAACCCCGAGGACGACCATGACGCCGCCCTTGATGATGATGCTCATGTTCTCGATCATGGGCGTTCTGCTGGTCGTATCGATCGCCGCGGCGATCAAGGCTTCCGGCATCGAACGCCATCGCAAGATGGCCCTGGAACTGATGGCCCAGCGGCGAGGCTGGTCCTTTCAGCCCGCGACCGTGCGCTCGCTCAGCGACCTTTACCCGCATATCGAAGTCTTCGATCGGGGCCACTCGCGGAACGCGTACAACCTCATGACCGCGGAGTTGATGATCGCGGGCGAACGTTTCCGGATGCTCGCGGGCGACTACACCTACAAGGTCACTTCGAGCAACGGGAAGAGCTCCTCAACACGCACGTACCACCTCTCGTTTCTGTTCGTGCACTGGCCCCATCAATGGGTCGTGCCCGATCTGCTCATCCGCCCCGAGGGCATTCTCGACAAGTTCAAGGGCGCGATCGGCTTCGATGACATCGACTTTGAAAGCGAAGAGTTCTCGCGCAAGTTCTGGGTCAAGTCGCCCAGCAAGCGCTTCGCGTATGACGTCATCCACCCGCGCATGATCGAGTTCCTGCTCGCCTCCTCTCCCGCGCAGGTCGAACTGGCCAACGGTTCGGCGGGCATGGTCGGTCAGGCCAAGAGATGGGAACCCGATGAGTTCGCGGCTTGCGCAGACTGGCTCGCGCAGTTCTTCAACCTCTGGCCCGAGTTCGTGCTGCAGAATGTCCGCACCGCCGCCGGCTTTGCCGACGACAGACACGGAGCCGCGACATGAACCAGTTCCAATTCCCGTCCTCGGGCTCCTCCGGTGCCGGCGGCGTCATGCTCGCGCTGGTCGCCATCGCGGTCGCGATCGCGATGATCACGATCATCTGGCTGGTCGCCACGTACAACCGCTTCGTCCGGCTCCGCCAGCACATCCGCGAGGCGTGGGGCAACATCGATGTTGAGCTCAAGCGTCGCTACGACCTGATTCCCAATCTTGTTCAAACGGTCAAGGGCTACGCGGCACACGAGCGCGAGACGCTCGAACTCATCGTTCGACTCCGCGCGCAGGCCGTTGCCAGCACGGGCGACGCACAGAGCCAGTCCCGCGATGAGGAGCAATTGTGTATGGGGCTCCGCCGCCTCTTCGCCGTCGCGGAGCGCTACCCGCAACTGCGTGCCGATGCGCACTTCCGTGAACTCATGCAGGAGTTGGCTCTGACCGAAGATCGGATCGCCGCCGCCCGCCGGTTTTTCAACGGCAACGTCCGCGAACTCAATGCGCTTCGTGAGCAGTTCCCGACGAGCATCATCGCTTCACGATTCGGCTTCACCCACGAGTCCTTCTTTGAACTCTCCAGCGAGGCCGAGCGCGTCGTGCCACGGTTCGAACTCCAGTCGGCTCAGGCCCGTTGATCCGCGGCCAATCCCCAAACACTTTCCGGACGCGACGGGCATCGGTGGTTCGTTGCGCGAGCATTGTCCCGGGATCATCCGGATGAACCGGCAAGTGCTGCGTCCGATGGGATTGGTCGGCGAATGATCCCCTGCATGAACCCCCGCCAACTCCTCGTCACCCTGGCCCTGCTGCCGACCGCCGCGACGGGCGCGCTGGCCCAGCCGCTGCTGAACCCGCCGACCGCGCCGCCCGCTGCGCCCGGTGCCACGGGCGAAACCCCCGCACGCCGACCGACGCCCGCCGAGGAACTGCCCGCGCCGTTCAACCGTCCGCGCTTCGGCCCGCTCGGCAACCCTTCGGCGGAACTTCGCAGGCTCGGTCGAGCGACGCAGAACATCACCGAAGACGCGCAGGACGACTGGCCCGAGCTGACAAAGGCCATCGACGCCTTCATCTCCGCGCACGAGGACGTCGCCGGCCGACCGCTGCGCACGCCCGCGGGGTCCCTTCGGCCCCAGGTGGACCTCGGCCTGCTGTACTTCTGGATCGGGCCGGACTCCATCGAAGAGCCGACCGACGACTCGCGCCGCGCCATGGAGCGAGCCCGTGCGATTCTCGAGGCCATGGAAAAGCGCGGCGTGGTCGATCAACTGCTCGCACTGAGCGAGTCCCGCGGCGTAGTACGCCCGTGGACCAACGACACGATGCTCATGAACCAGCCGCTGACGGATCTCGGCAACGTCCGCCAGATCGCACGCGCCCTCTGGCTGGCAATGAAGCTCCATGCCGAAACGGGAGACTGGGATCGCTCCGTCCGCGACGCCCGCGCCATGTGCGCCCTTGCCCGCGTGTATCTGCGGCAGGCCGGCCTGCGCGAGCGTGAACTCGGTGCGCAACTGGCAGCCCGCACCGCGGAAGTCATCGCCGATATCGCGCGAGCCGACCGCTCGAAGCATCCGCCCACCGATGACGCCCTCGCGGCGTTCGATGCGGCCCTTGCGGCGTTGCCTCCGGCGGAAATGGCTCCCGCTTTCGCCGCGCACGCGATCATCGCGCGTGACGCCGTGGCACGGTGCGTCGCGGTGGACGAGCGGCCGCCCAACCCCGGGCGTGAGCGCGCGATGGCACAGGTCAACGACCTTTTCGTGCGCGCCAAGCGCCTGGCCGAGAGCACGCCGCGAACGCGCCCGGAAGTCGCGCTGGCCATGGCCAACTGGGCCACGACCCTGCCGGACGAGGCTGTGCTCGTCGGGATTTTCGGGCCTGAACTGCTCCGCTCGATGCTCACGCGCGATCACGCGGCGACGGTGATCCCGGGTGTGCGCACGATGATCGCCATCGAACGCTTCCGCCTCCGCACCGGCGCATACCCGCAGAGCATCGATGACGTGCTGCCATCCGGAGACGACAACTCGGAGGCCAAAGCCCGCCGCTCCGCGCTCGCGGACCCGTTCAATCCGAAGGACGGGCCGATGTCATTCCGACGCCTCGATCCAGGCAGCGACCCCTTCGGTCGTTCGTACGTGCTCTACTCACTCGGGTCGGACTTCGCCGACAACAACGCGACGATGCATCCGATGAGCAATCTCGCGGCGATCGATCCTTCGGCCGGCTCCGACGTGGATCTGATCATCAACCTGCCGCTTCGACGGACGATGCCCAAAGTGCCCCCGGCTCCCGCGGCCGAGCCCGCGAACGCGCCGGATGGGCAGCCCGCCGCACAACCTTGAGCGACGCCCCGCGGCATCGCGAGTACAAGCCCCTCCGACGCGAACACCCATCACGCCCCCGGGCGAATCCCGATCAGACAACCGGAATGCACCCCATGACCATGACCGAATCGACCCATCGTTCGCCGGTGACGCTCACCATCCTTGCGAGCGTGCTCTCGCTCGCCACTCTTGCGAGTGCACAGCCCCCTGCAACACCGGCCCCCGCATCGGCCCCCGCCCCGGCCAACAGTCCTGCACCCGCGACCGCGCCTGAGCCCGCTGCGGCTCCCGCGGCCCCGACGGAGTTCGCACCCGCCGCGCTGGCCATCCACGCAAAGGTCAACGAACTCAACATCGCGATGAACGCCGACGCCGGAAGTGATTCAACCCTCGATAACGCCTGGGAAAAGCTCGTCGCGGCACATGCCGCGTTCGAGGAGTCTCTCATCGGCGTCATCGGCCCGAAGGACAACTGGGGCAATCTTCAGAACTGGCCCGCCTATGCCGAGATCTTCGATCCGGGCTCAACCCGCGCCGCCTCTCCCGAGTCGCGCGCACTGAACACGAACATCGCCCATCAGCACATGGCGGCTCTGGTCAAGTCCGGCTTTTTCGACAGGCTCGACGAAGCCGCTCGGTCGCCGCGCGCCGTCCGTACGCTTCCGGACAAGCCCGGCGTGTGGGACGGGCGACTGCTGGCCTTCCAGCCTCCGCTGATGCGTGAAGCACGTCTGCTCGCAACAATCGTCTGCGCGCAGATCAAGCTCGATCTGGTGCGCAACGACCCGGCCGCCGCGGCCCGCAGATTCGAGGGCGGTATCGCAATGGCCCGAGTGTTCGCGACCCAGTGGTCGATGTTCGACCGCAACACGTCCGACGCGATCGTTGTGCAGATGCTCGACATCGTCCGTCGACACATCCTCGAGAGCGACCCCAACCCCGTGTTCCTCGATGGAGTCGCCGCGGCCATGGAGCGTCAGTTTGCCTTGCTGCCGCCAGCATCGTTCGTCGTCGCGGGCCAGCGTCTCGTTGCGCAGGACATGTTCCGCTGGTGCTATGCCGACCGTGACACGGGCGACGGCGTCGCGCTGCCCGGGCCGATGCTCGAGGCCGCGGAACTCGGCGGGAACAACGTCGATCTCTTCTTTCAGACCGACTTTGCCCCGCGCAGCCAGACACAGGAAAAGGTCGCGGCGTTCTTCGATCAGGCCGAGGCCATGATCCGCGTGCCGCGATACGAGCGCTCGGACCGCATGGGGTTCCTCGCCGACGCCGTCGACAAGGCCCCGGAGGATCTGCGCACGCCCGTGCTCCCAATCGTCGCGTTCATCGTGCAGCGTGCCTTCGCCGCGGCCGACGAACTCGCGACCGAGCGCGACGGCATGCGCGTCTTGGTCGCGCTGGAGCGCCACCGAATCCGCACCGGCAAGTACCCCGCGGATCTCAACGCGCTGGTGCCGACCGAGCTGCCCGCCCTGCCCATCGACCGCTTCACCGGCAAGACGTTCATCTATCGCACGCTCGAGAAGGGACAGGACCGCCTGGCACTTGCCCACCCGCGCATCGCGCGCGAACGCGGCTATCTCCTCTACAGCCCCGGCCATGACGGCAAGGACAACAACGCCGAATCTCTCGACGGCAATGCCATCATCCGCGCCCTTCGCCCGGGGCAGGAGGGCGAGAACAAGGACTTCGTCATCAACCGGCTCCCCTGATCGAACGCCGTCGTGAGATCGCGGCGCAGTCGCTCCTGCTCCGCCCCACGCGGGTGCTCGGCGGGTACCAAACCCGAATCTTCACCTCTGGGAACCCCCAGTTTTCCCGATGCGATCCACCGGATGGTGCAGTCCCCGCGGTCCTGTGGCCACAGGACTTGACGATGCCTTAGAATTCCGACGTGCCGAGTGTTCCTCGGCAGCCCGGTGGATGCCGCATCCGCGAGGCGGCGGCCGGGTCCGAGCCGCGATGCCTGCTGCCCGAGTCGTCGTGATGAGGAATGTGAACGGTTTTTCGCTCGGGCGAGGATCGCATCGTGAACATCTACGTCGGAAATCTGCCTTACGGGACCACGGATCAGGAACTCTCGGCCCTCTTCGGACAGCACGGGGCCGTCTCCTCCTCCAGCATCATCATCGATCGTGAAACCGGCCGCTCCCGCGGCTTCGGCTTCGTCGAAATGCCCAACGACGATGAGGCCCGCCGCGCCATCGAGGCCCTCAACCAGTCCGACCTCGGCGGCCGCGCGCTGGTCGTCAACGAGGCCCGCCCGCGCGAGCCCCGTGGCGGCGGCGGTGGTGGCTTCGGCGGCGGTGGCGGCGGTGGTGGTCGCGGCGGCTTCGGTGGCGGTGGTGGCCGCGGCGGTTACGGCGGTGGTGGTGGTGGTGGCGGCCGCGGTGGCTACGGCGGTGGTCGGGGCGGCGGCGGTCGCGACCGTGGCGGCGATCGCGGCGGCGAATCCTGGTAATCACGCCAGCGCATCAATCGCTTCAGCACTTCAAGCGCCCGGCACCCGCCGGGCGCTTGTCATTTCCGCCGAGTTATCCCTGAGATCCCCCACTCCACGCCCCCGTCGCGGCCGTCCCGCACGCCGCGGCCTCCGGTATCCTTGAGCCATGACCCATCGCATCGTCCCGACATCCTTCGGCTGCGACATCCTCACGCCCAACGGCCCCATGCCGATCCGCCAGGTCCTCGGCATCGGCCTCAACTACGCGGCCCACGCCCGCGAGCAGGGCTCCGCGCTGCCCGAGCGTCCTGTCGTCTTCGTCAAGAGTCCCGCCAGCGTCATCCCCGATAACTCCGTCATCCGCATCCCCAAGATCTGTCAGTATCGCGAGCAGGTGGACTTCGAAGGCGAACTGGCCATCGTCATCGGCCTCTCCAGCCAGACCGGCCTGCCGTGCAAAGACGTCCCGCGCGAGCGCGTCGGCGAGTTCATCATGGGCTACGCGGCGGCCAACGACATCTCGGCACGTTGGTGGCAGAAGACCGGCTCGGGCGGACAGTTCTGCCGCGGCAAGTCCTTCGACACATTCTGCCCCATCGGCGACATCCAACCCGCGGCACTGGTGCCGAACCCCAACGCCCTGCGCCTGACCACCCGCCTCAACGGCCAAGTGATGCAGGACTCATCGACCAGCGACATGATCTTCGACTGCATCACGCTGGTCAGCGAACTCAGCCGAGGAACCACCCTGCTGCCCGGCACGGTCATCGTCACCGGCACCCCAAGCGGCGTGGGCATGGCCCGAACGCCACAGGTGTGGCTCAAGGCGGGAGACACGGTTGAGGTTTCCATCGAAGGCGTCGGCAAGGTAACGAGCCGGGTCGAGGTGGAGTAGGCCCCTCGCCGACCCCGCACCGCTGCGCGCTCACGGCTCGAGCATGGGTGATCGCATCTTCGGGCCGCTGTTGAGCGGAACGTCGAGCATGCTTGAAAATGGCTCGAACAGGGTCATCGCTCGCAGGAACGAGTTCTCGCTGCCCATGCTGCCGCCCGCGTCCACGCCATCGAGCCCGAGCGAGTACAACACGAAGTCGCGTCCCTGTTCGTCCGTCGCCGGGTCGAGCCTCCGATAGCCGAAGGCAAGTCCGTTCAACGGGTCTGAAGCCGCTCCTCCCGGCAGATCAGCGAGCGTTTCGGGCAGTCGCCCGTTGTCCAGTCGGTATCGCTCGATCGCCACGAGAACGCGCAGGCCGCGCAACACGAGCATCAACCGACAGGTGGACCGCAGCGCGATCGCCACCTGACGCCGACAGCCAAAGTCGGCACCACTGTTTCCGAGGATCAACTCGCGCCGCCAGGAACTCATCGGCCGCAGGGTGTCACCATCGAGAAACACGTCATCTACGGCTTCCAACTCATTCTTGAGACCACCGACGCCGATGAACTCCATCGCGCCGGGCTCGACGCTGGTGCCGTATCCACTCCAACCTGTCGAGCCGCGCCATCGACGGCTCTTGATCGCTTGCCATCGATCGAACGCCAGCAGATCGCGTGACACAGCCTCGCGATGACGAAGGATCTCCAGCTCGATCAGCAACCGTGGCGGCACCTCATTGGCCAAGGCCAGCGCCGCGGCTCGATCCAACTCCTCCAACACCTCGCGCGACATGCCCGGACGCACCGACGCAAGAGCGAAGCACAGCGGTCGGAGCAACCGGTCAGCCACATGCGGGTGCACGATCTGGCGTTGACTGAACGCCCATGCCCCCAAAGACGAGCGAAACACGCGCACAAGCTCCTCATCATCGCCCAGACGGATGGCTTCACTCATCCGCGCGATATTGATCGCCGAGATCATCATGATTGACCAGGGAACAACGGAGAAACTCGGATCATCTGTTGCGAGAGTCACGGCGGCGGCCGTCGGCACGATGAACTCTTCCAGTGCATCGACTTGCTCGAGCAATCCCGCCGACCGCAGCACCGCCAGCATTCTGCGTCCAAGAGCCTCGGACTGCCGAACGTCAAGGTAAGCCGGCGGAAGATCGGGGTGCGACGGCGTTTCGGGATCTTGCGGTGCACGCCACGAGCCCTGCGCGACCCCGAGAAATCCGTTCTCAAGATCGTGGAGTTCAATCTCCGGCGGAAGCGAGGCTCTCACCGGCACGGTCAGGTTCCACGCTTCCCTTGCAGTCGATCGGATGGCGCTCACAGCAACCGCTTGTCGCGGAGTCGCAACAGTACCAAACTCCTCCACCACACCACCCCTCGCTCCGCGACTCGCCTCCCACTCCGCATCGCTCGGCTTGAGCTCGGCGGCCAATCGCGCGTTTCTCCGATCGACCAAGATCACACTTGCCACGAGCAAAGCAGCAGTTGCGATCACGGCGAACGCCCCACGCATGCACCAGATCAGTATCCATCGTGGTATTCGAAGCCTCGGCGCTTCGAAGTTCGCATCCACGATCACCCGCTTTCCATCGACGCCGACGGAGGTCTTGATGGTCTGGGGATCGAGCTCCGCCACGAGGGCGCACTCCGGACACCGGACGACGCAGCTCTCATCGATGTAGAGCCCGATTCGCAGGTACCCGCACCGCGGACACTGCGCCGAAGAACCGATCAGCCGACGAAGCTCGAGCCGAAGCACCACATCCCGCACCACCAGTCCCGCCATGACGCCGGAAGAGATCATGAGCACGGAGAGCAAGACAAGCCCGAGGGTTGTCGTGTCAAACACGTGTGGATCATGAAAGACCGACTCGCGAATGCGAGCCAGAAGCAGATACATCGCCGTCAGGCCGATGCCCCCGACCAGAAGAGTTGCCGCCCACATCCTCGCCGCCCGCGGCCCGATTCGGCTCACCCGCTGAACGAACGCGCGACAACTTTCATCGCTGAACCGGTCAAACTCCGGAAACGCCCGCCAAACCTTCGAGTGCGGAATCCTCATCGGCGTGCCTCCTCAACCCCGCCCGGGCCCCAGAGTTCGCGATGATCAAGCTCCAATCCGCCGCGCTTCGTCGCTCGGGCCGGCTGCGATGTCCCAACCGCGTCCGTAGCGGCCGCGCAGCGAACACAACGCCGCGGCAACGCACCCGCGAAGCCGATCCGCTCGCCAGCCTTCCGACCTTTCGCCGCCCTCGCCCCGCCGGTTCCTTACTTCCCCGGATACTCGTACACCCCGCGTCCGCTCTTGACGCCCATGCGCCCGGCCGTCACCAACTGCTTCAGCAGCGGACAGGCGCGATACCGCTCGGAATTCAGCCCATCAGCGAGAACATTCATGATGTTCACGCACGTATCCAGCCCGATAAAGTCGGCGAGCGTCAGCGGGCCCATCGGGAAGTTGCACCCGAGCTTCATGATCCCGTCGATCGCCTGCGGCTCGGCGACCCCCTCCATCCACGCGTAGAACGCCTCGTTGATCATCGGCATCAGCACCCGGTTGCTGATGAACCCCGCCCGGTCGTTCGCCTTCAGAGGCGTCTTGCCCATCGCGGTGGCCAGGGCCACCGTCCGCTCCACCACCGCCGGCGAGGTCTGCATCGCCGGGATCACCTCCACCAGTTGCATCAGCGGCACCGGGTTGAAGAAGTGCATTCCGACCACCCTCGACGCCGATGCGCCGCAGGCCGTTGCAATGTCCGTGATGCTGATGCTGCTCGTATTGGTCGCGAGCACAACATTGTGATCGGGGTACATCGCCGCGAGCTTGGCGAAAAGCTCCTTCTTGACCTTCGCATCTTCGACAACGGCCTCAACGATCCAGTCGCATCCGGTCAGCCCATCGAGCCGATCCGTGAAGGAGATCCGGCCGATCGCCGCATCCATGTCCGCCTGGGTCATCTTGCCCTTTTCGACGAACTTGCCCATGCTCTTCTTGTGCACGCCCTTGCACCGGTCGATCGCACCGGGGAACGCGTCGAACACCTTCACGCTGATTCCGCTCGCCGCGGCGACCTGTGCGATGCCCCCGCCCATCTGCCCCGCACCAAGAATGCCGATGGTCTTCACGCCATGTTCGATGCTCATCGCTCGTACTCCACGCCGCGGCTCACCACAACCTCGCCGGGCGCACATCACCCGGTCGTCACGCTGAGCGTACGCCCGCCCGCGCCGTCCGTGGGCTCGCACGCCCTTCGCCCATATCCTCTGGCCATGTCCGACCGACTCCCCAAACTCCTCAAGCTCCTGACGCTCGACGAACGCGACACCTTCGTGCTCTACGGCATCGCCCAGGAACACGCCAAACTCGGCGATCACGCGCAGGCCATCGACTTCTACGACCGCACCATCGCCGTCGATCCCGCGTACTGCTACGCGTACTTCCACAAGGCCCGGAGCCAACTTGCCGCCGGCAAACTCGCCGAGGCTCGTCAGACCGTTCAGGCCGGAATCGCCGCGGCCCATCGTGCCGGCGATCACAAAGCGCTCGGTGAACTCAGTACGCTGCAGACGGAACTGGCCGAGGCGCGATGAGCCCCCGCATGCCCACTGCCCGCGATCAACCCGATCGCCCCGCCGGGCACCGTGCCCGAGGTCGCCGCGCCACCAGCCCGGTCGAATCTCTCGATCTCAACCCCGCCCACCGAATCACCAGCCTCCGCTCGGCGAGGTCGGGTGCGTTTATCGAGGTGCTCGCCGAGCGCCGCAAGATCGCCATGCTGCTGACGCGCGATGTCGCCGATCTGCGACTGCGCGTGGGCATGAGCCTCGCCGACGTTCCCGAGCGCGCTCTGCTCCACGCGGCGGCTCGCGCCGCGGCGATGGCGCTGGCCCTGAACATCGTCAATCAGCAGGCGATCACCAGTGCCCGAATGCTCCAGCGTCTTACGCGTCGCGGCCACAGTGCCGCGGCCTGCAAGGACGTTCTCGCCGAGCTCACCCGTCTCGGGCTTCTCGACGATCACCAGTTCGCGCAGTCGTTCATCCGCTCCCTCATGCGCGCCAAGCCCGCCGGTGCTCGCCTGCTGACTTCGCGACTCATCCAGCGCGGCGTGCCGCGGGACATCGCGACCAAGTCTGTCGCCGATGCGCTCGCGAGCGTGGATCAGCGTCACGAGGCCATCCGGCTCGCACGCGCAAAGGCCGATCGCATGCCCGCTCGTCTCGAGCCCGAAGCACGCCGACGCCGGCTCTTTGGCCTGCTGGCTCGCCGGGGCTTTCCGCCCGATATCTGCTTCGCCGCTGTCGCCGAGGTGCTGGGCGGCCGAACGCGTCAGCTCAATAACAGCGACGCGTATCCTGATGCATGAACCCGGCCCCCGGAACACCCCGCTCCCCCGCTGACCTTCCCCGACCGACGCTCGGCCCCGACGGGCTGCCCGTCGGCTCGCAATTGCGGCCAGGATGGGAGGTCTCGCCGCGTCAGACGCGCGACCTTCTCGCTCGATCGGACGATCGTCCGCTGCTGCTGGACTGCCGGCGTCCGGAAGAGTTCGCCGTTGCCCGCATCGACGGCGCCGTGCTCATTCCGATGGACGCAATCGAGTCGCGCCTCGATGAACTTGAGGACGAACAAGGCTCACGCGATCGCCCGATCATCGTGCACTGTCATCACGGCATGCGCTCGATGCGCGTGACCGCTCAACTTCGCGCACACGGCTTTGCGAATGTCCACTCAATGTTCGGCGGGATCGATCTCTGGTCCGTCGACATCGATCCCCGGGTGCCACGGTACTAGTCGTTGCCGAGCCGCGTGTGCGGAGCTCTGAGGCTCGCCGCGTCGCAACGCCGATGCATCATCAGCATCGCCGCCCGGTCTCCGTTCTTGCCGGTGCTGCGGGCAATCACCTGTTGTTGCTCAGCAGCCCAAAAAGACAGGAGCCCTGCTTTCGCAGGGCTCCTGAGATCACTTGCGTGATGGGGTCGAACGTCTCAGCCGGGATTAGCGGCGGCGACGGGCGACGGCCAGACCACCGAGGCCCAGGAGGGCAGCGGCGCCGGGGGTGGGGACGAGGAAGCTGACCGAGGCGACGGTCTGCGTCGTCGGGGTCGTCGTGACGGGGTTCACGATGAACAGACCACCGACGGTACCCTGCGTAGCGCCGTACTGCAGACGGCCACGGGCGGTGACCGTCACCTGACGGGCCAGATCCGTACCGTCGTTCGTGCGGGGCACGAAGATCATGCGGTAGATGTTGACCCAGGGGGACGTGACGATCGTGGTCGACGTCGCGCCAGCAGCGAAGTTCGGGTAGGCCGTACCGGACGCGGCGAGAGCGGCGTCAGCGGCGACGATCTGGGACGTGCCCGGAGCCGTCGGGTGCGTGCTCATGATGAAGCCGTTCTGCAGGTTGCCGTGCGTGGACGACGTGCCCGAGACGGCGGGGGCCGTCGCGAACGTGCCGTTGCCGGACTCGATGTTCTGGGCGCTCGTAACGGTGTTACGGAACGGGCTGAACACGCCGCGGGTCTCGGCGTCCTGGCCGGTCAGGCCACGCTGCCAGACGTTGTTGATGTTGGACCACTGGCTGCTGGTCTGGTTCGAGGTCGCATCGTTGTGCGAGATGCGGGTCGAGCCCGTTGCGGCCGAGTTCGTCCAGCGGACGATGCCGAAGTTGGCAAACGTGCCGGTCGTGCGGACGCGAGCCTGGATGGTCAGGCCGACGGCCGTCGTCCAGACGCCCAGGCTGTTGAAGCCGGGCAGACGGGCCTCGGACGTGCCGAAGAACGGCGACGCCGGGTCGTTATCCAGAACGATCCGCAGGTCGAACTGCGGATTCTGGGCGAGGGCTGCCGAGGCCAAGCCGGCGACGGCGGTCAGGGACAAAAGAACATTCTTCGTGGTCATCTCTCAATCCTCCGGGGGTAGAAGTCGTGCGGGACGGACCGCACACGAGCAAAGACTACTGACAATCGCCTCAAAGGCAAGCCAAGTGGACAAAAAACTCTCGCACCTTGACACGATGTTCTCAGTCGCTCAGCACCCCCCCGGGGAATCCTTATGGTTCCGCAGGCCCCGAATGGGTGTATGTCGGGCGTTGGTCTCCTCCGAAAGGGCATCTGAGCCACCCCGCGTCGTTCCAAAAAGAAAAACGGGGGCCTCGCGTGTGCGAAGCCCCCGAAGGAAAAGCGCTGAATCTCAAGGCTTTGCAGCCAACCGGGTCGCTCAGGCGCGACGACGGCGGGCGACGGCCAGACCACCCAGGCCCAGCAGGGCGGCAGCGCCCGGCGTCGGAACCGTGAAGGTGACGGAACCCGAGGTGAAGAACGCGGGGGTGGCGCCAACCGAGGACGGGCTGACGATGTTCAGGCCGCCGACGTTACCCTGCGAGCCGCCCCAGCGGAGACGACCGCCAGCGGTGATCGTGACCTGACGCTCGTTGTCACCCACGTTCGTACGCGGAGCGAAGAAGAAGCGGTACAGGTTGGCCCAAGGGGAGACGACGACCGTCGTGCTGGTCGCACCGGTGGCGTAGTTGGTGTAGGGCGTGGCCGAGGCGGACAGAGCGGCGTCGATCGCACGGATCTGCGCACCGCTGTCACCCGCGATGCCGGTCTGGATGAAGCCGTTCGGCATGTTGCCGAACGTGAACGGCGAGGCGGTGTTCGGCGACGTGAACGTGCCGTTGCCCGACTCGATGTTCTGCACGGCCGTGACGGTGTTGCGGTACGGGCTGAACACGCCACGCGTCTCGGCGTCCTGGCCGGTCAGACCACGGCTCCAGACGTTCGAGATGTTCGACCACAGGGCGCTGGTCTGGTTGGAGACCGAGTCGTTGTGGCGGATGAACGAAGCACCGACCGACGACGAGTTGCCGAAGGCCGAGATGCCGAAGTTGGCGAACGTGCCGGTCGTGGTGATACGAGCCTGCAGCGTCAGACCAACGAGCGTGGTGCCCACGCCGGGCAGAGCAGCGCCGGCGGTGCCGAAGAACGGCGAGGCGGGGTTGTCATCGGTGACAATCCGCAGCTCGAGCTGGGGGCTCTGGGCGAGGGCCGCGGAGGCCAGACCAGCGACGGAAACGAGACCCAAAAGAACAGACTTCTTCACGTGCTTCTCCTTCTTCCTACCAAGGTTTAGTGAGACAGTCGCGGAGAGATTCGCGACACGACGGTGGAGCATAAACCACGCCGTGAGTCTGTCAACAAATGTGACAAAAAAAGCCGCCTGCTCCGCCATAAAGGAGCTGTTAAGGCACAAGTCGTAGCCGTCACAGCACCGCGAGACTCAGTCCAAACCATTGTCCCACAGACACTTGAGACAAATCTACGGGCTTGTCCTATTTTGGATCCATCACCCTCAGGCGAAGGAGTACAAGTTTGGTACTCCCGCCCCGCTCGGGTACGAGCACCAGGGCCGAGCCCGGCTCTCCGGCCAGTACTCGGACGACGCCGGGGCTCGATAAAAGCCCGGTTGCCCCCGCGCCAAGTCCGGCAAACTGCTCAGAACCTGCCGTCGGCTTCGAAGACTCATCCGGACTCCGCTGCATCTTCGCCCAAGGCTGCCAGGAAACAGACTGGCCGTCTGCAATCAGCAGTCCTGCGCTCGCCTCCTGGCTCGCCGCAGCGGATGACGGGGCATCGACGCGGCCCGCACCAGCGATCGACGCGATGAGCGTGCCCTGACGGATCGCTCGCGCCGATGGCGACCGACCATCGAGCAACGCGATCGATTTCGACCGCGGGTCGATGATCGCGACATGACGCGAAACGTCCGCACGCACCCCCGGCGCGCTCGGCGCGGCATCGATCGGCGAAGAGGCCAAGAACGTCGTCGATGGCGGGAACACGCCAGAAACACCGATCGCGACTCCGGGCGTCCACGGCTGATCCGTGCTCGGGCGGACCCACGAACGCCATCGCACGCCGCGAGCAGGCGGCGCATCGAGAACCTGCTGAACGATCATCGTGGTCTGATCCGGCGAGAGCATCGGAAACTCGAGCGAAGCGTGACGCCTGCCGGCAGACGGGGCGAGCGCCGCATCGTCATCGGCATCGGCCAGCACGCTCGCCGCGTTCGCGCCAGCGGGGAGCAGCTTGAGCGCAAAACGCTCAGAATCCACAGTGCGCGAGGCGAAAATCAGGCTCCCATCACGGAGCAGCACGGCGTGCGCATTGACGCGCCCGTCCTGCACGATCCAATCAACCCGCCCGGTGAGCCAGTCGACCTTGCCGATGCGTCGCGAGCCGTCGGGCATCGGCTGCTCGACGAGGAACCCTTGCTCATCCGCCGATCGCCCGAGCACCGCGCCGGCGATCTCGTCAGCACCGACGGCAGGGATCAAGCCGTCGAATGTCCTGCGCCCGTCCGCCCCCGACGTGATCGCCTCGAGGGATCGCTCGCGGATGCTCAGCCGCATGATTCGTCCCGTGCCGGGCGCGGCTCGCCCCTGCGCGGTCAACGCCTCCCATGTCGGCGGCGGGCCCTGATGCACCGCGACAAACGCTCCGGATGGGCTGAAGATCGGCAGTGTCAGCCCGTTGTAGTCCAGACTGCCGATCGTCGCCACACCCGAGACGATCCGTCCCGATGCGACGGCGCCGCCCGCGGCATCGGCGGGGCGGGCGATCGGCCCCTCGGGCAGGGTGGGGCCGCCGGCGGATCCGGGGCGGATCACGCCCGGACGCAGGGGCTTGGTCTCCGTGACGCACCCGGGCGCGGCCGCGAATGTGCTCAGCGTGAGCGTGGCGAAAACCGCCAGAGTTCGAGAAAATCGACGGGCTTGGTGCTCGCGACGGTCATGTCGGGTGCTCTTGTGGGTGGTGTTCACGAACTGAGCGTACCGACGAGGGGAATCGCGGGTGCCACCGTGTCCGGGGTTGGTCAGGGCGTCAGCGACATGACCGCTCATCGCGTTCGATTCGGGGTCTTGCACGAACTTCCTCGATACAGTGCCTCCTCGTTGGAGACTTCGCTCGCTCCGCACGAACCGCGTTCCGCTCACGAACGTCTTCACCGATCTCCGAATCCGTCACCCTTCCCTTCCGCCGCCTGGACCTTCGCATGCCCGAATCTACTCCGTCAAGTTCGACCACTTTGCAAACCTCCGGGACAGAGGGCGGACGCATCGCTCTGGCCGGGCGATCGCTCCTTGGCGGGCTGCTCATGGGCATTGCCAACGTCGTGCCGGGTATCAGCGGCGGGGCGATGCTTCTGCTGATGGGTGTGTACAAGGCGTTTCTGGACGGCCTGGCCGACCTGACGAGCCTGCGATGGCGCTCTTTGTCGGCGTGGCTGGTCGTGGCCGTGGTCGGGTTCGGTGCGCTGACGAGCATCGCGTTTCTTGCCGGTCCCATGAAGTGGCTGCTGGTCACCTACCGCTTTGAGGTGTACAGCGTGCTCATCGGGATGCGGCTGGGGGTGATCCCGACGGTGTGGCACCTCGCGGGCGGCAAACGCGGCGCAACGCGCGGGCTCTGGATCGGCATGGGCGTCGGTGTTGTGCTCACATCGCTCGCGGCGATCTTCAAGTACAACCCGGACATCATCGGTACCGCGGGCACAAGCCCGGCGATGCTCTTTTTCGGCGGTTTGATCGCCGCGAGCGCGACGATCCTCCCCGGCCTCGACGGTTCCTACCTGCTCATGCTCCTGGGCCAGTACGTGCCCGTTCTCGGGGCGATCGATCGCTTCAAGGACGGTGTCCTTGCTCGGGACTTCGCCGCGATCAGCGCCGAGCTCTGGACGCTTGTGCCGTTTGGCATGGGCGCGGCGATCGGCATCGCGGGCGTGGCCGTGCTGCTTCGTTGGCTGTTCAAGAAGTACCCGGCCCCCACCTTCGGCCTGCTGCTGGGCGTGCTCATGGGTGCGTTCATCGGTCTGTACCCGTTCGCCAGTTACGTCCAGCCCGCGGTCGGCGATGTCATCAAGGGCGTGACCATCACCGCGGAGAACCTCGCGAGCATCGACAAGGACGACTGGAAACTGAAGTTTTACTCGCCGACGCTGATGCAGTTCGGTATCTCGATTGTGCTGATCATCGCCGGACTTGTCGCCGCGCGACTGCTGGCCAGGCTCGACCCGGAAGAGCGGCAGGTTCAGTAGCGCTCGCGGACCGACGCGAGGATTGTCCGACTGGCCAGGAATGGAGACCCCAATGAACACACGGACGTGGCACCCTGGACTCTCTCTCGTTCTCACGCTGATTCTCTCGATGCTGCTGCCGCGCGTCGCGTCCGCGCAAACGCCCGCGGGCGCAGCACCGAACGCGGCGTTGTCAGCATGGATGGCCACGACCGATCCAAAGGACAACCCGCCGGCGATCCCACGCGAGTTTCGCGGCGTGTGGGTCGCGACGGTCGCGAACATCGACTGGCCATCGAAGAAGGGCCTGCCCAGCGATCAGCAGCAGGCGGAGATGCGCCGGATCCTCGACCGCGCGGTGGAACTGAAGCTCAACGCGATCCTGCTCCAGGTTCGCCCGTCATGCGACGCGATCTATCCGTCGTCGCTCGAGCCATGGTCCGAGTTCCTCACGGGCCAGTCGGGCAAACCGCCGTCGCCGGAGTATGACCCGCTGGCGATGTGGATCGAAGAGGCCCACGCTCGCGGTCTGGAACTGCACGCATGGGTCAACCCCTTCCGGTCGCGGCACTTCCGGGCCGAGGGGCCCGATGCGGCGAATCACATCAACATCGCGCGGCCGGACCTGGTGCGGAAGTACGACAACCTTCTCTGGCTGGATCCGGGCGAGCCGGAGGCTCAGGAGCACTCGCTGCGCGTGATCATGGATCTGGTCAACCGCTACGACCTCGACGGCGTTCACTACGACGACTACTTCTATCCGTATCCGAAGGACAACGTGCCGTTCCCCGATGACGCGCCGTTCGCACGCGCGCGAGCCGCGGGCGAAACGCGGAGCAAGGCCGACTGGCGTCGGGCGAACATCGACAACTTTGTGCGGCGGCTGTACGAGGAGATCAAGAAGACCAAGCCGCACGTGAAGGTCGGCATCAGCCCCTTTGGAATCTGGCGCCCCGGCCACCCGCCCGGCATCGCGGGCTTCGACGCGTACGAGGGGCTCTCGGCGGACGCGCGGCTCTGGCTGCGCGAGGGTTGGTGCGACTACTTCACGCCTCAGTTGTACTGGGCGCTTGACGCTCGGCAGCAGTCGTACACACGCCTGCTGGACTGGTGGATCGCCAACAACGACCAGCGACGGCACATGTGGCCCGGGAACAACACCAGCCGAGTTCTGTCAGCGGAAACGCCGGAGCAGGCCGCGGCCAAGGACCGCCGCGGACGCGACTCTTGGGAGCCCGCGGAGATCGTCTCGCAGATCGAAGAAACCCGCGCGCGAGCGCTCGGCCCGGGCGGCGCCGGTGGCAATGTTCACTTCTCGATGACCCCGCTGATGAACAACCATCGCGGCATCGTGCCCGCCCTGACCGGCGGCGTGTACAAGGACTTCGCCGTTGTACCGGCTTCGCCGTGGCTCGCTCGCGGTGCTGCGCTGCCGCAGGCACCGGCGATCAGCGTGAGCGGTCGGCGACTGACGATCACGCCCGATGCCGCGGGCACGACGCACACCCGGGTGCTGTGGCAGCGTTCGGGCGGCCGCTGGCGGATGACGCCGCTGCCCCGGGACGTGATGTCGGTGGACCTGCCCGCGGGCCCCGGCGCGCCCGACGCGGTTGCGATCATCGGCCTTGACCGGGTCGGCCGGGCCGGTCCTGCGACGGTCCTGAAGCGCTGAACACCGCCCGCTGGCCGCATCTGGCGAAGGCTGGGGCGAGATGGCGGAATGGTGCCCCGTGGCATTGCGCGCGTGGACGCGATCGGGTAGACTGCGGGCATGATGCAACGCGGCGCTCGCCCCGGCCATGAGTTCGTTTCTGCGATCGTGTGTTCATCGCTGGCTGTCGCGAGCCTCGCGATCGTCGGCTGTTCAACGACGCCCGCACCCGAGCCCGAGCCGTTGGTCTTTGTGCCGCGGACTCATCGGCTGCTGGTCATGGATACGCAGCCCGAGGCGCGACTCGGCGATGGGCTGGAGCTCCGTCGCAGCGTGCTGACACCGAGCGCGAGCACCGGGTCCGGCTGGGCGGTGCTCGAGCCCGCGGGGAGCGATGAAGCCGGTGTATCGATGCTGACGACGCCGACGCTCGTGGCGCCGCTGCGGTTCAACGAGTTGCTGATCTCGTGGAACTTGGATGTGAGCGACGGCGCGGGCACACGGGTCGAGGTGCAGGTCGGCGACAGCGAGACGAACTTCACGTCGCCGTGGCTGTACGTCGGGCGGTGGGGCGCGGGTGCGCCGCCGGAGAATCCGACGACCACATTCGACAGGTCGATCGCGATGCGGGCCGACGCGGCGGGGTCGTCCGCCGGCTCCGCCAACGCTCGCCTTTCGGGCAAGATCGATGTGGACTACTTCGTCAGCGAGCAGCGATTCGATCGCGTGCGGCTTCGCATTGTCGCCGCGGGTACTCGCGGCCAGAGCGTGCGTGTGCACCGCCTCAGCGTGCTGTTCAGTGATGTGACGGGCGAGTCCCCGGTGTTCATCGCCGGGGCACCGGCGACAACCGAAGGAACTCGTGAGAACCTCCCGGCGATGTTCGAGGGCGAGTTCCGCATCGGCGTGCCGTTCCGATCGCAGAAGACGCCGGACGAGAAAATCTCGGGCCGGCTCTGCTCACCGACGAGCGTGAGCATGGTGCTCGCTCACGCGGGCAACGCGGCGGTCGTCGCACAGGTCGCCGAGCGAGCGTACGACGCGGACAACGACATCTACGGCAACTGGCCCCGCAACGTGCAGGCCGCGTTCACCATGGGCTTGCCGGGATACCTGACGCGCTTCAGCGACTGGTCGCAGGTCGAACGCACGCTTCGCGCAGGGCAGCCGATCATCGCGAGCATCCAGGTGCGCCCCGGCGAACTGCGAAACGCCCCGTACGAGAAGACCGCCGGTCACCTGATTGTTCTCGAAGGCCTGACCGCCGATGGCGATGTGATGGTCGCCGACCCGGCGGTCGCGACCGCACGCGAGGGACAACTGGTCTACCGCCGGGACGACATGACCCGCGTGTGGCTCGATCGTGTCGATGGCACGGCGTACATCCTCGAAACCCCTGCCCGCACCGCGCCGTGATGATCGTTGCCCGGCACCCATGCCGGACAGAGACGTCGGAGCGATGAGTCGATCAGGGATGGCCGGGGAACGGAAGGAACCGACAATGAGCACCGCACCGATCGGCGCCGCTGCACCACGCACCGCCACCCCCCCACCGGCCAAGGCGTCCGGCCCCCGACTTCTCGCGCTCGACGCGTTTCGAGGCATGGACATCGCGCTGATGTTCTTCGTGAATCTGTCGGCGAGCAGGGCCGCGTTCCCCGAGTGGTTCGGGCACGCGGGGTGGAACAACGGCGAGCACGGCTACTGGCTCGCGGATGTCGTTTTTCCGTGGTTCCTGTTCATCGTCGGCTGCGCGATTCCGTTCTCCATGAGCGGCGGACGCGGTCGCGAGCAGACCGTGCCGCGGCGATTTGTCTCGGCATTCCGGCGAGCACTGGTCATCTACATGCTGGGCATCGCGATCTGGATCGCCAAGAGCGCAAAGGGCGAGACCGGGACGCCGATCACGTGGACGACATTCCTGCACTGGGACATCCTGCCGCTGATCGCGCTGGGGTACTTCGTGGGCGTGATCGTGTATCACCTGCCGCGATGGACGCAGATCGTCCTGTTCGCGGCGATTCTCTGGGGCAAGTGGTACGCGTTGCCGGATCTGACGCAGACAGTCGGGCTGGATCGCGCCGCCTGGATGAAGGATCGGGTCGACATCGAACACTCGATCCGTTCGCTCGGCCCCGTCGGCGACTGGATGCGGACGCTCGTGGACGCCAAGGAGTGGCCGGAGGTCGCCCGGATCCTCGGGGTATTCGCGGGATGGCTGGGCACCGCCATCACGCAAGGCCTGCCCGCGTGTGCGGCGGTGATCGGCGGCGTCCTGACCGGTGAGTACCTGCGCAATCACGATGCGTCGATAAAGGCAAAGGCCGGCGTGCTCATAGGGCTGGGCGGCGTGCTGTGTGCTCTGGCGGCCGCGTGGGCGCACCCCGCGCTCGGAGCGATGCCCTTCAGCAAGGACTTCTTCACCCCCACCTACGTGCTCTTCAGCGTTGCCAGCGGAATGGTCGCGCTCGGAGCACTCGTGGCGATTCTCGACGCGTGGACGCTGCCGAGATGGATGTTCTCGCTGATCGGGGCAGGCTTGATGGCCGCGAGCTTTGGTGTCTGCGCGTGGCTCATCGACCCCTCGACCGATCTGGGGCGATCGCAGTTGACCTCGTGCGCGATCGCTCTGGGGATGATGTTCGCGGTCTTTGTCGCCTGGGCGGTTGTTGATCTGCTTCTGCTTCGCGATCGCCCGGCGAAGGCGTCATTCTGGGTGATTTACGGCTCCAACGCCATCGCGGTGTACTTCCTCGCGGAACTGACTTGGACGCTGTTCTGGATGCACTTCCGCGTGATGGGGCCGGGGAGTTTCGGTTCGCAGTTCGCATTCCCGGCGCTACAGGTGCACTGGGCCGCGTTTGCTCAGGAGGTGCTGTCGATCGCGTTGACCGACCGCGCGGCCGCGGAAGTCGGCCGTGGCCTTGGGCCGTGGCTGGCCACCGGCACGTACCTCATGATTTACTGGGTCTTCTGCTATGAGTTGTGGCGTCGGCGGATCTTCATCAAGGTCTGACGCGGGCCGACGTCAGAAGAACTCGCGAGCAATCGCTTCACCAAGGTCGGCCATGAACGGGTCGCTGAGCGACTCGTCCTCGTATCCGCCGTCGTTGATCACCTCACGCGCGTTGGCGTAAATCGTCGCGGTGATCGCGATCGATCGGCCGCTGGGTCGGTGCGTGATCATGGCGTTCTCGATGGAGAAGCCGTAGGCCCGGCCGACCTTGTTGGTCACGATGATGTCGGCCGCGGCGCAGCGCCGGCAAAGGCCCGGGAGCAGGTACTTGGCGAAGTGATCGGGGTACTCGCGGGCTTCGTAGCGCGGATTGTCGCTGAGGCGGGGCGGGATCGTCATCGCCTCCAGCAGCATGTCGCGCCATGCGGGCCTGAGCGTCAGCGTTGTTGGCGGCGGGAGCAGATCCGGCCGCGTGAGCGTCAGCAGCAGCGTGTGAAGCGAGCGCAGGCTCATGCGGTTTCGCCGCGAGAAGTCCATCGGACCGGCGCGGCGCTCATCGGTCAACGGGTCGACATGTTCGCGCCCGACACGCACACCCGGAACGTGCTCGCTATCCAGCAGAAGGTCGCTGGTGCGCTGCGGGATCTGAACCGGAACCTCGCACCTGACCTCGACCCGCGGCGTCGTGCGGTTGGAGCCCAGCGGGATCTTCGGTTCGGCCAGGCGATGGTTGATGACCACCTCTCGCCCGGGCTCGCTTCGCACAAGCCGGGCGGTGATCTCGTTGATCTCGCGATGCCCCACGAACTCGTACAGCCTGTTGTGGGCCAGGTTGTCGCTGACCATCGCGATCTTGCGGCAGTCGTGCGCGATCGTGATGCTCCCGCCGCGGATGTTGCTGTCATCGCGATCCTGCACCGACCGGTCGGCAGGGAACGGTTGGAACACCATCGGCGTTTGGGGAGAAAGGTCCGGGTGTCCGGCGCGAGAGAGTTCGTCCAGCCGAAGCAGCGCCGCATAAGCCGCGGCGGTTTTGATTGTGCTGGCGGGATAGAAGTACTCGTCGTCGGCGCGGAACGCCGCGGGCTGCGCGAGGGTTGTCGTGCCCGGCTCGATCAGCGTCAGGAGGACCTGCAGGCGACGCCGCGGAGCGTCGTCGAGCACCCGCCGGACAACATCCGACGAGCGTGCGAGCAACTGGGCAAGGTCGATCCCGTTCGACATACCACGTTGTAGGTCGCGTGCGCGGCGACGGCGGCGCGTCGGGCCACACCCGGTCCGACATCGCCCGAGTCCCGCCGGGCATCTTGGGGCCTTAGCATGAGTCATGCTGACCTCGTCCGTATCGCCTGTTTGCGCCGGTTTGACCATGCTTCTGGCGGGCGTTCTCTGCACGCTCACCGGCTGCAGCACGCCCCGACGGGCCGATCTTCACCCGGGCGCACCGCTGGCCGCGCAATCGGGATCCGAGGGCTTCGGCCGCGCGGGGCAGGAGATCATGGTCGCGGGCCAGTTGTTCCACGTCGGCGCGCCGGTGGTGCTCTGGACGGACCCGGGGGGATACGACGCGTATCGCGTCGAGAACCGCTTCGGTCCGCTCGGGCGATCGAGCTGGGAATCGCTCAAGGCTTCCAACCGTGACCCCGCGCGCTACTCGCCACGTTTCTTCCGCATCAGTGACAAGCAGCCCGCCGCGTATCACGGCGCGGGCCAGCTCTCCGATACGGAGATCAGCAAGTATCGCGGCGGCGGGTGGGACCTTCCCGGCCTGCAGCGCGTTGTCGACCAGTTCGTCCTGCACTACGACGTTTGCGGCGTGAGCAAGCAGTGCTTCCGCATCCTTCACGATGTCCGCGGGTTGAGCGTCCACTTCATGATCGATATCGACGGCACGATCTACCAGACCCTCGATCTGAAGGAGCGTGCCTTCCACGCGACGACGAGCAACGACCGTTCCGTGGGTGTCGAAATCGCCAACATGGGCGCGTATGCCGATGGCGAACGCAGCCCGCTCGCGCAGTGGTACACGACCGACGCACGGGGCGGAGTACGCATCACCATTCCCGAGACCCTCGGCGATGGCGGCGTGCGCACTGCCAACTTCGTCGGCAGACCGATTCGCCCCGAGCCCGTCCGCGGCGTGGTTCAGGGCAAAGAGCGGACCCAGTACGACCTCACGCCCGAGCAGTACGACTCGCTCATCCGCCTGACCGCGGCGCTGTGCACCATCTTCCCGAACATGCCTGCCGACTATCCGCGCGGGCCGGATGGTCAGGTCGTGCCTCACGTACTGGACGACTCGGACCTGCGCACCTTCCGCGGCGTGATCGGGCACTATCACATCCAGAGTGACAAGGCCGACCCCGGCCCCGCGCTGCAATGGGAACTGGTCGTCACCAAAGCCCGCGAACTCATGCCCGAGGCCGCGCGAGGCCCGCGTTTGCCGCTGATCATCAGCGGCGATGAGCCCCCAGCAGCAGTCCCCGCCACCCCGGTCGCGCCCGCGCCGACCTCCACGCCCGCACCGACCAACTGAGCCCAGACGGAGCGTTCTCGAATGAGCAGCACGAGCAGGTCAACCCCCGGCATCGTCTCGCGGACAACGCTGCACATCGGCCGCAAGTTCGCCTATGAACAGATCGAAGTCCGCGGCGGCTCGGGCAAAACGCACACACGCCAGTACGTCAAGCACCCGGGCGCGGTTGTCATCGTGCCGGTCATCGAGTCGGCAACGGGTCAGGAGGTCGTCCTCATCCGCGTGTACCGCGCATCGCTGGACCAGATGTCGTGGGAACTCTGCGCGGGCACGATCGACCGCAAAGCCGACGGCACGGCCGAGGATCCCGCGATCTGCGCCGCCCGCGAACTGATCGAGGAAACGGGCTACAAGCCGGGTCGCCTCACGCCGATCGCGACGTTTCACACCTCGCCCGGCCTGAGCGACGAAGTGATGCACGCGTTCCTCGCCACCGAACTGACGCACGTCGGCCAGCATCTCGAAGAAGACGAGGACATCGAAGTCAGAGTCGTCCCGGCCGGCGTCGCGCTCTCGATGCTCCAGACCGGCGAACTCCGCGATGGAAAGTCCATGGTCGCGCTCATGATGGCCGCGCGCCAAGGGCACCTCCGCGATGAGAGCCACTGAGCACCACCACCGATGCACCGCGACAACATCCAGCAATCCGCGCCGATCCCGCTCTGGCTCGCCATGGACCAGACCAACATCCTCATCGCCGTCGGCGTCACGTCGTTCGTTGCCCTGCTCTTCGTCGTCGTGTTCTTCTTCTGGCGTCGCCAGTACGGCTTGCGCCCGGATCGCACACGGCGGGGCGGCGATAAAGGACGCGTCATCGTCGTCCGAAAGTCCGACATCGAGTCCGATCGTCGCGGCCACGATTAACGCCCCCGCCTCACCCACGGACCACGCCCATGCGATCCATCACGCTCATCACCACCGGCGGAACCATCGAAAAGACCTACGACGAGCAGACCGGCTCGCTCGACAACCGCCGCTCGATCGTCCGGCGCATGCTGCGGCGAATCCGCCTGGAGGACACGAGCGTGAGCATCATCGAGCTCATGAGCAAGGACAGCCTGCTCATGACCGATGAGGACCGCGCGCGGATCAGCGGAGCGGTGGTCGCCGCCGGCGCGACGACTTCCGGGGCGCTCTGCGCCGGCGTGGTCATTCTGCATGGCACCGACACGCTCTGCGTCACCGGCGAACTGCTTCACGCGACACTGCGGCCCGTTGTGCCCGTTGTGCTCACCGGAGCGATGCGACCGTTCGAGATGACTCGCACCGACGCGCTGCAGAACCTCACCGAGGCGATCTTCAGCACCGGCGTGCTCGCGCCGGGCGTTTACGCCGCGGCACACGGTCGAGCAATCGCGTTCCCGGGCGTGATCAAGGACCGAGAGCGCGGCACGTTCGTTCGCGTCAAGAGCTGACGGTGATCAGCGCGCAGAGCGGCTCCTCACGGGGGCCGGGACCGTGACAAATGAAAAAGGGGCCGCGAGCAGCCCCTTGATGCACATCGACGAATTGCCCCGACCGCGCCGATCAGCCGTTGATCGCCGTGATCTTCACGCTCGTGTAGCGCTGGCGGTGGCCGGTCTTGCGGCGATAGCCCTTGCGGCGGCGATACTTGTGGATGTAGATCTTGTCGCCCTTGACCAGGCCCTCGACGACCTCGGCGGTCACCGTCGCACCGGCGACATAGGGCTGGCCGACCTTCGCGTCGCCCTTGTCCTGGCCGAGCACCAGAACCTTGTCGAACTTGACCTGCTTACCCGGCTTGGCCAAGCCCTCATCGATCAAGTCGATGAGAACAACCTCGTCCTTGCGGACCAGACGCTGGCCGCCGCCTTCAGAAATCACTGCGTACATGGGAAACTCCACATCGCGCTCGCGGGGGGGCCGAAGGGCCCGGCTTTGAGATAGCCCGGGTTGCAGCGGGAGGGACTTATAGGCATAGCCGCGTTGAGAGTCCATCGGAGCCGGCAAGGGCAAGGACCGAGATTGGGCGACGATACATGATCATGCTTAACTCAAAGGGCCCAACTTTCGCCTCCGCCACCCACCTCTGGAAGTGCATTCGGGGTTACCCCACGCCGCGGCGGCACAGCGGCAACCCGAGTTGGGCGATGAATCCGGAGCTTGAGAAGCGCGGGCAATCCGCGGACACGCATGAAACTCACACTCGGAACAAAGATCGCCGCGACGCTCGGCGTCGTGTCGTTGACGGCACTGGCAGCTTGGACGCTGATTGGAGCCGCGGTCCATCAACTGAGTGCCGAGCGCGCCTCGATCGCCAACACGCTGCTGCCGCTGAAGGTGCAGGTGGCGAACGTTCATCGAACCGCGGCTGTCCTTACGCGGAAGGCCGCGTCGGCGTCGAGCGGAGAGATACCCGCCGACACCCGAGCGGCTCTCGCCGAGCTGGACGCGGCTCTTTTTCGGAGCGGAGAGATCCTCGAGTCGATCCGAGACAGCGAGCAGTACGCGTCGGTCGCGGCGCTCGACTCGCTGGGAACCTGGCAGAACGAGCACACGGCGCTGCTCCGGGGCGTCGGCGCGCTGGAGTCCGGTCCGCTGAATGTGCTCGCGGAGAACTCCGCCGCGGGGCTGGTCACAATCGAAGACATGATCATGACGAGGCTCGGGTCCGTGAGCGTGCAGGAGCAACGGGTGTGGACGGCGCCCTACGCGGGCGCGGGCGTCATGGGCCTGACATCGCTGCTGGCGGGCTGGCTCCTCGTTCGGTCGATCAACGTGCGCGTGCGCAAAATGGTCCGCATGGCCGATCAGATCGCCAAGGGCAATCTGTTCATCATCGAGGAGCGCGACGCGGCGAACGACGAACTCTCCAGGCTCGCCGAGTCGCTCCGGAACATCAACGATCGGACTCGCGAATTCGCGACCGAACTAGGCACACGCGGCGTGAACGTCGCGGCGGCCGGCGCGATGATCGCCGACACGACCAACAGGCTCAGCGGCATGCTCTTTGAGCAGCAGAACCGGCTGCAGATCGTCTCCTCGGCGATGGACGAGGTGAACAGCTGCGCCCAGGACGTTTCCGAGAGCGTCGTGCACATGAGCACCGAGGCCCAGAAGGCCCGCGACGATGCGAAGGCGGGGACTGAGGCACTGACCCTGGTGACCGGGGGCGTCGCCGAGACCAGCCACCAGATCGCCGACGCTGCCGACCGCGTGAAGAAACTTCAGGAGCACACCGAGAGCATCAAGTCCCTGCTCGCTTCGATCGTGGACATCGCCGACCAGACGAACCTGCTGGCGCTGAACGCGGCGATCGAGGCGGCCCGGGCCGGCACACACGGCCGGGGATTCGCGGTCGTTGCCGATGAAGTCCGCAAGCTCGCCGAGCGAACGACATCGATCACCAGCGAGATCTCCGCGTCGATTTCGTCGATCAGCAACGCGATGGACTCGACGGTGCAGACGATCAACGAAGGGGTGAGCCGATCCCACGCCAGCGCCGATGCGACACGATCGGCCAGCGACCGGCTCAATCAGATCATCGGCGCCTTCGACCACGTCGCAACGCTCACCGAGGCGCTGCGGGCAAAGTCCGTCGCGCAGGCGTCGGCGATCAACAGCATCCGCGATGAAATCACCGAGGCAACACAGGCCTGCACCCTGAGCACCAATGACGGCGATCAGTCGATGCTCGCCGCGGCGGAGGTCTCCGGCCAGAGCGAGAAGATCCTCGAGTTCGTCAAGCGCTACAAGATCACGCGTCGCGAGTTCGACCGATTCGTCATCCCGGGACTGGACTCGAACCTCGGCACCGTCGCGGACCTCTCCGCGAGCGGCGCTCGGATCGTGCTCGGGCGGCGCGAGCTGCCGGCGTTGGGCTCGGAGATCGAGTTCGTCATCTCCGATCAGTCGGGGCGGACGGCCGCGGTACGCGGGTGTGTGCAGTGGACCAAGCGCGTATCGCGACTGGGCACGGTCGCGGGGTACCGCTTCACGCAGATACCCGCCGAGTCGCAGCAGGTGCTCGACGAGTGGCTGCACGAGGCCCTGATGAAGGTGACACCCGCGGCAGATGCCAGCCCTTCCGACTCGAGCGATCCCGCTCCAGAGAACCAGGCCGCGATCGCGGCCTGAGCCCGGCGGCGATCAGTCCTTGCCCGCCAGTGTCGCCTCTCGGTCGCGGCTCTGGCGTTCGGCGCGCTTGCGCTCGCTCTCGCTGAGAATCCGCTTGCGCAGCCGGATCGACTTGGGCGTGATCTCGACCAGTTCGTCGTCCTCGATGTACTCCAGCGCCACCTCGAGGCTCATCTTCCTCGCCGCCTTGAGCACGACCGTTGCCTCCTTGGACGCCACGCGGAAGTTGGTCAACTGCTTGGCCCGCGTGATGTTCACGGGAAGGTCGTTGTCGCGGTTGTGCTCGCCGACGATCTGGCCCGTGTAGACCTTGTCCTGCGGCACAACGAACAGCACGCCGCGGTCGGCCATGCCTTCGCACGCGTAGGTGGTCACGTCGCCGCCCTCGATCGCAACCAGCACGCCCTGTGCGCGATGGACGGTTTCGCCGTGCGCAGGGGCGTACTTGAGGAAGGAGTGGTGCATGACGCCCTCGCCCTGCGTGGCGGTCATGATCTTCGAGCGAAGGCCGATGATGCCGCGGGAGGGGATCTCAAACTGCAGATGCGTGAGCGTGTCGCTGCGCTGGTCCATCTGCTTGAGTTCGCCGCGTCGGCTGCCGACGAGTTCCATCACCGGGCCGACCGCGGTCGGCGGGACGTCGATCACCAGAAGCTCGACGGGCTCATTGACCACGCCGTCGATGAGCTTGGTGATGACCTCGGGCTTGCCGACGGAGAGTTCGAATCCTTCGCGACGCATGGTCTCCAGCAGGATGCCCAGATGGAGCAGGCCGCGGCCGGAAACCGCGAACTCCTCGGCGCTGCGTCCCTGACCAATGCGCATGGCGACATTCGTCTGGCACTCGCGCTCCAGGCGATCGCGGATCTGCCTGCTGGTGACCTTGTCGCCCTCGGTGCCGCCGAAGGGCGAATCGTTGACGCGGAAAACCATGGTGATGGTCGGCTCATCGACCGTCACCGGCGGCAGCGCCTCCGGCTTGCTCGGGTCGCAGATGGTGTCGCCGATGTCAACGCTCTCGAGCCCCACCAGCGCGCACAGGTCGCCGGCGTGAACCTCGGGCGTTTCGACCCGGCCAAGACCCTGGAAGCGATAGAGCTTGCCGACCCGGCTACGGACCTGCGTGGTGCCGTCGCGCTTGATGCTGATGACATCCTGTCCCGGGCGGACCGAGCCGCTGTACACGCGGCCGATGCCGATGCGCCCCACATAGTCGGAATAATCCAGCGTGGTCACGAGCATGCTCAGCGGCCCGTTGACATCGTCCTTGGGCGCCGGAACGTGCTTGCAGATGGCCTCGAACACGGGCCGCAGATCGCCCGTGGTGCCGGCGACGGCCTTGGTCATGTCGTTGAAGGCCCAGCCCTCGCGCGCGCTGGCGAAGACGATCGGGAAGTCCATCGCCATCTCTTCGGCTCCGAGCTCGACGAAGAGGTCGAAGACCTCGTTCTGAACGTGCTGCGGACGCGCGCCGGGGCGGTCGCACTTGTTGACGACGACGATCGGCCGCAGCCCGAATCCGAGGGCCTTGCCCAGCACAAAGCGGGTCTGCGGCATCGGCCCGTCGAACGCGTCGACCACCAGCAGAACGCCGTCGGCCATGCGCAGCACGCGCTCGACTTCACCGCCGAAGTCGGAGTGGCCCGGGGTGTCGATGATGTTGATGAGCACGGGCTGCCCGCCGGTGTCGGTCTCGGTGGGCATGTACTGCACGGCGCAGTTCTTGGAGAAGATGGTGATGCCGCGCTCGCGCTCGAGCGGGTTGGAGTCCATGATCAGGCCGTGCTGACCGCCCTGGAGCTTCTCCAGTTCGCCCGAGCGGAACTGGCCGGACTGGAACAGCAGCTTGTCAACGAGGCTGGTCTTGCCGTGGTCGACGTGGGCGATGATGGCGACGTTGCGGATGGGCTGGGGCATGGGCGTGAACTCGGGCGGCGCTCCGAAGTCGACCTTCGGACCTGTGCGGGATCTATCAGGGAAATGGACAGGCTTTGGACGGCATTTGCTCGGCCAAGACGCAGAATCGACGGGCCAATCGGCCTGTGACGATCCCGTACCTGCCGCGAACGCAGAGAGGATAGGCCCGAGGCGGCCCGATTTCGCACCGCTCGCCCTCACCGATCCGCCGGAACGACGCGTCAGCGTCCGGGCTGCGCCTCGGCGAATCGCATCTCGACCAGCGCCCGCAGGCGGCCTCCGTCGTCGAGCCAGATCTCCCACTGCGATCGCTTGAGGTGCCGCCAGATCACCGCCGTCGATGGGTCCGCCATCATCGCGCCATTGAGCAACTGCGGCACCATCGACGGCCCGGCGAAGCCCCGCAGCAGCGTGCGGCGAACCTCCGGCGCTGCACCCGGTGCCGTGTTTGCGGCCTGTCCCGGAACGACGATTTCGCCCAGCACGCGGAGCGCATCGCGCGGCCGGCCCGCGTCGTCCTGCGGAACGCCGTCGGAAGCGAGATCCACGATGCACCAGCCCGCGTGGTCCGGGCGATAGCGGAGCGTCGCATCGCCGGGTCGAACGCCCTGCACCTCGGGTCCGACCGAGATCGCAACCTCGCGAAGCACGCCGGGATCGAGCGTGGCCACGCCCGCGAGTGCATCGCGAGCGGTTCGTCCGTTGGCCCCGCGTTCCAGCCGCGCGACCCATGATGCGACCTGACCGTCGACGACCGGGACCGCTCGCTTGGCCTCGCCCAGACTCTGGGCCATGCCCATGAACGCGACCCGAGGGACATCGCCGCCATCGCTGCGAAGCCAGACCAGGCGCGTGCTGACATGGCCGATTGGCTCTTTCGAGACGGGCAGAAGGTCCGGCAGCATCGCAGGCAGCATCGGCGGCGGCGCGATGATGCGCTGAGCATCACCGGGCAGCCGGACGCTGACCTGAGCAGCGTCGGCGCCGAGGCGCTGCTCGACATCGCTCAGCAGGTCCGCGCGCAGATCCGGCACGCCCGAGAGCACGGCGGCGAATCGCTCGCTCTGGGCCATGGCCTCGACCTTGAGCACGCCGTCGTGTGACGAGAGCGAGATCATGCCGAGTTCGTCCCACGTGCCGCGGCGAACAGCCCCACCAGGAGCGGCAGGTGGGATCACCGGGACGCGATCACCCCGCATGAGGACTCCGGCATGAACACTCGCGTCGCGGAGGATCAGGCTCGCGGATGTCGAGCGAAGCGACTCGCCCGCATCGCCCTCCAGCACAGCCAGCATCGCCGCGATCCGCTCATCCGCGGACGCGAACCGCGGAGCGTTCGCGTTCCGCTCAGTCGCGGGCTCATCTCCGGGAACGAGCACAACGAACCGGCCACGACCGCCGGTGATCGCGGCCGCGCTTGCGCCGTCGTTCGCGCCGACGATCGGGCGCAACTGCCCGATTGAGAGCAGAAACGCGCCCTCCTCGACCGAAAAGATCGGGCTTCGCCCGACAACCTGCCTCGGGTGCGCATCGAGAACCGCGTGAATGGTCCGCGCGGTCTCTGGGGTCGCTTCGAGGAACAGCGCCCAAGACAGTTCAGGGCTCGCGATCGACGGGCGGTAAACGACCAGCACCGCGACACCGCCCATCAGCCTGCGCGTGGCGTCGCGCTTCTCCCAGCCGAGTTTCCGGGCCAGCGCCGCCCACGCCGCGAGCGTGCGATCACCAACAACGACCGAGGCGAGATTTCCAGCGGGAATCAGCCGCTCGACCTCGTCCATGAGCGTCTCGCCCGACGGCGTGAACGCGACAAGAACGGACGACTGCGGCAGGCGACGGACAAGTTCCGCGGCACGATCCATCGCGGGATCGCCCGAGGCGCGGACCGGAGTCGCGCATGCGAGAACAACCAGCGCCAGAACGGGCGCGGTCGCGCCCATGACGGCACGAACAAAGAGCACGAGGTGTCCAAAGCTTCCCCGCGGCATCGAACAAGGTTACCGCGGCGAGACAAACCCGCTGCTATCGATGCTCAGGGATTCGTCAATCGTCGGCATCACACGCGAGCCCGTCGCCCCAGTCTGCACCCGCGAAAGCAACCGCTCAATCCCCGCGGCTGGGCTCGCCACAGCGCGGACGACGGATGGCATGCCGGACGCCGGGGACACGCTCGTTGCCAGAGCCGACAGCGGCTGACGCATCGCGCGGCGGATATCGTCCGACGGCGCGGGAAGAGTTACGCCAAGGTACTGACCCAGCGGCTCCATCGCACCGGCGAGCATCTCGGGCATCGCCCCCGGCTCGCCCGTGACCCGCGCCCGATTGGCCATCAGACGGGCCGTCGCGGCTCGCCACTGCTCGGAGCCATCGAGCGATGCCGTCTGCACAACCCTGGACAGAGGCGCGGCGGGCCGCGGCCGCAACGGGGACTGCCACACCGCCACCGCAACAAACGACACAACGCCAACCATCGCCGCGATGCTCGCGGCGCGAATCATCGCTCGGCGACGCACGCCGCGGCAATCAGTCAGCGCTCGCTTTTCGCAGACACGCGAGAGGACGGACGAGGTCATGTCCGGGCAGGACATCCGCGGGCCGCGCAGTACGCCGAGTGCATCATCCAATTCACGCTCGAGCATCGCGGAGCGATCGGGTTTCCGGCAAAGCCCCGGAATACGAAAAAGCCGATATGCGTCCGACCAACTGCTCACGCCAGCGCCTCTCGCACACGATCCGTGTTCTGACGGCTTGCCTCCAGCGCATCCTTCATGCGCTTGCGTGCACGGTGCAGGTGGCTCTTGACCGTGCCCGCGGGCAGGTCCATGTACTCGCCGATCTGCTCGACCGACCAGTTCAACTGATAGAACAGAATCACCGCCTCGCGCTGCTCCTCGCTCAGGGCTTCCAGCGCCACCTTCAGCGCCTCGGCCGCCCCACTCTTGATCTCCAGGCGATCAAAGTCCACCGAGCCCCACGTGCCGCGGGCCGTCGCGCCCGCGACAACCTCGGTATCGAAAGACGGGGCAAGACGCTGGTTCGCGTTCACGTAGAGCCGCTTGGCGATCGTAAAGAGCCAGGTCGAGAACCTGAACCGTGGGTCGTAACGCTCGAGATGCGTCAACGCCCGAACGAACGCCTCCTGCGTCACGTCCTCGGCGGTCTCCGGGCGACCCGTCAGACGGACCATGTACGCGTAGAGCGAGGGCTGGTGATGGCTGATGAGTTCCTCCGCGGCGGCCTTTTCGCCGGCGAGGATCCGTCGGATCAGCGCACGTTCGCGTGGAGCGGTCATCACGGCAAAGTATACGGATCGCGCCGGCGCTGGATGCAGGGACTTCGGCGGGTTTGGCCCGATCCGGGATGCCGGTACCCCTTCCCCACCGCTTCGCACCGCCCGAGAACCGCTCGCCGCAGCCGCCTTGCTTGTACGGGCCATGCTTGCCTCCCTGAGATCTCACCGGATGCGCCCCAAGCCCGTTCCGAGCAAAGTGCCATCGCGCCTGTTCAAAACAAACCGGGCTGATTCTCTACGAATCGGGCCCGGGAAAGGGTATCGGCGATCACCGAGGGTTTCCCCGATGTTTTGATGGTCATCTCTGCGGCTGTTCAAGCCGCCTGCGCGGACTTCTTGGGCCGCGCGCGGCCGATGAGCCTCTGGGACGGGTCCGCACGGCGCTCGGGTTCCTCGATGATGCACGTGATGAGCTCGATCGGATCATCACCCCAGAGGTCAAAGCCCATCTCCTCGCCAAGGCCCGGGTTACGGGCAAACACGCCAGCGCCGACGGCCAGTTGGATGCGGTCGCAGGCGGTGTTGTCGCGGATGGTGTCGATCAGGGCGCGGATCCCGGGCAGGTCTTCCTTGCTGCTGGCAAAGAGGACGACGACATCGGGCTGGCGTTCCTGAATGGTGGTGGTGATCTCATCGAGGGCGACCCCGCCGCCGCAGAACGTGACCTCAAAGCCGGCGGCCTCCATGAGGTCACTGGCGATCTGAGCGCCGAGCTCATCGCACTCGGTCCGTCCGCAGAAGGCCATGACGCGCTTGCCGTTGCGGGCTTGGAAGTTCAGGTGGGCACCGATCTGATCGACCAGGATGCGGAGCAGCCTCGTGGCGGTGTGATGAGAGAGCTTCGAGATGTGGTCGTTGCGGTCGAGATCCTCGAGGGTCTTGTACGTGGGCCAGAAGACCTGACTCATGAGCGCATCGGGGGTCAGGCCCTGACGGATGGCCTGCTGCACCAGCGCGCGTGCGCCGGGACGATCGCCCGTGACGAGGATGTCGAGGAAACGCTGAACGAGCTGCTCGCTGGTGTGAGACATGGAACGCTGCTCCCGGCCCGCATGAATGGGCCTGGACGGGCGAGAGTTCCACTCTCAACCGAACCGTGCGTGTGCTCTGGACGACGCTCCACATCGCCCGACGTTGGTTCTCCGGCTATCGAGCATGGCGCCGTGAACCAATGAGAAACTGACCGGTCTTCTGAGCATCGGCGGAGAATCGCCGCGTGTCCAATAAAGATGTCAAAAATTGCCGATCGCCCCCGATCTTCCCGGGCCGAGCCGCGGCGGCAACGCCGAACGCGCAGGTGCTGCCGAAACCGATCAGAGTCCCGACGCAGATCATCGGCACCCGTTCGGATCGCGCGGGTGAACACCCCCGTCCAAGGGCCGATCCGGTTCACGAACGCGCAGGTTTCACGCCCCGGGTGCAGACACACACGCCGAATGACAGGGGCCATTGCTGAACCTCACCAAAGCCCGCCGTCCGCACGCCCTGAGCCAGTTGCTCGCGATCGAGAAAAGTGGAGACGCTCCGCGGCAGATATTTGTACGCGCCGGAGCGATCGCGGCTGATGAGCGTCGCGGTGATCGGCATCACGCGGCTGGTGTAGAACTCACTGAGCACACGGATCGGGGCGAAGCCCGGCTTGTCGAACTCGAGGATGATCAGCCGCCCGCCGGGGCGCAGCACGCGGAAGAACTCCGCCAGGGCCTTGGCCGGCTCGCCCACGTTTCGGATTCCGAAAGCGATCGAGAGCACATCGAAGGAGCCATCGGCAAACGCGAGCTTTGTCGCGTCGCCCTCGGCGTACGACGTGATGATCGCCGGCGCGCTGCCCGACTGCTCATCTCGCACGCGGCGGGCACGGGCGATGTCGAGCATCTCCGTCGTGAAGTCCACGCCCAGCACCCGCTTGGGCCTGGCCTTCGCAAACGCGCGGGTCAGGTCGCCCGTGCCGCAGGCCACATCGAGAACCTCGTCGGTGGGGCCGACCTTGGCGACTTTGACGGCGAATCGCCGCCAACGCTGGTCCTGCCAGAAGGAGTGGACGCGGTTGTTCAGGTCATAGGACCCTGCGATGGCGGCGAACATGCGCCGGACCTTCTCGGGCTTGTCGCCTCGCTGGTGGACGTTTCCGGCGAGTTCTTCTTCGCGCCAGGCGGTATCGGCGGAGCCCGGGCCCGCCGCGGCACCGGACCGGCTGGCGGCCTCGGGCATGCTGGGCGTGGCCGGGTCGGGCCCGTCATTGGACGAATGGCTGGTCACGAGCGGAGCGTAGGCGATCGCTCTGGACACGCCGAGCATCCGCCGCGATACTCTGAGCGAAGTCCCTGAGCCGCCACGTCTTCGCCCCCGCCAACAGGAGCCGATCATGGACCTTCACCGATCGCTGCGTGTGACCATCGTGCTGAGCCTGTCGATGCTGACGCTTGTTCTGTCGGCGTGCACGACGAACATCGCCACCGGCGAGCGCTTCTTCGCGGGGCTCTCGCGAGATCAGGAACTCGCGCTCGGCGCACAGGCCGCCCCGCAGTTCACGCAGGAATTCGGCGGCGAGGTCAAGAACGCCGCGCTGCAGGCGTACGTCCGCGAACTTGGCGAACGAATGGCCAGGCTGACCGAGGGCGACTTTCCCTCGATGCCATGGTCGTTCACGCTCCTTGACAGCGATGTACTCAACGCCTTCGCGCTGCCGGGCGGAAAGGTGTTCATCACACGCGGGCTGGCCAAGCGCATGACCAACGAGGCCCAGCTCGCGGGCGTGCTGGGGCACGAGATCGGCCACGTCACCGCGCAGCACATCTCGCGGCGCATCGGTCAGCAGCAGTTGTTCCAGCTCGGGCTTGGCCTGGCCAACGTCGCGGCCAGTTCAGCCCCCGCGGGATCCACCGCCGCGACCGGCGCGCAGACGATCCTGCCCGCGCTGGAGGTCGGTGGGAGCCTGATGCTGCTGAAGTTCGGGCGCGATGAGGAGAGCCAGGCCGACTGGCTGGGCCTGCGGTACATGTCTCGCGCAGGCTACGACCCGCGCGGGCAGTTGCAGGTGATGATGATCCTGCGCGATGCGAGCAAGGGTGGCAGGAGCCAGCCCGAGTGGATGAGCACACACCCGATGCCCGAGACCCGCATCGTGCAGATCGAGGAACTGCTCCGGACCGAGTACGCGACGGCGCAGAACGGCAACTTCGCGGAGGACCGCTTCCGCCGCGAGTTCCTCGCGGTGCTGAACACGCTCCCTCCCCCGACCCACAAGGCCGAGATCGAGGCCCAGGCGCTCATGCAGATGGCCCAGCAGCACGGCGGCGGCTGCGGCGCAGGCTGCACGCACTGAGCGAGCCCGGCGCATTGAGGTTTCGTGAAGGTTCGGGTCGGTCGCCCGAATGGGGCGATGGCCCGTCCGACGACGTGGTGTCGGGGCCGGTATCGTTCGTGATGCATCGACACGCTTGGCCTGCCGGCCCGGCGGGAGGTCGGCTGCGATCTCATCTTTGAGGCCCCCATGCCCTACGCCGACAAGTCCACGACACTCAGCCCAAGCCAGGCCCGAATCCAGACGCTCCGCGTCGTGCCCAGCCTGCCCGAGCCGCTCAAGCCGCTGCTGGCGATCGCTCAGAACATGTGGTGGTGCTGGAACATCGACGCCGTCGGCCTGTTCAGCAAACTCGACCGCGAACTCTGGGAGCAGTGCCACCACAACCCCGTCCGCATGCTCGGACTCATCGGGCAGGAGCGGCTCGACCGCGCGGCCAGCGACCGCTCGTTCCTGCACCTTGTCGGCACGGTGCACTCGCAGTTGCAGGCCCACATGCAGTCTCGCGGCTGGTTCGGCGAGAACGCCGGGGCCGTCACGCAGTCCGGCACGCCGCTGAAGGTCGCCTACTTCTGCGCGGAGTTCGGCATCACCGAGTGCTTCCAGATCTACTCGGGCGGTCTGGGGTGTCTGGCCGGTGATCACCTCAAGAGCGCCGCGGAACTCGGGCTCCCGCTCGTGGCCGTCGGGCTGCTCTATCGCCGCGGCTACTTCCATCAGTACCTCAACTCCGATGGCTGGCAGCAGGAGATGTACAAGGACGTCGACGCGCCCAACCAGCCGCTGACGCTTGTGACCGACACATCCACCGGCAAGCCGATGATCGTGCAGATCGAGTTCCCCGGTCGCATGGTCTCCGCGTGCATCTGGCGATGCGACGTTGGCAAGGTCCGGCTGTACCTGCTGGACACGAACCTCCCCGAGAACAGCCGCGAGGACCGCGACATCACGGCGAACCTCTACGGCGGAGACGCCGAAACGCGCATCAAGCAGGAACTGATCCTCGGCGTGGGCGGCGTTCGCGCCCTGGCCGCGCTGGGCGAGAATCCGAGCGTCGTGCACATCAACGAGGGTCACGCGGCCTTCGCGGCGCTGGAGCGGATCGCCCGCGTCCGCAAGGGCACCGATCTGACCTTCGACCAGGCCCGCGAGGCGGTCGCGGCGAGCCACGTTTTCACGACGCACACGCCGGTGCCCGCCGGCATCGACCGGTTCCACCCCGATCTTGTCGAGCGCTACATCAGCCACATGTCCGGCCCGCTGGGGCTCGATGGCGAGGGGCTGCTGGCGCTCGGCCGCGAGAACACGGCCGATCGCAAGGAGCACTTCTCGATGGCGGTGCTGGCGATCCGCACGAGCCGGTTCTGCAACGGCGTGAGCCAGTTGCACGGCCACGTGTCGCGGAGCATGTGGCGCGGGATCTGGCCCGGCACCCCGGAGAACGACGTGCCGATCGGGCACGTGACCAACGGCGTGCACGCGCGCTCGTGGATCAGCCCGGAACTGACGCAGTTGTACGACCGATACCTCTCCGACCGCTGGCACTTTGCCCCGCAGGATCCGGCAAGCTGGAGCGCGATCGATGAGATCCCGGATGAGGAACTCTGGGCGGCGCACCAGCATCGCCGACGTCAGGTCGTCGCGTGGGCCAGGCGCAAGATCCGCGAGCAGATGGCCGCGCGCGGCGCGGGCGTTCTGGAGATCGATCGTGCCGCCAGCACGCTCGACGCCGAGCGGCTGACCATCGGCTTTGCCCGGCGCTTTGCGACTTACAAGCGCGGCACGCTGCTGTTCCGCGACAAGGAGCGGCTCCTCAAACTGCTCAAGGGCGACAAGCCCGTTCAGATCCTCATCGCGGGCAAGAGCCACCCGGCCGACGGAGGCGGAAAGCAGCTTATCCGCGACATCGTCGACTTCATCCGCACCACCGGCGTGCAGCACTCGATCGTGTTCCTGGAGGACTACGACATCCAGATCGGCCGTCGCATGGCCCAGGGCTGCGACATCTGGCTCAACACGCCGATCCACGGCCTTGAGGCCTCCGGCACCAGCGGCATGAAGGCCGCGATGAACGGCAACCTGCACTGCTCGATCCTCGACGGTTGGTGGGCCGAGGCGTTCGATCCCGAGGTCGGCTTCGGCATCGGTCGCGGCGAGAGCTACGACCCCGCCCGCGCCAGCGAGATGGACGACATCGAGAGCCGCATGCTCTATCAGGTGCTCGAGAGCCAGATCATCCCCGAGTTCTACGACCGCGACGCGTCCGGCATTCCGCGCCGATGGGTCAAGCGCATGAAGCAGTGCATCAAGGTGCTCGCGCCGCGATTCAGCACGCACCGCATGCTGGTGGACTACGCCCAGAAGTTCTACTTCCCCGCGCACAACGCGGGCGTCCGGCTCAACGCCAACAACGCCGCGGAGGCCCGCGACCTCGATGCACACATCCGCCGGCTGCGCGAGCACTGGGCGGGCATCCGCATCGTCAGCGTCGAGAGCAAACTCACGCCGGATTCGAGCGTCAGCGTTCGACAGCCAGTGCGCGTGGTTGCCAACGTGGCGCTCGGCACGCTCAGCGCAACGGACGTTCACGTGCAGCTTCTGCACGGGCGTGTGACGAGCCTCGGCGAACTTGTCGACACGCAGACCGTCGAAATGACCGCCGAGACGGCCACGCAGAACGGCTCGCACCCGGGCGGCGGCGTCCAGCGCTTCGCCGGGGTATTCAGCCCGGCGCACTCCGGCCAGCATGGCTTTGCGGTCCGCGTGCTGCCCAAGGATGATCGTCTGGTCAGCCCGATCCTGCCCGGGCTTATCACATGGGACATGGGAACGCCCGAGTTCGCCGCCGCGATTCCCGGCGAACCGTTCCACGCACAACGCTGAACGCGGCCACCCCAGGATCGACCGGCCCCCACCCCCACTTCGTTCAAAAGAACCTCGCACCCGTTTCGCATCGGAGCAGCACCATGAGCACATCCAGCACGCAGACCTCCGCAGTCGCCCTTTCGCGTCGCGATGCCATCACACTCGCGGCCCTTGGCGCCGCCGCCGCGGCGTTGCCGACGCTGGCGCTCGGCCAGTCGGGCTCCGCCCAGGCGGGCAAGGGCGCGAGCGGTGCACCGTCTGGCGCCGCATCGCTCGAAGGCCCGCAGCCCGCGGACTTTGCGCGGCTGAAGATCGGCGAACTCACGGCGGTGCTGCTGAGCGATGGCTTCGGCAAGCTCGGGCCCATCGGCCAGTTCTTCGCGCCGGAGGCCACCGCGGCCGATCGTGACCGCGTGCTGACCAAGGCCCACCACCCGCTCGATGTCGCGACGGTCGAACTGAACATCCTGTGCCTGCAGATCGGCAGCGAGCGCGTGCTGATCGACGCGGGCTCCGGCGGGGGCATGGGCCCGACGACCGGGCGACTGATCGACAACATGCGGGCCGCGGGCATCGCGCCCGAGTCGATCACCGGCGTGGTGTACACGCACCTGCACGGCGATCACCTCGCCGGCGCGGTGCGTGCCGACGGGTCGCAGGTGTTCCCCAACGCGCGGCACTTCATCGTCAAGGCCGAGTACGAGTACTGGACCGGCAACCCCGTAGACATGCGCGACACGGGGCTGCCGCCGGAGGCCCGTTCGGGCATGGTGGCGAGCATTCAGAAGAACCTCGCGGCGATCAAGGACAAGATCGAGATCGTCGCCCCGGGCGACAAGGTCTTCCCCAGAATCCAGATCATCGCGACGCACGGGCACACGCCGGGGCACGCGAGTTACATGATCGACGGCGGAAGCGAGCAACTGGCCGTGCTCGGCGACCTGGCGCATAGCCACGTGCTGGCCTTTGCGCGGCCAGACTGGACAATCATCTTCGACGTTGATCGCAAGCAGGCCGTCGCATCACGCAAGGCGATGTTCGACCGCCTCAGCTCCGACGGCACGCTCGTCGCGGCGTATCACATGCCGTGGCCCGGCCTCGGACGCGTCGCTCGCGAGGGCGAAGGCTACCGCTGGGACATCGCGCCGACGCGCCGGTGAGCGACACTCACGCCGCAGGCGGCGCTCGCCTCCACGCCGATCAGCTGCTGCCTTCGCGCATGCGGCTGACGGACTCCGGGAACGGATAGCTCGGGAACACGCCGACGTGACCGAGGTGCCACATCGCGGGAGCGGTGTACACATCGCCGCGGAAGCCGGCGTTGTACATGGTGCGCAGGACGGTCTCGAAACTCGGCTCCTGGCCGTCGGGGCCCTTGAGCGTGTTGGCGTGGGCGTTGAGGAAGCTCACGCTGGCGACGGGCAGCCGATCGCCGCGGTCCGAGAGCATCCGGGCGACGGTCGTGAAGCCGCGATAGAGATCTTCGACGGTGAAGTGTGTGCGGCCTCGGGGCCGGAGCAGGCCGAGGATCAGAATGCTGTCAAGATCGATCTTGAGCACATACGGCTCGCGGTCACGTGCCGCGTGAATGCTCACGCTCTCCTGGAACATCTTGGCGTAACTGGTCACCGCCCGCGCGGTCCATTGGCTGGTCTGCACCAGTTCGACGATCTTGGCGACGATGCCGCGGGAGTTGTCCTCGTCATTGACGCCGACGACGATCGCGCGGTACCGCCCGTCGAGCACATCGCGGAGCAGGTCCTGACCCCACATGATGCGGATGCGCTCGTTGGCCGCGACCGCCCCGGCCACGCCCGGCGCGGCACCGCTGCCGGGCAGAAGGCTCACGCGCTGCGGCGCCAGGTCCGCGTGCAGCAGGCTGTCGGTGTCGCCATCGTACAGACGCATGGTCGGAGCGCGGTGCGAGGTGGTCATGGTCAGAGTCTATCGGCGATCGCGGTGCTTGTGTCCAACGTTCGCGGACGAGGCCAGCCCCCGACCCTTCCCCTGCCGGACGCCGGACCTGAGGCGTCTTCGCCGAAGATCCGGATGGGCAGTGTCGCCGGGGCCCAACGCCGGGGCCCGTCGCCGAGTCGTGCCCTTGGCGTGCCACCGCCTCATCGGGCTCTGGCGACGGGGCTCTGCGGCGGAGCCGACCCCTTACCTTCCCGCCGCCTCATGCCGCAACTGCCCGCACGCCGCGGCGATGTCGCGGCCTCGGCTGGCGCGGATGTGCGCGTTGATGCTGTACTGCCGCAGGATCTCCTGAAACCCTCGCACATCGTCGGTCTTCGGCCGATTGAACGCGATTCCGGCAACTTCGTTGTATCGAATGAGGTTCACATTCGCACGAAGCGTCCGCGCCAGGCGGGCCAGTTCGTGCGCGTGCTGCGGGCGGTCGTTGACATCGCGCAGCAGCGTGTACTCGAGCGTGATCTCTCGCCCGGTCGTGCGGAAGTAGAAATCGCACGCGGCCAGAAGGTCCTTGATCGTGGTGTAGTTCGCCCACGGGATGAGCTGACGGCGGATCTCGTCCGTCGGGGCGTGCAGGCTCAGCGCGAGCGTCACCGGCAGTTCCAGTTCACGCGCGAGCTTCTCGATCGCCGCGGGCAGGCCCACGGTGGAGATGGTGATCTTGCGTGCGCTGATGCCCAGGCCCCAGAGCCCGTTCATAATGCGGATCGCGCCGACAACGTTCTGGAAGTTGCTGAGCGGCTCGCCCATGCCCATGAACACGACGTTGCTGATGCGGCGGACATCGGGCAGCCCGCCGAGCCGCCAGACCTGCTCGACGATGCGGCCCGTGCTCAGATTGCCGTCGAGCCCGCCAAGGCCCGAGGCACAGAACTTGCACCCGACGGGGCAGCCGACCTGCGAAGAGATGCACGCGGTCCGCCGCGGCCCAGCATCCGACTCGCTGGGGATCATCACGCACTCGGTCTGGCGCGAGGTATCCGGCGCGACCGGCTCGCCGTCCGACGCCTCCGCGCCGAGCATCGGCAGCGCGACGCGGACGCCCTGACCATCACCCTCGTCGCCCAACGCGGCCGGCGCGGCCGCCGCGGCATCGACATCGGTCCACTGAATGAGCAGTTTGTGCGTGCCGTCGCTGGCCAGCCGATCGGCGACCGTGACGCCCGAGAGGAACGTCATCTCCGCCGCCAAAACCTCGCGGCAGCGTTTGGAAATGTTCGACATCTTCGCCGGGTCGATGACCCGCTTCTCGTAGACCCATTCGAGCACCTGATCGGCCCGATACGCCTCAAGGTGACGCTGCTCAAACCAGGCGCGGAGTGTCTCGGGCGTAAAGGCGAAAATGTGGTTCGTCGGGTGCTGCACGGCGGAGTGTAAGGCCCGCGGCGACGGGGCATCCGTCACGGGGCGAGAACCGCGATTTTCACGCCCCGCCGATGCTCCCGCCGGGCGGGGATCCGCGGTGAGCGAACGCGCAGGATCGACGGCGATCGGCTATCATTTGGATCGGCACGGGTGGCGGCTTTTTCGCCCCGCCGCGGACGCTCGATTTCCCGATCCAGACAGGCTCCTCGCACGGAAGTGACGCCTTGCCCGACACCCCATCTCAACCCGCGTCGACCACCCCGATCGGCACCTCGGTCAACCCCGCCAATGGCGCCGCCACCGCCCCGGCGAGCGCCCCCGCGACCGTCCCCGCGACCGCGGGCGGCGGAGAGGTCCGCGTCCAGCGCGACGCGACCGCCGCCGCCGCCAACTACGGCGCCGACCAGATCCAGGTGCTCGAGGGCCTCGAGGCGGTGCGCAAGCGCCCGGGCATGTACATCGGCGGCACCGGCCTGGGGCCGCTGCACCACCTGATCTACGAGGTCGTCGACAACTCGATCGACGAGGCGATGGCCGGCTTTGCCAGCACCGTCTGGGTCACGATCGGCGCCGACGGCTCGTGCAGCGTCGTCGACAACGGCCGCGGCATCCCCGTCGAGCCAAAGAAGCACGAGAACCCCGCGTACGACGGCAAGCCCGCGGTCGAGATCGCCATGACCGTGCTGCACGCCGGCGGCAAGTTCGGCCAGGAGGGCTCCGCGTACAAGGTCTCCGGCGGCCTGCACGGGGTGGGCGTCTCGTGCGTCAACGCGCTGTCGGAATGGCTGGAGGCGGAGATCTACCGCGGCGGCAAGATCCACCAGATCGCCTTCGAGCGCGGGCACACCACCACGCCGCTGAAGGTCATCGGGCCGATCCCGGCCGACTCGGCGTTCAAGACCGGCACGAAGGTCTCGTTCATGCCCGACGCGACGATCTTCGAGGACACGCGCTTCGACTTTTCGGTGCTGCAGACTCGCCTGCGCGAGCTGGCCTACCTGAATCCCGGCGTCACCATCAAGCTCACCGACGAGCGCGTCGGGCCGGACGGGCGCATCCGCTCGGAGACCTTCAAGTGCAGCGAGGGGCTGGGCGAATACGTCGCGTTCCTCATGTCCGGCAAGCAGGCGTACTCCGGTCTGGTCACGATCAAAAAGACCGAGGGCGATCTGTACTGCGAAGTCGCGATGCAGTACCACGACGGGTACAACGAGTCGCTGCTCGCCTTCGCGAACAACATCAACAACAAGGACGGGGGCACGCACGCCAAGGGCTTCCAGGCCGCCCTGACCCGCACGCTCAACGCCTACGCCAAGAAGTCCGGCATCCTCAAGGAGAATGATCCGACCCCCAGCGGCGAGGACCTCCGCGAGGGGCTGGTGGCGATCGTCAGCGTCAAGCTGCCGAACCCCACCTTCAACAATCAGCCCAAAGAGCGCCTGCTCAACCCCGAGATCGAGACGTTCGTCGCCGGCGCGGTGTCGGACAAGCTCGAAACCTGGCTGCAGGAGCACCCCGCCGAGGCCAAGCGGATCTGCCTCAAGGGCATCGTGGCCGCCCAGGCGCGCGAGGCCGCCCGCAAGGCCCGCGAGCTGACACGACGCAAGAGCGCGCTGGACAGCGGCTCGATGCCGCACAAGCTCCGCGACTGCAAGACCCGCGACGTCGACCGCTCGGAGCTCTACCTGGTCGAGGGTGATTCGGCAGGCGGGTCGGCGACGCAGGGGCGCGATGTCGACACGCAGGCCATCCTCCCGCTGCGCGGCAAGATCCTCAACGTGGAGAAGGCGCGGCTGGACAAGGTGCTCGGCTTCGAGGAGATCCGCACGCTCATCGGCGCGCTGCGCTGCGGCATCGGCGAGGAGTTCGACATCGCCAAGCTGCGCTACGGCCGCATCATCATCATGACCGACGCCGACGTCGACGGGTCGCACATCCGCACGCTGCTGCTGACCTTCTTCTTCCGGCAGATGCCCGAGCTGATCCGGCGGGGCAAGATCTTCTGCGCCCAGCCGCCGCTGTATCTCCTGGAGTGGGGCGGCGGACGGAACAAGCGTCAGCAGTACGTCGTGACGCAGGAGCAGATGGACGGCGTGCTGACCGACCAGGGCCTGGCGCGGGCCAGCCTGATCATCCGCGACCTTGACAAGCTCGACCCGATCGCCAACACCGCGCCGATCGCGCGGCGCATCAGCGGGGATGAGCTGGCCCGGCTCATGCGCGTGCTGCGGCGGCTGAGCGAGCTGGTCACCATCGTCGAGCGGCGCGGCGTGAAGTTCGTGAATCTGCTCGAAGAGCGGCGCAAGGACCCCGAGCGCAAGGCCCGGCTGCCGATGTACCGCCTGACGTGGACCGGCGGCGGGGCCAGCAGCGGCGCCGGCGGTGTCGGCGAGGCCTTCGCCTATTCGCATGAGCAGGCCCTGAGCATCGCCGAGGGCCTCTCCCTGCGACTGGCGGATATGCCCGAGGAGGGCGCAGCCAGCGGCGGGGCCGCAGCCGGCACCGGCGGCGCCGCGGCTGCGACCAGCGCGCCGAAGTTCGACAGCGGCCGTCCGGTGGCGACGCTCCGCGAGCTGCACGAGAACCGCGAATTGGAGAAGATCTTCGAACAGCTCCAGAAACTGGGCTTCTCCATCGAGGATTACGCCCTGACGCAGGAGCGGTCGGCCGCGGGGGACACGCTGCCGGCCAAGTTCGGCTGGGAGCTGGGCGACGCCCCTGCGGCGGAGGCGAGCGCCCCGGCGGAGGGTGCGGACACCGGCGCCGACGCGGGCGGCGAACAGGCCGATACGGGCGACGAGCCCGCCGATGATCGCGCGCAGGCCGATGCGGCGCAGGCCGCCGCGCAGGCGCGTCGCGCCCCGCTGGGGCGGTTTGTCGATGCGGTGAACCTGGCGGCGATCCTCACCTCGCTGCACGATGTCGGCCGCCGCGGGCTGGAGATCAAGCGCTTCAAGGGTCTGGGCGAGATGAAGGCCGAGCAGCTCTGGGAGACGACGATGGACCCCGCCAAGCGGACGCTGATGCGCATCAACTGGGATGTGGCCAGCCAGGCCGAGCGGCTCTTCAGCATCCTCATGGGCGAGAACGTCGATGAGCGGCGGAAGTTCATCGAGGAGCACGCGCTGGAGGTCCGGAACCTGGATGTCTGAACCGCCGCCGCCGAACGGCGAACCCGCACCGCTGCGTGGCCAAGCCGCACCGCGGACGGAACGGCCCGGCCCGCGCATCGTGACAGCGATCACCCACCGGAGCCCGATCGCATGTCCAATCCTCCGCTTCGCCGCGACCGCACGCCCGCCGATCTTTCGCCGCCGGACGCCGCCCACCCGTTGCCGAACCCCGGTCGCCGGGCGGTGCTCACCGCCGGGCTGCTGGCCGGCGCATCGCTGACGCTGGCGGGCATCCCCGGCCTGCGGAGCGCCGCCGCGAGCACGCAGAACCCCGCCGGGGGCGCGCCGGATCCGGGCGCCGGCCGGCCTTCGCCGTTCCTCCTTGCCGAGCCCGACTCCTGCACCGCGCCGGGGCCGACCGATCCCGCGCCGCGGCCGCTGCGCATCCTGTTCATGGGCGGCACCATTTTCCTCGGCCCACCCGCCGTCGAGTACGCGCTGGCCCGCGGCCATCACGTCACGCTCTTCAACCGCGGGCGCAGCAACCCGCACTGGTTCAACGATGTCCCCGCCGACCGTCTCCGCAAACTCCGCGGCGATCGCAAGACCGGCGACCTGGAATCGCTCCGCGCCGTCGCGGGCGAAAAGCCCTTCGACGCGATCATCGACACCAGCGCGTACTTCACGCCCGATGTCGCGCAGTTGGTCGAGGCCCTGGGGGCGGAGAACATCGCGCGGTACGTGATGGTCTCGACCATCAACGTCTACGCGGGCAACGGCACCATCGACGCCGACGAGAACGACGCGCTGGTGGCCCCCAGCGCCGATGACTTCCGCAGCGACGACCTGGAGCACTACGGCCCGGGCAAGTGCGCGTGCGAGAAGGCCGCGCTGCGGCTGCTCGGCGATCGCTGCGCGCTCGTCCGCCCCGCGCTGATCGGCGGCCCGCGCGATGCGAGCGACCGCCTGACCTATTGGCCGTGGCGCATCAGCCAGGGTGGGCCGACCCTCCTGCCGGAAGGGCGCGGCGCGCCGATCCAGGTGATCGACAACCGCGACCTTGGCCGCTTCCTGGTCACGCTGGCCGAGAGCAAGCACTCGGGGGCGTTCAACGCCGTGGGATCGATCACCATGCCTTGGCACGCGACGATGGGCGAACTCGTGCGCGCCAGCCTCGCCGGCGCGGCGGCGGCGGGGATCACGGTCAAGGACTTCGAACCGATCTGGGCCGATGCCGACTTCCTGGCCGAGCAGAACGTCGGCCCGTGGATGAGCATGCCCGCGTGGGTGCCGCACAGCGCCCCCGGGATGGCGGGCTTTGCCCGGCGCAGCGGCGCGCGCGCCGCCTCGGCGGGGCTGACGCGCCGCCCGCTGGAGGAGACCTGCCGCGACCTGCTCAAGTGGCTCCCCGGGAGCTTTGATCGGCGCGAGAAGCACATCGAGCGGCTCAAGCGCGAGGCGGCGGAGCGGGGCGAGCCGGCGCCGAAACTCCCCGACCCGCGGCGGCTGCGCGCCGGCCTGACCCGCGAGCGCGAGGCCGAGGTTCTGGCGGCGTGGGCCAAGGCGACGGGCGGGAAGCGTTAGGAGTCTGGCGCGCGAGGCGAGGAACCGGCGGCGGGGGTTGGCAACCGGCGGGTCGGGCTTGGCACCCGGCGGGCCGGGGCTGGGCGGCATTCACCTGCAAAGGTGAACACGCCGCACCGCGAGAGGGTGCGGGGGCCAAAATCAGCCGACGGTCCACCTTGCGAGGGGGGGTGTCCACCCGGCCCGAGAAGCCGCCCCGCAACGCCCGCACGCGGCACGGCCGACCGAAGGACGTGACCAGCGGCACCGAAATGCTCATCCGCCTCAGCGAAAAGGCGCGCAGCAGAATCAAAAAGGCGCGCAGCATTTTCAAAAAGGTGTGCAGCAAAATCAAAAAGCTGTGCAGCATTCTCAAAATGGCGCGCAGAAAAATCAAAAAGGTGTGCAGCATTTTCAAAAAGGCGCGCAGAAAAATCAAAAAGCTGTGCAGCATTTTCAAAAAGGTGTGCAGCTTCGGAGCGCCGTCGGGCGACAAACCCTTGCGTATCGCCGCCCTGATCCGGGAGAACACCGACCCAATACCCGATTGCACGCGAAAATCGCGGGTGATGCCCCGACACCGCCTCTTGCGGGCCGACGATCGCCCCCGGCGAGCCCTCCGCCAACCCGGGCGCTCAGCACTGGCCCAGACACCGGTCGATCCGCGCCAGCGTGCTGGCCTTGCCGAGGATCCGCAGCGTCAGGTCGATCGGCGGGCTGACGCCCCCGCCGCTGACGGCCACGCGCAATGGCTGCGCGATCGCGCCCATCGCCACCCCCCGCCCCGCCGCCGCACGCTCCAGCTCGCCGCCGATCCCCGAATCGATCGCCCCCAGCCCCGCGATCACCTCCCGCACTGCCCGCAGGTGATCCACGCCGCGCTGACCATCCTCCCCGGCCTTGAGCAGGAACTTCTCGATCGCCTTGCGGTCGTACGCCAGGTCCGCATCGGCGCACAGGAACATCGCGATGTGGCCCAAGGAATCGCGCAGGACCTTGCAGCGCTGCTTGATCGCCGCCGCCAGCAGCAGCAGCTCGGCCCGGCCCACCGACGCCAGGCGCGCGTGCACCGCCGGCTCGAACGCCGCCAGCCACGCCGACCACGCGGCCAGGAACCGCTCATCGCTGAGCGACTGCAGCAGATCCGCGTTGAAGGACAGCAGCTTCACACGGTCGAACCGCGCGTTGGTGCGCCCGATGCGCGAGAGATCGAAGTGCTGCGCAAGGAACGCGGTGTCGAACTTCTCGACATCGCGCCCGTCGCTCTCCTTCATGCCCGGCGACCAGCCCAAGAGCGCGATGAAGTTCGTGATCGCCTCCGGCAGGTAGCCGCTCTTGCGGAAGTCCCACACATCGATCTCCGGCAGGCTCACGCCCAGCAGCCGGGCCAGCCCGGCGGCGACCTCGAGGCTGTCGTTCTCCGAGGCCAGGAAACCCGCCACCAGCCCGGCATCCAGCCCCGCGCGCCCGGCCAGCGTCGCCGGTGTGAGCGAGGGGTCCTTGGCGATCGCCTCCTTGGCCGCCTTGCGCGCCGACTTGGCCTTGTCGCGCTTGCTCATCTTGGCCCCATCGGGGTTGAAGATCAGCGGCATGTGCGCGTAGACGGGCGTGCGGAAGGGCGTGCCCGCGCGGCCGTCCTGCGCAAGCCGCGTCAGCGCCCGCTGAAGGGCCACGTGCCGCGGCGTGTTGTTCAGGTGCTCCTGCGCCCGCAGAACGTGCGTCACGCCCATGAGTTCATCGTCGATCACCACCGCGAAGTGGTACGTCGGGAAGCCATCGGCCTTGCGGATGACAAAGTCGTCGACCTCACCGGCGGCGAACTTCACCTCCCCGAGCACCTCATCGCGGACCACGACATCCTCGCCGTCAACCACGAAGCGGATCACGTGCGGCTCGGCGCCCGCAAGGGCACGCTCCCAGCGCGTCTCGTTGAACACGCCGGGCACGACATCCGCCGGCCGCGGATACTTGAACGTCTGCTTGGCCGCCGTCGCCGCCTTGCGGAGCGCATCGAGCTCCGCCGCGGTCTCAAAGGCCGGATACGCACGCCCGGCGCGGACCAGGTGCTCGATGTAGGCGTTGTAGATCTTCAGGCGTCGCGCCTGGAAGTACCCCGCCCCGCCGGCCAGCTCCGGGCCCCACGCCGAGCCGACATCGCGGCACGAAGCGCCGATCACGCGGCCGCCGCCACCGGCCGCGACATCGGACGCGGTAACCGCGTGGCTCGGGCCGTCGTCCCACTCGATGCCCAGCCACGCCAGGTCGTCAAGGATGCCGCGGGCCGACTCATCGCTGCTGCGGGCCTGGTCGGTGTCCTCGATACGGATCATGAACCGGCCGCCGCGCTTGCGCGCGTAGGCCCAGCAGAACAGCGCGGTGCGAGCGCCGCCGATGTGCAGGTGGCCCGTGGGTGATGGGGCAAAACGCGTGACGACCTGGTCCGATGCGCTCATAGTCCCGATTCTAGAGACGCTCCGGTGCGCCCGCCGCGCCGACCGCCCCCGCGGCCCCGCCCCGGTCAGAGCCGCCTGATCATCGTCGTGTTCCGCCGCGGCGCAAAGCCGAGCCGCTCGTACAGCCCCCGCGCCCGCGTGTTGCTCGGCGTGACCTCCAGCCCAAGGGCCACGGCGTCCATCGGCCGCGCGGAGGCGAGAAACCCGATCAGCCCGCGCCCCAGCCCCCGCCCGCGGTGCGGCGGCAGCACGAACAACTCATCGATGAACAGGATCACGCCGCCCAGCTCGTTGCTGAAGTACGGCACCAGCAACGCGTACCCCGCCAGCTCGCCCCCTACGCGGATGAGCATCACGCTCCCGCGCTGCGGCTGAGCCAGGAAGATCTCGATCGTCCGCCCGAACCGCCCGCGATCGAGCCGGCCCGAAGCCGGGTCTTCATCGTACAGGCCGTTCATCATCGCCACGACTGCCGGCGCATCGGCGATGCTGGTCATGATCTCGAAACGCACATCGTCCGCGGCCATCGCGTCAGTGTATCGCCCCAGCCGCTTGCGCCTCCCCCGAGCGGGTCTTTGCGCCACATTCACGCGTCCGCCGATCCACGCGGCGGGCATTCGACGCAACCGCCCGACGCCCGGGCCCTTCAACCTGCCGGGCGGCATCCGGAGCACGACCATGCGCACGCGCCGATCCGGCTTCACGCTCGTCGAACTGCTGCTGGTCATCGCGATCATCGCGCTGCTGCTGGCGATCCTGCTGCCGAGCCTCGCCTCGGCGCGCGAGGCCGGCCGCGCGAGCGTCTGCTCCAACAACACGCGCCAGATGGGCATCGCGATGAACGCGTACGCCCTGGACAACCGGGATCGCATCTGGGAGGCCGGATCGACGGCACCATTCCGCTACTGGCACAGCCAGCCGAAGGACCCGCGTCGCTCCGTCGCGCCGGACAACCCCGCCGTCCTCGGCCCCGCGTTCGCGTACGTCAGCGATTACACCAGCGTCTGGCAGTGCCCCACCCAGCGCCGCCGGGCGCTGAGCTCCACGCGTCCGGATCTGAACACCGCCCCGTGGAGCCTGCCCAAGTTCCAGCCGCAGCGGGCGATCTGGGACATGGACCCGTCCAGCCGCGACATCAACTTCGACTACACCATGATCTACGGCAGTTCCGGCGTCCGCATGGGCTCGACCACGCTCATCGCCATCGACACACGGGGCGACGCAGCAGGCGGCCCGCCCGCGGACGCCGAGCGCCAGGCCGTCAACGGCATCCCCGTGTTCGTCGAAGAGGACGACGCGCAGTGGAACGGCCCCGTCCCCGATGGCATGTTCTCCAACACCGACCGCCTCGCCGACCGGCACTCCGGTCAGGCGTACGTCGCGTTCCTCGATGGCTCGGTCATCCCCGTTGATTGGGGCCGCAAGGACCGGGTGATCACCGCCAACCACATGTACGCCAGCAGCCACGGCACGCGATGGCACCAACTCGCGCCATCGTTCGGCAGCAACCCCGGCCGCGCGTACGGCTGGATCGATTCACCCCGAGACTGACGCGTAGATCCGGGAAACTCAAGCCCCCGCCGCGCACGCCGCGCCGCAGAGTTTGTACAGCACGCGCGCCCCGACGCTCTCATCGATCGGCGGATCATCACGCCGCGGGCTCGGGCAGACCTCGACAAGGTCGAACCCGACCACGCGTCGCCCGCTGTCGCTGAGCACCTTCAGCAGCAGCGCCGCCTGAGCGAACGCCAGCCCGCCCGGCACCGGCGTGCCCGTGTGCGGGCAGAGCGAGGGCTCGAGCGCATCGATATCGAAACTGACATAGACGTTCGCGGGCAGGCTCTCGACCGCGCGCCGCGCGATCGACAGGAAGTTCCCGCCGCCGTTGATCTCGTCGGCGATGTCCTGGTCGTAGAACACGCTTACACGCCCCTTGCTGGCCTGAACAACCTGCTTCTCCGCGGCGCAGTAATCCCGAATGCCGACCTGCACGATCTTCGACACACCCTTGCATTCGCGCAGAACGTTGAACATCACCGATGCGTGCGAGTACGTGAACCCCTCAAAGGCATCGCGCAGGTCCATGTGGGCATCGACATGCAGAATGCCCAGGCCCTCACCCTTGCCGCCCTTGGACGCGGAAAGGTGCTCGGCGCACGCGCGGATCGCGCCCAGCGGCGTGCTGTGATCGCCGCCGAGCAACCCGGGGAGTTTGCCCTCTTTGAGCACATCGCGCGTGCGTTCGTACACGTGCTCGTTGACCGTCGCGCTGGCGGCGTTGACCTTGGTCAGCGCCTTTCGCAGACGCTTGCCCGCCTTGCCCTCCGTCGCGTCGATGCCGCCGGCCTCGATGATCGGCTCGGCCAGCGCCCGGGCCTTGCGGCTGAGTTTGGCGATCTTCCCGTTCGCCTCGGCCATGAAGATGCCGTGCTTCCACACATCGCCGAACTGATGATCCAGCAGGTCAACCTGCATCGAAGCCTCGAACACCGCGCCCGGCCCCGCGCTCGCGCCGCCGCCGTAACTGGTCGTCGCGTCGAACTGGACCGGCGTGATCACCACGCGCGATGATGCCCGCTCGCACGCGAGCCCGAAGATTCCCGCTCCGGGCGGCGCCGCCGCGTTGGGATCGAACGCCGGTGCCGCGGAGCCGTTGCCCGCGCGAACGCTGTTCTTCGTACTCACAACCGCGGCCTCCGCGCCGGGGGCCTGGTTGGTGCTCTTTTGGTTGGACTTCTTGGACATACCGCAGCGTAGCCCGCGCGCATCGAGCGCTGTGCGATCCACCCGCGGCCGCGGCCCCCCGCCGCCGCTTACTTCTCGCCGAGCGTGACCTCTTCCCAGTGCCCCTTCATGTGCCGCATGATCCGCCCCGTCGCGACGTACAGGATCTGCTCGGCGATGTTCGTACAGTGATCCGCCATCACGAGCGAGTACATCGCGATGTCGTGCAACGCCGCGGCCTGCGCCTGGCTCATCCGCCCCTTGCCGCCGCCCTCGACCAGTTGCTTCTGCACATCCGCGACCAGCGCCTTCTTGAATTCCCCCACCGCCTCCTCGCTCAACAGCACCACCCGCGCCGTCTCGCCGTGGACCTTGTCCAGCGCCGTCACGCTGTCGCGCACCATTCCGACCACGCTGTTGGTCAGCACGCGGAAGGCCGGCGGCATGCTCGCAAGCCCGCCCGCACCCGCGGCCCCCGTCTCGCTGGCGGCACGGAGCGCCGCGACCTCCTGCCCGATGTTCACGCCAACGTCCGCGATGCGCTCGAGTTCGTTGTTGATCTTCACGATCGTCAGCGCCAGGCGCACCTGCTCGGGGAGCAGCGCCGCACCGTCGCCGCAGGCCTCGGTCAGCAACTGAACCGTCGTGCGCTCGATCTCCACATCAACGCGATCGATCTCCTCGTCCAGCCGCGCGATCGCCGCGCCGGCTTCCACATCGCGCGCAAAGGCCGCCTCGTACGCCTTTTCCACAAGCGCCTGCACCCGCCGCCCCTGCACGACCATCGCGCCCTTGATCTCATCGAGTCGCTTCGAAAACCCTTCCGGCGTCCGCGGCATAAGTCCTCCGTCAACCCGCCCCCGTCCCCCGCCTCCCGAACTGCTCATCCACATCTCTGCGTCCGTTGGAAGCATACCACCGGTTTCACGCGAGCCCCGCTTTCCGTGCCACGCGGCCCGCCACAAGAGGCCCATCCGGCACCGCCCCGCCCGTCCGCTCGCGCTTGCTACTGTCCAAAGAGATGCCCCCGGGCGCATTCAACGACGACAAGGAAAGGGTCCTCGCCGCAACGGACATTGTCCGGCTCATCGGCGAGCAGGTCTCCCTGCGCAAGAAGGGCCGCGAGTTTGTCGGTCTGTGCCCCTTTCACGATGACCATTCGCCATCGATGTACGTCGTCCCGCACAAGCAGATCTACAAGTGCTTCTCGTGCGGCGCCGCTGGCGATCCCATCCGCTTCGTGATGGATCACCACAAACTCTCCTTCCGCGAGGCCCTCGAGTACCTCGCCGACCGCGCCGGCATCACCCTCACACCCTTCAAGCCCAGGACCGCAGCAGGTCCGGGAGACGGTTCCACCGTTGACGCTCCTGCCCGCGCATCGAAGGAAGAACTCGCCGGTGCCAACGCCACGGCCCAGGCCTTCTTCCGCGCCATCTACGAACACGCGGACCACGGTTCCGCGGCACGCGCAACCGCCGACAGGCGTGGCCTCACCGCCGCGACCATCGCGCGCTTCGGCATCGGCGCCTCGCCCGACAAGTGGGACGGCCTGGTCCTCACGCTCGAGAAGAAGGCCATGAACGCCGACGCCTTCGTCGCCGCGGGCCTGCTCAAGCGCCGCGAGTCCGGCTCGGGCGTCTACGACGCGTTCCGAAACCGGCTGATGTTCCCGATCCACGACCAGCTCGGCCGCGTCGTGGCCTTCGGCGGGCGGCGGCTCAACGACGCGGACGAACCCAAGTACATCAACTCGCCCGAGACCGCGCTGTTCAACAAGAGCGCAACGCTCTACGCGCTCAATCTCGCCGCCGACTCCATCAAGCGCTCCGGCGTCGCCATCGTGACCGAGGGCTACATGGACGCGATCGCCTGCCACCAGGCCGGCGTCACCAACGTCGTCGCGACCCTCGGCACCGCGCTGACACCTCTCGGCGCACGCGTGCTCCAGAGGCTCTGCTCAAAGATCGTGCTGTTCTTCGACGGTGATGAGGCCGGCCAGAAGGCCGCCGACCGTGCGATCGAGGTCTTCTTCGGCGCCGGGCTGGATGTCCGGATCGCCACACTTTCGGATGTGCGCGCCCGCGGCCTGACATCCGCCAAAGACCCCGACGAACTGCTCAAGCAGCAGGGCGAGGGCGACCGCGCCGGCCGCGCGGTGTTCGATCTGGTCATCGCCGAGGCGCAGGACGCGCTGGCCTACCGATTCGCCCGCTTCGCCACTCGCACGCGTTCGCTCGGGCTCTCCGCCAAGGCCGCCGCGGTGCAGGATGAGGTCGAGCGACTGGCCGAACTCGGCCTGAAGGAGATCGTTCCGATCCGCCAGCAGATGATCGTGCGCCAGGTCGCCCGCATCGCCGGAGTGGATGAAGCAACGATCTGGACGGCGATCAAGTCATCGCGCGCAGCGCGACCGGCTCCGGGCACCGCGTCGCAAGGCGCCGCCAACAGCCCGACGGGCGCGCCCGTCACCAGCACCGCCTCCGCCGGCGGCGTCGATACCTCGAGCACCGCGATCATCCGCTCGGCCGCGGGCTTGGCCATCGCGATCGCGCTGACCGAGCCGAGCGTGCTCAGCACGCTGACAGACTCTCAGGCCCAGGTGCTCGAACGTGCGCCGCAGTCCTCCGCGAGCGCCGCATCCCTCGCTCGCCACGTTCTGCGGCTCTGGCGCGAACGCGGCCCGACGATGACCTTCGCAGAAGTGCGTGCCGAGATCGACGATTCGCCCGAGGGGCTGGCCGTCAGCACGCTCGCCGTCAGCCTCGCCGCGGATATCGAGGCTCGTTTCAGCGACCGGGCATCAGAACTTCGCGCCGCCTTTGAGGCTTGCATCCTCGATCTCTGCCGGCAGCACGCCACCCGCTCGGCTCTCAGCGGCACCCTTGACCCCGTGCCACCGACCGCCGGAGCAGGGCAATCTCCCGATCGACCCGCGCCGGACGCCGCTGAATCCGGGGGCGCGCCATCTGCGGCCACCGATCCGAATCTCGCCGCGGCCGAACGGCTCGCGCGGCTGCGCGAGGTAGAACGCACAGTTGGGAGAGACCCTCGAACCATGCCACGACCTTGGACATCGGGGTAGCCCCGAGACGGAAACGGGTGTACGTTTAACAAGGGAGCGACACTCGCTCGTTCCTTCTCCGCTCTGAGGTGAGCGGCGTACTCGTGGGCCGGATTGTTGAGTGTTCCGCTTTTGGTGGCTCAGAGTCGGTCGATGGTTGATCGCTGAAGATTCGCTCGCCGCGACGCATCGCCCACGGGGGCCAGGCTCGGCACAGACGTGGGTGATCGTGATTCGCGGCGTCGGGCGGACTGGACTTGGGTCGAACACGCGTGAGGCTGGAGGATCGCTTGAACATTCGCTTGCCCGACCCGCTGCCGCCGATTCTCTCCGCCGCGCAGCAGCGGGGGTGGCTCAGTTACGAAGAACTCAACAACGCCCTTCCCGATGACTGGGTTGACGCGGGCCGGCTGCACGAACTGCTCTCGCAGGTCGATCGCATGGGCCTGGAACTCATCGACGAGATGGAGTACCGCGCACGCCTGTACCGCTCAACGCGCGATGCCGGCGCAGCCGCTGCGGGCTGCGGAGGCGTCGCCGCGAGCGACAAGGACGCGGCCCCGGCCGCCAAGGCCCCGGCGATCAAGGGCGGCCCTTCGCGCGCGATGACCGTCGTCGGCGGCGAACGCACCGGCGGCGATGGCTGGATCCGCATGAACTGGGCCGGCGGCGCGAGCAACTCCTCGACGTCGTCATCGGCTCCCGGAACAAACGGGACATCGCGCGATGCATCCCGGGCGGCGCGTTCGAATCTCGAGCGCCTCGCCGAGGACAGCGAGGCTTATGCCGGTCTCCGCGATGACGGCGATGAGGTCGATCTCGAACTGCCCATCGAGCGCAGCCGTCGAACGGTCACCGGCGACCGCCGCATCGATGACCCGGTGCGCATGTACCTGTCCCAGATGGGCTCGATCCCGCTGCTGACCCGCACCGAGGAAGTGCGTCTGGCCAAGAAGATCGAGACCACGCGCATGATCTTCCGGCGTCGCTGCCTGGAGACCGACTGGATCGTCAACCAGGCCGTCGCGGTGCTCCGCCAGGTGCAGACGGGCGAATTGCCCTTCGACCGCACGATGCGCATCAGCACGCTCGAGCCCAACCACAAGGACCGCATCCTGCGGCGTATGCCCGCGAACCTCGCGACGCTCGAGCGCCTGCTCGCCCACAATCGCGCCGACTGGGCAACCCTCTGCGCCGGAACTCAGCGCGACGGCAAGGGAACCTCGCCGCTGAGCGAAGATGAGCGCGAGGAACTCCGCGAACGTATCGCCGGCCGCCGCCGCCGCATGAGCGTGCTTGCCGAGGAACTCTGCCTGCGCACGGGCCGGATCATCCCGCTGATGCGCAAGCTCCGGTCCATGTGCCGGAAAATGCACGAGCTCTCGCACGAAATCCGGCGTGCCACCCGCAAGCCGGGCCAGTACGCACTGGAAGAAGTCGCCGTCATGCGCGAGGAACTCGACGGCTACAAGCGCGAACTGCTCGAAGAGCCTGACGCCATCCGCCGACGCCTCCACGCCATCGAGACCGTCTTCTGGGAGTACGAGCAGGCCAAGCGCGACCTTTCCGGCGGCAACTTGCGCCTGGTCGTTTCCATCGCCAAGAAGTACCGCAACCGCGGCCTGTCCTTTCTGGATGTCATCCAGGAAGGCAACACCGGCCTTATGCGCGCCGTCGACAAGTACGAGTACAAGCGCGGCTACAAGTTCAGCACCTACGCGACGTGGTGGATCCGCCAGGCCATCACCCGCGCCGTCGCCGACCATGCCCGCACGATCCGCATTCCCGTGCACATGATCGAGACCATGAGCCACCTTCGCGCCAGCGAAAAGACGCTCTTCCAACTCTTCGGCCGCGAGCCCACGATCGACGAACTGGCCAAGGCCTCCAACATGTCCGTCGAGGACGTCCGCAAGGTCGTCAAGATCTCGCGCCAGCCGGTCTCCCTCGATCGCCCCGTCGGCGAGACCGAAGACTCATCCTTCGGCGACTTCCTCGAGGACACCCGCTGCGCCTCGCCAAGCCAGAGCGCCACGGGCGAGACGCTCAAGCAACGCCTCGAGCACGTTCTCAAGACCCTGACGTACCGCGAGCGCGAGATCATCAAGCTTCGCTACGGCATCGGCGATGGCTACACCTACACCTTGGAAGAAGTCGGCCGGATCTTCAAGGTCACCCGCGAGCGCGTCCGCCAGGTCGAGGCCAAGGCCCTCAAGAAGCTCCAGCACCCCGTCCGCTCGCGCAAGCTCGCCGGCTTTCTCGAGGAGTCCATTGCCGAGATCAAGCCGCCCGCAAGCGATCGCGCGACGGAAATGGAACGCGTCGTCGATGCCGCGGCACAGAGCCTCGCCGAGGCCGCGGTCGTTGGTGCTGATGCGCAGTCTCTGGCCGACACGTTCTCCGATGCCGGCGCGATGCCCGCGCCGGAGGGCTTCGACCTTCCCGGCGACAGCCTCACATCGCAGGACTGATCCGTCACGCCTCCGTCGATCGCCGCGGCATCAGCGCCTGCGCACCTTTGCCAGCGCCGCGCTCTTTTCCTGATCGCTCAGCGCGTCCCACGCGCCGGGGCAGTCGTCGCAGCAGAAGCCGACCAACTCGCCCTTGAAGCGCCGGGTCAGGTCCGGGTCCGTTCGCTTCGAGACCGGGTGCTCATCCATGATCGGGCAACGGTCGTTCACCGCCGCGAGCGTCCCGGCATTCGCCGACCCCGCCGAGCCGCCCATCGGCGAGCCCGCGCCGCCGGCCCCATCGGCCGTGCTCGCCTTGCCGGCGCACGAGCCGAGCATCGCGCCGGACACGAGAACGCCGAGCACGAGCGCCCGATTCCTCACTGCCGCGCCAATCCACCAGCCGCGCACGCGAGTCACGCAGGTTTCGCCCATGTCCGGTCTCCTTGCCTGTCGGCTGCTGTGACAAACGCCTGAACACCCGTTCGATTGCGGCCGATACGTAGATCATCGGACATCACCCCCCACTTCGTCGACTACCCTTCTCTTGATCCCATTCCCCGTGCCACTCCCGCGGCACGACCTCCCGAGCATGCCATGAGCGACGTGACTTCGTACAAGGCCCTGTGCTCGGACTTCTACATCAACCAGCGCCTGGCCCTCAAACTCGATCTGCCCAGCGGCCGCGAGACCGTTCTGGGCATGTTCGACCGCATCCGCCGCGAGTTCCCATCCATGCGGCGGTTCCGGCGATACAGCAACGAACTGGCCCTCGAGGCGGACAGCCCCGATGCCGTGCAGCAGTGGCTCAGCCTGCGGCGGCTGAGCATCCGCTCGGGCGTCGTCAATCCGCCAACCCCTCGCGACGCCTATCGCCTCCACGAACTGGTGCTCGAAACCGCCCCATACTTCCTGAGCATCAGCCCCCTCGACGTCGACTACCTCGAGCTGCTCTTCGGCTTCGACCTCATTGCCTCGGGCAACCACGACGCGATCGTCTTTGACGCGTTGATCGCCGGCGACGGCGCGGGAGGTCACTCCCGTAGCCCGCTGGCCCGAATGGTCGAGCCGGGCGCGCCCGGTGTTCCGCTGGAGTGTCAGCCCGTTCTGGGCCTGGGCATGACCGATTCCTGCGACCTTCAGGTTCACTTCGAGGTCAAAACCCGCACGCCGATGCGCGCCGTGGTCAGCGGCGAGTTCGAGCCGGCTCCCATCTCCGTGTATGTGACCCTCCGGAAGTACGGCTCGCTCGAAGATGTCTCTGAACTCTCCGCGACCCTGAGCACCCTCACCCGCACCGGCGAGGAACTCCTCCGCGCCCGCGTCGTACCGAATCTCGTCGTCCCGCTGCGCGATGCCATCGGCAGTGAGCAGGGCGAAGCCTGAGGCCACCGCGTCATGCACCCCGTCCACGCACCCCCCACCCCCGTTCTCGCCCAAGCCGCCAGCATCGGCGGCCAGAAAGGCGACGTTACGGAACTGCTGGTGGTCATCGGCATCCTCATCGGCGTGCTGATTCTCGGGTACGTCACCATCATGTTTATCCGCGGGCGGATGAAGGCATCCGCCGATGCACCCCCATCCGTCTCGCTGATGGACTCCATCCGCCAGATGCACGCCGAGGGCAAAATGACGGATGCGGAGTTTTCTGCGGTCAAGGCCAAGATGTCCGCCGGACTGCGTGCGAGCGTTGCCCGCCCCGCTGCGGCAGCCGGCTCAGCGGACGGCGCATTGAAACCCTCCGCGGCGACGCCTGTTGAATCAGCAACTCCTGCGCATCGTCCCGCTCGCCCCGCGGCGGTACCACCCGCTCCAGGACCAAGTTCGCAATCCGTTCGTACCCCCGCCAAGACGCCTCGTCCGGCTAACCCGGGCCCAGCACCGGCCCCAGCACCAGCCCCGGCCCCCGCACCATCATCGGCACCAACTACGATCACCCGACGGGAGCAGACCAGTTCGGGCACGCGCATTTCGGCAGGCCCGGCGCGTGGAAACGCCGAAGGCGGCGATGGTGCTCGGCTCGCCCGCGATGAGGCTCAAGTCGGCTCAGCAGACCTCCGCGATAGTTCTCAGCAGACCCACCGCGGCATGTCGCCCCCTCCGGAGGCCGAACCTCGTCGGACAACCGGGGGAACGCCTGTGGACCGCACGGGGACCGAGAACTAAATCGAGGAATCGGCGCGGCCGCCGCTCGATTCCGCTCCTGATCAGGCCGATACACTGCAACGACGTTCAGCCATTCCAGCCCGACTTTCTCGACTTGAGATTCTCCATGTCAAAGCCCCGTAACGATCAGCCCTCCCGCATCGCCACAGCCCCCAACACCCCCACCAACGCCGCGGGCGATGGCTCGGGCAAGTCATCGGGTGCTTCCGGCGGCGGCTCAGGCGGAGGCGGCAGCGGCGGCAACGGTGGCGGCGGTGCCGGTGGCGGTGGCGGCGGGTTCAAGGGCCGTCGCCTGACCACGTGCTCGTTCTGCGGCAAGACCTCCCGCGAGGTTGGGCCGATGGTCGAAGGCCCGAGCGATACGTACATCTGCGCCAACTGCGTCGACCTGTGCCAGAACATCTTCAAGCAGGAGCGCCGCCGCGTTGGTGCGAGCTCGCCGCTGTTTACGGACATCCCATCGCCCCGCACGATCAAGGAGTTCCTTGATCAGTACGTCATCGGGCAGCACTTTGCCAAGCGTGCCCTCTCCGTCGCCGTGCACTCGCACTACAAGCGCCTGATGCACCTGGAGCGCGAGGACACGGACATCGAGCTGGACAAGAGCAACATCCTGCTCATCGGGCCGACAGGCTCGGGCAAGACGCTGCTGGCCAAGACCCTCGCCCGCATGCTCAAGGTCCCGTTCGCCATCGGCGATGCGACCACGCTGACCGAGGCCGGCTATGTCGGCGAGGACGTCGAGAACCTCATCCTCAAGCTGCTCCAGAACGCCGACTTCGATCTCGAGAGCGCCCAGCGCGGCATTATCTACATTGACGAAATCGATAAGATCGGCAAGACCTCCAACAACGTCTCCATCACCCGCGATGTCTCCGGTGAAGGTGTGCAGCAGGCTCTGCTCAAGCTCCTGGAAGGGACCGTCGCCAACGTGCCCCCGCAGGGCGGGCGAAAGCACCCCGAGCAGCAGTACATCCAGGTCGACACCTCCAACGTGCTGTTCATCTGCGGCGGCACCTTCGTCGGCCTTGAGGACATCATCCGCCGTCGCGTCGGCAAGGCTCGCATCGGCTTCAGCGAGGTCCGTTCGGAGCGCGATCCGGCCAAGGAAACCGAGATCCTCCTTGAGCAGGTCACGCCCGATGACCTCGTCGAGTTCGGCATGATTCCCGAGTTTGTGGGCCGCCTCCCCGTCCTCGCCCCGCTCATGCCGCTGACGCTCGAGGCGATGATGAGCGTCCTCTGCGAGCCCAAGAACGCGCTGATCAAGCAGTATCAGCACCAGTTCTCGATGGAAGGCGCCAAGCTCACCTTCACCGTCCCCGCCCTCAAGGCCATCGCCCGCAAGGCGCTCGACCGCGAGACCGGGGCCCGCGGCCTTCGCTCGGTCATGGAAGAGACCATGATCGACCTGCTCTACGACCTGCCCGACGCCAACGCCCGCGGCGTTGAGTTCATCATCGACGAGGGCGACGTGGCGATCCGCCGCAAGCTCACCGACCTGCGTTCCAAGCGCAAGGAGTCGGCATAAGTCATCGCCCCACACATTCGGACCCAGGCTTCGACCGGCCCGCCCCCTCGGCGGGCCGGTTTGCTTTTGTCCGAGCATCGCGCACGCCACGCGATCAGTTCAACGCCACCGCAACAAGCCCCGCCTGCGCCGCCCGGCTCGTATCCGCCAGCACGTGCACACGCATGTCGGTATCAAGCAGCCGGCGAACACGCGAGGCGCGATCGCTGAAAAGGTGCAGCGTCGGACGGAGCGATTCATCGAGCCGCTGCGCCGTCGGCAGCGTCATGCCCAGCAACTTGAGATGCTCGGTCGCCCACGCGCTGGCGACTGTCAACCACTCGATCGCCGACGCGTCGTCATCATCCGCACGCGCTAGCAGGTGCAGCCTCCCCAACGCATCGACCGCCAACTGAACCTCTTCCGCATACGGGCATCGCGCCGCGATTCCCGCAAGCCCGGGGACGAAGTGCGCCAGATCCAGTTCTGCCCCCGTCGGTCTCTCGCTCTCATCGGCCACGGGCGCCGCCGCGGCACTTGCACCCGCCGATGCCGGCGATGCACCCGCCGCCGACGCCCCATGGGCCATCGCGCCGGAGATCTGAGCAGCAAACGTCGTCTCCGCGCCCGCGGCCGTGGCCGGATCGGGAGCCCCGGGCAAACCGGGATTGATGGCCTGAAACTCCGAGGTGTCATCGAGCGCCGGCTCGGCCAAACGGAGATCCGACAGGACTTCGATGCCTTCATCGCCATCGATCACCGCGGCGTCCGGCTCGCCGCGACTCACGTCGGGCTCCGGGTCGGGCATCGCGACCGGGCGAGCGACCGCCGAGATCACCTCGCCGACGGTCCAGCCGGTCTCCTCATCGAACACCACCCGCGGCGGCATCGGCAGCACCGCCGCCGAGCCGATCCGCTCGATGCTCGCGTGGAACTCCAGTTCCAGCCCAAGAAACGATCGGCACGCCTCGCTCAGCCTCGCGTGCGATGCCCGCGCACGATCCATCGGCACGCCCAGCACGCTCAATGCGAACCGCGGCTGCGTCGCCACCGGGTGCCCGCCCCGCCGCCACGCATCTACGAGGCTCTTGAGCGTGCGGTATGCGTTGACGACGCCGGTCTCGTCTCCGGCCGTCAGCACATGCACGCGCGCAAAGAGCCCGGGCTGCGCCGCCAGCACATCGATCGCGCCCTGAGCCCACACCAGCACCCGCGGCTCGGCCAGGCACAGCGCGATCGGCTCATCGCCCGGCTCGTACATGATCGCCGCACCGCTTGCGTCGTCGGCGATGTCGCCCCTCGTACGAACCGCAGATGCGTACCGCTCGATCCGCAGACGCTCGTCGTGCATGCGGATGAACGCCAGCGCCGAGGCCACCGACCGCTCCGTCGGCTGGGACTCCTGACGGACAAACTGCCCCACCCATGCCGAGGTCATCACGGGCAAGTGCCCAACAAGCAGCAACTCCAGCCTCCCGCGATCGCCCCCCGGACCGGTCGCGGCGGACAACCGCGGACTTTCGCCGACCGACCGCTCGACCGGGTCCGCCGGGGCCGCTGCGTTCGCGCTGCCGGTCGGCATCGTCGTCTGGCTCGGCGATCCCTTGGCAGGGCCCGAGGACACCTCGCCGAGAAACAAATCCGCCAGCGCATCAAAGTCATCGGCGTTGATCGTCGGCAGCGACCCCCGCCGCGAGACCGCACCGGCACGCGTGCTGTCGCCGTGGGACTCGGCCGACCCGCGGGCCGCGTTGCCGGCATCGGGAATCGCACCCTGCGCACCATCGCGACCCGCCCCATCGGCACCCGACCCGTGGCGACCGCCCGCACCGTCACCCCTGCGATCGCCCGACGGCCATGATGATGAACTTCCTGAGTCCGCGACCATGAGGACATCCATGTCTCTGTGCGCGTTTCTGTCTCGGAGCGCCCCGAGCGTCGTCTCGGAGCCGGGCGCATCCATGCGCCCTTCTGTCTCGACCCGCTCAGCCTACCGCGTTCAGCGCCTCCAGGAACGATGAGTCCTGTCCCGCCGGAACGTGGACAACGTTGTTCCGTTCGCCGTAGGGATTCGTCGCCAGGCTCGGGTTGTACTCGTCGTCGCACCAGCGGCCATCAACGACCAGCCTGTACTGGAACGTTCCCGCGGGGATCGCCACCAGCGCTTCGAGCACGCCCAGCGTCGGGTTGAGCCGCATCGTCGTCGCCGATGGCGACCAGCCGTTGAAGTCCCCCGCGATGCTCACGCGCGAGCCGAGCGATGCGGGCTGCACGAACAGCACACCCTGACGCGTGACCTTGATGCCCAGCAGGCCCGCGCTCGAAACCTCGCCACGCAGCAGCGGCCGCGGCTCGTGCACGGGCGTGAGCACCATCCGCGGCTCGAAGACCGCACCGCGCGGAAGAAGATCTGCCGACGCGGGAACCTGCTCCGCCGCCGCGGCCGACATCGCCTCGTCGGCCCGCCCGCGGCTGAGCCGCTGGGCCACATCCGCCGCGCGGGTGGTCGGCATCGGTTCCTCTCGCTGCGGACCGGGTGCCGGCTGCGCCGCAGCGGTGGCGTGAGGCGTATTGAGCACGCGATCGGTGGCGCTTGGCATCACCCGCACCGCGCCCGATTCGGCAATTCCGCGTGCCGCCGCGGCGTGGGCCACCGGTCCGGGCATGGTCGACGCCAGCGCGCCGGCCTGCTGCGCCGGGGTGTTGGTCAGCAGCCAGGACGCAAGCTCCGCATAGTCCGCCGCGCCCTGCGAATCGGGCGCGGTCTCGATGATCGGCTGGCCGAAGTGCACGGCCTCGCGGAGTTTGGGGTCGTGCCGCACGACTACCGGGATCACCCCATCGCCGAATCGCCTCTGGAACTCATCGAGCACCTGGTTCTGCAGCGTGCTGTCGGGGTTGTGCAGCGTGGCAAAGAGCCGATACGTCGGCGCGACGTTCAACCGCTTGAACAGACTCTTGATCGCGAGCACCTGCTTGCTCGCACCCTGAAGTGCGAAGAAACCCGTCTCCACGGGGATCAGCACCTCGTTGGCGGCCACGAGCGCGTTGTAGGTCAGCAGCCCGATCGAAGGCGGGCAGTCGATGAGGCAAAGGTCGTACTGGTCGGCGATCCGGGTGAGGACCTGATCCAGCCTTCGCTCACTGTCGGGCTGACCCGCCAGACCCGCCCGCGGCGCCTCGATTGCCGCCAGACGCACCGAACTGGGCGCGAGGTCGAGATTCCTCGACACACGCCAGAGCAGGCGCGTCCAGTCGATGGACTTGTCCGGCTTCTCCGCGACCGCGAGCATCGCGTCGCCGATCTGCACATCGATGCGCTGCTCAGGAATCGCCAGCCCCGCCGCGCAGTGGCTTTGCGGGTCCAGATCCACCAGGAGGACGCGGGCTCCGCGCCTGGCGAAGACTCCGGCGAGATTGATGGCGGTCGTCGTCTTGCCGCAGCCGCCCTTTTGGTTGATGATCGCGATGGTGCGCACGAGTCGCGGCTCCGGCACGAGGCAGGGCAGCCCAACAGTCCCGGCGACAACCTGGGGACCTTGGGCAACACGGGCAGGCTGCCCGCCTCACTTTCGGGAGGATCGTGCATATCGCGGGGAAAACTTGAAATCCGGGAGAGAACCCATCTCAGAGAGGATCAGAGGCCCCGAATCAAGTGGCCATACCTGCGGGTGATCCGCATGGGTTGACGCACGCCGACAACCGGTCTATTCTCTTGGCCCGTTCCGGGTCGGGAGGCGGCGTTTATGCCGCGTTCCCGAACCACCCTGGTTCGGCCTTTGGCCACGCGAAGGCGCCTGGCCTGACAAGTGCATATGCGGGCGTAGCTCAGTGGTAGAGCATCACGTTGCCAACGTGAGGGTCGAGGGTTCAAGTCCCTTCGCCCGCTTTGACTCTCTCCAGCCTCGGGTTCTGCCCGAGGCTGGTTCTTTTTTGCGGCTCTTCGCGGTCTCCGCCTGCCAAGTGGCGAGCGTCGCAGTCGATGTCCGGCCATCCGACGCAGTGCGCTCCGGGGTCGCCGGTCGTCGCGCACTGGGCAAGACGCGGCGAGCCAGCTTCGTCCGCCGAAACTTGCTGCGTTCTTCGCTGCACTCGTGATGGGCCGCCATTGACATCACGCCCACAGTCGGAGCGGACCGTATCTCAGCGTGTTGGCTTCCCCTCACGTTGGAATTCGGGATATCACCCAAAATCCTAGGAACCTGTTGGTCTCAACAAAATGAGCGCACTTCGCGAAACTTGCTGAACCAACAACCCGTACACTCGCATACATGCTCATGCCCACCAACCGTTCGTACCTTTCCCTCACTCTCGGTATTGCATTGATGGGTGCTCCCGCAAGCCCCCTCATGTCACCGGTCGCCGGCCAACAGCCGCCCGCGGCGATGCAGGCAAGGCCCGACTTCCGCCAGATCGTGCAGGACGGCAAGGACCGCGTGTTTCCCGCCGTTGTGTACATCCGTGTCGTGTTCGAAGACAACAGTTTCGGCGAGAAGAAGTCTCAGCAATCCTCCGGATCGGGGGTGCTGATCTCGGCCACCGGCGAAGTGCTCACCAATTGGCACGTCATCGACAAGGCCGAGTCGGTCCGCTGCTTGCTCAGCGACGGCCGGGCCTTCCGGGCCAAGATCGTCGGCTCGGACAAAGACACCGATCTGGCGCTGCTTCAGCTTGTGACCGACGACAAAACTGGCCCGTTGCCCTTCGCAACGTTCGGCTCCTCCGCCGCCCTTCGCGAGGGTGACTTTGTCATGGCGATGGGCGCGCCATGGGGCCTGAATCGCTCGGTGTCCATCGGTATCGTCTCGTGCGCCAACCGCTATCTCGAGTCCGTGAGCGAGTACAGCCATTGGATCCAGACCGATGCCCCGATCAATCCTGGCAACTCCGGTGGGCCCCTGATCAACACCGACGGTCAGGTCATCGGCATCAACGCCCGCGGCATGTCCGGCTGGGCCGAGGGCATGGGTTTTGCAATTCCGAGCGACATCGTGCAGGTGCTCGTTGAGCAGCTCCGCCGATCCGGCCGCGTGGACTGGACTTGGTTCGGCCTTCAGCTCCAGCCGCTGCGTGACTTTGACCGCGACACGTACTTCGACGGAACCGAGGGGGTCATCGTCGCCGAGACCGACCCCGACAGCCCCGCCCGGAGCGCGGGCATCCTCGCCCGCGATCGCATCCTCGCCGTGAACGGCAAGGCGCTCAACGGGCTGACCCGCGAGGACCTTCCCGCCGTCTACCGAACGCTGGGCCTGCTGGCCAAGGACTCCGACGCAACGTTCACGATTCGCCGCGGCGACAAGGACATGCAGGTCAGCATCCGCCCGCGAGAAAAGGGTGCGGTCGAGGGCAAGGAGCTCGCCTGCAAGCGTTGGGACCTGACGGTCAAGGAGATCAACCAGTTCGAGAATCCGGATGTCCACTTTTACCGCAGCAAGGGTGTCTTTGTGCACGCGGTGAAGTGGCCCGGAAACGCCGCCAACGCGGGCCTGCGAAGCGGCGACATCATCCTGAAGGTCGACGGGACCGACGTCATGACTCTTGCCGACGTTGAGGCCAGGCACAAAGCCACGATCGAGGCCATCGAGACGAGGCCCCGCATCGTCCTGACGGTGCTCCGTGCCGGCCTCCAGCGTCAGGTTGTTCTTGACCTTCAGCGCGATTACGCGAAGGAGTGAGCTCGTACTCGTTCGCCTCGCGTCGACCCCGGCGCGGCGTCCCTCGCATCAGCGTTTCCGACGGCGTGCCGCCCAGGCACCTGCCATCCGTTCACCATCGTCGAATCGACTTCACACAGGGGAATGCTTCATGTTGAATCGCACGTTCAGGTTCTGCGCGATCGGTCTTCTGGTTTCGTCCGCGGGTCTGGCAACCGCCATCGCCGCGCCCGACGCGGCAGCTCCGCCGGGCACGCACGCTCGCCTAAGCGACACGGAAATCACGGCGATTACCGCGACGGTCAACAACGCGATTGTTCAGATCGAGGTCACGCCGCAGTACGACAAGGGCGAACCGCCCGCGGGCGACTCGCGCATGGGCTGGTCGTCCCGTTGGCGCTTCGCTGACGGCGGTATGCCCGGTGTTCCGGATGACTTCAACTGGGTGACGCTGACGGCTCAGGAGCGGCCCGCGGTGCTCACGGGATACCTTGTCTCGCCGACGCGCGTGTACGCCGAGACGATCGATCTTCACCCCCGGTTCATCAAGTCGCTGAAGGTCCGATTCAAGGATCAGGTGGTCGAAGCGCGTCCCGGCGCGTGGGCCAAGTCGCGCCGCGGGTACTTCATCGATCTTGCCCAGCCGCTTGCGGGCGCAACACCCCTGAAGTTCGAGCCGCAGAAGCCCGGACCGTACTTCGCCGTGACCGCCGGGCGGTTCGACACGCAGTGGGTCACGACCGTTTCGCCCATGGGCGGCAGCGCCAATACGTGGGAAGATGGTCGCCGCACGACGTCCTCGGCAATCTTCGGCGTTGCGGTCGATCGCACGGGCGCGGCCGTTGGCCTGCTCGATGGCACCGACCTGCCCGCGGACGGTTCGTGGCGATCGGCGCCGGACGCGTGGGACCTCATCGAGGCACCCGCGATGGACGCGATGCTCAAGGGTCTCGATGCGACCTCGGATTCATCGATCGTTCGCATCATGATCAACTTCCGCTCGCCGCGGAGCGACGACGCCTCGGACGGCTCCGGCTTCCGCTACCGATCTCCGTTCGCCATGTCCTTCGGTGGTCGTGGCGACGAGGACGAGTCGAGCACCGAGGTCAACACGCTGGGTGTCGTGCTGGACAACCGGACGGTCCTCGTGCTGGCGAGCTTCGGCGCCAAGCGCACCGCGCGGCTCGAGCGTGTCCGCGTCTTCTGGCCCGACGGCAACTCGACACCGGCGAGCTTCTCCGGCTCGCTCCGCGACTGGAACGCCTTTGTCGCGACGCTCGAAGCGCCCGCGCCGTCGGCCCCGGCGATTTCCTCGGAGCCGGTGCTTTCGTTCCGCAATGATCTTCTCCTTCGTGCCGCGGTCACGATGCACGAGGACACCCGCGTTGCGTATCTTGACCAGGACCGTGTCATGGGCCTCGCCCGCTCGCACAAGGACACGGTTCTGCCGATCCTGCCGATGTACTCCGGCTCTTCGTCTTGGGAGAGCGGCACGTACTCAAACTTCTACTTCACCACCGACATGTCGCTCTTTGCGCTGCCTCTGACGCGCCGCCAGAAGATCGTCGCGTCGGGACGCGACAGCGGCTGGAGCTACTACGCCGCCGAAGCCAGCATTCCCGCCGCGCTCGTCCGCGCCGAGATCGCCCGCGGCGGCGACGCTTTCGACACCGACAACCGACCGCTGAGCGAGGCGGAAGAGAACCGCATCGCCTGGCTCGGTGTCGAACTGCAGGGCATGACGCCGGACTTGGCCCGAGCGAACCAGTGCCTCAAGCAGACCAAGGGCGGACGCATCGGCGGCTTCATCACGCACATCTACGAGGGTTCCCCCGCCGCCGCGGCGGGGCTCAAAGACGGCGACATCCTGCTGCGTCTGCACATCGACAAGCAGCCCAAGCCGCTCGAGGTCGTGGCCGAGGACGGCGGCATGGGCGGCATGATGGACGAGTACTGGGCCATGCTCGAGAGCATGCCCAGCGAGTACTTCGACCAGTTGCCCCAGCCCTGGGGCTCGGCCGAGACGTTCATCACGATGGCCCTGACCGAGGTCGGCTTCGGAACACGCTTCGAAGTAGAACTGCTCCGCAACGGCGAAACTGTCCGTGTTCCCATGACCGTCACCCAGGGTCCGGCCCACTTCAACTCCGCCCCTCGCCTCAAGAGCGAAGAACTCGGCGCCACCACTCGCGACTTGACCTACGAAGTCCGCCGTTACTTCCAGATCCCCGCCAGCGAGGGCGGCATCATCGTGTCCAAGGTCGAGTCGGGCTCCAAGGCCGCCGTCGCGGGCCTGCGGCCGATGGAGATCATCACCTCCGTCAATGACGCTCCTGTCGCCAACGTCAAGGAATTCGAGGCGGCGATCAAGGCTGGCGGTGAGTTCAAGCTCTCGGTCAAGCGCATGAACAAGGGTCGCATCGTCAAGGTGAACATCGACCCCGCTGGCACCGGCCCCTCCGCACCGGCGCAGGCACCGGCCGACGGAATGCCGGGGCTTCCGGGCATGCCGCGGCTGCCAGGAATGCCCGGTCGGCCGTAAAGCGAGCGCCGCACATCCGACGATCTCCGCACAGCCCCGAGCGCCGCTCGGGGCTGTTTCTTTCTCCGTCCGGAACTCGGTCACCGGCGGCTCCTTGATCACTCCGGTCGGCGGGCAAGCGTCTGCGCCGAGACCGACCGACCCAACGGCGGCCGGTGATCGTCGAGCACCCCTGCCACGGCACGAAGGAGGCTTGGCTTCCGATAGGGGTTCGTCAGTACATCGTTGCAACCAGCATCGAGACAACGCTGACGGTCTTCGATGCAGGCGTTCGCGGTGACGGCGATGATGGGGACCTGAACGCCGCGCCTCGAGGCAGAGACGACCTGGATCTTCATACCGCACGTGAAGCGGGCGCAGAAGATGCCGCATCGGCGTTGCACTCCTCAGAACGACGTCCGCGGCTCGATGGAGCGTCGTGTCGGGCTCACGGACGCGGCCGGGGGGTGATCGAAGTCGCTTTGACGTTGGTGGGCGTAGAAACGAGAGCATCCGGTGCCGAGCGCATCGGCCTCATTGCCCATCAGGGCTCCGGCGAGCCGCGGTCGGGCGAGGGCTAGCATCTCCGCATGAGTTCAACGCTTGAGCGAGCGCGTCCCGACGGCGAATCGGCGGTGACGTTCGGCAGGGCGCAGCTTCTCTATCTCTGGTTGACGGCCATCTTTGTCACGTGTCTGCTGCTTGCCAACATCGTCGGCTCCAAGTTCTTCTTCTTCGGGACCGTCAATATCGGCGGGATCGAGCTGCATGTCGAGCATTCGGTCGGCATGTTCGCGTTCCCGATCACCTTTCTGCTCACGGACCTGCTCAACGAGTACTTCGGCAAGCGTGGCGCCCGTCGGGTGACGTTCATCGGGCTGGCGATGTCGCTGCTGGCGTTCGGTTTTCTCTTTTTCGCCACGCGGGCGCCCGCCGCCGAGCCGTCGAGGACCTTCATCGATGAAGCGGCCTTCGACGCGGTGCTCTCGGGCTCGGGCACGATGATCATGGCCTCCATGATCGCCTACCTGTGCGGCCAGTTCACGGACATCTGGTCGTTCAGAGCCTTCAAGCGTCTGACCGGTGAGCGTCTGCTCTGGCTGCGTGCGACGGGTTCGACCGTCATCAGCCAGGCGGTCGACACCACCGCGATCATGACCGTGCTCGCTCTCTTCAGCACCCTGGCCGATGGCCGTCCGCCCGATCTTGCATTCACGCTGACGGCCGCCGCCAAGGGGTATGCGATCAAGTTTGCGATCGCGATCCTGACCACACCGTTCATTTACCTTCTGCGTGCGACGGTCGAGCGTGTCTTCGGCGTGCGGCCGGCCCCGATGGAGGCCTGACGCACCGCCGGGGGGCATCGTGCGAGCGGATTTGGCGTTGCGGGGATGGCAAATCCGCGGCGGTGTGGTACGGTCAAGGCTCGGGGTTCCGCCCGTGCCCATCCAGGAGCATTCCGCCATGCCGCTGCGCATTCTGAGCCTGTTTTTCGCCGCGTTGATCCTGCTTGTCCCCTCGCCGGCCCGCGCGCAGGTGACGTACACCAACTCCATCCGGCAGTTCGTGGTCTTTGCCGGGAACACGCCCGACGGTGTCTCCAGTTCGGTGACCGGCGTGGTCAACGGGAACCTCGACAGCGGCGAGGGACCGGGCAGCGCCAACACCATGGGCTTCACCAGCAACATTTCGCCGACCGGCGTGACGTTCTCGAGCGACATTGTCGTCTGGACCAACCCGCCCGAGGGGGGTCTGCCGGCGGCTCTGGCAGCCTTCGGCGCGAACTTCACGGTCACGACGCCCATCAGCGCGACGATCACCGCATCGGACAATCTCGCATCCTTCGCCTCGGTGAGTTTCTCGCTGACCGGCGGCGCGGTGAACGTCTCCGGCCGCACGCTGAACCAGACCGTCACGCTCCCGCCGGGGACCTACGGCCTGGGATACTCCTTGAGCTATCTCCCGGGCGTGCTCCCCGCGGCCGGACCGGCCTCCTTCAGCGTGACCTTCGGCCCCGCCGGTCCGTCACCGTCGGCGATCACGTTCCAGGGCTCGCTGAAGAGTTCCGGCCTGCCCGCCAGCGGACTGTTCGACCTCGAGGCCACGCTCTTTGATGCGCCCACCGGCGGCACGATCGTCGGCGGACCGGCTTCGGCGAGCAACGTCGCGGTCACCGGCGGGCTTGTCACGGCGGACCTGGACTTCGGCCCCTTCGCGACGGCCATCAGCGATGCGCGGTACATGGAGGTGCGCGTGCGGCAGAGCGGCGGCGGGGGCGCGTACACGACGCTGGCCCCGCGAACGCGCTTGGCCCCTTCTCCGCGTGCGCTCTTTGCCGATCAGGCCGCGGTCGCGACGACCGCGGGCACCGCCACGACCGCGCAGACGGCCAACTCCGCCGTCACGGCCGACAACGCGACGTTCGCGAACTTCGCCGGGACGGCTTCGGGCATCGATCTGTTCACGCGGGGCCTGATCCGCGGAGAATCGGGGGCCAGCAACAACTCGCCGGGCCTGATTTTCGCCTCGCCGCTGTCCGCTCCGATCGAGCGGGCCTTCATCGGCATGGCCAGCGACACGAACATCGGCATGTTCGGCTACGCCGGCGCGGGCTGGGGCCTGACCATGCGCACGGACTCGGGCTCGGTGGGCATCGGAACCCTCACGCCGACGACCCGACTCGATGTTGTCGGCGAGGTGAAGGCCACCGGCTTCCGGTACGCGGCCGATCGGATCCGTTCGACGACGGTCGCCTTCACGGCCTTCGCCGCTGAGAGCGGCCAGCCGGTGAACATGTTCCCGCTGACGGGCGGTGCCGGCGGTCCGGACGGCACCAACACCGCGTTGATCGCGCAGGTCGATCTGCCGCCGGGGGCGATCATCCTGGATGCCACGGCGTTCTACATCGACAACGACATCTTCGGAAACCTGGCGATGGATGTGCTGGTGTACAACCCCGAGGTCCCGAACTTCACCGCCGTCGGCACGAACCTGCCGCTCTCCTCGGCCAGCTCATCGCCCAAGACCGCGGTGTTCAACTTCCCCACCGGCGCGCCGGTGAGCGCCGACCGCCCGGTGCTGGTGCGTGTCCATCCGGTGAGCAGCCTTTGGGGCCCGGCGAACAACAAGACGATCCAGGCGGTGAAGATCCGCTACACGGTGACGGCACCGGATTGATCGCTGGCGGGGATCGGCCATCGGCCAGCGGCCTTCGGCCATCGGCCAGCGGCCTTGGGCCATCGGTCAGCGGCCTTCGGCCATCGGCCCACGCGGTGTGGTTATCGGTCAGCGCGGTGGAGTGATCGGTCATCACCGTTCAGGGCGGCGGCGGTGGCCATCGAGGGTCCGACCAAGGGCCCTGACGCCTGTTCGGTGCCCGATGAAGGAGCTTCGAACGCATGTGAAGGAGCTTCGAAGGGCATTGAAGGAGCTTCGAAGGGCATTGAAGGAGCTTCGAAGGGCATTGAAGGAGCTTCGAAGGGCATTGAAGGAGCTTCATTGGGCATTGAAGGAGCTTCGAAGGGCATTGAAGGAGCTTCGTTGGGCATTGAAGGAGCTTCGAAGGGCATTGAAGGAGCTTCGTTGGGCATTGAAGGAGCTTCAAAGGGCATTGAAGGAGCTTCGCGGGGCACCGAACAGGCCCTGGCGCGGTCCTGAGCGGCCTCGATGGCCGCTGAAAGTCGGCCCGACAGGCCCGAATCACCGCCGATGGGCTCGAAGCCCGCAAAAACCCGCACTCGCAACGCTCCAAACAGCCCCCGACTCACTTCACACGCCATCCGACTGGCGCCGAACCCCACCTGACTGGCTCCGCACCCCACCTGCCGGGCGCTGCACCCGTTCAGCGCCCGACCAAACCCCATCCGCCGGGCAACAAGCCCCGCCCGGCCGTCTTCACCCCCCACCCGGCTTTCTTCACCCCCCGCCCGGCTTTCTTCACCCCCCGCCCGGCCATCCCCGAACCCCACCCGCCGGGCCTCGACCCCTCTTCTTTGACCATTTGACCATTTGAACTTTTCCCCATTTGGCGGGCAACCTTCGCCAGAGAACACCGCCACGACTACCCTCCCCGCCCACACCCCCCGAACGCAGCCAGGAGCCCCGCCGTGCCCCACAAGATCGCCAACATCCACGCCCGTCAGGTTCTCGATTCGCGCGGCAACCCCACCGTTGAGGTCGATGTGACCCTCAGTGACGGAACCCTCGGCCGCGCAGCGGTTCCATCGGGGGCCAGCACGGGCGAGCACGAGGCCTGTGAGCTCCGAGACGGCGACAAGTCGCGCTATCTCGGCAAGGCCGTCAACAAGGCGGTCGCCAATGTCAACACACGCATCGCGCCGCTGCTCGAAGGCCGCGATGCACGCGAGCAGGAGGCCATCGATCACGCCATGATCGAGCTCGATGGCTCGCCGAACAAGGCCAATCTCGGCGCCAACGCCATCCTCGGCGTGAGCATGGCCGTCGCAAAGGCCGCGGCGGCCGCCAGCGGGCTCCCGCTGTTCCGCTATCTCGGCGGAACGGCCGCCACAACGCTCCCGGTCCCCATGCTCAACGTTCTCAACGGCGGCAAACACGCCGACAGCAACGTCGACTTCCAGGAATACATGATCCAACCCTGGGGATTCGAGAACTTTCACGATGCGCTCCGCGCCGGAGTCGAGATTTACCACGCGCTGAAGAAGGTTCTTCACGACAAGCACCTCAATACCGCCGTCGGTGATGAGGGCGGCTTCGCCCCCAACGTTCAGAACGCCGAAGTTCCCCTCCAGCTGCTGGAGGAAGCGACCAGGAAGGCCGGCTATCGCTGGGGAGAGCAGATCTTTGTGGCCCTTGACCCCGCCACAAGCGAGCTCTGGAACGAAGCCAAGGAGCGGGGCAAGACGGGATACTGCTTCTTCAAGAGCAACCCCGATCGGATCGCCACCAGTGATGAGATGATCGACCTGTGGGCCGGTTGGTGCGGCAAGTATCCGATCCGATCGATCGAGGACGGCCTGGCCGAGAACGACTGGTCGGGCTGGCAGAAGCTCACCGCCAAGCTCGGGAGCAAGGTTCAGCTCGTCGGCGATGACCTGTTCGTCACGAACCCCAAGTTTCTCGCGCGAGGACTCAAGGAATCGTGCGGCAACGCCATCCTTGTCAAGGTCAACCAGATCGGCACGCTCACGGAGACCTTCGCCGCGGTCAATCTGGCCATGCGGAACAAGTACGCGGCCGTCCTGAGCCATCGAAGCGGCGAGACCGAGGACTCGACCATCGCCGATATCGCCGTGGCCACCAACTGCGGGCAGATCAAGACCGGCGCACCGGCCCGGAGCGATCGCAACGCCAAGTACAACCAGTTGCTCCGCATCGCCGATGCCCTCGGTTCGACCGCGACCTTCGGCAACACGATGTGGACCCGCTGAGGTCCGCGTTGCCGGAAGGATCAACCGTGTTGGCAGCGGGCCGCACCGCACCAGGAGCCCGTCGTGGCCATCCGCAGCATCGCCATCTTCTGCGCAAGCTCCGACGGCGCCGACCCGGCCTTCATCGAATCGGCCCGCCAGGTCGGCCGATCGCTGGCCCATCGCGGCATCGCGGTGGTGTACGGCGGCGGTCGCATCGGGCTCATGGGCGCAGTGGCCGATGGCGCGCTCGGTGCCGGCGGACGGGTCATCGGTGTGATCCCCCGCGCGATGGTTCAGGCCGAACGCGCCCACACCGGCGTCAGCGACCTGCGGATCGTCGACTCGATGCACGAACGAAAGGCCCTGATGGCCGACCTTGCCGATGGATTCATCGCGCTGCCCGGCGGATACGGCACCTTTGATGAGCTTTTCGAGATCATCACCTGGGGACAGCTCGCCTTTCACGTCAAACCCGTCGGCATCCTCAACGTGCGGAACTTCTACGGGCCGTTGCTGGCCTTCCTTGATGCCGCAACCGCCGCGGGATTCATCCAATCCCGCTTCCGCGCGATGCTCCTGGCCGAAAACACCCTCGAAGACCTCCTGGATCGCTTCGGGCGGTACATTCCCCCCTCCGGGGGCGGCTTCGCACGCCCCGCCGAAGCGCCCGCAAGCCTCCCGCCACCCCCCACACCGCGCTGAACCCGCCCCGGAGGCGATTTTTGCCCCCTGCGTGCGACCGGTCGCCGCGTGACCGCCCACCGCCGCCCCGCCGATCCGGCTCACCCTTAATCCCCCCGATTTTGTCTTTTTCCCGATCCCCCTTGACATCCCCCTTGCGTTCAGGGACGCCCTGAGGTACCCTTTTGGAAAGTCCGCCGTATTCTTCGGCGGCACTCGTGGCTCCGCTGCTCATCTCTCGTGGGCATCGCGAGTCTCCACCGCGGCGTTTCGGCGCCGCATTTCGCGCCTTGTCGCGCCACGCGCGACAGTCTCGGAGACCGACATGGCATCATCCCGCTCCCCCCGCGCCTTTACGCTCATCGAGCTGCTGGTGGTCATCGCGATCATCGCGCTCCTGGTGGCGATCCTCCTGCCCGCACTGGCAAACGCCCGCAAACTCGCCCGTCAGGTCCGCGAGGCCGCGAACCTGCAGCAGCTCACCCTCGCCCACAGCACGTACATGGGCGACTGGAAGGGCGGCGTCACGGCGAGCTACGTGATCAGTGGTGAGACGTTTGCGAACGGCGCGATGAACTACAACGTCTTTGACGATGCTGGTCGTCGCCTCGAGAGTTGGCCCGCCAAGAGGTGGGCTTGGCGGCTCATGCCATATCTGAACAACAGAATCGACGCGCTCGTGACCGACACTCGACTTGCCGACGATATGCGAAGTCTCCCCTCGAACATTGGTGGTGCCGGTGGCTACCAGATGGCCGTGTCGTTCAATCCGTCGTTCGGCTACAACGGATCGTGGGTTGGCAGTGAAATGGCGTGGTTCAGCAACTTCGCCCTCGGCCAACGGGAGCCGCAAGGCGGAGCCGGTGGCTTGGTGTACCGTCGGACTTCTCAAGTTGTGTGGAACGTCAACAGCGTTGACCGGTCGGCCCGCGGTTCGGCCGCGTTGATCATGTTCGGGACATCCCGCGGTCCGTACTACCAAGGAAGAACGCCGACCTGGCAGACTCCTCCTTGGGAGAGCACCTGGGATGCGGAGGATGCGGAGGTCCGTCCCGGCTTCTACAGCATCATCGCCCCGAGGCTCTTCAGGAACATGTACGAACGGATCGCGTTCTCCGATTCCCGCCCGTTCTTTGAGTTCACGCAGGACAGCAATCCGGAGCGTTGGGGCTTTCTCGACGGCCGGCACTTCAACAAGGCCCTCGTGTCATTTTTCGACGGGCACGTTGAGCTACGCGGAGCACCGGACTTGTGGGACATGCGCTCCTGGAGCATCGCAGCCGACTCTGCGACCTGGATTTCCCAGCCTGGAAGCCCGTAAGAAGGGCCACCGCTGAGTTTGTCCCCCTGAGCCCGTCATCGGGCTCTTTTTCTTCTCATCCGCATCTCTGAATCGACTTGCTTCGGAGTCCCCGCCATGGCTGGCGTCAAGCCTCCTTCGTCCTCACTGCTGACTCCGGACCTTGAATCCGCCGGAGTCCGAAAGAACACTCCGGGATCCACTCGACAATTCTCGGGAAGACAGGCCATCGCCGCGTCGGTCGCTGTCGCCGTTATCTTGGGATCGACGTTTGCCGTTTACCGAAGTGTCGTGCCGCCGCGGGCTCCGGAGCCCGGCCCACCAATCGGCGAGTCGGAGCGTCGGACCCTCAAGTCAGCTTTTCGCAACGCCCCGAATCCGGAGCGATTCGAGCAGATACAGACGATGGTCCGATTGACCAACCCACTTCCTGACGCCACCGTGTCGGCGAAAGCTGAGAAGCTTGTGGTCATGGGGCATGTACGAAGTAACGCCGATCTTGAAGCAGCAAGAGAGATCGCTCAGGGAGTCGCGAAAGACCTCGCGCTTCCTCTGGAGTTCAGCGTGAATCTCAACTTCATCAATGATCCCTGATTGCCTATTGCGGCTTACGCGTCGATTCGACCTTGAGTCAGCGTACACAGTTTCAACACCTCCGGCCATGGCTCGAAAATCTCTCGCTATCCGATGATCTTGATCTTCTCGCCCAGCGAGTGCTGGTGCACGTCGCAGGCACGCCCATCAGCGTTCGCAAAGAAGGAAGTCGGCGCGGTCAAGAGCAACGCCCTGCAGGATGCGTTCCGTTCCGCACCGGAGCCCGAGCGCTTCGAGCAGATCCAGCCCACCATCCTCCTGGGTGCCCCCTCGGCCGACCCGAATGTCCCCCGCAAGCCCGAGCGCGTGATTATCTTCGGCGATGTGCGCACGCAGGCCGATCGCGATGCGGCACGCAAGATCGCCGAGGACGTCGCCAAGTCTCTGAACCTGCCGCTGGACTTCCGTGTCGGGTTGAACTTCGTGAGCGAGCCGTGATTCTCGCGGGCCGGTCTTGGCGGCTCAGGCCGTCGCCGGCTCGGTCGGACGCCCCATGCCGAAGCGCCGCAACGCCGCGGCACCGAGTTTCCGCCCCACTTCCCACGCCGGGCCGGTGAGCTTGTGGCACGCCGCGGCGGCGCTGCTCATCGCGTGCGTCACATCGTCGGCATCCCGCTCGCTCAGCACCAGCGGCGGGATGAGCTTGATCACATCCTGAGCGTGGCCCGCGACCTGCGCCAGCACGCGATGCTCGCTCATCATGGGCATGAGGATCGCCTGGCAGAACAGGCTCGCGTCCATCTTGTGGAGCAGGTCCCACTGAGCCTTGAGCGTCAGGCTGCGCGGACGCTGGAACTCAACCGCCAGCATGAGCCCGCGGCCGCGGACTTCCTTGAACAACTCCATGCCCGCCATCGCGGTGCGCAGGCCCTCGGCCAGTCGCGCGCCGACCCGCGCCGCGTTCTCGATCAGGCGTTCCTCGCGGATGACGTGGAGCGTGGCCAGCCCGGCGACCATGGACAGATCGTTCATGCCGAAGGTCGTCTGAATGCGGGCGCACTGCTGCATGGAGGCGAAGACCTTTGCGTGAATGGCGGGCCTGGTCATGACCGCACCGACGGGGGCGAAGCCGCCCGAAAGGGCCTTTGCGATGATCACCATGTCGGGCATCCACGACTGCCCCGCGCCGTCGTGCTCGCAGGCGAACCAGCGGCCCGTACGGCCAAGACCCGTCTGCACCTCGTCGATCGCCAGCAGCGCGCCGTGCTTGCCGCACAGGCGCGCCGCCTCACGCAGGTAGTCGCCGTGCGGCACGTGCACGCCCTTGCCCTGAATCGGCTCGACGACGAACGCCGCGACGTCGCCCGCGGCCAGTTCACGCTCGAGCGCGGCCAGATCATTGAACGGGATCTCCGCCGCGCCGGGCATCAGCGGCCCGAACCCCTCGCGGAACTCGTGGTTGCCATTGAGGGCCAGCGCGCCGAGCGTCAGGCCGTGGTAAGCGCGCGAGCAGTAAACGATGCGGCTCCTGCCCGTGGCGGCGCGGGCCATCTTGATCGCAGCGTCCATCGCCTCGCCTCCGGCAGAGGTGAAGAAGGCGTTGGAGAGCCCATCGGTCGAGTCGCCGCCGGGCATGATCCGCGTGAGCTCGCGCGCGAGCACGCCCGCCAGACGAAACGTCCCGATGCCCGGCAGGTTCGGCGAGTTCAGGTTCAGATACTGGCGGATCGCATCCTGAAGAACCGGGTGATTCCGCCCGCAGGCAAAGACCGCGTACCCGCCCAGGCAGTCGATGTACCGGTTGCCGGCCCGATCGAACAGGTACGGCCCTTCGGCACGCTCATAGAGCGCATCAAAGCCGATGGTCTTGAGCACCGCGGCGTACGCCGGATTGATGTACCGCTCGTGCAGCGACAGCGCCTCCGGGCCGGTGGCGTCATAGAGGCTCCGCAGGTCGAACGCACTCGGCGATGGGCGATTGGTCACAAACTGCTCCGCGATGGGGTCGAACTACCGAGATAGGGTATGGCCGAACCCGGAACTCCCCGCACCCGCGGCGGTGATCAAGACCGGCCCGCAGGACCCGTCGCCCGCATGCGAAGACTTGGCGAAGACTCCGAACGCCGGTCGAACCCGGCGCGAAGTTCATCTATCGTGGGCGATGATCTCGTTCGTCATTCCCGCGTACAACGAGGAACGGCTGCTCGGGCGGACGATCTCGTCCATTCATGATTCCACCCGGCCCACCGGCCTGGCGTACGAGGTGCTCGTCGTCAACGACGCATCGACAGATCGCACTCCGGCCATCGCGCGTTCGCTTGGAGCCGAGGTCATCGATGTGCAGCTCCGACATATCGCCGCGGTGCGAAACGCCGGAGCCCGGCGCGCCCGCGGCGAGGTGCTGATCTTCGTCGATGCCGACACCGTCGTCACGCCGACCGCGGTGCGGATGGCGCTCGACGCCGTCGCCCGCGGGGCCATCGGCGGCGCAGCGCGCTGCGGGTTCGATGAGCCACTGCCGCTGTTCGCCCGCGTCAGCGCGTTCCTGTTCTTCCGCGGGGTGTACCTGCTCGGCATGGCCACGGGCGTGTTCATCTTCGCCACGCGCGAGGGCTTCGCCAAGGTCGGCGGCTTCGATGAACGCTACTACACCGCCGAGGACTGCTACCTGGCCAAGAGCCTGCGCAAGGCGGGCAAGTTCATCCTGCTGCCGACGTACGTCGAGACCAGCGGACGAAAAATGCGGGCCTACAAGCCGTGGAAACTCATCAAGCTCTTCGGCCGACTGCTGCTCCGCGGCGAGAAGGCCATGCAGTCCCGCGAGGGGCTCGAGTACTGGTACGACCCGCCCCGCGACGCCGCCGACCCCCAACCAGCCCCCCAGCCGGCTCCGCAGCACGCCAGTGGTGCGATGCACAAAGCCCCCGCCGCCGGCCCCGCGGTTGAACTTCACAGCGGCAGCGTGCGCTGAAGCACCTCAGGCCGGCCCGCCCGGCGCGGCGGCACCATCCGGCCCGGTCGTCGGCGTTGATCCCTGCTCGCCCGCATCCGCCGAGCGGCCCTTGCGCGATCGCTTCGGCGCCGCCTCACGCCGCGCCCGCTGCTCATTGCGCTTGCGCTGCGCCGCGATCGCCGCGAACGCGGCAAAGCCGAAGGGCGTGGTGTCGGGCTTCTGGGCCTTTTCGATCTCCCGGGCCAGTTCATCCGTCAACGCATGAATCGCCCGCACCTCGTGGAGTGGGAACGTCAGGCTCTCGCCCTCGGGCGTGATGACGCGGAACACGGTGCACTCGACGGCGATCGAGAGCTCGCGCTCGCTCTCGGTCCCGGGGACGCCGCAGGCAAAGAGCGGATGCACCTGCGAGATCCCGACGCGCTCGCCGGTTGCCAGAATGATCCCGAATCGCCCGCCGAAGTCCTCGCCGCTCTGGGCCTGGTGCGCCGCCATGCTGCTGAGCATCTCGCGTGCGACGTTGTGCCAGAAGAGCGTGCGCAGCATGATCGTGTCATCGCGCCCTGGCTGCGGCGCCGGGGTGCCGCTGGAAGCCAGCCGCGTCCGCTCGCCGTGCTCGGCGTGGAGGTCGCGAATTGCGGCCAAGGCCGCCGCGCCCGTGGGCTTCGAGGCCCGGGTGCCCCGCGAAGTGGCGTGTTTCTTCCCGCCCGATTTGGGCAGACTTGATCGCGAACCGGTGCGGCGCTTGGCCATGGCGTGCCTCCGTGTCGAAGATACCGGCAGAGGACGATCGTCCCGCGAGCGTATCGCGCCGGACGCATCAGCGGCCATGTTCATTTCCACCGCTCACTCATTCCGACAGCAGGCCCGGCTGGCGATCACGCTGGCCTGGGTCGCCGGGTACACCAACATCCTCAGCGTGCTGACCTGCGGGCACGTCACCAGCCACGTCTCCGGCACCGCGAGCGAGGCCGGACGGTTCTTCGTCGAGGGGCTCTGGGGCGCGGCGGGCTTTGCGCTGTTCCTGCTGACGATGTTCCTCATCGGCGCGATGATCGCGGGGCTCGCGACGGAGGTCGGACGCCGCCGCGGGTGGGAGTCGATCTATGTGCTGCCGATGGGGATCGAGGCCCTGCTGCTCTCGGGCTTTGCGCTGTTTGTCGAGCAGCACACCGCGGGCCAGGCCGCCCACGGCGCGCGGCTGTACGCGATGACCGGACTCGCGAGCATGGCCATGGGCCTGCAGAACGCAACCGTCACGCACATCTCCGGCGGCGCGGTGCGCACGACGCACGTCACCGGCGTGCTGAGCGACCTGGGCTTCGAGCTTGCGCGATTCCTGCTGAACATCGCCGATGTGCGCCGGGCGCGGCTCAGCGACGCCGCACGCAGGCTCATCGCGCTCGTCCGCGAGCCCGAGGCCCACCGGCTCATGCTGCTGGCGAGCATCATGCTCTCGTTCGCCTTCGGCGCGGCGCTGGCGGCGCTGGCGTACGAGCACATCCCCGTCTTTGCGATGATCCCCGCCGTCGCGTTCCTGCTGCTGATGATCGCCGCGGACCTGTTCCAGCCCATCGCCCGCATCACCCCCGCGAACATCGAGCACGTCGCCGACCTCGACCCGCTCGGCACGCTCGCGGCGTACAAACTCAACCCCGACCGCTCGCGTCCCCATGGCGTTCAGCAGGTGCCCAACCTCGTCTCGTGGTCGCAGCGCCTGCCGGCAAGGGCCCGCGTCATCGTGCTGGATGTCGGTGATGCGCACGGCCTGAACATGGACTCGATCGATGAACTCCAGCGCGCGATGGCCAGCGTCTCGCTCACCGGGCGGCGGCTGGTGATCTCGGGCCTTACGCATGAGCAACTGGCGCAGCTTCACCGCGCGGGAATCGATGAACTGCTCGACCCGGCGAACGTCTGCCCGGACTTTGACCTCGCCGTGGCGCGAGGGCTGGGGCTGGTGATGGAGCAGCAGTGGCGGGCGATGGCGCCGCGGGAGTGACCGGGCGTCCCGCGCCCTCCTGCGGCGCGCCAGCCGCCGGCAGGAGCGCGGCGGGATCGACGGGCATTCCCGCGTCGGCGAGCGTCTGCGCGATCAACGCGGTGATGGCCGGGGCGTGACGCGCGAGCGTGAAGTGGTCCGCGTCAAACTCCGCGTACCGCGCGTGCGGCGCAGCGTCGCGGATCGCCCGGGCGTGGGAGATCGGCGTGACCTGGTCCTGCACGCCATGAACGATCAGCATCGGCATCTTCAGCGCGCCGATCGCCGCGAGGTTGTCGAACGGGTGGCGGACAATGAGCCGCGCGACCGGGCCGGGGATCAGGAACCTGCGCGCGTGATCGATGATCGATGTGAAGGTGCTCTCGAGAATCAACGCCGCCGGAGGGTGCGTGCGCGCAAGGTCGATCGCGACCCCGCCGCCGAGCGACAGCCCGTGATACACGATGCGGGTCGGGTCGACCTCCGGCTGCCGCACCAGCCAGGCGTGCAGCGCGATGTTGTCCTCAAGAATCCCCGCCTGAGACGGCGTGCCATCGGCCATGCCAAAGCCGCGGTACTCGGGCATGAGCAGGGCGTAGCCAAGGTCGTGGTAGAACAGCACGTGCTCGAGGTTGGCAAGGTTCTCGATGCGCTCGGCGTTGCCGTGGAACCAGATCGCCGCGGGGTACCGCGCGGGCGCATCGGCGGTCGCGGCAACGGTCGCGGCGTTGTTGGCCCGTCGCGCGGGCGGCAAGTACGCGGCCCGGATGTTCGTGCCGTCACCCCGCGGCAGTGTGATGATCGTCGTGCCTGAAATCGTCGACGCCCGCGGCCCGAAGCCCGCGACACCACGCGGGAAAATCAGCCCGTCCTGCAGCAGATACAGCAGCAGCACCCATCCGCAGGCGATGACCGCCAGAATGATCACCCACCGCCGCAGGCGTGCGAGCACGCTTGGCGAGGCGACGGCTTTGGACGAGTCACGAGCGTGTGCCATGTGGTCCGTTCAGAGAATCGGTCAGTGAGCCCGATGGGTTCCGGCGCACGGTGCACACGGACAAGGCGGATGTGTGGGTGATGTTTGGACGATCGGCGAGCCTTGGGAAGTGTGGCACAAATTTCCGGGACAGGTCTGAATCCGGCCTCAGGGGTCCGGCGAAGTCGAGAGTCCCGGTCATGGGTGTGTTGCTCTAGGCCGGGATTGCCCACCTCGAACAGAACATGGAGTTTTTTATGAAGAAGTCGATTGCACTGACGGTTGCGGGCGTTGTGGCGCTGGCTGGTCTGGCGTTCGCCGCCCCTGAGGTCAAGAAGGACAGCAAGCCCTCGACCCCCGCCGCGGCCGCGCCGCAGACGGTGGTCGACATCGCCCTGAGCAACCCGGACTTCTCGACGCTGGTCACGGCGCTGAAGGCCGCGGACCTGGTCGATGCGCTCAAGGGCAAGGGCCCGTTCACGGTCTTTGCGCCGACGAACGCCGCTTTCGCCAAGCTCCCCGCCGGCACGGTCGAGTCGCTCCTGAAGCCCGAGAACAAGGCGCAGCTTCAGGAAATCCTGAAGTTCCACGTCATCGGCGCCGAAGTTCTGGCCGCCGACGTCGTCAAGCTCGACGGCAAGGACTCGCCCAAGACCCTGCAGGGCCAGGCCTTCAAGATCACCGTGAAGGACGGCAAGGTCTCCATCGGCAACGACAAGGCCACCGCCAACGTCGTCAAGACCGACATCAAGGGCTCCAACGGCGTGATCCACGTCCTGGACACCGTGATCCTTCCGGCCGACGCCAAGAAGGGCGAGAAGAGCGGCAAGTAATCCCGACCGGGGAGACCCGGTCGCACTTGACCGTTCCAACGGCCGACAGTTGTTGAAGCCTCGGGGCCTTTGGGCACTACAATCAGCACGACCCGCGCCCGTCGCGAGGAGAAACCGTGTCTGATTGTTTGCTCCATCGCATCGCGGCCGGAGACGAGTCCGCCGTCTCGGAACTGATGAAACGCTACGGCGGGCTGGTGTACTCACTGGCCCGCCGATTCTCCTCCGAGAAAGCCGATCTCGACGACGCCGTTCAGGAAGTCTTCGCGGCGATCTGGAAGGCGGCAAACAAGTACGACCCGGCCCTGGGCACCGAAGACACCTTCGTGTCCATGGTCACACGCCGCAGACTCATCGACCGCCGACGCCGCGCGGTGCGCCGAGCACTGCCAACGCTCGATGTCGACTTCGGCGCCGTCGTCGCCGACCGCGGCGCGGGCGGGCTGGCCGGCGGGTCCGGCTCCTCCATGGAGCCCGCGGCGGGCGGCGGTTCGGCAAGTGGCTCCGGAGGCGCATCCGAGCAGGCTGCCGAGGGCAACGAGTTAGCGGTCCGAGCGATGGAGCTTCTCGGCACGCTCCGAAAAGAACAGCGTGAAATGATCGAGCTCTCGGTGAGGGGTTTCTCCCATGAGCAGATCGCCAAGCAGACCGGCATGCCTCTGGGCACAGTTAAAACCCACGTTCGTCGCGGATTGATTGCCCTGCGTGAAGCGATGTCGGAAAATCTGACGAATAGAGCGCAGGACCAGACGTGAACCACTCCTCTTACCATCTCGACCCCGGACCAGCCGACCCGGCCAATGGTTCGGGAGGCATCTCGCCGCGTGAGCGGTTCGAGGAGTTGCTGCTCGATCGCGCCGTCGAGGGCCTCAGCCCGGAGCAGGAGCGCGAACTGCTCGCGCTCTCCCGCTCCCTCGGCCTTGAGATTCACGACGGCTACGACCAGGCCGCCGCGGCCGTGGACTTGGCCTTGACCGTGCCCGGTCGTTTCTCGGCGCTCCCCGAACTGCCCGCCGACCTGGCCCAGCGCGTGCTCGAGCAGGGCGTATCCTTCGTCCGCAGCCAGACCGGCACCGAGCGTGCCGAGCCCAAGGTCGTGCCGCCGCTGCGAATCTCCCGGTCGCTGACCGATGGCGATCGCGCGGGCACCCCGACCACCACCGATCAACCCCGAGGCAGCGCGTGGACCCTCGTCCGCGGCTACGGCGGCTGGGTCGCCGCCGCGGCGTGCCTGGCCCTGCTGATCTCGCAGCGCGATGGCGGCAACTCCGGCCGGATCTCGCCGGTCGCTGGCGCCGGCAGCGGCATCCGCACGGGCTCGACCAACAACGCCCAACTCCCGCTCGAGGGCATCGGCAAGGCCGTGATCGGTCAGGTCAACGAACTGGTCTCCTCGATCTTCAACGAGCGCCCGGAAGACATGCCCGTCGTCACGCTCTACGCGCCCGATGATGACCTGCAGTCCAAGGCCATCGGCTCGGTGATCTGGTCGCCCGAGCGCCAGATGGGCGTGCTCCTGGCCCACGGCATCGCGCCGATCGACAAGCCCGGCGACACCTATCAACTCTGGATCGTCGACACGCTCCGCGATCAGCGCTTCCCCGTCGACGGCGGGATCTTCTCCATCGACTCTCCCACCGGGCGCGATGCCCCGGTGGCCATCACCTTCCGCCCCGCCCAGCCCATCGGTCACGCCGCGGCCTTCGCCGTCACCATCGAACGCGCCGGCGGCGTGGTGGTCTCCTCATCACGCCCGGTCGCGGCCGGAGCCGTTGTCACGGCCAGCCGAACCGCCCCGGGGGGAGAAGGAAGTCGCGGCGAAGGAAGTCGCGGCGAAGAACCCGGCAGCAAGAGCACGCCCGGCGAGTCCGCTTCTCAGCCGTGATGCGACCTTTCCCCTCCGCCCCTCCGCCCCTCCGCCCCCCGCCCGCCCCCCACTTGTCCGCGTCCCGGCCATCCGCACATCGATGCAGCGGGGCGGCCCATCGCCGGAATAATCAAGCAACGATTCGTGTTGACCCTTGGGGGCAATCGCGTCTGTCCCGCGATGGACCCGCCCAAAGATCCGGTATCGCAGGACACGGCTGAAACTGGCTGTTGATGGGTGGTGCGTTCGCCCGCCGAGCGCCCCGAACCTGACTCCCGGCGGGAACAACGAGGCGAGCATGAAGTCCATGATCATCGGTGTGCTGTCGATGACCGCCCTCTGCGTCAGCGCGGCGATCGCGCACGCGGTCCTCTTCGGCCCCAACACCACCGGCGGTTCGGCCGCCGGCATCGCCACGCCCAGGAACATGAAGGACCTCTACATGAAGCACGAGCGCGCGACCATCAACAACGAAGCCGACAAGGCCCAGCCCCAGGGGCCCGTCTACTCCAAGGCCGCGCACGACATCACGCCCCTGAGCAAGGAGCGAATCGAGGAACTGGCCAAGAAGCTCACGCCCGAAGAGCGCCGCGTCATCCTCGCCAGCGGGACCGAGCCCGCGTTCTGCGGCAACCTTGTCGACAACAAGAAGCAGGGCACGTACATCTGCCGCCTGTGCAGCCTGCCGCTGTTTGAGAGCAAGGCCAAGTTCGACTCGGGCACCGGCTGGCCGAGCTTCTTCTCCCCGGTCGATACGGCCCACATCGTGGGCCTGCGCGACACCTCGCACGGCATGGTCCGCGTGGAGATCCTCTGCGCCCGCTGCAGCGGCCACCTCGGCCACGTGTTCGATGACGCCCCGCGCACGCCGACCGGCCTGCGCTTCTGCGTGAACTCCGCCAGCCTCGAGTTCATCGAGGACGGCCAGAAGATGCCCGACGCCGCGCTGCCCGTCGCCACCGAGACCGCGTACTTCGCCGCCGGCTGCTTCTGGGGCGTGGAGGATCGCCTGCAGCGCTTCCCCGGCGTGATCGACGCCGTGAGCGGCTACATGGGCGGCAAGACCAAGGAGCCAACATACGAGCAGATCTGCCGTGGCGACACCGACCACGCCGAGACCGTCAAGGTGGTCTTCGATCCCAAGCGGACCAATTACGACCAGTTGCTCGGGTTCTTCTTCCGCCTCCACGACCCGACACAGCTCAACCGCCAGGGCCCGGACGTCGGAACGCAGTACCGCTCGCACATCTTCACCGTCGGCGAAACTCAGAAAGCCGCGGCGGAGAAGTTCATCAAGGAGCAGCAGGGCAACCCGCGCTTCAAGGGCCGTCCGGTGGTCACGCGGGTCTCCCCCGCGGGCGGCGATGTGAAGTTCTACGCCGCGGAGGAGTACCACCAGGACTACCACATCAAGAACGGCGGCCACTGCGCGATGCCCGAGCCCTGACCGGTGAGGATGGGCTGATCATCGCGGCGCGAGGGCTCTGGAAACGAAAAGCCGGACGCCGGGGAGTGTGCCCGGCGTCCGGTGATGAGTGTGTCTGACCTTTGCCGCTTTGCCGCTTTGCTGCTTTGCCGCTTTGCCGCTTTGCTGCTTTGCTGCTTTGCCCCCGCCCGATTACGCCGCGAACTTCACGCGGCCGCCGTTCTGCGTGGCGTTCTGATCGCCCTGCTCGGTGCTCGTCACGACGGTGATCCCGCCCGCGCCGGCGCCGAAGCGGACGGTGAGGGTGACCACGGGGCTGAACAGCCCGCCGCGCTGGGCCCGCAGGGTGTACTGCACCCCGGCGACGCCCGCGGGGACGGACTCATCGACGAACGACTTCTTGCCGCTGGAGCCGATCGCGACGGTCGGGCCGACCGCGCCGTTGGCGGCGATGCTCGCGCGGCTGACCAGGTACACGCTGCCGGTGTTGTTGCGAGCCTTCCAACGCAACGTGACCTGCCCCGTGGCGAAGTCGAGCGTGGCCCGGAGATCGGTCGCCGCTTCGGGGGCGGGACGGGAGGACGGATTCTCCGGCGGCGGCAGCAGCGCGGCGGCGTAGATGCTGTCGGGGTTGCTGCTGCGCTCGGCCGTCAGACGGATCGCCGCGATCAGCCGGGCGGTGCTGCGGCGCAGGGCGGTGATGTTGGCCGTCTGCGTCAGCGTCGCGGCCTTGGCGTTCGCCCGCGCCTTGCTGGCGGCATCAAAGCTGGCGGTCGCGGCGGTGATGGCGTTCTGCCAAAGGGTCAGCTCGGCGGGGGGGATCTGAAGGAGAGTGCTCTGATCCTCCCACTGGGCCGAACGGTCGTTGACGAACGTCAGAAGGGCTTCGATCTTGTCGGGGACGATGGACATGGTCTGCTCCACGATTGCGTGCACCGAACCCGGCGCGGACCATCCGCACCAGCGCCCGGGAGCAATGGTCATCGAACAGCAAACGCGGGAACTTCATTTGAACTCGCCGACTTTGTTGCTGCCGCGCCCGCATAAACGGCCCACCACGAACAGGCATTACCACCGCGACACCGAGACACGGACGCGAGAGGATGGAGGGGACTTGCACGAACGCGCGATGACACGAAGAAAAGTGGAGCGGGAAGAGGGGAAAGGGAGGAGGGGAGAGGCAAGAGCGGAAAGGAAAGGAGGGCGGGGACGAGAAGAGCAGGCCGAAGCTCATCGTTCATCGCAACTCCGAACGGCCCGCCCGGTCGTTATCCCGTCGAAACAGACCGGCGACCCGGTCCATTCAATCGGCTGCCGCATGACGCGCGAACCGCGCACGCTCTTCGCCCCGGAGGGGCGCCGGGCTGTAACCACGGGTGGAGCGAAGCCCGCGTCCTCGCGGGCGCAGCGCAACCCGTGGACGCCGTCAATCCGCCCGGCCGGCCCCGCCCCGCCCCGGCAGGGGCGGAGGAAGTCCAGACCCGCCTACACCCGCCCGACCCGCCCGTGATTCCATGCCAGTCGTCGGTCTGTCTCGCTGATGCAGAGAGGGCGTGCCGCCCTCTCCGCACCTCTCCCTGCCCGGAAGAGAACCACCCGCCGCGATCGTCCTGTATTCCAACGCCCATGAGCGGGGGTGCCGGGGGCGGCAGCCCCGGCATTTATGGCGAGTTTGGGCGAACCCGCATGATGCGCGTTACCCTGTCTGCCTATGGCCAACGATCAGCCCGCAAAAACGAACCTCCAACGCGCCTTCGACGACAAGCATCTCCGGCTGGAGAAGATCGGGAAGACCGAAAAGATCGTCTACGTCGCCGCGAACGTCTCCGAGAAGTGGTCCGACCCCGAAGAGAAGGTGCGGGCCGCCTTCTTCGCCGACCTGATCTACCTCTATCAGTACAAGCCCGAAACGATCGGCGTCGAAGTCCGAGTGCCCGACCGAACCCCCCACGACGCGGCGGACTTGGTCGTCTTCGCGGATGCGAACCAGAAGACGCCGTACGCCGTGATCGAGTGCAAACGCGACGGTGTGAGCGATGCCGAGTTCCTACAGGCCGTGGAACAAGTCTGCGGAAACGGGACGTGGGCGAAGTTCCGGGCCAAATACGTCGGCGTGGTCGCGGGCAAGCGTCGGCGCTATCTGGACTTCACCGGCAAGTACGAGTTGTTCGAGCGAGCGACCAACATCATTGCCGACCTGCCCCGGGCCTACGGCAAGCCGGAGGAGTATAAGTTCCGTAAAGGCGGGGGAAACGGCTTCCGCGACATCACCGAAGTACCCCGCGAGGAGTTGCAGCGGGTCATCGACAAGTGCCACCAAACTTTGTGGGGCGGCGGCAAGATGTCACCCCCGGCGGCTTTCGGCGAGTTGTGCAAGATCCTCTTCGTCAAGAATCTCGACGAGCGGCAGACCAAGCGGGGCGAGTTCTACCAGTTCCAAATCAAGACGCACGAGAAGCCCGACAGCCTTGGAGCCCGTATCCGCGCCGTTTACGCGGAGGCCCAGCGCCAAGACCCCGACGTGTTCACCGAAACGATCAAAATCGACGACGCCATGCTCTACAGCGTGGTCGAACACCTAGAGGCAGTCAGTCTGAGCAAGACCGACCTCGACACAAAGGGCGTGGCGTTCGAGCGGTTCATGGACGAGTTCTTCAAGGGCAACTTCGGGCAGTACTTCACGCCCCGCGAGATCATCTCCTTCTCGGTCGAAATGATCCGCCCCGAAGCCCATCAAACCGTGCTCGATCCCGCGTGCGGCTCGGGCGGCTTTTTGCTCCACGCCTTGGACTTCGTGCGGCATCGGGCCACCGCTGAGTTTCCCAACTACGAGGACGATACAGAGGAGGCCAAAGACCACTTCCGCTACTGGCACGACTTCGCCAAGAACAACCTGTACGGGATCGAGGTGAACGACGAGATTGCGCGCGTCGCCAAGATGAACATGATCATCCACGACGACGGGCACACCAACATCTCGGGCTACGATGCGCTGGAGTCGTTCGACAGACTCAAGGAAGCCAATCGCGACCTCAAGAAGGGCGCCTTTGACATTGTGCTGACCAACCCGCCCTTCGGCGCGATGGTCAAAGCCACTGAGAAGTCCGAAGGGTACTTGACTAAGTTCGAGCTCTCGCGGTATGCGGGCAAGGGCGATGTATCGGCCACACAGGCGGGTGAAGGGCTGACCGATTCGAGCATCCAGGCGGGCAAACGCGCCATCAAGGCCCGTTCAAGCGTCAAGACCGAAATCCTGTTTATCGAGCAGGTCTACAACTTCTTGAAACCCGGCACGGGCCGCGCGGCCATCGTGTTGCCCGACGGCATTCTGACCAACTCTTCGCTCCAAGGTGTGCGGGACTGGATGCTGGAGAAGTTCAAGATACTGGCAGTGGTCAGTCTCCCGCAACATGCGTTCGCCCACTTCGGCGCTGGCGTGAAGGCCAGCGTCCTGTTCTTGGAGCGACGGGCTGCCGGGGTGGCGGCGGATGACAACGAAGCGATCTTCATGGCCGCGCCCGAGAACATCGGCTACGACGCAACCGGGCGCAAGACCATGAAGCCGGTGTCACGCACGCGCAACGGGAACACGGAAACCACCGTCGAAGGCAGCGAGTTGTACCACATCGAGGTGGTGCGCGAGCTTGTGGGCGATGATGAGAACGATCCCGAGTCGTGGCGCGAAACGGGGCGGCGTATCTTGCCGGACACGGGCATACTCGGGCAGTTCCGGGCCTTTGAGGTGGACGCCGAACCTTTTTTCGTCTAAGCCCCTCCGAACGGGCGGCCCGATTGGGCTGCTTTGCGATTCGGCGGGGCGGTCTAGAGCGGATCGACCCAAAGTGGTTCATTCACGGCGGCCATCAGGCGCTATCGGGTGTCACGCAGGCGTCGCTCGGTGAGCTTGTCTCCGAAGAGCCCGCGTATGGCGCGCCCTACCGGGCGGTCGAGATGCAGGGCGACGGGGTGAAGTACATCCGAGTGACGGACTTCGATGACTTCGGGATCGTTCCGGGCAATGAGTTTGTGACCGCAGAGTTTATAGAACCCCGATTCATGCTGACACAGGATGATTTGCTCTTTGCACGCAGCGGTGCGACCGCAGGCAAGAGCTTTCTTTACGATGACAGTCTGGGGCCGTCGGTGTTCGCGGGGTACTGCATCCGGTTTCGCTTCGACCGATCGCGCGTGCTGCCCGCGTTTGTCTACTCGGTGACGAAGACAGAGCGGTACGCGGCCTGGGTTCGCTCGATGCAACGGCCCTCGGGGCAGCCCAACATCAACAAGGAGGAGTTCAAGAGCTTCACGCTTCCGCTACCGGACACTACCGAGCAATCCCGTCTCGTGGGGCTCCTCGAAACCGCCCGCAAGACGCGACAGAGGAAACTCCGGGAGGCCGACGCTCTCTTTGGCGGGCTTGATAGCTTTGTCCTCGATCAACTCGGCTTCGCGCTGCCGCCACCCGAGAGTCCCCGGCGTGTGGCGTGGGGCGCGCGAGCCGCCGAAACCGGGAGCGAACGCCGATTGGACCCACACCGCTTCGCGCCACGCACCCGCAAGCTGCGCGCGATGGTCACTTCGGGCCGATTTCGAACTCGCGCGCTCGCGGAACTAGTTGACGAACCGATTAGCGGCGACTGGGGCGTCGCCGACAACGAGCGTGCAAAGGACAGGGAGTACGTCGAGGCGCTTGTCGTTCGGGCCACGGAGTTCGACGACCATGAAAACCTGATCCTTGACAACGACCGCGTTCGGTTCCGCTTCGTCGAACGGGAGAGCTTCGACCATCGCTCGCTCCAGCCGGAAGACTTGGTCCTTGAGAAATCGGGCGGCGGGCCACTCCAGCCAGTGGGCCGAGTTGCGTGGATTGAGCCCGAACACCTAGCCGGGCGCAAGCTCACGTTCTCGAACTTTGTCATGCGACTTCGCCCGAACGGCGCAGTTATGCCGGTCTATCTCTGGGCCTACCTCGGCCTCGTCAATCGATGCGGCCTTACCGAGAGTATGCAAGCACAGACCCACGGCATCAGAAACCTCAAACTGGACGAGTACCTCACGCAGCCGGTCCCGATGCCCGGTCCCGAGGTCCAGCAACGCATCGTCGCCGAAGTCGCCCGGTGCCGCACCAACGCCCGCCGTCTGCGCGATGAGGCCCAACGCCTCTGGACGTTGGCAAAGAACGACTTCGAAGCGGCGCTACTGAGCCCCACACTCGAAGGGGAGGTCTAGGACATGCCCCCAAGCACCCCTCAATGGCGGCAACATCAGCTTCGGGCAGGACACGACGACCACGCCGCGCGCTTCCTCGTGGTCACGCGCGGGGACTACGGCTTCCTAGATGGGCTGCGCGAAGCGCTTGAAAACGCACATGCCGAATTGAACCGGAATCCTCCGGACGCTGAACTTGCTAGCCGCCTCCTCAATGTCGAATGGAGCCGCCTAATCGACGGTCAGGCAGCCACAACCGGGGCACCCGCTCGCCTATCTCGCACACTCCACCGCGTCACATTCAGGCCCGACGACTCCGGCTATGAAGACGTGGGCAAGGACGGTACACAAGAGGCCCGTGGCGATGCTCTTATTGCCGCCTTTGCAGACGCTCTCTCTGCTTTGCCGCGCGGCAGCGACACCACACCCGGAATCGACCACACACTAAAGCTTCACGATCCCCAGCGACTGTCGCACTATGCCGACCTGTACCGAGAGATTGCCGCGATCGAGATGGCGATCCGCGAATGTCTCTCGGTGGTCTTCCTGCGGGCGTATGCGGACGAGCCGCACGCCTTTATGGCGCGCACGAAGGTTGAGATGAAACCTAAGGACGACAAGGAACGGGATGAAAGCCTCCCGCAGCGCCACGAAAACCAGTTGTTCCACATCCTGTTCGATGAGTACGCCGCACTGAACGATCCAAGGGACGTAAACCTAGCAGGGCTTGTGGACCGCATCCGCAAGAGTCTGGGATTCGACCAACTCAAAGAGCTGTTAGCTGCATTCCCGGTCGTTCACGACAAGCACGGCGGCTTCATCGGTGCCCTGAGAGGCTTGCTCAGCCCACTCGAACAGATACGGAACCCCGTGGCCCATAGTCGCTTCGCTCGCGAAAAGGCGCGCCAAAACTATGAGAATGCCCGCGAGAAAATCTGGGAACGAATCGCGCAGTTCTGGGAGGATGAAGCCAACGAACAGCAGCCTCCAGTTGCTGACATCGCCCCCACCGGACCAGCCGCCCCTGCTGCCTCGCCTGCGATCGAACCGCAGCCGCCAACCGTACCACAATAACGGCGACTCATCGCCTTACGCCGCCACCGTCGCCGTCGTGATCTCCGACCACGGCCCCTTTTCGCCGCGCCCCCCAAAAGTGTTGACCGAGCGGGCCATGGAGACGGCGGCCCCCCCGCACATCAGAAGTTGGTGCCGCCCTCGCCCGCCTTGAACTCGGCGCGGAAACTCGGCTTGGTGGTCATGGTCAGGAACGTGAGCGCGGCGGGGTCGGTCGGCGCGGGGCTGTCCGCATCCACGAGTTTCACCCACACCTCGGCCCCGAGCACGCCCGCGGGCCGGGCGCGCCCCTCCCCGCGGGTCGGGGAACGCTCCCCGGGGCCGGTCGGGAGGTCTTCCCGGCCGGGGAAGTGCTCCTCCCGGGCGCTCCGGAGGTCTTCAGGCGTGAGCCTGAGCCCCTCAGGCGTGCCCGGGAGCCCTTCAGGCGTGAGCCTGAGCTCTCCAAGCGTGAGCCTGAGCTCTTCAGGCGTGAGCTTGAGGAGTCCAGGCGTGAGCCTGAGGCCTTCAGGCGTGAGCCTGAGCTCTTCCCGCGTAAGCTTTTTCTCTTTTCTTTGCCGCCGGAGACTCATTCCCCGCCGCCGGAACGCCAGAAATCGGCGATTCTGCGTCAGAATCGGCGGGTGAAGGGGTGACGAGCAGGACAGAATACAAACGCGGAAGGGTCGTGTTTGTGGAGACAAGGGGGCAGGCGGGGCGTGGGGGCTGCCCGGCGGACCCCCTCCGGCTCGAAGACTCGCCACCTCCCCCGGTAGGAACCGGGGGAGGATCTTGAAGACTCGGCACGGAGTGCCGACCTCCCCGATGCCACTGCCACTCTGCCGCTCCGCCACTGTGCCACTGCGCCACTGTGCCACTGCGCCACTCCCGGCCCCCCCTCTTCACGAATTCTTGACCAAGCGTTGACATTCGCTTGGTAGACGTCCCCCGGCCCTCGGCTAACCTTTTGGCCGCTTGTTGACGCAGGCGACCTGCCCGAGGTGTTCGGGTGCCCGGCGTTGCCGGGATCACTCAGAGGAGAGAGAGATGAAGACCGCTATCGCTATGCTCGTTGTCGCCGGGGCCGCCGCTGCCGCTCAGGCTGACGTTGTCGCGTACTGGAACTTCAACGACGCGCCCAGCGCTGCCAACACGTTCAACGCCGGCCAGGTCGGCCCGCTGACGCTCGCCCCGGCCCAGGGCTCGGGTTCGATCAGCCTCGCCAGCGGCCTGATCCTCAACACCGCCGCCGCCAACGCCGCGGCCAACGGCAACGTCGGCTCCTTCGGCGGCACGACCACCGGCGGCGTTTCCGGCGAGGTCGCCGGCTTCGCCCTGACGATCACCGCGGGCATCGCCGGCGTCGGCACCGCTCCGTTCGCCGCCAACGGCGGGCAGGTCATCTTCTCCATCAACACCTCCAGCGTCGTCTCCGGCCTGACGTTCTCCTACGCCACGCGCGGCACCGGCACCGGCTTCAACGCTCAGAACTGGGCCTACAGCACCGATGGCGGCACGAACTGGATCAACACCACGTCCTACTCGGGCACCCTCACCGCGACCTACGTCCTCCGCACCGTCGCGCTGCCCGCCTCCGGCGCTGCGTACGGCAACAGCAACCTGCTGGTCCGTCTGACCGTCAGCGGCGCGACCTCCGCCGCGGGCAACAACCGCATCGACAATGTCCTGGTCGAGGGCGTCATCCCCACCCCGGCCTCGGCCGCGGTCCTGGGTCTGGGCGGCCTGATCGCCGCTCGCCGCCGCCGCGCCTGATCGCCGGTCGGCCGTCGGCCTTGGGCCATCGGCCATCGAGTCGGACAACTTGGCTTCACGCAACCGCCGACCGTGACCCGGTCGGCGGTTGTCATTTCGGGCCGGTGCGGGCGGGTGCGGGCGGGTGATGCGAGAGCCGCCCGCGGGTCCTGCGGGGCCGCCGGCCCGCATCGACGATCAGGCCTTCGGGCCGGGCGCGGCATCGCCGGGTGCCGGGGCACCGGGTGCTGGGGCGGCGGGGGCGGCGGGGGGCAGGGCCGCGGGGGCCGGGGCGGGCGGCGGCTCGCTGGCCGCGGGTGTCCGGGGGGCCGCCGGTGCGGGTGCCATTGCCGGTGCCGGAGCCGGTGCGACGTCTGGCGTCGTCGCCACCGTCGCCGTCGTCGCCGCCGGCATTTCCTGGGCCGGCGTTGGGCTTGCCGGCGGTGCGGCCTTCGGCGGGCCGTCGCTCTCGGCCGCGGCGAGCGCTCCGCGTCGCTCATCGACGAGCATCGTCAGCACCAGCCCGACGACCACGAACCCCGCCAGCACCAGCAGCGACGCGGGCATGCCCAGGGTGTCCTTGACCAGCGCAAAGGGCAGCGTGAGCACGCCGGCGAGTTTGAACACCAGGCCCCAGAGCCCGAAGACCTCCGCCGAGCGCGACGCGGGGGTGAGGTACCCGACGAACGCGCGATTGGCCGAGCCCAGCGACCCGAGCCCGAAGCCGAGCAGGTTGCCGAAGATCCAGATGGGCCAGCTCGGGAAGGTCGCGGGGTCGGGCGACTGCTCTCGTGCGAAGGCGAAGGCCGCGAGCCCGCACGCCGTGAAGACCCAGACCAGCAGCAGCGATGCGGTCATGCGTCGGTGCCCGATGCGGTCCTGGAAGAATGTCGGCACGAGGGTGCCGACGACGCCGGACACGGTGATCACCGCGACGAACACGACTAGCTGCGTGCTCTGGAAACCGAAGTCCTTGGCGATGATCGAGGCGAACACGACGACCACCGCCATGCCCGTGCCGTAGAACAGCGACGCGACCAGCAGCATCGCCAGGTCGCGATGCCGCCCGGTGTTCCGCACGCTCGTCCCGAGCCTGCGGACCGCCAGCACCGACACCCTCATCAAGCCGGGCACCGGCCCGAGCGCCGGGTCGCGCGGTCGCTCCTTGAGGAACAGCAGCGTCGGGATCGCGAAGACGAAGAACCACACCCCGGCGAAGACGAAGAACCACCGCCAGCCGGCAGGGTCGGCCAGCGCGGGAACGCTCGCCATGACCGCCGCGGTGAGCACGAGCATCACCAGCGAGCCGCTGTAGGCGATACCCCACGAGAAGCCCGAGACCAGCCCGAACTTCTCCCTCGGCGCAAGTTCGGGAAGAAAGGCCGCCAGGAAGTTCTCACCAAGGTTGAAGCAGAAGTTCGCCGGGATGTACAGGAGCATCGCCCACACCACCGCACCGGGCCCGAGCAGCCCGAGCGCGCACGTCGCCCCGGCGCAGACCAGGCCGGTGCCCAGCAGCAGCCGCTTTTTCCACGCCAGTTCGTCGGCCATCGCGCCGGCGATGGGCGAGACCGCAACGACCAGCAGCATGCTCAACGCGAACATGAGCGACCAGGCGGTGTCGTCGTAGGCCTCCCACCCGGAGCCCTTGAGCACGACCTCCTGGAAGAAGATGCTGAACAGCAGCGTGTTGATCAGCAGCGTGAAGGACTGATTGGCGACATCGAAACTGATCCACGACCACACCCGGCGCTGATGCGCAATGCCTGCGAGCGGGTTGACACGATCGATGAACCTTGGCACGCCGGGATCTTACTTCTTCCCGTCGTCCTTCGCGTTCACGGGCCCGGGCACTCGCAGGCCGGCCTCCGCCAGCAGTTTGTCGATCTTCTCGGCCTTCTCGCTCAGCGGGTTGGACGGGTGCAGGCCGTTGTAGCGCACGACGCCCTTGGCATCGATGATCGCCACGTGCGGAATCCCGCGCACGCCGTAGTCCGGGTTGAACACCGGCTCGCTGGTGAACACGACGGGCCACGTCATCTCCATCGACGCGATGAACTCCTTCATCAGCTCCATCTCGCGCTCGGGCTGGCCCTTGAGGTCGATGCGGCGCTCTTCGCGCGTCGCCGCCTTCGGGTTGCTGTGCGAGCCCTGGATGCTCGTCGCGCCGAGGATCACCACGTCATACCCCGCGTACCGCTCCTGCAGCTCGCGGATCTTTGGGAAAGACGCGATGCACGGTCCGCACCACGTGGCCCAGAAGTCCACCACCACGACCTTGCCCTTGAGGTCCGCAAGCGTCGCAGGCGCGGGCCCCTCGAACCCGGACGAGCCGTAGAACTTCGTGAACGTCATGTTCGGCGCCGGCTGATTCAACAGCCCCACGCGCACGTACGCGCTCTGCAGGTACTTTTCCGCGTCGGCGAAGGCCTGCTTCTCGCGGGCCGGCGCATCATCGCCGAGCGCCGCCTTGCTGGCCTGCACGATCTCCAGCACGCGTGCGCGAAGCCCTTCGCGCTCCTGAGATGTGGTGGTGTCCAGCGTCGCGTTGATGATCTCGCGCAGCCCGCCGAGCCGCGATGCGGGCACCGTCGCGGGCAGTTTGTCCTTCAGCCCGAGGATGTGGGCCTTGTTCTCCACGAGCACCTCCTCACCCATGCGCGACAACGCCGACAGCGCCGAGAACTGCTCACCATCGGCCAGTGCCGCCGCCAACCCGGAGTGCGTCAGCGCATCACGCACAACCTCCGACTCTCCCGCGGGCATCATCGGGGCCATCGACAGCATCAGCAGCGCCGCGTTCCCGCCCGCGGCATCGCTCGACTTGGCCAGCGCTCGGAGGCGCTGAATGAACTCCGGCATGCGCCCGCCCTCGATCGTCAGGCGCACGCGGTGCAGCCGCGCGATGTCCGCCTGCGTCAGCGTCGCCACATCAAGATCCTTGATCGCCTCGGTCGCGGCCTTGCCCACCGCCTCGCGCATCGCCCGGGCGTCCCGCGCCATCTCCTTGGCGATGTCCGCGCGACGCGCCGAGAACGCCTGAACGATCGCCTCCACACTGTCCTTCTTCACCTCCGGCGCATCACCCTTGCTCCCGGGCGCGGGCTCGTCGGCCGCGAAAACCGGCGCGGCCACGAGCGACCCCATTACCACCGACCCGGCCATCAGCGAACGAAGCAAAGAACGCCCGGCCCCGCCGATCGAACGCGCATGATGCATGTGAATCTCCGAAGAAGGTGAGGTGCCCGAGTTGCGGCTCTAGCCCGCGGAGTATACCGGAAGCGGTCGTCGCGATTGCACCGCCTCACACGAGCCATCGCTGCAGAAACGCCACAAACTCCGCCCGGGCCTCGGCCGCGACCTGGCCGAATCCGCTGTGCTCCTGCGGCGCGCCCGTCCGCTCCCAGGTCCGCAGCGTCACCAGATCCCGCGGCATTCCCCGATCCATCGCACGCTGGCGCAGCACGTCGATGAACCCCTCGATGCACTCGACAGGCACGATCGCATCCGCGCGGCTGTGCATCGCCAGCAGCGGGATATCCCGCCACCCGGAGACATGATTCATCGGGTCGAGCGTCGCCACGCGTGCGGGGTCGTGCCGCACGGGCCATGTTCGTCCATCGCCGCCGAACGCCGGATCGAGGCCGTACAGCCGCGCCAAGTGCCCGCTGGTGCTCTCGACGTGCACGCATCGGAATGGGTGCGCATCGCACAGCCGCCGCAGCGTGATCATGCCGCCGGCGGACATGCCCCCGAGTGCAAGCCGCTCGCGATCGAACGCCCCCGCGAACCGCTGCTCACCGAGCGCGGCAACAACGCGGTCAACATCACGCACGCCCTGCTCGATCAGGTCGAGCGTCCGCGCGGGCGTGTGAAACTCCGGATCGAGCCGTTCGCCGTGCCCCGGCAGATCGATCGCGACCACGGCCATGGCCTCGGGCTCCGCGCGCAGCAGCCGCAGATATCGCCCCGTGTCCAGCTCCTTGCTCACCGTCCGGCCGTGCAGCCAGATCAGCGTCGCCCGCGGCTTCACCGCTACGCCCGGTCCCCAGTCCGGGTGCGCCATCAGCGCGGGGATGTCGCCATCGAGCCGCTCGTACCTCGTGAGCGCGGCCAGCGACTGCGGCAACTGTGCAAAGCGTGGGATCACGCGATCACCACCCGCTGCGCCGGCTCCAGCCGCTCCGGCCCGCTCATGCTGTCGGTCACACAGTGGCTGAAGCCCGGGCGCAGCGACGCCGACGCCCAGAGCCCATCCGCCCGCACCGCCAGCATCGCCGATTGGTGCGATGGCGTGAGCGTGTAGCGACGCGTCACGCGCGTGAGCACTTCCACGATCGCCTCCATGGGCGTGCGACCCTGCCGCATCAGTTCCACCGCAAGAAACGACCCGCACACGCCCATCATCAGTTCGCCGTTGCCCGTTGCGGTCGCGGCACCGGCCTGCTGATCCACGTACAGCCCGTGCCCGATGATCGGCGAGTCCCCCACTCTGCCGGGCAACTTGTGCCCAAGCCCGCTGGTCGTGCACACCCCCGCGAGCGTCCCCGAACGCACCAGCACGCACACCGTGTCGTGCATCGGTTCCCGGGGGCCGCGAGCCTGCGCGAAGCGCTCTTCAACATTCATCGGCGGGAGCACGCCCAGTTTCTCCCCCGGTGCGGGCACGTGCGCCGCACGCGCGGCCGCCCACTTCTCGTGCGCCGCCCGCGCCTGCGGCGTGAGCAGGTCGGTCTCGTGACGAGCGAAGCCCTGAAGCGCCGCGAATGACTCCGCGCCATCTCCCGCGAGCATGATGTGGATGGTCCGGTCCATCACGGCGCGGGCCATGCGCGCCGCGTGCGGATAGCCGCGGACGTAGCACACGCTCCCGCAGCGATCGGGGTCAGTCATCACGCTCGCGTCGAGCGACACGCGCCCCGAAGCATCGGGGATGCCGCCGATGCCGACGCTGTCGACCGTCGGGTCGTCCTCAACGGCCGTCGCTCCCGCGACCGCCGCGTCCAGCGCCGAGCCGCCCGCGCGCAGACTCGCCAGCGCCGCACGGTTGGCGATCGGTCCGAACGACCACGTGGAGAGGATCAGGGGAGGTTCCGGCTTGCGAATTCCGGCGACTTCGGCATCCATGGGCTGAGCGTAAGCCGACGTGCCCGCCCGCCGCTAGACTCGGATCATGGCCACCCTTCCCGGCTCCGCCGCCGGCAGCCTTCGGCTCGAGCCCGTCAGCGGGCCGCCGCTGTCGGCACTGTGGATTCCGCCCGCGGGCGAGATCACCATCGGCCGCCACACATCGTGCCAGGTTCAACTGCCCGAGGGCGAGCGCTCGGTCTCGCGCACCCACTGCAAACTCACGTTCTCGGGCGGGTCGTGGTTCGTCATCGATCTGGAATCTCGCCACGGCACCTTCATCAACGGCAGCCGGCTCACGCCGCACGTTTCGCACCGACTCCACCGCGGCGACCGGCTGAAGATTGGCCCCTGGACGCTCATCGCCGGCTATCCGGGCGAAACCACCTTCGCGACGATCCAGACCTCCGACCGGCCGGGCGAGGCCGAGCAACTCATCACCGTCGTCGATACGGGCCGCGAGAACATCCACCGCCGCCGCCTGGAACTGCTGCTCGACTGCGCCAAGCGCATCGGCGCGGCCAAGGACGAACTCACGCTTGCCGAGGGCGTGCTCGATGTGCTGGCACAGGGCACGGGCTACACCGTTGTCGCGATCATCCGGCCCATCGCCGGCGCCGAGCAGATCGATCTCATCGCCGCCCGCGGCCCGCTCCGCGCAAGCGACGCCAGCGCGTTCTCGCGATCCCTCGTTCGCGCCGCCAGCACGGGACAGATCGTGCGCATGAAGAAGGACCAGACCGGCGCGGCGGTGCCAACCCCGGTGTCCGGTCCGGCATCGGGTTCCGCCGCCGCGGGGATCAACAACATCCACAGCATCGTCTCATCGGGCATCCTCACGGCGCTCTGCGTGCCGGTGATGCTCGACAACCAGGCGAACCTGTGCCTGTACCTGGACTCGCGCGTCGGCGACCCGCGCGTGCACGACGACGCCGCGGCGTTCTGTCAGGCCGTCGCCGACATGTGCGCCATGGCGCTGGCCAACATCCGCCGCGACCGTCTCGAGATCGAACGCCTCCGCACCGAGGAACAGATGGGCGCTGCGCTGGACATCCAGCGGCTCATCCTTCCCGCGGGCGCGGGCCGCTTCGGTCGTCTCAGTTACGCGATGAACGTGCTCCCGGGCCGCTTTGTCGCCGGTGATCTGTTCGATGTCATCCCGCTCGATGAGCATCGAACGGCGTTCTTTGTTGGCGATGTCTCGGGCAAAGGCGTGCCCGCGTCGATCGTCATGGCCACGACGCAGTCGTACCTCAACGCGTCGCTGCGCCACTCGCGCGACCTCGTCCGAGCCCTGGCCGATGTGAATCGTCACCTGGCGGACCGGACCCCCGACACGCGCTTCGTTTCGCTCTGGCTGGGCGTGCTCGATCAGCGCGACGGCACGCTGGAGTACATCGACGCGGGTCACGGATTTGCGATCCTGCGCACGCCCAACGCGCCGCCGACGATCATTCCCAGCGAGGGCGGCCCGCCGCTGCGTGTCGCGCCGGACTATCCCTACGCGTTGGACCGCCTGAGCGTTCCTTCGGGATCGCGGATCATTCTGTACAGCGACGGCGTCGTCGAGCAGCAGGGCCCCGCGCCCGCGTGCGAGGAGTTCGGCAGCGCACGCGTGCTCGGTGCGCTCGCACGCGCCGACTCCTGCGAGGACGACGTGCGGCTGCTGCTCTCGGCCGTTCGTGCTCACGCGGGCACGAGCGCCGATGCGCTGGCCGACGATGTGACCATCGCCTCGATCGCCTTCGACGCGCCGACCGATGGCCGGACGGTCTGAGCGCTACCCGCCGCCTAGATGATCGGCTTGGCGTGGAGCATGCTCACGGTGTCCTTCACGCCAAGGTTCGTGAAGATGTCCCGCGTCGCCGTGGACTTGTTCAGCGTGTAAAAGTGCACCCCGCGCACGCCGTGGTCCAGCAACTCCGCGGCCTGCTCCGTCGCGTAGGCGATGCCGACATTCCGCACCGCGTCCGCATCGCCGCCCGTGCGGTTGAGCCGGCGGATGAGCGCCGCGGGGAAGCGCGTGCCCGCCGCCATTTCCGCCATCGACAGCATGCCCTTGAGGCTCGTCACCGGCATGAGCCCGGCGATGATCGGCACCTTGATCCCCGCCAGTTGGCACCGCTCGCGGAAGTCGTAGAAGTCGTGGTTGTCGAAGAACATCTGCGTGCAGATCCAGTCCGCGCCCGCGTCCACCTTCGCCTTGAGGTAGTCCATCTCCTTCATGCGGTTGGGCGTGCCCGGGTGCCCCTCCGGGAACCCGGCGACGCAGATCCCAAAGCCGCGAGGATCCGGGTGCAGACGACGCTCGTTGAACTTGCGGATGTACCCGACAAGATCCGCCGCGAAGCGGAAGGCGTCCTTGCTGCGGTCATAGTCGTGCTGATTGCGCGGCAGGTCGCCACCGAGCGCCAGAATGTTGCTGATCCCCGCGCTGGCGTACTGCTCGAGCATCGAGCAGATCTCCGCCTCGCTGTGGCACACGCACGTCAGGTGTGGCACCGGGTCCAGCGTCGTCTCGCGCTTGAGCTTGACCACCAGATCCCGCGTCAACTCCCGAGTCGACCCGCCCGCGCCGTACGTCACGCTCACAAAGCTCGGGCGCAGCGGCTCGAGTTCGCGCATGCTCGCGTACAGAGCCTCCGCCGCCTCGGGGCTCTTGGGCGGAAAGAACTCGAAACTGAAGGTCGTGCTCTGTTGGGCAAAGATGTCGCGGATGTGCATGGCCGACCTTGGCTGTGGTCCGTGGAAAGTGGGATTATAGCCATTCATCCGGATGAACGGATGAACAGCCGCCTCAGCTCGGCGGGGCGAGCTGCATCAGCCGCGGAACTGCCTCATTGCCGCGATTGAGGCGGGATCGTCCGCGATCAGGCGACGAATGATCAGGATAAACACCCCAGTCAGCACGAGGTTCAGCGCGAGCGACAGCATCGCGATCGTCACGATCGGGCCGCCGATGCCGTAGGAGAGGCTGACGACCAGAACGCCGGCGCCGACTTCACCCCGTGGCCACATGCCGATGGCCAGGGCGAGCCGGACCTTCGCTGACGCTTCCTTTCGGTAGCAGAATGCCGGGAACATCTTGCCGAGGTTGGCCAGGAACGTGATGCCCAGCACGTGCAGCAAGATCGTGCCCCAGCCCATCGGCGGGGTGTTTTCCTTGAGGTAAACGTGCATGAGTTCGGCGGGTGCCGCCGCATCGGGGGCGGTCGCGGGGGCGGTGGTGCCGCTCGCCGCGGCGGATGGCGATGGCTCGATCGCGGTGATCGCGGCGGGGGTGTCTGCGGGGGTTGGTGGCTTGGCCAGATCCAGCGCGGGCATGCTCAGGCCGACGAGCAGCATGAACAGCCCCGAGATCACCGTCGACGCCCGGTGCTCGCTGGGGCGCTCGAGAACCTCCTCGTTGTGCTCGTTCGTGTCGCCGACATAGTCGGCGGGCTTCTGCGAGTGTCCGCGGGCGATGATGCACCCGAGCACGAACGCCGGCAGGAGCACCTCGATGTGAATCGGGACCATGGGGTCGACGGTCTTGGACATGCGGTAGATCGCCTCGCTGATGGCGACGATAATCAGCGCGTAGCCCATGACGGGCTTCCAGGTGATGGGCATGGCGAAGCGGTGGAGATACTTCCATGCGATCCACAGCTGGATCGCGATCAGCCCCGCGATGATCGCCAGTTGCCAGCGGAAGCCGACCATCAGCATCTTCAGCGGGATCATCAGCAGCACGGTGTCCAGGTCGTCAAAAATGGCCAGAATCCTGGCCTTTTTGAACAACCATGTCGCGCCGAGGCCCGCCGCGGCGAGCATCGAGAAGAGCACACCCGCGCTGGTCGGCGAACTGAAGCGGGCGGCCAGGAGCGACTCCTTCCACGCCTCGATGTTGCCCCAGCTTGAGCTTGGCAGGATGACGTAGATGAAGTAGAAGGCGCAGAAGATCCACGGGAACGCCGCGGCGGTCGCGGCCACGACATAGTCCCATCCGTACTGCCGCACGTTGGACTTGTCGATGTCAAACTCAAAGCCCACCCGGATCATGATGAACGACAGCGCCAGCATGGTGCACAAGCGCACCGCGGTCGCGACGGCGTCCTTCTGCTCACCCGCCCAAGTCGGCAGGAACTGCGAGAGCACCAGCCCCAGCACCAGCAGAGTGGAATACGTCAGAACCTGTTTCATGATGATCCTTTGGTGCGGCGTTGGAAATCACTTGGGCGTGTGAAGCCTATCGACCCCCGCCGAAGACCGCGCTGGCACCGCGTTGCGAGGCCCGGAGACAACGGTGTCGTCGCACGATTCGGCAAGAACTGCGGCTCAATGCGCTCGAGTCTCAACGGGGTGGCGTGTTGCGGCGGAGCGGATCGCTTGAGAGGCTACCGCCCAGTCGAGTTGGGGTGGGGACTTGGGCAAGCTGGGCAACACACTGAATTGCTCGCTGTTGAGCCTGAGAGCCATGAACTGTGACATTGCGCGACTGGACGCTTCGGGGTGTCGTTGGCCTGCCTCGCGGGTGACGGCGTCTGTCCTCGGGATGTTCCTGATGAGATCTTCGGGGCTGTACCTTGCGTTCCCAATGGCCGATGACGAAAATCGGGGGGCGGATGCGTCGTGATTTGGGGAAAGTCATCGGGTGGGGTTGAGAAACTGGAGTCGGTCTTCGTGCGATCGATCAGCCTGGCATCCATGGTGCTCACAACGCTCGCGGTCGCGGTGCTGATGGTGACGCTGCTGGTCGTTCAGAGCGGCAACAACGCGATGTCCACGATGACCGACGGCGTGATGGTCTGGACGGCGCTGGCGCTCTCGGCCATGTCCGTTGTCCTGCTGGCGTATCAGATCATTTTCGGCACCCGCGCTCGGGACCGCGTCGCGGCCGGGGAACAGGGCGGGTCCGGGCGTCGCCGCGGCGAGAGCGACGCCCGGGGTGATCGGTCCTGGGCACGCGAAGTGCCGCCGACGAGAACCAAGGCCTCCATGGAGCCCGGCGCCGGTGCCGTGGTCGAGGCCAAGCCAGAGGCCACCACTGGGCTCGGACCACGCTCCAGCGTTGTCGTTACAACCGAAGCCGAACTCCGCCTGGCGCAGGCGTGCATCGACGGGCTCCGGGCGCACGTGGCGATTCTCGACGGCCACGGCACGATCGTCAGTGTCAACGAGGCCTGGCGCGACTTTGTGCGGCAGGGCGGCGGCGACGAGACCGCTTGCGGAATCGGCGCGAACTATCTCGCGACGTGCGAACGGGCAACCGGCGACTGCGCGATCGAGGCCGGGCAGGTCGCCGATTCGCTGCTCTCGCTGATCGAGGGTCGCGTCGAGTCGGTCTATCACCGCTACCCGTGCCATAGCCCGACGAAGCACTACTGGTTCCAGATGCGCGCGACGCGCTTCGGGCCGCTGGATGATCTCGACCGCCTGCGCATTGTCGTCTCGCACGAGAATGTGACGGAGGTCAAGGAAGCCGAGGAGCTCATCCATGTTCAGTCGCAGCAGGTGGCGCACGCGGCGCGATTGACGCTCATGGGCGAGATGGCCGCGGGATTGGCACACGAGATCAACCAGCCGCTCGGCGCGATCGCGGCGTATGCCCGCGGCTGCCTGCGCCGGCTGAGAGTCGTCGGGCGTGCGCACGATCCGGAACTCATCGAGGCGATCGAAGCCGTGGCGCAGGAGGCCGAACGGGCCGGCGAGATTGTCCGGCGGATGCGTGCCTTCGCCCGCAAGCCCAAGGGCCGCGAGGATGATGTCGATCTTCGCGAGGTGCTCGAAGAAGTCATGCCGCTGGCCGAGACCGATGCGCGCCGGCGCGGAGCGGCGATCGACCTTTCGATCCCCGGCGAGCAGGTGCCCGTGCGTATCGACTCGGTGCAGGTCCAGCAGGTGGTGCTCAACCTTCTCCGCAACGCGGTGGACGCCGCGACGAGCGTTGAGGGTGTTCCGGCGCGGGTGCGGATCGCGATCCTGACTGCCGACGGCGTGGCCGAGATCCGCGTCAGCGACAGCGGGCCATCGGTGTCGCCCGATGTTGCCCAGCGGCTGTTCGAGCCGTTCTTCACCACCAAGCCCGACGGAACCGGCCTTGGGCTGATCATCAGCAAGTCCATCGTGGATCGTCACGGCGGGCGGCTCTGGGCCGTGCCCAGCGACGGCGGCGGCCTGGAGTTCCGTGTCGAACTGCCGATGCTCAAGCCCGCGACGATGACGGCCAGCTAAGGCGCGTGGATCGACCCGCCCCGGCAGCAGGTCTGATCACGCGTCGCGGCCGCGAAGTCTCGCGGAACCCACCAGCCGCTCGAAGAGCCCCAGCCCCAGCTCCCGGTCGCCTGTGCGCTCCGGGTGCCACTGCACACCGAGATAGAACGGTCGCGAGGGATCATCGACCGCTTCGATCACGCCGTCGGGCGATCGGGCCAGTTCACGCAGGGAGCCGGGGGTGTGCAGGGCCTGATGGTGATTGCTGGCGACCTTTCCCGCGGGGAGCCCGGCGGCGACGCCCGCGTCGGGCCTGAGCCAGCGGATCTCGTGGGCGATGTCGTTGCGATGCTCATCCGCGGTCGCGGGGATGGTGTCGCCCAGGTGCTGGTTGATGCGCGCACCGGCGTGCAGGCCCATGAGCTGCATGCCGAGGCACACGCCGAGAACGGGCGTTTGCCTTCGGGCATCGAGGGCGGCCAGCAGCGCCAGTTCGAAGGCCTGTCGCTGCGGGTGCATGATCCGCGCCTGCGGGTGCAGATCGATGCCGAAGGGCCTCGTGTCGATGTCATCACCGCCGGAGATCACCACGCCATCGAGATGCTCGAGCATCGGCCCGATGCTCTCAACGATCGCGGGCATGATTACCGGCACGCCGCCGGCCGCCCAGACCGATCGGCAGTAGGTGTCGCCGAGTTGGAACCGAGCGCGAACGAGCGGCGGCGCGCCCGGCGGCGGCTCGGCGACATCGCACGAAATGCCGATGATCGGCCGCCGGTCGCCCATCGTCACGTCTCCCAGGTGCGTGCTCAGAGGGGCTTGGCGGAGAAGTCCGTCCCGGCGAGGGCCTTGGCAAGTTGCTCGGGTGTCGCCGCGTTCGGGGCCGAGAGGCGGACCTCGGCCCGCTTGCTCTCGACATCGACCTTCACGCTCGCCACGCCGGGGACCTTCTTCATCGCGGCCTCGACCTTGCCCGCGCACATGACGCAGGTCATGCCCGTGACCTCCATCGCGATGAGCGATGCGTCCGCGGCCTGACCGGCCTTCGCGTCGTCCGAGGCGATCAGTTTCATGTCGCGGAGCATGCCCAGCTGCCACATGAAGTACATCCGGCTGTCGGCGGCATCGCGGATCCGCAGGTTCAGCGGCTTGCCCGCGCCGTGGCCCGAGTCGCGATCGACCCACAACAGGATCGGGCGATCGTTCTGATCGCTGGCGGTGGCCGCCTGCATGGCCGCGGCCATCTTCCGGGCGTGCATCGGGTGCACACGTGTGTCGTTCTCGCCGGTGGTGAAGAGCACCGACGGGTACCTGGTGCCGGGCTTGATGTTCTGGTAGGGCGAGTAGGCGCGCAGCCACGCGAAGTGCTCGGCGTTCTGCGGGTCGCCGTACTCGGGCACCCAGTAGCGGGCCATGAGGAACCGCTCGTACCGCAGCATGTCCAGCAGCGGCACGGCGCAGATGGCGGCACGGAAGAGATCGGGGCGCTGCGTGACGACCGCGCCGATGAGCAGGCCGCCGTTGCTCCCGCCGACGATGCCCAGCCGCTCGGGCGAGGTGTACTTCTCCTTGATCAGATGCTCCGCGGCGGCGATGAAGTCGTCGAAGGTGTTCTGCTTGCTGCCGAGCATGCCCGCGCGGTGCCACGCGTCGCCGAACTCGCCTCCGCCGCGGATGTTCGCGACTGCGAACACGCCGCCGGCCTCAAGCCAGGGGAAGAGCGTGCGGCTGAAGCCGGGCTGCTCGGAGATGTTGAAGCCGCCGTAGCCGTTGAGGATCGTGGGGTTGTTGCCGTCGAGCTTCAGGCCCTTCTTGTGCACGACGAACATCGGCACGCGCGTGCCATCCTTGGACTTGAACCAGAGTTGCTTGACCTCCGCGATGGACGGATCGACCGGCACCTGCGGGCGCTCCCAGAGCGAGCGCTGGGCGGGGTTGGTCAGGTCGATGCGGTAGATACTGTTGGGCTCGTTGTACGACTCAAAGGTCAGGAACGCTTCGGTGCGGTCGTCCTCGGTCACGATTCCGGCGGTGCCGATGCCGGGCAGCGGGACTTCGCCGAGCGACTTGCCCGCGAAGTCGAACATCTCGATGCGGCTCTGAACGTCCTTCATGAACGTGACGACGATCATGCCGCGGGCAAGGCTCATGCCCTCGATGACGGCGTCCTTGCGCTCGGGAACGACCTCTCGCCAGTTGGCCATGTCGGGGTTGTGCAGGTCGACCGCGACGATGCGACCGTTGGGGGCATTGATCGTGGTCTGCATGAACATCGTGTCGCCGACGATGGCCCCGCCGCTGCGTCCCTTGTTGCCGACGCTGATCGGGCGTGTGATGAACTGGCCCGCGCTGGTGGACGGATCGTCCTCGGTTGCGCCGGGGCGGAGGCCGGGTCCGCCGGTGCGGAACCAGCGGTCCATATCGACAACCCACAGGTCGTTGTCGGCGGTGCTGGTGAAGTAGCCGAGAATGCCCCAGCGGGCGTCCTTGCTGATGCCGAAGTACGGGCCCCAGGTGGTGGCGAGCTTCTCGTTCTCGGCCTTGGTGTACTGGCGGAACAGGATGGGATCCTGCCGCCAGTGCGTGCCCAGCCGGTGGAAGCGGATCTGCGCCGAGTACGGATCCTTCACATCGCGCAGACGCTCGTAGAAAAAGCCCGAGCTGTCGGGCAGCCACGACACGCTGCTGACTTTGCCGGGAATTTCTTCGGCGAGCCAGCGACCGGTGTCGACATCCATGACGTACAGCGTGGCGTTCTCATCGCCGGCGCGGAAGAGGCCGAAGGCCAGGAGCTTGCCGTCGTGACTCGGGCTTGTCCACGCCAGCGTGACCAGCCCGGAGGCGTCGAGGGTGTTGGGATCCAGCAGCACACGTCCCGGTCCGTCGGCGCTCTCACGCACCATGAGAACGGCCTGATTCTGATTGCCGTCGCGCTTGGAGTAGAAGTACCGCGGACCGACCATGTTCGGGGCACCAACGGAGCCGATGGTCATCAGTTCGCGCAGACGGGCCTCGACCTTGCCGCGACCGGGAAGTGAATCGAGCACCGCACGCGTGCGGGCGTTCTGCGCATCGGTCCACGCGGCCACCTCGTCGTTCATCTGCCCGAGCCGCTCGGGGTTGGAGTTGTCGCCCTCCAACCAGCGGTACGGATCGGCGATCGTCGTGCCGTGGAAGGTCTCGTCAACCGGCCGGGCGGTGGTCTGAATGGGCGGGACTACGGGGGCCTGCGCCAGGGCGCCGGCGGCCGAGAGCATTGAGACGGTCATGGTCAACAGCAGTCCGCGAAAGTATGTGCGTGGCATGATTCCAAGGGTACGCCCGTTGGCCAGTCTCGCACCAATGCGGGGTTTGTGGGTCGGGGCGACGGTCAGCGATGTCGAACGCGGCCGGGGACGCTTGCGCAGGGCGATGACCACCTCGCGTTCGCGGCGCACCGACGAAGCCGCGCTCACGCGGGCAAGCGCTCCACCCGTACCACCACCCGCGCGATCGCGCGGTCGATCATCGCGGGCGTGAGCATGAGCGGCGCCGCCGCGGCGTTTGCCCGCGCGGAGCTGGCGCGTTCGTGAACCGCCGTTGTCAGCGCCACCTGCACGATGTCCTCGACCTCCGCCGGGTTTCCGGCGCTCGCGGCGACGCGTTCGACGGCCTCCTCGAGCGTCATGCCGTCGAGCACCGCGGACATCGCACCCTGACCCTGCGCGGCGCAGGCACGCTGGACGTAGTACGCCGCGACGTCGCGCAGGATTGGACGCATGGCGTCGGCAACGGGCATTGGCCCGCGCACGCTCGGCGTTGTGCCCGGAAGGACGATCTTCACGCCGAAGAGGTTGTCGACATCATCATCCGGGTCCAGCCGCGTCGCGGTGCCGATGACCAGCACCGTTTCGCGCTCGCTGGTGGACTCGATCAGCGCATCGAGTTCGGCCTCGACCTCTTCCGTCGCGGATCGGAACACATCGTCGATTCGCGGCAGGAGCAGCATGACCTTGCGGCGCTCCTTGCGGAGCCTGGCCTTGGCCCGGGCCAGCGCATCGGGGTTGCGCGGGTTGTAGACGGTGATCAGGCGGTCGAAGCCCGCTCGCTGGGCGATGGCCCGGGCGAGCATCTTCTTGCCGCTGAGCGCGGGGCCCACGATCAGGATCTCATTGCCGACGTTCAGGCCGCGGTACGCGGCGGGATTGGCCGCGCGGTCGATGAGGTCATCAAGGTCACGCAGCACGCCGTCCATCCCCGCCAGTCGCACGCTCAGTTGCGACACCGGCTCGTCGTCGAGCGACAACTCGATCCGCTCGCGACGCTTTCGACGCTCAACGAGAAATTCGATCAACGGCGGGAGTGCCGCGATCGCGCCGACGATGGTCGCGACGAGGATCAACTGCTCGGTCAGCAACTCCGCGGAGATCGCGGGCACCTCCGCCGGCGTGCCGGGCACCGGCGGCGGCGTCAGCGTCGCCAGGAGGCTCGTGAACAGGCATGTCGCCGCATCGCCCATGACGTCAGCGTACCGCACGAGGCCGCGCACCGCGCGAATCACCGACCAGAACCCGCACCTCGCCGCTCGGCTGGCATCGATGCTCTCACCGCCGCGCGCGTGCCGTGCGCTGCGATACGCTCCTTTGCATGTCGGCCTCGTCACACGCTCACGCCGCGCCCGTTACCAGCCTCGTGCATCTCGACGGCAGGCTGGTGCCGCATGATCAGGCCCGCGTGTCGGTGTTCGACCACGGCTTTCTCTTCGGCGACGGGATCTACGAGGGTCTCCGCGCGTACGTGTGCCCGCGGACGCGGCAGCGCCGGGTCATCGCGGTGAACCGCCATGTTCGGCGCATGCAGGCCGGCTGCGATGAGATCCGCATCCGCTTCGATGCACGGGCCATCGCGCCGCTGACCGAGCAGCTCCTCGATGCCAACTCGCTCGGCGACGCGTTCGTCTACTGGCAGGTCTCCCGAGGCACGCCCGCGATGGCCGCCGGGCCGGTCCGCTCGCGCGTCCCGCGGACGGAGATTCGCCCAACGCTTTTCGGCTATGTCGCACCCGTTCCCGCGATCGACTTCGACACCCCACTGCCCGCCACCAAACGCGTCTCCATCCAGCCCGACACGCGCTGGATCCGCGGGCACGTCAAGAGCATCTCGCTGCTCGGCGGCGTGATCGCCGCGATCGACGCTCACCGCCTCTTCGGAGCGGATGAAGCCCTGCTCGTTCGCGCCTCAACACCATCCCCGGCGAACTCGCTTACGCCGGTGCCCGCCGACGGCTTGTTGACCGAGGGCACCTACACCAATGTCGTCATCGCCACGCGCGACGGAGAATTGGCCACGCCCGACCTGCGCACCGCCCCGCTGCTCGACGGCGTCACCCGCCAAGTCCTCCTTCACTGCCGCCCGGACATCCGCGTCCGCGACATTCGCCTGAGCGAACTCCGCTCCGCCGCCGAGGTGCTGCTCATCGGCTCGACCACGATGGTCACCAGCGTTACGCACGTCGACGGCGAGCCCATCGCCGATGCCCCCGGTCCCGCGGCACGCTCGCTGCTCTCGAGTCTGCTCGACTGCATGACCAGACACGACGACGACATCGCCCTCGCGGATGTTCAGGGGCACCTGCTCTGATTCGATCGGCGGCACCGACGGGCACCACCCGCCGGATCATCGGCCGGTCTGCGCCGCGGCCTGATCGCCCGCGTGCGTCGCCGTCGAGGTGACCCAACTGGCCAGCATCCACGCCCACACCGCGCCCAGCAGGAGCGCCATCGCGAGCCACCGCACGCCGGGCCAGTCGATCGTTCGCTCCGGCGGCGACTTCGGCCCGGGGCGACCCAGCGCGATCGCGTCATCCTCATCGCTCGCGTCCGCATCGGTGCTCATGCCGACCAGAGCCAGCCGCGAGCGGACCTGCTCATCCATCGGGGAGCGTCCGGCCCGCGCGTTGTCCTGCACGATCGCGATGATCAGGCTCGCGTCGAATTCACGAAGCCCCAGCGATCGCGCGCTGGCCATGACGCTGCGCCGACGCTCGCCGGAAAGAAACGCGGAGGTTCCCCCCTCGATCAACTGCCCGACCTTCATGGCCAGGATCCAGCGTGCATCGTCCGCGGACATCTTCGATGCGAGCACGTTCTCCATCGCCACCGCGGATCGCGCTGCATCCTGCGCGGCCTTGCCCGCGCGTCCGCGCTTCCGCGCTTCGTTCATCGCCGCCAGCGCGCCGAACTGCACCGTCCCGCTCCGCCGCCGCTCGCCGGCATCGGTCGATCGCGGCGCATCCGACGCGGGATCATCGCTCGCGGCCAGATGAACCTGGGTCCGAGGGGCCACGCGACCTTCCGCTCGATCAGCGGGCGACTGCGAGGGCACCTGCGATGGGTGAAAGACCTGCGCCTTGCCGCGATCCCGATCCGGACCGGGGCCGGCCGCGGCGGTGTTGCCCGCCGACCGCGCTGCGGGCGAAATGTCCACACGGTCGTTGACCAGACGCAACACTGGGTGGCCGGGGCGGGTCTTCATGTGTTCTCCGACACGCTACAGGCACGCCCCGTGCCACGCGCGCAAGCGACAACTCACCCCCAGCCATTCGCTCACGATCCGCCGAAGTACCGAACGAGTTCCTGCTGTCCCGAGATCGAACCGAAGGGACCAAGTCCGAGAAGCCGCGGCGGCCGTGCCGCACACTCCCCGGTACTTCGTGTACAGTGTCCATTCATGGCCAACGCGCCCCAGACAAAGCCCGATCTCGCGAACGCAGCCCTGCCCCTCCCGGTGCTCCGCTCGCCACTCTCGCGCGACGAGATCATCTCCCGTGTCAAAGCCGCGGCGATGCGCGGGCGGATCGAAGGCTTCGAAGGTACGGCCAGCTCCGGACAACTCCGATCCGCCGACTTTCGCGTGGAGGCCTTCGGGACGCCGTTCGACGGTGAACTCGGCGGTTTCATCACGGCCGACGCATCGTCAGCGCCGGGCTCGACGGTGCGCTTCGCGACGCGCATGCTCCCGCGCCTGCCGATCGTTTTCCTCATCATCCTCATCCTGACCGTTTGGCCGGGCGTGATCCTGACCGAGAAGATCATCGCGGACTACTTCCCCGCGGGTTGGTACAAGTACACGGTGTACTGGTACTACCCGCTGAGCGTGCCGACGGTGCCTTGGGCAATGTGGGTGAGCCTCCGCCGCAGCCGCGTTTCGATCGCCGAGAGCGCACGCCGGGCGATCGATCAGATCGCCAAGGAGATCCAGGGCCAGCCCGTCGCGATGTCCAGCCCTTCCACCGGAAACTCCCCCACTCCTGCGTCGGTCGGCGTTCGTCCGACCGGCACCAACTGACATCCGCCGCTCGCACCGGAGCGAACACAGGGCGTCGATCGCTCTCCACCCCGGCCTGTCGTGACTTTTTCGCGTGAGTTTGTTTCATCTCGCACACTGTTGAATCGGAGCCCGTGCATGTTGATCAACCGTCGCACCGTCCTGACGCTCCTGGCGGGCGTCGCCCTGAGTCTGGGGCTGTCCACGTCCGCGCTGGCGAGGCAGGCCGCCGCTCAGGCCGAGCCCAGCGCTCCCGCCGCGGGGCAGCCGATCCTCGTCGGCCACTTCGGCTCGCTGACAGGCTCCGAAGCGACCTTCGGCAAGAGCACCAGCAACGGCATCCGTCTGGCCATCAAGACCTTCAACGCCGCCGGCGGGCTGAAGGGCCGACCGATCGAACTCAAGGAGTACGACACCCGCGGCGACGCGGGCGAGGCCAAACTCGCCGTTGAGCGTCTGGTCAAGAGCGACAACGTCGTCGCGGTTCTGGGCGAGGTCGCCAGCAAGCTCTCCCTCGCCGGCGCGCCGGTGTGTCAGGAGGCGAAGGTCCCGATGATCTCGCCCAGCAGCACGAACCCCCGTGTGACGGAGGTCGGCGACTACATCTTCCGTGTGTGCTTCATCGACCCGTTCCAGGGCTTCGCCGGCGCGAAGTTCGCGCGCGAGGAACTCAAGGCCAAGACCGCCGCGATCCTTGTCGATCAGGCCCAGGCGTACGCCGTCGGGCTTTCCGAGCAGTTCGAGCAGAACTTCGTCAAGATGGGCGGCACGATCGCCAGCACGCAGCGCTACAGCGGCGGCGCACAGGACTTTACCGCGCAGCTCACCGCCATCCGCGCTGCCAAGCCCGACGTCATCTACGTTCCGGGCTACTACACCGATGTCGGCAACATCGCCATCCAGGCCCGCAAGCTCGGTCTGACGCAGCCGCTGCTCGGCGGCGACGGCTGGGACTCGGAGGAACTGGCCAAGATCGCCAAGGACGCGATCGAGGGTTCGTTCTACACCAATCACTACGCACCCGACCAGCCCGATGCGCGCGTTCAGGACTTCATCAAGGCCTATCGCGCCGAGTTCGGCAGCACGCCCGACGGTCTGGCGGCCCTCGGCTACGACGCGGCGAACATCCTCTTTGCCGCGATGCGCAGCGGCGCGAGCCTGGAGGGCCCTGCGCTGCGCGACGCCATCGCCGCGACGAAGGACTTCCCCGGTGTGACGGGGAACATCACCATCAACGAGAAGCGCGATGCGGTCAAGAGCGCCGTGGTCGTCGAGATGGCCGTGAGCGATGGGCAGGAACTGCCGTCGCCGCGGTATGTCAAGACGGTCTCGCCCAAGTAAGCCGCGGCGGGGTCGTTCATCGTCGGTTGGAACATCACTCGGGCGGGTCGATGCGGCGCATCGGCCCGCCCGTTTCGTTTGGTCAGGCGATCCAGAAGAACGAAAGGTGCAGCTCCGCGTGTCGGCGGTGCAGCAGCATGAACTCTTCGTGGCTCAGCGGGCCCAGCAGCGGGTTGGGACGCGTCGGGGCCTGGGCCAGCGCCCTGCCGATCGCGCGCTCGAGGCGTTGATAGCCCTCGGGTGTGCTCAGCGGCTCGGTCGCGTGCGTTCCGCCGGGCACACCGGGGATGCGGATGCCCGGCGATGCGCTGCGGTGGAGCATGCGGTTCTTCATCAGCGGCCCGAGCAGCCTCATGAACCACGGCAATCGACCGGGGTAGCCGTCGTACGCGAAGTCGATCCACGCCGCAAGGTGCCCGAGGGCCTGCCCGAGGCTCCAGTTGCCCGTCGGACGCAGCGTGCCGGCCGACTCCGCGGCCATGAGCCGCCCGGCGTCGATGAGCACGGCCTGGAGCGACGAGTAGCCCACCTCCCGACGCAGCGACTTCTTCGTGTTGACGGTCTGTGCGGGCGTGGACATCGTTCGTGCTCCTGGGCGCGCGGCGTGGCGGGGTGACGGGGGGCTTCAGCGGCTGACGGCATCGACGATACGCCGCACCAGCGGCACGGTGACCCACGCAACCGGCGTGGCGACGACGAACGAGATCGTCCAGTTCTTCAGCCACAGGCTCATCAGCCGCGACGAGAAGCCTTGGTCGATGAACGTCAGCACCAGCGACATCGCCGCCGACATGAAGAACGCCATCAGCACGATGAAGAGCACCGCCGCCTGCGGCCTGGTGAGTTTCATGGCCCGTTGTCCCTCATCGAGAGCCGCCGAAGGGTTCCTCGCGCGTCACATCGCGCACGAAGGCGTCGAACCGATCGACGCCCGGGAGCACCACGATGATCATGACCAGCGCAAAGCCGACGCCGATCAGCGCCAGCATGTTGCCGGTCAGCGCGGCGACGACGCAGGCGAAGACGCCCAGGCCTTCGCCGACGGCCGCGCGGGTGATGCTCATCGCGCCGAAGTCGCCGATGAGCGCTGCGCGCACGCCGGAGGCATCGCGCGGGGCCGGACCGGTCGATGAGCGCCAGCGACGTCGCGCTGCGGAGGTCAGGATGGGGCCCAGGGCCAGGAACATGGCCACCAGGACCACGCTCATGACCGCCAGCACGAGCAGGAGGATCTGATCGAGGCTGCCGGAACTGCTGGCCGCTTGGCCGGCGCTGCTCGCCGCCTGGCCCGCGCTGCTCGCCGCCTGGCTGGCCGCGTTCGCCGCCGCATCGGCCGCGTTCGGCGTCGCCGCAGTGCCGCCCGCCGCCGCGGCCGCGCTGCCCGCCGCCGCCGCAGCGCTGCCCGGCAGCGCGCCGCCGCCCAGCAGACCACCGGGGCGGCTGAACGCCAGAGCGCCCGCGGCGATGGACATCGCCACCAGCCCCGCGATGAACGTGAGCATCATCACCGCGTACGCGCGGAGGCGGCTTGAGACATGTTCATCGCTCGCGGACATCGCGGCAGTATACCTCCACCCCGCATCACGGCCGCACACCAACCCCCCGCGCCCACTCTTCTCTCCCCGCGTTCGCTTCGCCTCTCCCCGAGTTCGCTTCTCCCGTCCCCCTCTTCTCTTCCCCTCTCCCCCTCTTCTCTTCCCCTCTCCCCCTCTCCTCTTCCCCTCTCCCCCTCTCCTCTTCTCCTCTCCCCGCCTTCTCTTCCCCCCTCTTCCCCTTCTCTTCCCCCGCTCCCCTCTTCTCTTCTCCCGTTCCCCTCTTCTCTCCTCTTCTCCTCCTCTCCTCTTCTCTCCCCCCTTCCCCCTCTTCCTCCCCTCTTCCCTTCGCGTCTTCGCGTCTTCGTGCAAATCCCTCCCCCCCGCGGCCATCACGCGCCGGGGGTCAATGCCGCCGGGGAGACCAGCTCCAGCAGTTCCGAGATGCCCGTGCCCATCGTGGCGACGGTCTCGACGATCGGCCGCCGCCCCGCGGCCTCGCGGAGGTTGCGCACAAGTTCATTCTGTCCGGGGTAGTCGGCCTTATTGCATACAAACACGTCCGCGATCTCCAATATACCCGCCTTGTCCATCTGCACGCTGTCGCCCATCCCCGGCGTAAGGACCACGAGCGTTGCATCGACGTGCTTGCGGATCCGCGTGTCGTTCTGCCCGGCCCCCACCGTCTCGACGAACACCGTGTCGAAGCGTTCGCCCGCCGGGCCGGTCCACCCGCCGATGGCCATGATGATCTCATCCAGCGCGTGGTAATCTTCGCCGGCGATCGCAAGGGACCGATAGAACACGCTCTCGCCGAGGGTGTTGAAGTCGACGCGCAGGCGGTCGCCGAGCAGCGCACCGGAGGTGATCGGGCTCATGGGGTCGAAGGCGATGACGGCGCACTTGCTCGGCTTGCCGCCGTTGCCATCCGCCGCGTGCTGCCCCTGCTGCGCTGCGCGGCGGCCGTACTCCGCCGCGAGCTGCGCGACCAGCGTGCTCTTGCCCGCGCCCGGCGAACCGGTGACGCCGATGACCCGCCGCGGCCGCGCGCGCGGCAACCCATCGCGCACGACCACGCCCGTGCCCGTCCCCGGCGCACCCGCGTGCAGCATCGAAATGTCCCGCGCCAGCTGCGCGGTCGCGTGCCCGCTCTGCACCCTGGCCGCGCGCGCCCTGGTCGCCCCACGCACGGCCTCGACGATGTCCAGCAGCCCCGTCGCCGTCGTGAAGCACCGCGCGACGCCCGCCTTGATCAGTTCGGGGATGTCCTCCTGCGGCAGAATCCCGCCCATGTACACCGGGATGTCCCCGCGGCCGAGCTCGCGCAGCTCCGCGACCAGCCGCGGCCCCAGCACAAGGTGCGAGTTGCTCATCATGCTCGCGCAGATCACATCGCAGTCCTCATCGCGCGCGCTGATCGCCAGCGACCGCGGCGTCTGCCACAGCCCGGAATAAATCACGTGCACCCCGCTGTCACGCAGCGCCCGCGCGATCACCTTCACGCCCCGGTCGTGACCGTCCAGCCCCATCTTCCCCAGCAGCACACGCGGCCGGTGCGGCAGGTCCGCGCAGCGGTCAACCTTCTCAAACTCCGTCGTGGCCGTCGAGAGCGTCGTGGTTCCCATGCGCGAGTCTACGCGCTGCGCCGCCCGCCGTGGGAAAGACGGAATGCTTGCACGAAGACGCGAAGACGCGAAGGGAAGAGGGGAGGAAGAGGGGGAAGGGGGAAGAGAAGAGAGGGGAAGAGGAAGAGAGGAGAGGAGGAGGAGAAGAGGGGAGGGATGGTGGGGAAGAGAACCGACGTGTTTGGGTCTTTGGGGGCTTTGGTGGGTTGGCTTGGCGCGAAGATGCTCCAGCATTGCGCGATGGTGCTTCACCTTCGCGCGATGGTGCTCCACCTTCGCGCGATGATGCTCCACCTTCGCGCGAAGGTGCTCCACCATTGCGCGAAGGTGCTCCATCTTCGCGCGATGGTGCTCCACCATTGCGCGATGGTGCTCCATCTTCGCGCGAAGGTGCCGCGTCAACGCGAGCGCGCCGGACGGCTTGGCGCGCTGCCGCCGCGCCCGACCGCGCTGATGTTGCGCGAGAAAGGCCCGATGTTTGGCCGCAAATCGGCGATCCCGCACCATGATGCCATGATTTTCGCCCGGGCGCTTCAGTCTCGCCGCCGGCGCGCCGATGCAATCTGCGTTGGCGATTGCGATCGGCGCGTGTCCGATGGCGAGCGGCCGCAAACCCCCTATGCAAGGATGCACACATGTCCGTCGTTCCGAACAAGCCCGCCGAGGCGTATGACTTTGCCGTTGCCCGACAGACGATCTGGTCCGGGATCCCGACACAGATCGGCTTGACCGCCGCGGACGCCGCCGCGATGGCCGACAGCACCGATGCCTTCGCGCAGGCCTTCGATGCCGCCGTCAAGGCCCGCGCCGCGAGCAAAGCGGCGACCGAAGCGCTCGCCCAGGCGACGCGCACGATGCGCACGCGCATCGCCGACAACGTGCAGAAGATCCGCATTTTCGCCGAGAGCACGAACAACCCGACCGTGTACAGCCTCGCCCAGATCCCGGCGCCCGCGCGCCCCTCGCCGCTGCCCGCGCCGGATCAGCCGCGCGAGATCGAAGCGGTCCTGAACGCCATCGGCACCCTGACGCTGCGCTTCCGCACGGGCCGGAACAACCCCGGCACCGCGTTCCTCATCTCGCGCAAACTCGCGAGCGAGACCGCCTTCACGTTCATCGGCACCGCCGATGTGACGCGCTCACCGATCAAGAGTTTCACCGACACCACCCTTCCGCCGGGAAGCAACAACGTGCAATACATCATCACCGGCCAGCGCGGGAGCGTGCGCGGGGCCAGCAGCCCGGTCTTCACCGTCGTCATCGGCGGCGTCGGCGGAGCGCCGGGCACCGCCACCGTCCGCATCGCGGCTTGAGGAAAATGGTCAAAGGGTCAAATGATCAAATGACCAAAGGAAGATGCACCTCCGCGGCCGTGCCGTCTTACGACGGCGCGGCCGTTTGCCGTCTCGAACCCCCCACGCCGCGCTGCGCTCCGCGCGAGAGCCGCCACAATCCCCTCTTCCTTCACCCAAATCCCCTCTTCCTCTTCCCCACTCTTCTCTTCCCCTCCCCCTCTCTTCTCTCCCTCTTCCCAAATCCCCTCTCCCTCTTCCCCCCTCTTCTCTTCCCCTCCCCCTCTCTTCTCTTCCCCTCTTCTTCCTCCCCTCTTCCCTTCGCGTCTTCGCGTCTTCGTGCAAATCCCCCTGTCCTACGCTGGGGGATGCTGGAGCTCACGAACTTGATCGGCGGGCGGCGGAGGGGTGCTGCGGGGTCGATTCCGGTCGTTGATCCTGCGCGCGGCGACACGATCGCGTTGTGCCCCGACTCATCGGCGCGGGACATCGATGATGCCGTGCGGGCGGCGGCGGGGGCCTTCGCGGCGTGGGCCGGCGCGCCCGCGGCGCACCGCGCAGCGCTCATGAACCGTCTGGCCGACCTGATCGATCGCGATGCCGAGCGTTTGGCGCATCTCGAATCGCTCAACACGGGCAAGCCGATCGCTCTGGCGCGCGCTGTTGACATCCCGCGCAGCAGCGACAACCTGCGGTTCTTCGCCGGGGCGATTCTGCACGACCACACCGAGGCCTTCGAGACCACCGGCGCGGTGCGGGCGGGGTTGCAATCGGCCGCGGCGATCAACACCGTGCTCCGTCGGCCGCGCGGTGTCGCCGGATTGATCTCGCCGTGGAACCTGCCGCTGTACCTGCTGACGTGGAAGCTCGCCCCCGCGATCGCGACGGGCAACACGGCGGTGTGCAAGCCCAGCGAAGTGACCCCGATGACCGCCGATGCCCTGGCCGGGCTGATCGTCGAGGCCGGTTTCCCCGACGGTGTGATCAATATTGTGCTCGGTCGCGGCGAGCCGTGCGGCAGCGCGCTGGTGAGCCACCCCGATGTGCCCGCGATCAGTTTCACAGGCTCCACGCGGGTGGGCCAATGGATCGGGAGCACCGCCGGCGCGATGCTCAAGCGCGTGAGTCTCGAGCTGGGGGGCAAGAATCCGTTTCTGATCTTCGCCGATGCGGACCTTCCCGCCGCCGCACGCACGCTCTGCCGCGCGGCATTCACCAATCAGGGTCAGATATGCCTGTGCGCCAGCCGCGCACTGGTGCACCGCAGCGTCTTTGAGCAGGTGCGCGATGATGTGGTGAAGCTCGCGCGCGAACTTGTGCCCCCGGGCGATGGCCGATGGCCCCAAATCGATGGCCGATGGCCTCAGGCCGATGGCCGAGGCCACCAGCCCCCGCCCATCGCGATCAATCCACAGGACGATGCCTGCCGATTCGGCGTGCTGAGCAGTTCGGCCCACGCCGACAAGGTTCAGGGGCTCATCGATGCGGCCCGGAGCCAGGGGGCAACGGTCCACCTGGGCGGCGAACGCCGCGGGTGCTTCGTGCCGCCGACGATTCTCTCCGGCCTATCGCCCTCGAGCGACATCGAACAGACCGAGGTCTTCGGCCCTGTGCTCTCGATGACCCCGTTTGATGATGATGATGAGGCCGTACGCCTTGCAACGTGCACGCAATACGGTCTGGCGGCCGTTGTCTTCACCTCGAGCCTGGCCCGTGCCCACGCGCTGCCCGCGAGGCTGCATCACGGGATCGTGTGGGTCAACACGTGGATGTCGCGCGACCTGCGGACCCCCTTCGGCGGCCACCGCCACTCGGGCGTCGGCCGCGAGGGGGGCGCCGAGGCGCTCAAGTTCTTCACCGAACCGACGACGGTGTGCATCGCCGTCGATGGACCGGCCCGGAGATGAGCGCGGGGGCCGTTCACCCCGCTTTCCGGCAAGAAGACACGCAAGCGCCCGCCCGCCGCGGCCCCCCGCCGCGCCGGCAAAGGCCACCCACGCCGCGGCAAACGCCCCCCACGCCCCGCCGACCCGCGCTCCAGCGCCCCCTACACTCTCTCCCTTCGCGTCGGTTCGCGCCGGCCCTGCGCCAGAGCGGCCCGGCCCCGCGGCAGAGCGGTCCGGCCCAACGGCGGAGCGTTCTGGCCTTCCTCTGATTTGACCATTTGACCATTTGAACTTTGGAAATTTCCAATGCCCCTCATCACACTGCCCGATGGAAAGCAGCTCCCCTTCGACGGACCCGTCACCGGCCGCCAGATCGCCGAGAAGATCGGCGCGCGACTGGCCAAGGACGCCCTCGGTGTGAAGGTCAACGACGAAGTTCAGGATCTTTCACGCCCAATCGCCGTCGATGCCCGCGTGAGTGTGATCACGTACAAGTCGCGCGACGGCGGGATCTCCCGCGATGCCCTGTTCCTCCTCCGCCATTCGGCCGCGCACATCATGGCAGAGGCCATCCAGCGCATCATTCCCGAGGCGCAGCTTGTCTATGGCCCCCCGCTGGAGGACAAGTTCTATTACGACATCCGCTTCCCCGATTCACGCCCCTTGCGTGAGAGCGACTTTGCCGCCATCGAGGATCAGTGCCGCGCCATCATCGCCGAAGATCGCCCCTTTACCCGTTATGAAGTCGCCAGCGCCGACGGTCTTTCCCGCCTTGAGCGCGAGGGGAACAAGTACAAGGTTGATAACGCCAAACGGGCCCTCGCGGCCGCCGGCGATGCCCCGCTGAGCTTCTACGCAACCGGCACGCCGGGGGCCAATTGGGAGGATCTCTGCCGCGGACCGCACGTGCCCAGCACCGCACGCGTCGGCGTGATCAAGATTCTCTCCCTTGCATCGTCCTTCTGGCACGGAGACGAGAACTCTGACCGCCTGACACGCGTCTACGGCATCGCGTTCTCCTCCCAGGCCGAGCTGGACGAGTACATGCGGCAGAAGGAAGAGGCCTCCGCCCGCGATCACCGCGTCATCGGCGGCAAGCTCCGCCTGTTTCACATCGATGAGACCGTCGGACAGGGCCTGATTCTCTGGACACCCGCCGGCGGCATCATCCGCGACCAGCTCCAGAAGTTCATCAGCGAGGAACTGGTCAAGCAAGGCTACTACCAGGTCTTCACGCCCCACATCGGCCGCCTGGAACTCTACAAGACCTCCGGCCACTTCCCGTATTACAAGGACTCACAGTTCGCGCCGATCATCGAACGCGATGCGCTGGCCGAACTCTCGGCCCAGGGCTGCTCCTGCGCGGACATGATGCACCGCGTCGAGGGTGTGGCGAGCAAACTCGCCAGCACGATCAACCAGAGAACGGGCAAGGAGACCATCGCGCCCGATCGGATCGTCGCCGATGACAAGCTCATCGAGGGCTTCATGCTCAAGCCGATGAACTGTCCGCATCACATCAAGATCTTCGACTCCTCGCCCCACTCCTACCGCGATCTTCCCGTCCGCCTTGCCGAGTTCGGCACCGTCTACCGCTGGGAACAGTCCGGCGAACTCAACGGCCTGACCCGCGTACGCGGCTTCACCCAGGACGATGCCCACCTTTTCTGCACCGAAGACCAGGTCCCGCAGGAAGTCATGGGCTGCCTGAGCCTCGTCAAGCTCGTGCTGGGCACCCTTGGCATGAACAACTACCGCGTCCGCGTCGGTCTGCGCGACCCTGACGGCAAGAAGTTCGCCGGCAACCCTGCGCAGTGGGACAAAGCCGAGGCGGCCTGCGTCGCCGCGGCACGGACCCTCGGCGTTCCCTTCACCGAAGAGCCCGGTGAGGGCGCTTTCTACGGCCCAAAGATCGACTTCGTCGTCAAAGACGTCATCGGGCGCGAGTGGCAGCTCGGAACCGTCCAGATCGACTACGTCCTGCCCGTCCGCTTCGGTCTTTCGTACATCGGAAGCGACAACAAGCCCCACGTTCCCGTCATGATCCACCGCGCACCGTTCGGATCGCTCGAGCGATTCTGCGGCGTGCTCATCGAACACTTCGCCGGCGCCTTCCCAACGTGGCTGAGCCCCGAACAGGTCCGCGTTCTGCCCATCAGCGAGAAGTCGAGCGACTACGCCGCGACCGTGCAGAACGCCCTCCGCAACGCGGGCGTCCGCGTCAGCGCCGATCTGGGCAACGATCGCGTCCAGGGCAAGATCAAAGCCGCCGCGGAACTCAAGATTCCCTACTTGCTCGTCGTCGGCCCGCGCGATGCGGAGAACAACACCGTCTCGGTCCGCATCCGCGGCGAGGAAAAGGACGCCGGCGCGATGCCGCTGTCGGCCTTTGTCGACCGTCTCAAGGCCGAGATCGCCGACCGCTCCGCAACATTGACCGTCCGGCCCTGACGGCACGACCGCCACGCCTCCGAACGCCGCGCAGCCGCGGCCGCAGGGTAAACTGCGCGCCATGACACCGCACCACCCTTGCGCTCGTCGAGCGTTCGCCGTTCACGGCCTGGCTGTTGCCCTGGTCATCATCCTTCTGTCGCTCTGCGCGTACATCGTCTACTTCCGACTCACCGCCATCCCGCCGGGTTCGGGCATCACGAGCAAGCTCTCCCCCAGCCAGACCATCACCACGTACTCCGTCATCGCCCTGTTCATGATCGGCGTCTCCGGCGGCATCGGTGCCCTGACCTACTTCCTCTCCGGCAGGCGACAGACCGCGGCCAACGCCGCCATCTGCCTCGTGCTCACCCTGGGCATCGCCGTTCTGGGCTACTCACTCCTGCACAACCGCGCCGCACTGGCCAGCGCGATGCAGCGCATCGCGAGCGCTCAGCCCACACCCGCCGCGGCCCAGAGTCCGGCCGCCTCTGTGCCCCCGCGACCCGCACCACGCATCGCCCCACCGCCGACACAACCCGCCGAACGCCCCGCGATGCGCGCCTCGCCCCCCTCGTCCCCATCCACGCCCGCACCCGCGGTCCCCGCCGTGCCCGCCACGCCGGCAGAGCCGGACATTCCCGCCGCGCACACGCAGGCCCTCGCCGCGTTCCTCGACGGTTTCGACGCCGACGTCGCGGCCTATCGCGCGACGCTGGCTTCGACCATCACGCTCGTTCGCTCATCCCCGCCGCGCAGCCGAACGCAGCTGGCCGAACGCATCAAGGCCGCCCGCACGCTCGCCACGGACTCCTCCACACTCCGCGACCGCGCGATGAACATCCACACCGCCATGCGTCAGCACCTGAGCGCCCGCGGCCTTTCGGAGATCGAAGCCACCCGCATCATCGCCGAGCATCACGACCGTGTCTTCGCGTTCTCGACCGCGACGCACGACTTCATGCGCGCCTCGATCGCCGCCGACCTGGCCGCATCTGAAGCCCAGCTCCTGCTGGACAACTACAACGCTTGGTCGCTCGCCGCCGGCAAGATCACGAGCCGGGACAATGTCCTGCTCGCCCGCCTCAAGAGCGTCCGCGCCAGCACGCTCTCGGCATCCGAGCCCCTCGTCCCCGCGCCCGCACCCCCCGCCACGCCAGCCTCGCCGCGCTGATCGGTCGGCTCCCCGGGATCCCCGAAGCAAAAACAAACAAGGCCGACGCTCACGCGCCGGCCTTGTCGAATTCACTCAAATTCTCGCAGTCTTCGATTACCAGCCGCCGCGGCCACCGCCGCCGCCGCCGCCACCGAAGCCGCCACGGCCGCGACCACCGCCGCCGCCGCCGCCACCGAAGCCACCGCGACCGCCGCCACGGCTGCCCTCTTCACGCGGACGAGCCTCGTTGACCGTCAGGTCACGGCCGTCAACGTTCTGGCCATGCAGAGCAGCGATCGCCGCCCGAGCGTGCTCGTCGTTCGCGAACTCAACGAAACCGAAACCGCGCGGACGACCCGTCTCGCGATCCATCACCAGCGACGCGCTCGAGACCTCGCCGTGAGCCTCGAAAAGCTCGCGAAGACGCTGCTCGGTGGTGCTGAACGACAGATTACCAACATAAAGCTTCATACCAATTCCTCTACCCGAGACAGGACTCTTCACTCGATCCAAACCGCGGCGTGATCTCGGGCAGGCCCACGTGTTGGGAATCGCAAGCAGGTCTCGACCACGCGGCCGGGCTCAGCAACGACACCGGAGTATAGCCGCTCGGCAACCTCGCCGCACCCCCCAATTTCCACATCTCCCCATTCCCCTCGTACACTCAGCATTTCCCCTCCCCCATTGCCTTGGAGACTCGATCATGCTCCGCCTCCTGATCACCCCCCTCATCGCCGCGGCCCTTCTCCTCCCCGCCTGCGCCACACGCCCCGCCGATTCAGAATCTCCAGCCCCCAAGGCTCTTTCCTCCGACCAACTCACCGGCACCTGGATCGCCGTGAACCTGCCCGGCGTCGCGCTCCCGCAGCCCTCGGCCGTTGACAGCGCCCGGAACGGCCCCCCCACCATCGAGTTCTCCCAGTCCCGCGCGGCCGGATTTTCGGGGGTGAACCGCTTCTCCAGCGACCTGACGCTCAACGCCACCGGCCCCGGCGGCCTGCGTTTCGGCCCCATTATCTCCACAAAAATGGCCGGCCCAGCAGACCGAATGGCCCTCGAAGCCGCGTTTCTCAAGGCCCTTTCCGATACCACCGCCGCCCGCATCGAAGGCAACGATCTGATCCTCACTGCTCATCAGGCAGAACTGCTCCGACTCCGCAAGCAGCCCTGATCACGAGCACCCATCGATCGCCCATCCCGCTCCGCGGCGGCCTCGCGAGCTCGCTGTCCTCCGCGCAAATTGCGGCTCCAAAGGCTCAAAACGCACGATTCTCGGTCTCGGGAGTTGGATTTCTTGCCGCCATTGACCTCTATGCTAGTATTTGCTAAGTTAGCGCTTGCTAGCAATGGAGGCCCCTTTGGAACGGACCATGTACCCCTCGCCCGTCGAGCTCGCTCAGGGATTCTCGTCCCTGGCCAACGAGCACGTTTCTTCCCTTTCACCTCACCTCGCCGCGGCGGGAGCCGTCGGGCTTATCGCGCTGCAGGCCTTTGCGTGCCTGCTGGTCGCCGACTTTCTTTCGGGCCTCACGCACTGGGCGATCGACACCTACGGCCGCCCCGATGCCCCGATCACCGGTCCGCTCCTGACGCAGCCCAACATCGAGCACCACACCCATCCACGCGCGCTGCTCCGCTACTCGTGGGCCGACGCCATGCTCATGCCCATCTCCGCCGCCGCGATCATCATCAACGCTTCCTGGGCGCTGGGCTTCTGGCACTGGACGATCGCGCTGACCTGCGTCCTGGCCGCCTTCGCCAATCAGGTCCATCGCTGGGCCCATCGATCACGCACCGAGAACGGCCGCGTCATCGTCTTTCTTCAGCAGGCCCGCATCATCCAGTCCCCCGCCCAGCACGCGCAGCACCATCGCGGCACGCACGACCGCGGCTACTGCGCACTCTCACCCTGGGTCAATCCCATCGTCGACACGCTCGGGCTCTGGCGCGCACTGGAGTGGCTGCTGCAGCACCTGTTCAACCTGCGCCGCAGACCCGACACACCCGACAGTGATCACGCCCCGCACGATGCGCACGCTCATGCCGATCGACGGAAGCCGCCGCAGTTCCGCACCATCTCGTCATAGCGCTTGCGCTTCTCGGGATCCTGCAGCACGCTGTAGGCCTTGCCCACGGAAGCGAACTTCTCCGCCGCCTCAAGCGACCCGTTGACATCCGGGTGATACCTCTTGGCGAGCTGGCGATACGCATCGTGAAGCTCTTCGGGCGATGTATCCGGCTTGAGGCCCATGACGGCGTAAAGGTCCTCGACCTCGACTTCAGCCGTGACCAGCGGGCGCTGGGCATGAGCGTCAGCGGCCTTTGCGTTGCGCACGCCGCGGGTCGGGCCCATCGAGCCCGTGTCAACAAAGCCGAATTCAGCGAACGCGCCGAGCATCTCCTTCATCCCGGGCTTGAGATCCACGAATTGCACGCCCGTGTGCCAACCACCGGTACCGCGACGGACCCATCGCACGCACGCGGTCATCACCAACTGCTGAAAGTGCGTCTGCACGCGCAGCATCATTTTCTGGCCGGGCTGCACATCAGGCTTCCGATCCGAACGGATCTTCAGCCCCGACGCGGACATGTCCACCACCTCGCCGATCGGACACGTCATCCCCGCCGTGACAAACCGCTGTGCGCGCTCCCGCGGCGGAGCGCTCGGCTCCGGCGTTTTGATGAGCGATCCGAGGAAGTCCAACACCTTACGCATAGGGGGGTTGTCGGCAGAATTGTCGAGCGGCTTGACCGCGTCCACGCCCACCGCCGGTAACCCCGTCAGACTTTAACGAGCTTTCCTCATCCCGCGAGCTATCGGACCGGCAGACCCGGCACCCTTCGCTGCGCCAGCAGCCACTCCGCGAACTCGCTCTGCCCGTACGCCCACGTCCACGAGTCATGCCCCACTCCCGGCAGCACGCTGACCACAGGCCCGCCCCCCGCGCGGCGTGCCGCATCAACAAGTCGCAGCGTCTGCGCAACGGGAATCACCGCATCCGCATCGCCGTGAACCGCCCAAATCGGCAGCTTTGCCACGCGCGTCCCGATGAACCCGGGATCGCCGAAGCCGCAGATCGGCGCAAGCGCCGCCCACCGATCGGCATACATCGCGCCGATGGCCCACGTCCCGGCGCCGCCCTGGCTCAGGCCCGTCAGCAGCAGGCGATCCTCATCGATCGACCACGCCGCTTTCTCACGTTCGACCATCGCCATGACCCACGGCGCCTCATCTGCCCACAGCCCCGCCTGCGTCGGCTTCTGCGGGATCACCACCACCGCGGGCCAGCGCTGCGGCGACCGCATGATCGCCAGCGGCAGGCCCTGCGCCAGCATCAGCGAACCATCCGTTCCGCTCTCGCCTCGCCCGTGCAGGAACACGATCATCGGCCACCGTCCAGACGGGTCGTACTCCCGCGGCACGTACACGACGTACCGCCGTCGCTCACCGTCGCGCTCGATCTCTCGCGACAGAAATCCGCGCGCCGTCGTCACCTCAACATCGGAACGTTGTGTCCGCGTCGCGCCCGCGTTGTCGCTCATCCCTTGGCCTCCTGCCGGGCTTTTTGAGTGCTTTGCGCACCCCGCGCCGAACGCCGCGGCGAGCACCAGCACCAGTGCCTGACCCGCCGTCGTGATCAGAGTCCATCCGCCGCGTTTGTTCCAAGCCTGGTTCATCGTCGGCATCCTACCAAGCTCCGATCGCCACTCTTCCGGTTCAATATACGGGAAATCACACCTCCAAAATTGACGAGCATCGGAAACTTCGGCGACGCTCTCGCGTTGAACACGGCATGTCCCGACGCCGCGACATCAATCTCGGGGCCTATGCGTTGATTTTCCTGATCCTCACGCTCGGATCAGCGATTTGTGCCAGCGTTCTCGCGTTGGTACAGGCCAATTACGAGGCCCGCTGTGCTCGCGGAGCAAGCACCGCGGCCAGCGACCGTGACGGCGCCACCGACGAGTCGCCGGGGCAGGTCGCTCCCGGCGGCCTCCAGACTCCCGCCCTGCCGGCTGAGCACACGCACTCGAACGCTCTCGCCCGAACACCGCGAATCGCCGCGTAGTGGTCGCCGCAAAGCGTCGATAACACTCCATCATGCCTGCGCCGGGTCGTCCGCACCACCCATCGCCACGCGCCGACGCCCGTCCTCGCGTCGAGCCGATCGACTAAAGTCCTCGCGACTTGATGATCCGGAATGCGGAGATTGAGCCCTGAGCAGCACCCGCGACAACGCACCACTGACCACGAAACGAATGAACATCAACCGCCGAAGCTCGCTCCGCCCGAACGCCGTATGGATCATCCTCACGGTGATCGTGATGCTGATCGCGGTCACGATCGTCGATCTATCCACCGGCGTGCAGTGGTCGGAGCTGCCGCTGTACCTTCTCCCGGTGCTCCTCTCGGCGTGGCTGCTGGGCCGACGGCTCACCCTGGCGACAAGCGTTCTCGCCGGCGTGGCGTGGCTCATCGCCCGGCGATATGCGGGCGATATCGATGAAGCGATGAGCACCTCTGTTCAGTACGCCTTCGCACGCGTCGCGGTCTTCCTGATCGTCGCGTGGCTCGGTACGGCGTTGCACGATGCTCTCCATCGCACACGGACGATCCTTCAGGCCGATCTGACCAGCGGGCTCCACAACCGTCCGGGCTTCATGCACAGCAGCACCGTCGCCATCGCCAACGCGAGCGAAGCCGCCGGTCCTACAACGCTGATCCTCGTAGACATCGATGCCCTGTGCGAGGTCAATCGCGCCTGCGGCCAGCAGCGTGGAGATCTGGTCGTTGCGCTGACCGGACGCGCGTGCGCCGACGTCGCCCGTGCTCGTGATGTCATCGCTCGCACGGGCAGCGATGAGTTCAGCATCCTGCTGATCAACACGCCGTCGGATCAGGTTGAGCAGGTCGTCGAACGTCTCCGCGCCAATCTCGCCGGGATTTCCGGCATGGTCGGCGTGACGGTCACCCACACCATCGTCGTCTGCCAGAGCCAGCGTCCGCCGCTGGCGATCGAAGATCTGATCATGTTCGCCGAGACGGAGATGCGCAATCTCCCTTCGCGCCCGGGCGAGCTTGTCCGCGCGGCGTACCACGACGCGACGATGGCCCGTCGAGCATCATGAGCCCCGCGTTCGCGCCTTCGCCGGAGCGTTCAGGCGTTCGCATCGCCGCCCGGCGTGCTCTGGCCGCGGCGTGAGGTCGACTCGGCGCGCAGCGGCTTGCTGAGCCTTGGCCGCGGGATTCCGAACTTGTCCATGCGGCTCAGCAGCGTCGTGGGGTTGATGTCCAGCCGCTTGGCCGCGCCATGCGGACCGAAGACAGCGTAGTCGCTGGCCTCCAGCGCGTGGGTGATGTGCAGCCGCTGGAGTTGTTCGAGGGTCAGGTCCAGCAGCACGTCACGCGTGGTCTGTCCCGTTGCCGCGCCGCCGGATGCCGCCGGGTCCTGCCCGCCGGGGCTCTCGGGGATCTCGACGTCGAGCTCCGCACCATCGGCCAGCAGCGTCGCCCGCTCGATCGCGTTGGCCAGTTCGCGCACGTTGCCCGGCCAGTGATACGCCATGAGCCGGCGCTGGCTGCGCTCGCTCAGCGGCAGCGGCGAGCGACCCATCCGACGCGCGATGCGCTGGTGGAGATGCTCCGCCAGCGCCCGCAGATCATCTTTCCGCTCGCGCAGCGGCGGGACGAGAATTCGGAATACGTTCAGCCGATAGAAAAGGTCCTCGCGGAATCTGCCCCGCTCGACCTGCCGCGCAAGATCCCGGTGCGTCGCGGCGATGAGCCGAACGCTGACGTTCACGGTCTCGACGCCGCCGACTCGTTCGAACGCGCTGTCCTGCAGTACACGCAGCAGTTTGGCCTGCGACTGCATCGGCAACTCGGCAATCTCGTCCAGGAACAGCGTCCCACCGTCGGCCAGCTCGAACTTGCCAAGCCGACGCCGATCCGCGCCGGTGAACGCACCCTTCTCGTGGCCGAAGAGCTCGCTCTCGATGAGCGTCTCCGGCAATGCGGCACAGTTCACCGGGATGAACGCCTGCGCGCGGCGGCTGCTGAGCTGATGAATGCTCCGGGCGACCAGTTCCTTGCCCGAGCCGGTCTCTCCCGTGACGAGCACCGTCGTGTTCGTCGGCGCGACACGGGCCACCTGCTCACGCACGCGCCGGAGAGCCGGCGATGAACCGATCATCGTCTCGGCGGCCATCGCACCCGGCGGCGCGGCAGAAACAAGCTCCTGCTGAAGCGATGTGACCCGCGCCAGCGATCGCTCGGTCTCGGCCAGCCGCGCGCGGACGCGCGCCAGATCACCCTCCGCCGCGACGCGCATCGTCGAGTCGTTCACCGCGACGCTGAACCCGCCATCCCCCACGCGCGCAAAGACGAGGTCCACGTATACGCGTCGATCGGTTCGCCGAATCGCCACGCCGCGAATCGCCGCGGTGCCCGCGGCCCAGCCGCCGGAGCCGGAGGAATCAAGCAGCCTCGCGCGAAGTTCCTCCCCGTTCTCCAGCCGCGACCAGATCGTCAGCCCAAGGATCGAGGCGCTCTCAGATTGACCCAGCAAGTCCGCCGCGAGCACGCTGGCGCGTACAACGCGCGCATCGGCGTCGAGTAGCACATGTCCAATACCAGGGATTTCATGTATATCAGCATTCATCCCATATCCTCATGGCCAAGTGCACGAGTCTCCGAAACAACGATAAGTCGTAGTTATGCCAAAAACGACGATATATCGCAGTTTTAGCTATGAATTGTCATAGTATCTGAAGAGATCTCGGGCCTGCATGCGGCTAGAGGCGCTTTGTCCCCTGGCATCAGCCTTGCAGATTGTCAGGGCAGAGATGGTTTGGTGTGGCTCGGGAAATCGAAGAGAATTGGCACGAAGACCCGCCCGAGCACGCATGACAAGTGAAGACGCCCAATGGAGCCGCGGCCCAAGAGATTGAGCCGCGTGTGAATCCGGGTGAAGAATGTGGAGAGATACAGACCGAACGCCGCGTGGGCGTTTGAGTAGCGAGGTGTCGGAGTGACCAAGTGGGCTGGTCATTCCGCCCTCGTTTCTTTTTTTGCTCCGGGCAGAGTTCATCCTTGGGGGGACGCGGGATCGCTGGTGCGCGCGAGGGCGCGACTATGGGACGGAAGAAGTTGCGCGTGGGCCTTGCGGCGCGAGTCGGGAGAAGTTCCGGGAAGCCACGAGTTCTCCGGGTTTCGGGACACCTGGCGCGGGCGTTTCCGAGCGCACTCGGACCTTGTGCGCGGGATTGTGCGGTTTGGGCTGGCCTCCTGCGGATCTCGTGGAACAGCGCCGCGTGGGTGGCGTATCGGTGAGTCGATACAGGAGCGGGGTCGATCGCCGACCCCGGCCCACACGCGCTCGGCCGAGCGGAGCGCGACTCCTGTTCGTCAACCCGAAGTACGACGTTCGTCGGACGAGCGGGCGATTGGCGCATCACAAGACGCGTGGGCATATGGGCTACCTTCCGAATGAATCTGACGGCTTTGCGGACCAGGTCGTGGGCATGCTCCGGCGGATGCAGCCGGACTTTGCGATCGAACTGACCGGACCGCGTGAGCTGATCGTCAACGGTCGTCGGCTGGACCTTGAGAATCTCTACCGGCTGGTCAACCACGACCCGGAGCGGGCCGAGGAGATCATCGAGCACTATCTCGATCAGCTCTTCAGCGCCGAGGCGACGGCGATGGCGACGATGGGGCTGGATGTGCTCCGGTCGCGGATCATGCCGAGGATTCAGCCCGAGTCGATCTTCCAGCACCTTGCCCGGGAGCAGGTTGCGCACGTGCCGTTTGTCAACGGGACGGTGATCGTCTTCGTGCTGGACATGCCGCAGATGACGGTGAGCGTCACGACCGAGCAGATGGTTCGGTGGGGCGTTCGCAACGAGGATCTGGACGAGATCGCGCGGGAGAACCTGCGGGAGACGAGCCTTGAGCTCGAGCTGCAACTGGTGCAGAGCCGCGAGGGCGGACGGGCGATCATCGTGGCGCAGCAGGACGGGTACGACGCGGCGCGGCTGCTGCTGGACAATCTGTGGACGCGGCTGGCGCCGAAGCTGGGCAGCGAGTTCTACGTGGCGACACCGGCGCGCGACATGTTCGTGGCGTTCACCACGCGGCCGGATCCGTTTGTGAATCGGCTGCGTGCGCGGATCAGCGAGGACTATCTGCGGTTGCCGTATCCGATCAGCCGCGACTTGTTCCTGGTCACGCGCGACGGCGTGGCGGGGACGATCGAGCACGAGAGCACGAGCGAAGCGGCCTGAGTGAAGCGGCGCATTCGACGAGGGGCAGAGTGACGAGTCGGTGAGCCCTGCTGGTGGTGAGTGAGATCAGCCTTGCGATGAGGCGCGGCGAGAAGGAGTCGGGCGGGCCCGAAAGGGCCGGCGCGAGAAAAACCGGGCGGCCATGATGAGCCTCCGCGGCCCGTAGCGTGCCGCCGCCGCGGCGGCCGGAAGCACTTGGATGCATGAGTACTTGCGCGAGATCACGGGGCTCGCCGGGTGCTGTCGCGCGCTGCGTGGGCCGTTTCCTGCGGTTTCTTGCTGCTTGACACTCGCGAGCGAGGGGTGCTAGTCTGGCTTGGCTTCGGTCGTATGCCGGGGCTGAGTTGAAGGTGCCCTGCACCCGGGGAGAAATCCGGGAGCGGCGGGGCTGAAAAGGGAAGAGCGGGCCGAGCCGCGGATTGATGATCGCAAGATCGTTGATTCGCGGCGAGGGAAGCCGCCGCGGACGCGCCGCCGTGTTGGGCGAGTTTGCAGCACCCCCCGAGAGCCACTGCCTGCGAAAGCGGGTGGGAAGGCCGGGTGCTGCGGCCCAGAGCCGGAAGACCTGCCAGCGACTCCATGTGCTGTCGCCCTCGCGAGAAGGGGCGTCGGTTGAGTGTGCCTGCGTGCCATCCCGGCGCGGGTGCGCCCTATCGACCATTCCGAACCGAGCGTTCGGACCCATCTTGCTCAGGGCCTGTCTCCCGAAACGCCTCTCGTTTGCGAGGCACTCGGGTCCCGGGACGCCGCCGCGCGAAACGGTGGTGGAGGTTGAGATGGGCTTCGGACGTTTGGTTGTGTCATTGGTTGTGGCTGGAGCCGGCTTGAGCATGGCGACGCCGGCGATCGCGGCGGTGCCGAACTACACGCTCGTGGGCACATCGGCGCTGCCGAGCGGTGTGGACGCGTGGGATGTCGACTCGAGCGGTCGGATCTGGGCGGTGGCGGGAACGACGATTCATCGGCAGGCCGGCGTGGGCGGGACGTTCGACGTGGTCGGGTCGCTCGCGGCCGGTGCCGTGTCGTCGTTCGGTGCGTCGTTTCTCCGAGTGAGCCCGGACGGCACAACGCTTGCGATCGGCGACAACGAGTTCTCCAACGCGCCGGGCACTCGGATCATCGCGACCGCGGCACTCGGCGCATCGCCCGTGAGCGGGGTGGAGATTCCCGGCGCGAACTTTGACGCCGTGTGGAGCGGCGGAGACCTGTTCATCGCCGGCGCGACGAACACGGGCGAGGTGATCGTGAATCGGTCGAGTTTCTCGGGTGTTTCCGCCGGCAATCTCCCGTCGGCGACGGCGCGCGTGCTGACGGGCGTTGGCGGCGGTTCGGGCGGTGTGACGATCAGCGCCGGGCGGCTGTACGTCGGCGCTGGCTTCGGCGCGGGGTCCGTCGTCACGGGTGAGATCCGGTCGTTCGACCTTGGGACGCTGAACCTGTCGGCGTCGGCGGTGGAATTCACATCGGGCTTGCTGCTGGCCGGCGGCCCCGCGTACTCGGCCTCGCCGCTTGCGATCGATGGGCTCGGCAACGTGCTCGCCGGCGGCTTCGGCGGCTTCACGCCGGACTTTTCGGCGGCGATCATCGGTGTGGCGGTGATCGACCCGGCCACCGGCGGCCGACTCGACCTTTCGCCCGGCGGGACGATCAGCCCATCGTTCAACGCGTACAAGGTGGCGTTCAACCCGGTCAGTGGCGAGGCCCTGGTGAGCCTCGGGTCGACGCTGTATCGATACACGATTCCGACACCGGCGTCGGCGGGGCTGCTGGCGATGGGTGGCATGGTGGCGCTGCGTCGCCGCCGCGTTGTGACGGCGGGGCTTGCCGGCGTGGCGGGCCTGACGCTGAGCGCGGGTTCGGCATCCGCGCAGGTCGGGCAGAGCGTCGTGGAGTACCTGCCCGCACCGGGTCAGTTCGTGAACAACGCGAGCTTCAATGCGCCCTCGCGGGCGCTCGGGCTGCCGATCGGCGGCGGCGTGATCGCGCCGAACAACACCAAGCTGGTGACGCTGGGCGGCTTTGGCGGAACGCTGACGCTGAGGATGAGCGCGCCGGTCGTGAATCGCACGGCGAGCGCGGGCAACCCGCGCGGGGCGGACTTCATCGTGTACGGCAACGCCTCGTTCGTATCGGGCAACCCGGCGCGTCGCTTCGCAGAAGCCGGTGTGATCGAGGTCGCGCAGGATCGCGGCGATGGTCAGCCCGGGACCTGGTACGTGATCGCGGGCTCGAGTCTGGCGACAGGCTCGGCGATGAGCAAGGCCAGCATGACGTACGACGCGGCGATGCTCTCGCCCAGCCGGGTACCAGCCGGGCGCAGCGGCACCTGGAGCGTGTCGGCGTATCTGCTGCCGGCGAACTTCGCAGGCGTGCCGGTGACTTTCGCGGCGCTCGGTGCGCCGAGCGAGATCGTGTGGGGCTATGGCGACTGCACACCGACGACGGTGCTCGGCGACCTTGATGGCGACGGCGTGAGCGATGCGACGGTGGACGCGGACGTGTTCTACGCGACGCCGGATGATGCGCTCACGCCGGGCATCACCCCCGGCAGCGGCGGCGGCGACGCGATCAGCCTTGAGTGGGCGGTGGACCCGGCGACGGGCCTGCCGCCGACGGGCGGGCTGGCGTGGATCGACTTCGTGCGGATCACCAATGCTGTCCAGGCGAACGCGGGGGTGCTCGGCGAGATCTCGACCGAGGTCGGCGGCGTCGTCGGCGTTCGTCCGACGGGCGCGGGTCCGGCGGATGTCGCGACGACCGACGGTGAACCGGGCGGCGACGGTGTGGTCGACAACGGCGACTTCACGCTCTTTTTCGCGAGCTTCTTCGCTGCGGAGGGGACGGCCGATCGGCTCCGAGCGGACATCGCGAGCACGGACGGCGACGTCGGTGCGGACGGCGCGGTGGACAACGGTGACTTTGCTCTGTTCTTCTCCAGTTTCTTCGCCGCCGCAGCGGGCGGAGGTGGGAACGCGTGAGAGCCCGCGGCGCGTTCACGCTGATCGAACTGCTCGTGGTCGTCGCGATCATCGCGACGATCACGGGCATTCTGCTGCCCTCGCTCAGCGGGGCGCGCGAGTCCGCACGCCGCGCGGTCTGCGCATCGAACCTGCGGCAACTCGCGATCGCGGTGGAGATGTACGCCGGGGACCATCGCGGGCACGCCGCACCCGGGGCGCCGGACTTCGCATCGAATCTCCGGCGCTGGCACGGCTCGCGCACGAATGCGGGCGCGGCCTTTGCCTCGGCGGGCGGCACGCTGAGCGGGTACATCGCGCCCGACGGCGACGCGGGTGTTCGCGGAATCGGAGCGGCAGTTCGGACGTGCCCGACCTTCGCGCCGGTTTCCCGACGCGTCCAGGCGGGCGGGGCGAGCGGACTGTCCGGCGGGGCGGGGTTCGAACGCAACACCGGCGGCTACGGATACAACAACGCGTACGTCGGCACATGGCGCGCGGAACGGCCCGATGGCTCCGCGGTGGTCGTGACCGACCGCGCCGGCTCGCCGCTGGCGATGTTCCGCCAGCCGAGCATGACCATCGCCTTTAGCGATGCGGCCATCAGCGCTGATCCGACGGCCAACGCGCAAGGGCTGGTGGAGTATTCGTTCGTCGAGCCGAGATTCCACCCGGAGGATGCGACGCTGCGCTTCGACCCGACGATGCACTTCCGGCACGTCCGCAGCGCGAACGCGGCCATGCTCGATTCCAGCGTGCGACCGATGGAGCGAACTTTCACGTGGAGCAGCGGGGTTTACGAGTCGCCCGGCGAGGATCCGTGGCTCGGCTGGCCCGGGATGGCCGATGATAACGCCATGTTCTCGTTTGTCGGCTCCGCGACGGGCCAATGATTACACGGCGAGCGATGTGTTCACGCCGCGTATCCCGGGAGTTTGTGCCAAGGGGGCTGAATCATGGTTGAGCGATGTGTGTGCCATGATGTCTCGTTCTCGCGGGTTGCGGAACTGGCGCGCAGCGGCCAAACGCTCGAGCAGATCAGCGAGCAGACGGGTTGCTGCACCGGGTGCGGGACGTGCGAGCCGTATGTCCGCGTGGTGATCGCCACGGGCCGTACGCGGCTGCCCGTGATGACCGAGCGGCAGGCCGCGGAAGTCGTCGCGCAGGCGGAGGCTTGGAAGCGCTCCGGGGGCGATCGCGACAAGTCCGCTCAGTGATGCGGACGCCAAGATCGCGGCGCGAGGCCCATGGCGAGTGTGCGCCGGGTATCCGCACATCGAGCGTGCCGAAATGAAAAGCCCCCGGCGAAAGGGCCGGGGGCTGAAGGTCTGCGTTGGTTGCCGGCTCAGTTCTGGGCCGGACGGCTGTCGCCGAGCGCGCCGCCCGGGACCTGGATCTGCGGCATGCCCAGCGGCTCATCGCGGCCGGCACCGAGACGCTCGGCACGGTCGGCGGCCTCGGCGAGCATGAGTTCCTCGTCGTCGTCCGGGTCGATGGCCGGAGCGCCGATGACCTGAACCTTCATGTTCTGATAGGGCTTGAAGCCCGTACCGGCGGGGATCAGGTGACCGAGGAGCACGTTCTCCTTGAGGCCGAACAGGTCGTCGGTCGCGCCCTTGAGCGAGGCCTCGGTGAGAACCTTGGTCGACTCCTGGAACGACGCACCGGAGAGGAACGACTCGCTGGAGAGCGCGGCCTTGGTGATGCCCAGCAGCAGGGTGCGGCCCGTGGCGGGGCGTGCACGCTTGGTCTTGGCGATCTCGCGGCCGGCGGCCTCGGCGCGGGCGTTGGCCTCCTTGACCTCGTCCTTGTGAACAAGGGCGTCGACCGGCAGCTCGGTGCCGCCGGAGTCGGTGATGCGGACCATCTCCGCGACTTCCGCGTTCTTGCGCTTGAACTCCCACTTGTCGACGACGTCGAACGGGAGCAGTTCGGTGTCGCCGGGGTTCTCGACGCGGACCTTGCGGAGCATCTGCGCGAGGATGACCTCGATGTGCTTGTCGTTGATGGGCACGCCCTGAGCGCGATAGACGTTCTGGACTTCGTCGAGCATGTACGTCCAGAGCGCTTCCTCGCCCTTGATCCGCAGGATGTCGTGCGGGACGAGCGGGCCTTCGATCAGCGGATCGCCGGCCGAGACATAGTCGCCCGTGTGCACGAGCAGGTGGCGGTCCTGCGGGACGTGGTGGTCCTTCTCGATGCCCGTGTCGGAGATGACGCGGATGGTCATCTTGCCCTTGCGCTTATCGCTGAGCAGCTCGACGCGGCCGGAGATCTCGGCCATGACGGCGGGATCCTTGGGCTTGCGGGCTTCGAAGATTTCCGTCACGCGGGGCAGACCACCGACGATGTCCTGCGTGCCCGCCGCGGATCGCGGCTGACGCGCGAGCATCTGTCCGGCCTCGATCTTCTGGCCGTCCTGCACTTCGATACGCGCCTTGGCGGGCAGGTAGTGGAAGTCGAGGATCTTGCCGTCGGCGTCCTTGATCTGAAGCTGCGGGCGCATCTCGCCCTTGTGCTCGATGACCACGAGCGCCTTGGCCTTGGAGCCCTTGACGTCTTCCTCGCGGACGGTCTCGCCGATGACGATGTCGACGTACTCGATGGTGCCGGCCTTCTCGGCCAGGGTGGGCACGCGGTGCGGGTCCCAGCGGACGAGCCGCTCGCCCTTCTTGATCTCCGCCGCGTCGCCGTGGAGGAGATACGCACCGTACGGAACCTTGTGCTTCTCAAGTTCGCGGCCGGACTTGTCGAGGATCGCGACCTCGGCGTTGCGGCGGAGCACGACCAGGACCTTGTGGCCTTCGTCGTCAACAGCCGGGACGGCCTGGCAGTCACGAAGCTGCAGCACGCCGGGGTTGCCGGCCTTGATCTCGCTCTCGAGGATCGAGAGCGCGCCGATGCCGCCGGTGTGGAACGTACGCATCGTCAGCTGCGTACCGGGCTCGCCGATCGACTGGGCGGCGATGATGCCGACGGCCATGCCCGGCTCAACGGGCTTGCCGGTGGACATATCAAGGCCGTAGTCCAGCACCGAGCAGCCCGTGCGGGCCTCGCTGGTCAGGGCCGAGCGGACCATGACCGCGTCGATGCCGGCCTCTTCGATCTTCTTGGCGGCCGCGGCGGAGATGATCTCGTTCTCGCGAACGATCGTCTCGCCGGACTTGGGGTTGGTCAGCGTGTTGCGGGAAACGCGGCCGACGATCTGATCGCGCAGCGGAACGTCGATCTGCTGGCCCTTGAAGATCGCGCGCTTGGTGATGCCGCGCTTGGAGCCGCAGTCGTACTCCTGAATGATGACCGACTGGGCCACATCGCAGAGCTTGCGGGTGAGGTAGCCTGCGTCGGCGGTCTTGAGCGCGGTGTCGGCCAGACCCTTACGAGCGCCGTGGGTCGAGGAGAAGTACTCCAGAACCGTCAGGCCCTCGCGGAAGTTCGAGCGGATCGGGGTCTCGATGATCTCGCCGCTGGGCTTGGCCATGAGGCCGCGCATGCCGGCGAGCTGCTGGAGCTGGCTGACGTTGCCGCGAGCGCCGGAGTCGGACATGAGGTACACCGGGTTGATGTACGGCTTGCCCTGCTTGCTGTCGGCGGGAAGTTCGTTGCCGTTCTCATCGCGGCGGTCGGTCTTGAGCGTCTCGATGAGCTTCTTCTGGACCTGCTCGCGGCAGTGGGCCCAGATGTCCAGGAGCTGGTTGTAGCGTTCGCGGGCGGTGATGATGCCGCGCTCGTAGTTCTTCTCCACGCGATCGACCTTGGCCTGCGACTCGTTGAGCAGCGCGGTCTTCTCGCCGGGGATGCGCAGGTCCGTCACGCCGAAGGACAGGCCGGCGAGCGTGGACTGCTTGAAGCCGACCTCCTTGAGGCGGTCGAGCAGGGTGATCGTCGCGGCGCGGCCGGCGATGGCGTACGCGTCGTCGATCACGCGGGCGCAGCCCTTCTTGCCCAGGGCGCAGTTGTAGAACGGCATGCCGCGTTCGAGAATGTCGGCAAACAGCACGCGGCCGACGGTCGTGGCGATGCGGAGGTTGCTGGGCAGCGGCTTGAGCGCGCCGGTCTGCTCATCGGCGAAGTGCTCGAAGCCGTCGAGACGGACGAGGATCTTCTCGTGGATGCCGATCGCGCCCTGCTCGTAGGCCAGGATCGCCTCCTTGCGGTCGCGGAAGTAGCGGCAGGAGGTATCGACGCGGTCCTTCTGATCCTGCGGCATGTACGTGATGTAGTACACGCCCATGACGATGTCCTGGCTGGGCGAGATGATCGGCTTGCCCGAGGCGGGCGAGAAGATGTTGTGCGTGCTCATCATCAGCACGTGCGCCTCGGCCTGGGCCTCGACGCTCAGCGGCAGGTGCACGGCCATCTGGTCGCCGTCGAAGTCGGCGTTGAAGCCCGTACAGACCAGCGGATGCAGACGGATGGCGTTTCCCTCGACCAGCGTGGGCTCGAAGGCCTGGATGCCCATTCGGTGCAGCGTCGGGGCGCGGTTGAGCAGCACCGGGTGCTGGTAGATGACCTCTTCGAGGATGTCCCAGACCTCCGGATCGCGGCGCTCGAGCATGCGCTTGGCGCTCTTGATCGTGTCGGCGAGGCCGTGCTCCTTGAGCTTGCGGATGATGAAGGGCTGAAAGAGCTCCAGCGCGATCTTCTTGGGAAGACCGCACTGATAGAGCTTGAGTTCCGGGCCGACGACGATGACCGAACGCGCGGAGTAGTCGACGCGCTTGCCGAGCAGGTTCTCGCGGAAGCGGCCCTGCTTGCCCTTGATCATGTCGGTGATCGACTTGAGCGGGCGGTTGGAGGAGCCGAGCACCGGACGACGGCAGCGGCCGTTGTCGTACAGCGCGTCGACCGCCTGCTGGAGCATGCGCTTCTCGTTGCGGATGATGACCTCGGGGGCGTTGAGGTCCATCAGCTTCTTGAGGCGGTTGTTGCGGTTGATGATGCGGCGATAGAGGTCGTTCAGGTCGCTGGTCGCGAAGTTGCCGCTCTCGAGCAGCACCAGCGGGCGGAGATCCGGCGGGATGACCGGGATCACGTCCTGAACCAGCCAGGTCGGATCGTTCTCGCTCTTGCGGATCTGCTCGACGATCTTCAGACGCTTGGCCAGGTCCTTGATCTTCTGCTTGCTCTTGGTTTCCTTCAGGTCGTTGCGGAGCTGCTCGGCGATCTTGTCCAGCTCGAGCAGTTCGAGCAGTTCGCGAACGGCGTCGGCGCCCATGAGCGCCCGGAACGCGTTGCCGTACTTCTCCACGGCGGCGCGATACTCATCTTCCGTGAGCATCTGCTTGAACTTCAGTTCGGTGTCGCCCGGCTCGACGACGACGTAGTCCTGGAAGTAGATGACCTTTTCCAGGTCGCTGGTCTTCATGCCCAGCAGGTTGCCCAGGCGCGAGGGAACGGCCTTGAAGAACCAGATGTGCACGATCGGGGCGGCGAGGTTGATGTGGCCGAAGCGCTTGCGGCGGACGCGCGAGTGCGTGACCTTCACGCCGCAACGCTCGCAGATGATGCCCTTGTACTTCGTGCCGCGGTACTTGCCGCAGGCGCACTCGTAGTCGCGCTCGGGGCCGAAGATGCGCTCGCAGAAGAGGCCGTCCTTCTCCGGGCGGTATGTGCGGTAGTTGATCGTCTCGGGCTTCTTGACCTCACCGTAGGACCAGGAGCGGATGTCCACGGGCGAGGCGAGGGTGACCTTGACGGAGGTGTAGTCATTGATCCGGTCGTACACGGTCTCGGCGGCCATGCTGGTTCCCCTTGTCATCGCCCTGAGTGGTCGGGCGGGATCGTTGTGCGGAGCGTCGCGGTGCGCGGGAAGGTCTGAAGAACGTGCCCCCGCGCCGGGTCGCGGCGCGGGGGGTGAATCAACTCATCAGCGGATCAGAGGACGGCGGTGCCCTCGGTGCGCTTCTTCTCAAGGCTGATGTTCATGCCCAGGCCCTTGAGTTCCGAGCAGAGCACGTCGAAGGCGACGGGCATGCCGGCCTCGAGCGTGTTGGTGCCCTTGACCATGGACTCGTAGATCTTGGTCCGGCCCTCGACATCGTCGGACTTGACGGTGAGGAGTTCCTGCAGGATGTACGAGGCGCCGTAGGCCTCCAGCGCCCAGACTTCCATTTCGCCGAAGCGCTGGCCACCCGTGCGGGCCTTGCCGCCCAGCGGCTGCTGGGTGATGAGGCTGTACGGGCCGGTGGCGCGGGCGTGGATCTTGTCGTCGACAAGGTGGTGGAGCTTGAGGATGTACATGATGCCGACGGTGGTCTTCTGGTGGAAGGGCTCACCGGTGCGGCCATCGTGCAGCTGGATCTTGCCGCCGCGGGGCATCTGAACCATGATCTCGCGCGGGCCGGGGAACTTGCCCTCGGCCTCGTACCGCTTGGCCTTCTCGGCGACGAACTTGTTCGCGTCCTCGACGGCGGTGTGGATCTCGTCCTCGCTGGCGCCGTCGAAGACCGGGGTGACGGCCTGCATACCCAGCAGGTTCATCGCCCAGCCCAGGTGCGTCTCGAGGATCTGTCCCACGTTCATTCGCGAGGGCACGCCCAGCGGGTTGAGCAGCACGTCGACTGCCGTGCCGTCTTCCATGAACGGCATGTCCTCTTCGGGGACGATCTTGGCGATGACACCCTTGTTGCCGTGACGGCCGGCCATCTTGTCACCGACGGACAGGGTCCGCTTGGTGGCGAGGTAGACCTTGACCATTTCGAGCACGCCGCTGGGAAGTTCGTCGCCGCGTTTCATGTGGTCGAGCTTGCGCTTCTTCTCGGCCTGGATCGCCTGAATGCGGGGCCAGAACTGGCGGTAGAGAACGTCGGCCTTCTCCTTGGTCTCCTTGGAGCCCTTCATCCACTTGTCGGAGAAGTTCTGGATCTGCTCCAGAACGACCTCGGGGATGTCGCTGGCGCCGACGCGCTGGCGCGTCGTCGGGTCGACCATCGGCGTGCCGAGAACCTCGTTGACGGCGTTGACCATCTGCTTGAAGATGCTGATGGCCTTGTCGTCCATCTCCTTGGTGTAGCCGTCCATCATCGCCTTGAGCTGCTTCTTCTGCTCCTCGTTCATGTGCAAACGACGGCTGAAGCGCTTGGCGCCGATGACCACACCCTCGACACCCGCGGGGACTTCAAGCGAGTCGTTCTTCACGTCTTCGCCGGCGCGGCCGAAGATCGCATGGAGGAGCTTCTCTTCCGGCGTCAGCTCGGTCTTGCTCTTGGGGCTGACCTTGCCGACGAGGATGTCGCCCGGGCCGACGCGGGCGCCGATGCGGATCACGCCGTTGTCATCCAGGTTGCGGAGCATCTTCTCGCTGACGTTCGGGATGTCGCGCGTGAACTCCTCGCGGCCGAGCTTCGTCTCTCGCACCTCGACCTCGAACGCATCGATGTGGATCGACGTGAAGACATCGTCCTTGACGAGCTTCTCGTTGATGACGATGGCGTCCTCGAAGTTGTACCCGTCGTAAGTGTTGAACGCCACGAGCACGTTCTTGCCGATGGCCAGCTCGCCCTTGCGGGTGCTGGGGCCGTCGGCGAGGATCTCGCCCTTCTTGACCTTCTGCCCGGGCTTGACGATCGGCTTCTGGTTCAGGCACGTGCGCTCGTTCAGGCCCGCGAACTTGCGGAGAACGTACTCATCGGAGTTGTCGATGATGATGCGCTCGGCATCGCAGAACGTCACGGTGCCCGCGTTCTTGGCGCGGATGACCATGCCCGAGTTGCGGCCGATGTCCTTCTCCAGACCCGTGGCCACCATCGGCGGGCTGACCTTGATCAGCGGGACCGCCTGACGCTGCATGTTCGAACCCATCAGCGCGCGGTTGGCGTCGTCGTGCTCAAGGAACGGGATCAGCGCGGCAGAGATGCCGACGATCTGCTTGGGCGCGATGTCGAGATAATCCACGCTGCCCGAGTCGACCTCGGCCAGTTCGCCGTTGACGCGGGCCAGGATCATGCCGTCACGCAGCCGGCCTTCCTTCTCCACCGCATCGGTCGGCGCGAGAACGGCCTTCATCTCTTCGTCGGCACGCAGGTGAACGACCTTATCGGTGACCTTGCCGTCCTTGACCACGCAGTAGGGCGTGCGCAGGAAGCCGTAGTCATCGATCGACGAGAAGATGCCGAGGCTGGCGATGAGGCCGATGTTCGTGCCTTCGGGCGTCTCGATCGGACAGATGCGCCCGTAGTGCGAGATGTGCACGTCGCGGACTTCGAAGCCCGCTCGCTTGCGGTTGAGACCGCCCGGGCCGAGGGCCGAGAGGCGACGCTCGTGCACGAGGCTCGACAGCGGGTTGGTCTGGTCGACGACCTGCGAAAGCTCCGAGCGGCCGAAGAAGAAGTCGATCGCGCTGGAGATGCTCTTGGAGTTGACCAGGTCGGAGATCTTCACCGCCTCGGCCGGATCCTTGACGCTCATGCGCTCCTGCACCGTGCGCTTGAGCTTCAGGAAGCCCTTGCGGAGCTCCTCGACCGCCAGCTCGTCGAGCGTGCGCAGACGGCGGTTGCCCAGGTGGTCGATGTCGTCGACCTGCGCAACGGGGTAGCCGGTCTTCGGATCGACGCGCTTCGAACGCAGGTCCAGCAGATACTGGATCACGCGGAGGAAGTCCTCAGCGCGGATGAACATCATGTCCTCGGGCGTGTTGAGGTCGAACTTCCGGTTGATGCGGAAGCGGCCGACCTTGCCCAGGCGGTACCGCGCATCGTCGAAGAACTTCTCGACGAACAGCGCCTTGGCCTTCTCGACCTGCGGCGGGTTGCCGGGGCGCAGCTTGCTGTAGATCTTCAGCAGCGCACGCTCGTAGTCATTCTCGGCCTCGAACAGTTCGAGCTTCTCCTCGGCGACGGTGTTGAGGATCAACGGGTCGCTCGGGTTCATGATGACCCGGACCTTCTTGAGCTTGCTGGAGAGGATCTTGGCGGCGGCCTCATCGCCGATGCGGCGGCCGACGTGGACCAGCTCTTCGCCCGTCTCGGTGTCGATAATCGACGCCGCGGCGTAGTAGTCGCCCTTGACCTTGTCCGCGTCGATGTCGCTGACCTCGTAGAACAGGCTCAGCAACGCCTCGGTGCTGCTGACCGACTGATCAAGACAGCGCAGGAACGTCGTCGCGGCGAGCTTGGTGCTCTGGTCGATCCGCATCGCCAGAACGTCCTTCTTGGTCACTTCCAGCTCGATCCACGAGCCACGCTCCGGGATGATGCGCGTCGAGTGCAGCGGACGATCGCCCTCGGCGGACACGATCGAAAAGTCCACACCCGGCGAACGGTGCAGCTGGCTGACGATCACGCGCTCGGCGCCGTTGACGATGAACTCGCCACCGCCCAGCATGATCGGGAACTCGCCGAGATAGATCTCCTCTTCGAGCACTTCCTGGGTGTTCTCGCGACGCAGACGCAGGCCCACCTTGAAGGGCGCGCCGAACGTCAGGCGGAGCTCGCGGCACTCGTCCGGCGTGTACCGGGGCTGCTCGAGGCTGTACCGGAGGTACTCGAGCGTCATCTGCTCGTCGTACGACTTGATCGGAAAGACCTCACGAAGCAGCGACTCCAGACCGATAGAAAGATCACGGTCTTCCGTGTTCTTCTGGGTCTGAAGGAACCGCTCATAGCCTTCGGCCTGAATGCGGGTGAGGTCAGGGACTTCGATCGCGTCGCCGCGCTTGGAGTAGTCGCGCACCTTGATCTCAGCCATCGGATAGGTTCCCCGATAAGTCGACAACGACCGCGCCTGCTCAGGGAGCGGTCGCAAGTCGGTGATTACAGCGTTTGGTTGGTCATGCCCGTGCCGCGGTCAAGCGACAATGCTAGCCCGCCCGAGGTCAACAGGCAAATCGTGCCTGTCAAGTCCCCGGTGTCGGGCCTGACGCAAACTTGATTGAAGATCGGGGTCTGCCCGGCCTTGCGGACCGGACAGACCCCTTTCACGTTCCGAACGCGGGCTGGTGTACGGGATCTGGACGTGTTGCCCGACCCAGTCCACCCGCCCGCGACTGTTTCAGACTCAGGCCAGCTCGACCGTCGCGCCGGCGTCCTTGAGCTTCTTGACAAGGGCCTCGGCGTCGGCCTTGGACAGGCCTTCCTTGACCTTCTTGTTGCCAGCGTCGACCAGGTCCTTCGCCTCCTTGAGGCCCAGGCCCGTCGCCTCGCGGACGACCTTGATGACGTCGATCTTCTTCTCGCCCGCGGTCTTGAGGACCACGTCGAACGCCGTCTTCTCTTCGGCGGCCGGAGCAGCCGCGGCCGGGCCGGCGGCCATCATCACGCCACCGCCAGCGGCGGCCTCGATGCCGTACGTGTCCTTGAGGTACTTGCTCAGCTCGACGGCGTCCTTGAGGGAGAGGCCGGCCAGCTTGTCACCGAGTTCAGCAATCGTCATGGGTCTTCCTTTGCAATCTTGTCGGGCTTCTGGCCCGACGGTTCATGATCCGGAGAGGTCGCGGGGCCAATCCCGCTCTTTCACCCGCCTTGCGGGCCAAACCGGCGTCGATGTTTCTCGAAAATCCTTCGTACTCCGGGCTCAGGCGATCTTCGCGATCGTCTCGCCCTTCTCCAGCTTCGTCTCGATCGCCTTGACGATCCCGCCCAGCGTCCGGCCCGGGCCCAGGATCTGCGCCGCGAGCTTGCGGCCGGGACCGACCAGCAGCGTGACGTTGTCGGCGATGGCCTCGGCGCGAGTCGGGAACTTGCTCAGTTCCTTCACGCCCTTGTCACCCTCGAACAGCGTCCCGTCAAGGACCGCGCCCTTGAGCTCGATGCCCGGGAACTCCGTGAGCAGGCCGACGATCTCGCGGGCGACCTCGACGACCGAGGTGCCGGTGGCCAGAGCGCTCGGACCGGACAGGAACTTCTCGAGCTTCTCGAGGCTCGATCCCTTGACCATGCGCTTGGCCAGCGAGTTGCGGATCACGGTGATCTTGACCTGGTTCTTGCGCAGGGTCTTGCGCAGCTTGGTCACATCGATGCCCTTGATCCCGCGGATGGAGATCACCATCGCGTCGGAGGACGAGCCGAACTTCTGGGTGTAGTCGTTGGTGATCAGCGACTTGACAGTCTTGGACATAGCAGTGCTCCTGCGCCGTCTGACGCAGCGGAATCTCTGAACTTCTCTCTGGCTTACTTGGTCTCGGTCTGCTCGACGTACTTGATGGTCACGCTCGGAGTCATGGCCCCGGCGATCGCCACCCTGCGGATGAACGTGCCCTTGGTGGTGCTCGGGCGGAGCTTGGCGATGTGCGCGATGAACGCGTCAAGGTTCGCCGCCAGGTCGTCCTCCTTGAAGCTCATCTTGCCCAGCACCGCGTGGATGTTGCCGCCCTTGTCGTTGCGGAACTCCACCTTGCCGGCGCTGAACTCCTTGACCGCGTCAACGATCTTCGGGGTCACGCTACCGGTCTTGGGCGACGGCATCAGGCCCTTGGGACCGAGCACCTTGCCGAGCTTGGAGACGAATTTCATCATGTCGGGCGTTGCCACCGCGACGTCGAAGTCCATCCAGCCACCCTCGATCTTGGCCACGAGCTCCTCGCCGCCGGCCTCGACCGCACCCGCCGCCTTGGCGTCGGCGATCTTGTCGCTGGTGCAGAACGCCACGACGCGCTTGCTCACGCCGATGCCGCGGGGCAGGCTCACCGAGCCACGGATGCCCTGATCGGCCTGCGCCGGGTCGATGTTGAGGCTCAACGCGATGTTCACCGTCTGGTCGAACTTCGGGGCCTTGTACTTCTTGAGCGCGGCAACGGCCTGAGCAGGCGCGAGGGCCTCCTGGGGCTGGAGCGCGAGATTCGCCTTCTGTCGCTTGTTAATGCGTGGCATTCGTTCAGGCCTCCACCACAACGCCCATGCTCCGGCACTGACCCTCGATGATCCGCACCGCAGCGTCCATCGAACCGGCGTTCAGGTCTGCCATCTTCTCTTTCGCGATCGCTTCAAGGTCGGCTCGCTTGATCTTGCCAACCTTCGTCTTGTTCGGTTCGCCAGAGCCCTTCTCGGCCTTGGCCTTGTCCTTGATGAGAACCGACGCGGGAGACGACTTGATCTCCATCGCGAACGACTTGTCGGTGTACACCGTCACCACGCAGCCGACGACCTTGCCGTTCAGCGCGGCGGTCTTGGCATTGAACTGCGTGATGAACTGGCCCGGGTTGACGCCGTTGGCGCCCAGAACCGGACCCAGGGGTGGTGCAGGCGTCGCCTTGCCACCCGGGGCCATCAACTTGAAAACGGTCTTGATTTCTTTCTTGGCCATTGTTTCTCACCTCCGACCATCCCGGGCTCACAAGAGCCCCAAGTGCCGCCCCTGGCGAGGGTCGGCCGAGATTGGTCGTTCACACGGTCGCCGACGAACCACCCCGCCGGCTGGGCTTGATTGGGTCGAGATGTTAGGCACCACCCTCCCCCCAGACAACCCCAACGCCCGACGCCCCCCGCCTCCCCCCCCCACCACCCCCGCGCTTCGAGTGCCCGCCACGCGGCCAGATGACCCTTGCGTTCGATCTTTGTTCGTACTTCAGTCTTGGTTCGCCCGCTCATTGAGCGATAGGCCCCCACCCTCCGCGGCAACTTTCCCCGCCCCCGCCTCCTCGGCTAATCTCCGAACATGCAAACTCCGCCCCGGGCCTCAGCCCGCGTGTTGACCCGCTCCCTTCTCGTCACTTTCCTCGGCGCGTCGGTTCTCTTCGCCGGCTGCTCCAAGGCCTGGTTCCAGACCGGCCCGCTCTCGGGCATCACCGGCGGCACGGGCATCACCACCACCTCCGTTGCCTCAGGGGCGTTCGTCACGCCGACGTTCACCACCGCCGTGTACCGCTTCATCGATGAGAACACCGCCGATGTGTACCTCACCGATATCCCGCTCGCGCGGCTGGCCGATCAGAGCGACTCGCTCGGCGATGTGACCGGCAGCATCGTGCATGTGCACGTCTTCCTCACACCGAAGGCCGGCCGCACACCCATCGACGAGACCGCAACCAACGCCACCGTTCGCCACGTCATCTTCGCCGGCGGCACCGATGTCGGCAACGGCCGACCCGCGCAGGGAATCTACTCCGGCGCTGGCTTCGTGCTCACCAGCACCATCGGCAAAAACGCTCTCAACGGCTCGATTCGCGAGGTCTCCGCTCGCCTCAGCGCCGGCAGCCCAACCTTCGCCGATGCGCTCGGGCCTTCGGTGATCCGCGGCTCGTTCAGCGCATCACTGGATGATCCCGCGAGCCGAACCATCGCCGCGAGGGTCGCGACGCTGGGCAACGAGCTGTCGGCGCAGAACCGCTGAAGCCCGCCGTCGCCGCGACGCTCAGGGCTGGACCATGCCCACAAACTCCGCGCGGCGGCCGAACTTCTCGATGAGTTCCGCATCCGCACTTCCCGCGACGCCGTCGAAGTTCACATCCCGCGGGCTTGCGCTGATCGCGTAGAGATCTTCGACATCCACTCGCCCATCCGCCGTCACGTCCCACGTCGGCGAGAAGACGGTCCGCAGCAGGTCGTTCAGCTCGCCCTGGCTCGGGTACAAGAACCGGAGCGTCGTCGGCAGCCTGCTGGCCCACGCCGCCTCGCTGTGGTTCTGCCCGTAGCCGATGCTGAACGCGTACGCGCCGGAGAGCGCGTACTTCGGCTGAAGCCCGCCGATGAAGTTGTCGCGCACGCCGAGCGAATCCCAGTATCCGTCGAAGTTGTTCCCGCCGGAGGTCGAGCCGGAGTCTCCGACGTCCATGCTGATCCGCAGGCCCGCGCGCCCGGGCTGGCCGCGAACATAGTTGGTGAAGTTCGGCACAAGCCACCACGCGGTGCTCAGTGCGCCGATCCTTCGGAACGAGTCGCCCCAGTCGTACCCCATCGAAAGCGACACGACGCCGCCCATGCTGCTGCCGATCGCGCCCGTCGTCGAAGCGTCATTGATCGTGCGGTAGCCGCCATCGATGTGCGGCTTGAGAACCTCGAGGATCGAGCGGATGTACTGGTCCGCGCGCCCGTTGTTGTCCCCCGGGGGCGAATAGTCGCTCCGGCGCGTCTCGCCGACGTTGTCCAGCGCGACCGCGATCACCTCCTGCATCTGCCCCGTGGCCTGCAGGTCCGCGAGCGTCGCGCCAGCGTTCCACGTGCCGAAAGTGCCCTGATCAAAGACGTTCTGACCATCGTGGAAGAACACCAGCGGGTAACGCCGCTGCGGGTGCGCTTCGTAGCCCCGCGGCAGAAACACGCGATATGCACGCGTCTGGTTCAATCGCGGGAAGAACAGCGTGGGCGGGCTGGCCGGGTTGTAATCTCTCCGAGCAGCACCGGGGTTGGCCGCGGGCACGTACGAGTACAACTGCCCATCCTGCACGAACACGCCGTCCATGTTCGTCGAGTAGAACCCCGACGCCGGATAGCGGAAGTTCCCGTTCGAGTCCGTGAAGTAGAAGTCGAACGCCTCGCCGGCGATGTGAAAGCCCCACGTCAGCCACTGACGATCATTGATGCGCCCGGCCGCGGCCGGTCCGAACTCCTGCATCGGCCGCGCGATGAACGCCCCACCACTGGTCGACGACGCCGGCCGCCACCACATCACCGGCCGGTCGATGTTCCACGTCAGCCACAGCGCCTTGCTCCGCGTTGCCCGCGGCTGATCCGGCACATTCAGCGTGAATGGCCCGGCCACGGTCGTCGCGAATGTGCCCTGCTGACCCGGGCTGTCCGACCGAACGACGTATCGGTACGAGGTCGAACGCCCCGCCGGCAACGAGAGCGTCGCACGCCAGACCGGATACGCCGCGGGAGAGAGTTTGACTGCGTTGGCGGTGTTGTTCGAGCCCAGTTCGGGCAGATCGCCCACGACGAACACGCTCGCGCCGAACGCGGTGGTTTGATTCACCTCAAAGAGCACATCCTGCCGCGGGGCGAGGCCCTGCGCCAACGCTCCGACACAGGGAACCACGAGCGCGGCGAACGCGGCAAATCCGGCCAGCACCGGCCCGCAAGGAAGTCGTTGTCGGAAAGAGGCCGCCCATGCTCGCAATTTCATGGGCGAAATGTACTCCAAAGACCACCGTCGGCAACCGCCGCTCACGACCCTCATGGCTTCGTGGTTCCCATCCCGTACACGCTCGGCCACAGCGCCACGCGGCGGGCCGGCCTCACCGCCCCGATGCCGCCCCCGCGGGCTCAGTCCGTCATGGGGATGAGCCCCTCCCCCTGCCGAGCGACAACGGACTTCGTATACGCCAGGCCAAAGCCCATGCGTCGAACATTCCGCTCTGTGGCCACGCCCGGCCTGCTGCCGATGGTCGCGATCGCCGCGCCGCGCTCCGCCGCGATGCGCACGCGGCCGGCGATGAGCGCCTGCTGAATCCCGCGCCGCCGATGACTCGTCAGCACGCCCGCGCCGAAGAGCGCACCCATCGTCACGTTCCGCTCATCGCGCCCCGGCACGATGTGAACCGCCATCGTGCCGCAACCGACTGGTGTTCCCGCCTCCCGGTCCATGGCGACGAACGTCACGCACTCCGGCTGGCGCATCACCTTCTCGGACATCGCCACCGCATGCCGATAGTCGTCACTCCCCCGCGGCACGCTCGCGGGCACGAAGCACTCCACCGCCGTCATCGCCGCGGCGGTCACCGCCCCGGCATCACGAACATCGAGCTCGACAATCTCAATGCCCGGTCCTAGCGGCGCCGGAGCCTTCACGCCCCGCGCATGCTCCGCACGAATCTCCAGACAGAACACGTTCTCGAAGTTCACGATCGAGAAACGCTCCGCCGCCAAGGCCGACAGAAGCGTCGCGTGCGTCGTCGGCGGAACCTCGATCCGCGTCTGGATCCGCTGGGCTTCGTACCACTCGATGATGTCGCGAAGTTCGCCGGCATCCACAGGCCGAGTCAGCCCGACGCCGTTGGCAACGTTGGCCCAATGCCCCGGCCGATCGCGGCCCGCAAGGCCATCGGCAAAGGCCCGCGTCTCCGCCGCGATCGCGCGCAGGCCCTGACACTGCCTTCGTTCCTCCAGCAGCACGATGTCGGCGAGGTCGAGCATGTCGTGGACTTGGGTGATCACCGCGTCGACGGTCAGTGCGTCGCCCACCAGGAGTCGAGCAGCTTCTCCGCCGCACCGCGATAGAGCGTCCGCAGCAACTCGGCGGGGAGCGCCTTGCCGCTGAGCCGCGGGGCGCTCATCGCGTTGAACCGCGCCGGATCGACCATCTTCAGGTCCGGGTCGGCGATGGGCGACTCGCCGTCGTAGGCGGACTCGAACAGCGTGCGCAGCACCCAGTGCCGCGAGCAGTACAGGTCGAACGCCTCCGCGGGCGAACTGGCCAGATCACCCATCGCGCTGCCGGCGGACTTGGTCGTGGACAACTGATCATCGAGCGTGACCAGATCGGTGCCGAAAAGAATGCGCCCGTTCCACTTCCACATGAACGCGAGGAACTCCTCGCGCGGATGCCTGCTGAGCTCGCGCGAGATCCACTTGGTCGCGCTGGTGTCCAAGTGCAGGTTCGGGTGCCGCGTGAGCAGACCATCGAGAAACGCCAGATCCTCGGGCCATCCGCCCATGTGCGCCGCCATCCACGGCACCGTGAACTCGTCGAGCATGCGCTCGAGCCCGACATACTGGTGTGCCTTTGTGCCATAGACCGAGCCGTCCCGGTACCGCGTCGAGAACCATGTGTCCGGATCGGCCACGTGCACGAGAATGCACATGCCCAGCGAAACCGCGAGCCGCGCGTGCTCTCGCCGGATCGGCGAATCGATGTCCGCGAGATCCGTTGCGCCGCCCGGCACAAACTCCCGCAAGCGCGGCGACGCCCAGATCTTCATCATCCGCGCGCCCAGATCGCGATGAAACTCCTCGATGTCGCGCAGATAGAGGTCACGGTGCGCACGCGACTTGTCCTGATGCGACCACGTCGGGATCGTGATGAACCGGATCGTGTCGCCCAACTCATCACGCACGGCGCGGGCCATGGGCAACTGCGTCATGGAGTACGTGCGCTCCACACCGAAGAGCGCCCGGGCCTTGGCGTACAGACGGCTGGCCTGCACGCCGTGAATGTGCGTGTGGGCATCGATGATGGGCACCACGGGCGGCCCGAGTTCCTGGGCCTTCTGCACGTAGTCCCAGCCGAAGCGGTTTGAAGGATTGGGCGTGATCGCCGAGGTGGGCATGGGCGGATCCTAGCCGATGTTCCGTCGCATTCGGGCTCTGTGAGGACTGGCTCGCGGCGAAGAAATCAGCCTGCGATCAGGCCGATCGGCCGCACCCCGCCAAGTTGTGCGCAAAGCATCCACGAACTTGAAAATTCGTGATCACGCTTGCGTAGTGGGGCAAAGTGGGGTAACATCCCATGACTGCCCTACGGAGCCCTTGCCCGTGCTCTTCACCGGACGATCCGAGCACGTAATTGACAAGAAGCTCCGCCTGGCGGTGCCGGCGAAGTACCGCAATCAGTGGAGCATCGAGCGGGACGGGTCGGCATGGTTCTGTATCCCTTGGCCCGAGGGTCGCCTTCGTCTGTACACGGAGAAGCGATTCGCGGACCTTGCCGAGCGCGGGGCCGACACGCTGACCCCGAGCGAGGACATGGCGGAGTTCGAAACGACGTTCTTTGGATCGGCAGAACGGCTGGAGCAGGATGAGCAAGGCCGCGTGGTGCTGCCCAAGGAGCACCTGGAACTGGCGAAGATCGGATCGGAAGTGGTGATCGTGGGCGCACGGACGCGCCTTGAAGTCTGGGACAAGGCGACGTGGAAGGCGGGCGAGGAGGCCCGGTTCCGCAAGTTGCCGACGCTGGTTGAGAGGATCGAGTCGATTCGCACGCCGTCGAAGGACTGAGTGCGAAATTCCACGGATGGCACGTTGGCCAGGATGGCCTCCCTGCCTGCACCTGCCGGGTTATGGACGACTCGGCGACTTGAATTGTGGATCGGCATTCATGGCTGAATGCCGCCCACCGCCTCGCCATGCCGGGACGCCGGTGAGGCGAGCCGAACGAACAACCCGCCCGAGTTGAGAGACTCGGCGCGGGGATTGGGACCGTGGCAAGGGTGAGGTGCTGCTGAGCACAGCGGCGCAGGGTCAATCCGACAATCCGGATCAATGGATGAACGGACCGATCTCGGTGGGCAAGGCCACCGGGACATGCGATCGCTCGCCGGCAGTGACAGCAAGAAAGGTCCAAAAACAATTCGCCCGCCAAGGTGAACCTCGGCGGGCGCGGATTTGACGATGACCTTTCGTAATTCCCCGGGACTTGCCCGATCATTGCGCAGGCGGCGTCGGGGAGACGGGTGTCGCGGGGGCGGGGGCTGGTGCCGGTGCCGGTGCTGCCGGAACGGACGCGTTGCCGCGGAGGGTGGCCACGACCTCGCGGCCGAAGTCGTCGCCGCGGTTGTTCGCCCACTGGCTGGCGGTCCAACCACGGCGGTCCTTGGCGTCGACATCAGCACCGGCCTTGACGAGCGTTGCAACGAAGTCCGGCTTGCCGCGGGCGGCGGCGCGCATCAGCGGTGTCACGCCCTCGTTGTCGGCGGTGTTCACCTTTGCACCAGCGGCGATGAGGCGGGAGAGCACCTCGACGTCGTCCACGGCATCGGCGGCGGTGTTCAACGCCGTCATGCCGTCGGCGTCGGCCGCGTCGACGCTCGCGCCGGTCTCCAGCAGGCGTCGAATCGCCTCGATGTTGCCCGAGCGGGTCGCGATCATCAGGGCGGACTGCCGTGCGCGGTTGCGATCTTCGATCGTCGCGCCGGCCTGGATCAGGGCGTTGAGCGCCTCGATACGTCCGCGAGCCGCGGCGAACATGAGCGCGGTCCAATTGTCCTGCGTGCGGGCATCGACGCGAGCGCCGTTATCGATCAGCACGCGGACGATCGCGGGATTCTCAGAGAGCGTCGCGATCATCAGCGCGGTTTTGCCGTCATCGGCGGCGATGTTCGGATTGGCCTTGGCCGTCAGCAGCGCGTTGACCGCATCGAGGCTGCCGCTCTTGGCGGCGTACATCAGCGGGGTCATGCCCTGCTCGAGCGACACGCCACGCTGGCGGATGTCGACGTTGGCCCCGCGCTTGAGTTCGGCGCGGAGATTGATCACATCGCCGGTGGCGGCATACGAGAGCAGCGCGGTGGCCTCCGCGGCACTGGCCAGCACGGGCTGGGGCGTCGAGTTTCGCGCGAGCGTGAGCACGCCATAGAGCAGACCGCCGCCGCAGAGCAGAATCACGAGCATTCGGACGGGATGGACATGTCGAGTCGGAGCATCGCCGGACATTCGAGCCTCCTTGCCCCGTTTGGGGCACTGACCACCGCCCCTTCCCCCCCCACCATCACGCCACGGCCCAGACCCGTCGCCATCGCGTTCGACGCGGCATCACGCAACCCGGCGAACCCTCCGCCGAGACTGGTGCGCACGCTGGGCGAGTCACGGACCGCCCGACCCGACGCGTATGCAGGCGTACACAAGCCTGGCGGGGCGGTGGCGGGCACGAATAAGACGCTTGTAGTAGACCACACTTGCGCCAATGTGGCAAGTGGCGGCGAAGGCGATGACGGATTGCCAGTGCCGCCCGGAAGTCGGTGCGGCGGCGACGGCCTCAGGCGTTGGCGGGCACAGGCATGGAAGATTCCACCTGAGCAAGGCGGGCGACGATCTTTTCGTTGATGCCTGCGCTGACGTACTTGCGGGCCTGACGGAGCGCGGCGCGGATGCTCTTGGCCTCGGATGAGCCGTGCGCGATGAAGCACAGGCCGTTGACACCAAGGAGCGGAGCACCGCCGTGCTCGTGATAGTCGTTCTTGACGAACATCTCTTTCAGCACGGGCTCGAGGCGGGACATGAGGTCCATGTCGGCCATGGCGATCTCGTGCATGATGCCCTTGATGAGGCTGGAGGCGAGGCCCTCGGCCATCTTCAGAAGCGTGTTGCCGACCAGGCCATCGGTCACGACGACATCGCACACGCCGCTGAACAGGTCGCGGCCCTCAATGAACCCGACGTAGTTGATGCCGGGCGTTGCCTTGAGCAGGGCGTGGGTTTCGCGGATCAGGTCCGTGCCCTTGGCCTCTTCGGCACCGATGTTCATCAGGCCGATGCGGGGAGTGGACTTCTTGTTCAGGTGGATCGCGACGGTCTCGGCCATGAGGCCGTATTGCCAGAGGTGGCTGGGTCGCGGCTCGGGATTGGCGCCGGCGTCGGAAAGCACGACGGGGCCGTGGAACGTGGGCATGGTCACGGCGATGCCGGGACGATGCACGCCCGGAAGGCGGCGCATGTGCATGGTCGCGGCGGAGACGCACGCGCCCGTGTTGCCGGCGCTAACTACGGCGTCGCAGCGCAGGGGATGATCGTCCTGCTTGTGCGAGCCGAGCAGGGCCATGCGGACGATGGACGAGTCCTTCTTGCCGCGGACGGCCTCGACGGGGTGCTCATCCATACCGATGATCTCGGTGGTGTGAACAACCTTGACGCGCGGGTCCTTGATGCCGGCCTCGCTGAGCCAGTCCTTGCAGGTCGGCTCATCGCCGATGAGTACGAGTTCATCGCCGGGCTGAAGGTCGGCGACGGCCTGAATACACCCTTTGAGGATCGCATCGGGGGCGTGGTCGCCGCCCATGACATCAACGCCAAGACGCATCGATGGAGGTCCTTTCCATCAGGTCGGACGGGCCGAGGTCCGGCAGATCTGCCGCGGGCACCCGGAGTTGGTCCGAGAAGTCAGAGCAGAACGATGAGCGGCGACTGCGCCCGCGCCAGCGGCCGCGGGTGCGGTGGACGTCAACAGGGACGAATCACGACCGGCATCACCGGGCGGGAGCGTCAACGCCGATGCCGAGCTTCGGAACGCTGATGCGCAGGCCGGCGCGGACGTAACCGGAGGAACCCGCGACGCGGTGGTGCTGCTTGGGAAGGCCCGAGATGGGGTCCATCGCGACCGTGATGGCCTTCATCGCGTGGTGGCTGCGACGACGACGAGTGCGGCCGTAAGAAACTTTCTGGGTGGGAAGCATGAGTCAGCCCTTTCGGGGACGGCGAGCGAATCAGGCCCGCGTCCCAATGAAAACCATCGCTCCGAAGTGAAGGGAAGGCTAGATGCCCCCCCCGCTCCGGTCAACTCCCGAAAACGCCGGGAACGGAGCCCGCGTGCTACGAATTCGGGTTCTGATCGGATCTAGCGGGGAGGGTGGAGCTTATGCCTTGTCCTGCCGCGGCCGGTCCTGATGAGTCGAGGAACTGCTGGAGGCTGATGAACTCGAAGCCGCGACGGCGGGCCTCGGGGATGAGTTGGCGGAGGGCCTGAATCGTCCGGGTGCGGTCGCCGCCGCCGTCGTGAAGCACGACGATCCAAGGGCCGGGCTCACCGAGTTGTAGGAAGATCTGCTCGACGAGGGTTTCCGGCGGGATGCCGGGGGTGTAGTCCTCGACACCGGCGTCGGCACCGACGATGGTCAGACCCAGTTCGGTGACGCGTGCGAGCGCCCGGGCCAGGGCCGGGTCGGTGATGTTGGGGCTCGTGCTGAACGGGCAACGGAAGAGCGTCGGCTCGCGGCCGAGGATGTTCGCGATGACTCGCTGGGTTGCGAGAACCTCGGTGTCGAGATCTGTCGGGCTGAGGCTTGTCAGGTGGGGATGGGTGGTCGAGTGATTGGCAATCAGGTGGCCCTCGCGGGCGGCACGCTGGATGATCGCGGGATGCTGCGAAGCGCGGCGGCCAACGACGAAGAACGCCGCGGGGACGCGCTCGGCGGCGAGCACATCGAGCAGCGCGGGGGTCCAGGTCGGATCGGGGCCATCGTCGAAGGTCAGCACGATGCCACGAGAAGGCGCGGCGGCGAATCGCTGCACGACAAGGCCTGAGGCGTTCGGTCGGCCAAGTCCCCGACCGGGCAGGACGCGGTAGATGCTGCCCCGGCCGATGACCTGCGGGGGCTCAGAGATGTTGGCGGAGGCGGAGGCGGAGGTGGAGGCGGCGGTGGAGGCGGAGGCGGTGGTGGAAGAAGTGTCCTCGGACGCACGAGTCGGCGTCGTGGCCACGGGCTTGGCGGTGCACGCGGGCGCTATCGCGACGAGTATGATCGCGAGCAGCGCGGCCACGCTGGCGGCGAGATGACAAGGGACGAAGGAGCGCGGGCGACGGCTCATGATGCGAGTGATCCTCCGGGGCATCCGACCGAGCGATGGGCAAGGGGTCGTGAATGCGGCGAGCGTACGCGGCGCCGGCGTGATCGTGCGGCGGCGAATGCGGCACGGGCGGAGAGATTGATCGCTCGCGCCGTGTGCCGCGTCACCCCCCGATCGGATGGTGCGGCTGGGAACTCCGCACGCGTGCGCACGCACACACAAATGTGATCGAGAAGTTGCAGCGTGATCGCTCGCGTCGACGATGTTCATCAGAGCGAGCCGAGGCGTGTGCGCCGAGCGGCTGGCGACCCCGGAGTTGAAGCGATGGAGTATCACGTTCGCGTGAACGCGCTCTCGAGCGCGCTGGTCGTGTCGGCGGTTGTTGGCGTGAGCGTGATCACCAGCGTGGTCGTCGCGTCACGGGCGTACAAGGAGAAGGCGGCGGAAGTCCGCGAGAGCGGGCAGACCATCGCGGTCCGCGGCTCGGCGCGCCAGCGGATCACCAGCGATCTGGCCGTGTGGCGCATCCGGGTGACGGGCGAGAATGCGAGCCTGCCGGAGGCGTACGCCGAACTGGACAAGAGCGTGGACAAGGTGCGCGAGTTCATCGCCAAGTCCGGGATCAAGGACGCGAGCGTGGAGCTCTCGTCGATCGATACCAGCACGTACTACACGCGGGACAAGAACGGGAACTCGACTCGCGAAGTCGCGGGGCACGTGCTCAACCGCGACTTCTTCGTGACCACGACGGACGTTCGGGGAGTGGCCGATGCATCGGGAAAGGTGACGGACCTGATCAAGGACGGCGTGCGCGTGACGCCGAGTCCGCCGGAGTTCACGTACTCCAAACTCGCCGACATGCGCGTGACGATTCTGGGCGAGGCGAGCAAGGACGCGAAGGTGCGGGCCGACGAGGTCGCCAGACACGCGGGCTCGGAGATCGGTGCCGTGCGGTCGGCGAACATGGGTCCGCTGCAGGTGGTTCGGCCCAACTCGACGGAAGTCAGCGGGATGGGAATGTACGACCTGAGTTCGATCGAGAAGGACGTTTACGCCGTGGTGAACATGGTCTTTGAGATCCGCAAGGCGCAGTAGCCGCGGATCGGCGTGGCATCAGGGGGTGGGCGATTCGGCGGGGCCGGGGCCGGGAGCAGGTGCGAGGTCAGGTTTGGGCTCGGGTGGTGGCGGCTGATCGGGCCGTGCGAAGCGCTGGTAGCGCCGGGCCTTGTCATGCTCACCCGTGGCCATGAAGAGGCCGTAGAGCACGCTGCCGGCGATGACGGTGTCCTGGCCGCGGCGGCCCTGAGCCTCCAAGGCGGTCTGATAGGTCTCGCGGGCAAATGGCTCAAGGTCCGCGATGTCGCCCTGCAGCAGCCGCGCTTCGGCGATCAGGGAGCGAAGCCGGAGTGTTGTCGAGTGGGACTGGCCATACGTCTTGACGCTGGCCGGGAGGTACTTCTCGGCGATCTCGCGGCAGGACTTGGCGTCGCGCTCAGCAAAGAGCCGCATCATCGCGATGTTGAACGCGGCGGTGAGCACGGTCTCGTGCTGAGCGCCGAGGTCGCGCTCGAGGCGCGCGAGCGAATCGACGAGAATCTTCTCGGCGCGGCGATCGCGCATGTCGAGATACAGACCGCCGAGCTGCTGGCGCACGAGCCAGGTCGCCAGATAATCCGGCCCGGCGGTGCGCTCCCAGCCCTCGATCGTCGCGATGTACTCGCGCTCGGCCTCCATATGCCGACGCATGAGCCAGAGCACGCGAGCGAGATTCTGCCGACACGCGAGACTCTCGGGATGATCGGGGCCGTTGATGGCGACTCGCGTCGCCAGCGTCTGGCGGAGCATCGGCTCGGACTCATCGGTGCGGAAGAGTTCGGTCAGCCGCCTGCACATGGCATCGCGCAGCGCGAGCGTGCTTGAGTTGGTCTCGCCGAGCACGCGTGCGGCCACGCGTTCGAGTTCGCGCAGCCGCTCGATGATCGCCTCGTCCTCCTGCACCGCCTCGTCGGCCAGGGCCTCCACCACGCGTGAGCGGACGGTGTCGGGATGTTCCTCCCCCAGCAACTCCCGCCGCAGGACCAGCGAACGCTCGATCTGCGAACGAGCTTCAGCAAAGCGACCGAGGCTGAGCAGCGCTCCGCCGAGTGTGTATCGCACGGTCGCTTCGCTTTCGGGCTGATTGGCGAAGGCCTTCTCGATCTTGGGAAGCGCCTGCATGATCGCATCGGCGAGCGTGATCGTCGGGCCGCCGCGAACGGTCTGGGCCGCGGCGAGGGTCTCGACGAGGAATCGGGTGACGACCTCGCTTGCGTCGCGGGCGCGCTGGGCCTCGGCCAAGCGTTCGGCGGCGAGTCGTTCGGCGGCGACGGCGCGGTCGCGTTCATCGATCGCCCGGATGGTCGCGGCCCGGGCGATGTCGCGCTCCTGCCGCAGACTGATGAGCGCTCGCGCGGTGCCGGCGATGATGATCACCGTCGCGAGCGCGGCGATGGCGACAGGGGCCGGGTTCCTGCGAGTAAAGAGCAACGCACGGCGCGCTGCGCCGGGGCGGGCGGCAAGCACGGGACGACCATCAAGAAAGGCCTGCAGATCCGACGCGAGTTCTTCCGCCGAGGCGTATCGCTGGGCGGGATCGGCCGACGTTGCACGGTCGCAAATCGCGGCAAGATCAGCCGGGACACGCGGAGCGAGTCGGGCGACGGGCTCGAGCGGACGCTCGGCCAGGCGCTGCACCTGGTGGATGACATCCCAGCGGGCATCGGGCGAGAACGAGCCGGAGGCGGAAACGGGCGGGCGGCGCGTGATGAGGAAGCGGAGGGTTGCGCCGAGGGCGTAGACATCGGTGGCGGGCGTGCAGCGCTCGCCGCGGGCCTGCTCGGGGGCCATGAAGGCGGGGGTGCCGACGATCCGACCGTGTTCGCCGCGGAAGGCGACCGTCTGGCGGATGGACGCGTCGGGATCGGCGGGTGTGTCGGGGTGCTCGTGGTCCGCGGCGGCGTGGGGCGTGAGGCCGGAGGTGCTCAGGCCGAAGTCGGCCACCAGGGCGCGGAGGGAAGGCGTGAGCAGGATGTTCGCGGGCTTGAGGTCGCGGTGCAGCACGCCCCGCGCGTGTGCCGCGGCGACGCCGCGAGTCGCGTCGAGCATGATGCGGGTGATGAGCCGGAAGTCGGCTCCGGAGGCCGGCGCAGCGGGTCGCGCGGCGGCGTACTCCTCGAGCGAGCAGCCAACACGGACGGCCAGTGGGTCGGCGGGCGTTGGCGCGGGCTCGCCGACGAGCTGGGCGTCGATGAACCACCGACCGACACTCTCGAAACGCCCGACGTCGTGGACCTTTACGACGTTCGGATGGTCGAGCGATGCCGCGGCGCGGGCCTCGGCGAAGAACCTCTCCTGTGCGAGGCGCGACGACACGGTGCTGCGGACGCGGATGAGTTTGAGGGCGACGGATCGGCGGAGCGTGGTGTCCCACGCGCGCCAGACCTCGCCGAAGGCCCCCTCGCCGATGGGCTCGCGGAGGATGTACTTGCCGAGGGTGACTCCCTGCGCGAGGGCGACCGGGCTGGCGGTTGCGTCGGCGGCAGGATTGGCCGCCGTAGCCGGGAATGATGTGCCCGGAGCGGTGGACCGCGCAGAGTCTGGCGCTGGCGCCTCGGGACCATCCGATGCGCTGATGTCCGCGAACATCGCGGCCATACCCAGCACCGCCTCGATGTCGGGCTCCACGCCAGGCAGGCGGGTGAGGAGTTCGGCGCGGAGTTCAGCGATCGCCTGACTCACGCCGACCGACCGAGACTGCATGTTGAGTCGACGAGAGACTTCGACCATCAGGAGCGAGCGGCGGAGATCGGCGTACTCAGGGCCGGTCAGCACGACCGTTCGGGTCGCCGACGGGACGCGGCTGGCAAGACGCTCGAGCCGCGCTTCATCGGCGCGGCCGGCGTCGTGGAGCGACTCGGCCAGTTCGACAAGCAGGTCAACGCTGAACGGGGGACCGGGCGAGTGGCCAAGGTTGGCGCGACCGGAAGTGTGACCGGAGTCGTGCGGCGTGCTGGCGGGCTGGTCGGTGCTCATGGGCGGACTGGGGGTTTGACCGAGGGTCATGGTACAATCGCGCGATCGCGGGCGGGGCCGGAACACAAGTGCGCCCCAACGGCGTGGCGTGACGTTGCCGGTGGTATTCTGCAGCGGTCGGGCCGGGTGGCGAAACTGATCCGTTGGCAGAAAACGTTGAGGAGGTTCGCGTGGACTCAACGAGCGGACTGCGTGCGCTGCTGGATCGCGCGCGGGCGGAAGACCCCGCAGCGAGGGAGCGTGCGTTCGGCGAGGTGCTTCGCCTGCTGATGATCTTCGTGCGGGGGAAGATGGGTCCGGGGCTGCGGAGCCGGCATGAGTCGGCGGATATCTGCCAGTCGATCGCCAAGTCGTTTGTCGAGGATCACGGGGCCGGGAAGGTGCGTTTCGACAGCGAAGCGGCGCTGGTGGGGTACCTACGCGATGTGGTGCGGACGAAACTCGCGGAGGTTGCTCGGCGGGACGGAGCGCTCAAGCGGGCGATGTTCGAGGGAGTCGCGTTGGGAGGCGGGGGTGGTGAGGGGGCGTCGTAGTCGGTGATCGAACCGGCGGGCGATGAGCCGACGGGAGAGGACGTGGTGCTTCGGGCGGAGATGATCGAGCGATTCGCAGATCGGCTTTCGCCGATGGAGGCGATGATGCTCAGGCTTCGGGCCGCGGGGCAGGACTGGAGCCAGGTGGGCGCGGCGATCGGGGTGAGCGGGGCGACGGCGCGGCAGCAGTACAGCCGCCTGGTGAGACGATTGACGGATGAAGGTGCGGGGGAGACCGGCTCGTAGCGCACGACCACGCGGCGGGGGCGGCGAGAGGTCGGCCCGGGGCTGCGGCAGAAGCGCCGGCGCGATGAGGGCGGGAGCATTAACGGAGCAAAAAAGACAACGCCCGCGGACAAGCCGCGGGCGTTGCGTTAGATCGTAAACAGTTGGAGTCCGATGATCGGCCTTGCGGCCAGACTGCCCAGGTTGATCGCTCTTCCCGGACGAGAGTGTGCTGACGAACCGAGCGTGGATTGCTCCACAGGCCTCGGTCTAAGGAATCCCTTAGAAAGGAGGTGATCCAGCCGCAGGTTCTCCTACGGCTACCTTGTTACGACTTACTCCCAGTCACCGATCTTGCCGTGGTCGCCACAGTGATGTGGCGGCTTCGGGCGCTACCGGCTCCCATGAGTTGACGGGCGGTGTGTACAAGGCTCAGGAACACATTCACCGCGGCGTAGCTGATCCGCGATTACTAGCGATTCCGGCTTCATGCAGGCGGGTTGCAGCCTGCAATCCGAACTGGGGTGCGTTTTTTGCGATTTGCTCCACCTCGCGGTCTTGCTTCGCTTTGTACGCACCATTGTAGCACGTGTGCAACCCTGGATGTAAGGGCCATGAGGACTTGACGTCATCCCCACCTTCCTCCGTTTTGACAACGGCAGTCTCGTTAGAGTCCTCGCCATAACGCGTTAGTAACTAACGACAGGGGTTGCGCTCGTTAGAGGACTGAACCCGACGCTTCACAGCACGAGCTGACGACAGCCATGCAGCACCTGTGATCGTTGTACCCTTGCGGGCCTCATCCATGTTTCCACAGACTAATCCGACCATGTCAAACCCAGGTAAGGTTCTGCGCGTTGCTTCGAATTGAGCCACATGCTCCACCGCTTGTGTGAGCCCCCGTCAATTCCTTTGAGTTTTAGCCTTGCGACCGTACTCCCCAGGCGGTGTGCTTAGCAATTTCTCTACGATTCCGACGACGTCAGAGTCGCCGTAATCCAGCACACATTGTTTAGGGCGTGGACTACCAGGGTATCTAATCCTGTTTGCTCCCCACGCTTTCGTGCCTCAGCGTCAGGAAATCCCCAGCCGGCTGTCTTCACCTTTGGCATTCCGCATGATCTCTACGCATTCCACCGCTCCACCATGCGTTCTACCGGCCTCTAGATTCCTCGAGACTCGCAGTTTGCCGTGCGGTTCCACCGTTGAGCAGTGGGCTTTCACACGACACTTACGAGTCCGCCTACGCACCCTTTAAGCCCAGTGATTCCGATTAACGCTCGGGGCCTCTGTATTACCGCGACTGCTGGCACAGAGTTAGTCGCCCCTTCCTCTGGGGATGATCAGTGTTTCTATCCCCTGACAGCGGTTTACACACCGAAGGTGCTTCATCCCGCACGCGGCATCGCTCCGTCAGGCTTTCGCCCATTGCGGAAGATTCGTCGCTGCAGCCTCCCGTAGGAGTCCGAACAGTGTCTCAGTTTCGATGTGGCCGGCCGTGCTCTCACACCGGCTACCCGTCATAGGCTTGGTGGGCCATTACCCCGCCAACTACCTGATAGGACGATCGCCGATCCCAAGGCGATAAATCTTTGGTCTTTCGACATCATGGGGTATTACGCACAGTTTCCCATGCCTATCCCCCACCTCGGGGTACGTTCGATCGTATTACTCACCCTTTCGCCACTGGCCCTTGCGGGCCCGTTCGACTTGCATGCTTTAACCATGCCGCCAGCGTTCAATCTGAGCCAGGATCAAACTCTTCACTTGAAATCCTTTGTCCCGTCCGGCCTTGCGACCGGAGCGGGGAACTTGCAAGGAAGCGTCGACCTAGCACTCCTCAGTATTCATCGCTTCGCTTTCGCTCCACGAATCCCACTGCGGAATCGGTCTTTCGCGCCGCACCATCGCTGGTGCGTCGCAGGGTCGGTCGGCTCGACCGACCCTTTGCTTGGCTTTCTAACTTTCAATAAGGGTTTATCTTCTGAAAGTCATCACGAAAACGCCAAACCCCTCGCTGTGAGACGAGGTGTCTTGGATCAACCGCATCCGTTCCGACGTGGAACACCCCGTGACAGGGCTGATGCGGTCGCACATTCTCGTGGACCTCCAACTGTTCACTTTTCAAAGAGTTGCGCCCCGCGGTGTCGGCGAAGCGTCCAGTCCGGCGGGTGCCGGGCTGGGTCGATACTTTAGCCCCCGGCCTTTGAGCGTCAAGCCAGCCCTCAAGAAATCTTTGCACGTCGACAGTTTGTCCACACGCCGTCCAGACCTCCGAAGCCCATAGCTCCTTCCCCAGTCCGTTCCTAAATCACTGTCCATCATGGCTTTACACTGAGATCGGCCCGCCGCGGCCACCGCTGATTTCTTCACGATCTCGCGCCTGTTCTCGCTCAAACTCCTGCATTCGAGGATCACCCGGGGCCGTCGGTTCGTTCAAGTTTTCGCTCTCGGTCCTGGCCGGAGGGCTCTCCACCGGCCCGCCGCGGCTGTATCGGGTTATCCGGCCTTCAACACCTGCCCTGCCCGCGGGGTTCAGCCAGACCCCACCGAGCACCCCGCCGTTGGTCGGCCCCAGAGCAGGCGATACGCCAAGGACCGCCGCCCAGACCGTCGCACGGGGCTCCCCGCGGGCCTTGAGGCCCTGTCGCAGCGCCCGGCAGACTCCACGCATGGTCGCACCGGTGGTCATCACGTCGTCGACGACGATGTAGACCGTTGGCTTGGTGCCACGCGGCGGGGCCTCGGTTTCCGCCCGGAACACTCTGGGCACCAGCGATCGAAGTCGAGCTGCGAGCGATCTGCGAGGGGAGAAGGCACCGGCCAGGTTCGTTGCGCGGGCGGCGAGCGAGACGGAGACCTGCGATGGGCGATGGGCCCGTGCGACGCCGGGCCAGACCCGACCGTCGAGTTCTCGGGCAGCAGCGTCTGCGATGACGCGGGCATGATCGATGCCACGCCAAAGCCGCCGGCGCGTCGTCATCGGCACCGGCACGATGATGACGCGGCGGTCGTTCAGCCCGGAGTCTTCGAGCATTGCCCGCAAGGATCGCCCGAGCAGCCGGCCCAGAGACTGCCCGAGCGCTCGGTTCTGGTGGAACTTCACCTCGCGGATCCACGCGGCGAGATCCTCGCGATAGGCGTTGAGGATGGCGACGCGGTCCCACGGCGGGCGCTCCGGTGCGCACCCGCCGCAGGGTTCGGCCCGGTTCGGCAGCGACGTGGGCGAGGGAGTGGCTCGGTCGGGGTCGTGCAGTCTGCCGCAGCGGGTGCAGTAGCCGCGGGGTTCGAGCGGACGCCACGCTGCCCGCGCGGCGCGTCGGCCAAGCGGCTCGCCGACGATGCCGAGCCATGTTTCCTCCAAAGCGCGGAGCCATCGCTCGGCGATCGCGGGCAGCACGGATGCACGAGCGGGCGGCGCACCCGCGGCACGCCGCTGCGATGGCGACGGGACCGGGGCGATTGCCGGCGGGACGGCACGCGGCCTTGGAGGCCAGACGAACGGAGCCTTGGTTGGCTTCTTCGTGCGCTCCGCCACGCATGCACTCCTGCCCGATCGATCACGACAGGGCGGTACCGTGAAACGCTCGGTTCGAGCCGCGACGACGGCCTCGCGTCAGACGCGAGCCTCGGGCCGGTTCTTCTCGGGCCAATCCAAGTGGAAGAACTCGCCTCGTGGACGATCGACGCGCTCGTAGGTGTGCGCACCGAAGTAGTCGCGCTGGGCCTGCAGGAGGTTCGCCGGCAGGCGTGCGCTGCGGTAACTGTCGAAGTACGACAGAGCGCTGGCGAAGGCCGGCACCGGCACGCCATCGACCGCGGCACGGGCGACCACGGAGCGCCAGTTGGCCTGATTGGCGGTGATGACGCCGGCGAAGTACGGGTCGAGCAGCAGGTTGGCCAGGGCCGGGTTCTGCTGATAGGCCTCGAAGATCTTCTGCAAGAACCTGGCGCGGATGATGCACCCGCCGCGGAAGATCATGGCGATCTCGCCGAGTTTCAGGTTCCAGTTGTTGGCCTTGCTCGCAGCGGCCATGAGGGCGAAGCCCTGCGCATACGAGCAGATCTTGGAGCAGTACAGCGCATCGCGCACGCACTGGATCCAGTTCTTCTGGGTCTGGCCGTGGTCGTGGTGATGTTTGGTCGGCGGGGGAAGGATCCTGGAAGCGGCAACGCGCTCGTCCTTCTGTGCGCTGATGGCCCGGGCGAACACGGCCTCGGCCATGGTCGGCGCGGGGATGCCAAGGTCCAGCGCGGCGTTGATGGTCCACTTGCCTGTGCCCTTCTGTCCGGCGGTGTCGAGCACCATGTCGACAAAGTCCTTGCCGGTGGACGGGTCCTTCTGGCGGAGAATGTCGGCCGTGATCTCGATCAGGAACGAATCGAGATCGCCGGCATTCCACTCGCTGAAGACCTTGGCCATTTCCGCGTTGGACAGGCCCAGGCACTCGTGCATGAAGTGGTAGGCCTCGCAGATGAGCTGCATGTCGCCGTACTCGATTCCGTTGTGCACCATCTTGACGAAGTGGCCCGCGCCGCCGGGACCGATGTACGTCGTGCAGGGCACGCCGCCTTTGACGGGCTTGCCGGGGGCCGCGCCATCGAGAGGCTTGCCGGTGGCGGCGTCGACCTTGGCGGCGATGGCGTTCCAGATCGGCTCGAGGTGCTTCCAGGCCTCGGGCTTGCCGCCGGGCATGAGCGAGGGACCGAAGCGTGCGCCGGTCTCGCCGCCGGACACACCCGAACCGACGAAGAGCAGGCCCATGTCGTTGAGGGCTTTCTCGCGGCGGACCGTGTCGTTCCACTCGGCGTTTCCGCCGTCGACGACGATGTCGCCCTTCTCGAGCAGGGGCTTGAGCGCATCGATGGTGGCGTCGGTCGGGCCGCCCGCCTTGACCAGCAGGATGATGCGACGCGGCGGCTTGATCGCGCCGACGAAGTCCTTGAGTTCCGCCGCGCCGACGAGTGCGCCGCCGGGGCCGATGACACCGGGCGGGTTCTCGGCGAGGAACGCCTCGGTCTTGGCGGTGGTGCGGTTGTAGACGGCGACCTTGAAGCCGTGGTCGGCCATGTTCAGGGCGAGGTTTTTGCCCATGACTTCCAGACCGATGAGGCCGACATCTGCGGAACCACGCGGGGGGACGGACAGGGGCATCGCTCGCTCCAGCAAGGCCGGCTCAGACGCCGGCGGGACCACGCTCGGGGCGATCCATCGCGCCCGCACGGGACGAGTTTACGCCCCGGCGGGTGCTCATCCAAACACCACAATCATCCACGAACACCGCCCCTCACGGCACAGGTGGGTCTGCGGGCTTGAACTTGCCCTTGTCATGGGCATCGAAGCCGGGCGTGCCGGAAGATGAGATGTACGACCGCCAAGTCTGCACAATCTCCCAAAGATCTGTGGTCGTCAGGGCCACGCCGCTCACGGGCATGTTCTGCATCGCGCTGGCGACCTTTTCGCGGTAGCGACCGAGCTGCTCGTCGAGTCGAGTCAGGAGCTTGCGCTCTTCCTCACTCCGCTCGCCCTTGGGGGCGTTCTTCCAGCCGTCCTTGGCTACATCGGCGAATCGCCGCGTGCTGTTGCGCTCAAGAAGCCGATCGATCAGCCTCTGAAGGTCCTTGTCCTGGTCAGGGTTGTACGAGGCGAGCTTGTAATCTCGCAGGTGCTCGACTGTCTCCTTGAATAGCCCCTGGGTGCCGAGGGTCTGGCTGACATTCAGCCCCTGATACCGGTGCAGCACTCCTTCGAGCGACGCCGCGACCTGCATGAGTGCATCGCGCAGAGCGGGCTCGGTCGACAGATCGGCGAGCTTCACTTGGCCGGTGGTGACGCCGGAGGAGGCGCTGGATGGCGCCGCGGCGGCGGGGCCGGTTGCGTCGGCCAAAAGCGGCGAGCCTTCATCGGCCCCCTCGCTCGGCCCGCAGCAGGCGCACCCGGCGAGAACGGCGAAACTGGCGGCGAGCGATGCGAGCGTCATGCATGAGGCGGAGGGGCGTGCGGAAAGGCGCATTGGGTTCTCCTTTGTCAGCAAATTCTGCGGCTGGGAACGGGGCACTCGGTCCATGGATCGCGGGAATCGGGGTCGTGGAAACAGCGCACCGAGCGGACACTCATCGTTCAGTTGGCGTCGCCATGCCCGTGCATTGGCAGTACCAGCGGAGAGTCTCGGCGACTTGTTCACGGGTTGGGAGCCCGGACCGGCGGAGGGCTTCAAGGCGGGCGACGAGTTCCGTGAGGCACGCCTGTTCGTTCGACGCGCCGGGAACATCGACTGCGCCTGCCGCGGCAAAGTCGGCCAGGGCCAGATTCGCGAAGGAAAGGAACTGCTCGATCGCGGCCAGCGCGGCCTTCGAACCGGCGTTGCTGTTGCCGACGTCCTTGTCCTGGTCCGGATTGAACTGGGTAATCGCCGCGGCGAGCCGCTTGTTGGCCTCGGCGAACATGCCGGTGGCCTGCGCCAGTCGCATGAATCGGTTGCGGATGAGCGAGGACGCGCCGAGCGAGGACTCCCCGCCGGACATTGGGCTATCGACCACGCTGGTAACGGGCATGGCGCTGAGTCGAGCGGACTCGGTACGAAGGGCGGAGATGCCCATGGGCGACGAGCTGCCGATCGTGGGCGGTGCCAGCGCCGGAGCGGCCTCTGACGACGCGGCAGCCGCGGACGAGGACTCAGACTCCAGCGTCGGCCCCCTCCCTTCAGAGGATTGGGACACGCATCCGACAAGTACGGCGATGGCGAGCAAAGCGATCAACACCAGCACGAGCGGAGAGAGGGACAGAGCATCGAGATTTTGAAAGGGGCGCAGCACGCGGGACGACTCCTCTTGAACGAGCACGGTGACAGGTGCTCCGGACGGACCCGGACGGGTGTTTCCCGGAGAACAGTGTGCCAGACTCCGACCAATGCTGCGCTGCCGAAGCGTTGGAAGGAGCGAAACGAGGGAACGGGAGACTTCTCCACATCAGGAGCGGCCCCAAGGCCGAGTGCGGTCGGGGCGATGGGAACATGACCCTCTGGTGAGCCCGGCAGGCTGATTCCAGATACTCTGTATGGATTTTGATAGGCACTTTTGCCCGTTTCTTCTACGCTGACGGGAATGTTTGCATACACTCACCATGGGATGACCTGCCCCCCGAATCCTGATCCAGCAACTATGAGAGTCCCGCGAGCCGCCGGTCGCGGCCAGGAGACTCTCGATGAAGCGAACCAGGCACACACCGGAACAGATCGTGGCGAAGCTGCGTGAGGCCGACGCCATGCTGGCGGCGGGCCGCCCCGTGGCGCAGATCGTCCAGCACCTCGGCGTGAGCGAGCCAACCTACGCCCGCTGGCGGCAGCAGTACGGCGG
>Ga0209985_10000020_pt1 | contig 183468 bp, 244 predicted proteins | sample NOAtaG_FD_187305 | JGI IMG/M metagenome (GOLD analysis project Ga0209985, IMG submission 187305) | Freshwater lake microbial communities from Lake Erie, under a cyanobacterial bloom - NOAA_Erie_Diel6S_1000h metaG (SPAdes) (version 2) | ecosystem: Environmental > Aquatic > Freshwater > Lake ... | reverse complement strand
TGCGGCTACACCTCGCTCGGCAGGGGCTACCGCATCGGCAACCTCGGGCCCGACTTCGACGACTACACCACGCCGGAGGCGTTCTTCGCCGAGGAGTTCGGCGCCGAGAGCTTCATCCCCGTCACCCCCTGGACCGAGGAGTACGACTGCAACCAGTGCAACGGCAAGGAGGCGTTCGGCTCCCAGGTCTCGAACTACAGCATCATCGGCCCCATGCTGGCCAAGGTCAAGAGCTCCAGCAGCATAGGCGGCGTTCCGGGGCCCGGAGGCGTGTCGATAATCACGACCTGGGAGTACAAGGCGGAGCTGGTGGGCAACATCAGGGACATCCTGAGAAGCAACCTGGGCTCCATCGACAACGCCACCTGCACGACTGCGGACAAGTGGTACGAGCAGGGCGAGGTTGGTCACGGCATAGTCCCGCCCGGCACCAGCCCAGGCGAGATGACCGCCTTCAACATCAAGGAGACGGTGCTGCCCAGGACAGGCACGGCGACCCATCTCCCTCCGGGCACGGACCTGGTGGCTATGTACGAGAAGGGCTACTACCCCGTGCCCGTGATGAACGACACCCCGATCCTGCTCTACGGCTACGTGCCGTGGGCGAAGGAAGCCACCCAGGCCGACTGCTCGTGCAAGATCGTGTGGTTCTTCGACGAGCAGCTCACGTTCCAGGGCAGTTGCCCGGCCACCGGCGGCCAGCAGTCCCTCATGCCAAGCCGCAATCTCCTCTCAGCCGGCGAGTTCTACGGAAGCTCGAGCACCGAAGGCAGGGTCTGACCATGGCGAACTTCACCATCAACTTCACCATCTCCAACGAAGGCGACGCCCGCCCCACCCCGATCTACCGGGTCGGCATCGTCACCGGCACCGTGGGCACTCCCCTCTACGCGAACACGTCCTTCGACCAGGACATCCTGCTCATCGAGAGGAAGTCGACCACGGACGGCTACGTCGACGAGTTCTACGGCATCGTCAAGGCCGGCGACTTCGCGGCGTTCCAGCGTGGCGGCCCGGCCGAGGGCCAGGTGCTCTACAGGGCGCACGCATGGACGCTGGTCTTCTACAATCTCGAGACCATGCAGGAGTCGCTGGCCCTCATGCGCGCCCAGGTGAAGGACCTGGCGGAGGATGTCAGGATCCTGTCCAAGTTCGAGGCGCAGCGGACCGAGACCTACATCTCCCCGGCATTCTGACCATGAGACGACAGCCAGTCACCCACTCCACCCTGCTCGACCTGATGAACAACGCCGCCGTCCGCGGCGTCTCGCCGTCGGTCCGCGACGCCCACGCCCACGCCAGCGGCGCCCACCCCGGGACCTGCTCCAAGTGCGAGCGCAGGAAGATGGCGGCCGAGGCCGCGTCCGGCCTGCTGGCCAACCTGCGTCGCGCCCCCGACGCCGAGATCGACCGGATCAAGCGCGTGCTCGGGGTGGACGCCCTCGTCTTCTCCGAGGGCATGACGTTCATCGAGAGGTAGCGGCCAGCTCCGACAGGAAGGCGCGGCGCAGCGACTTCATGCGCTTCACCGCGGCCACCAGGGTGTTCCACAGCGGCTTCCTGAACCTCAGCAGGGTGCCGCCTTCGTGCTGCAGCTCCTCGGCGCCGAGCATCTTGAGATGCTCGACGGACGCCGTCCAGGTGCGCACCGGCAGGTGGTAGAACCTCATCTGGCCCAGCAGGGCCGTCAGGTCGATGGACACGGTGTCGTCGATGCCGCGCAGCACGACGTACTTCCGCTTGGCCGACGCCTCGCCGGTGAAGGTCTTGAACATGCCGGCCTCGACGCCCTCGTTGAGGAAGCTCATCAGCTGGATGCCCGGGGACCGGGCGTTGACCAGCCCGCACGAGGACAGGCACCGGGCGGCCTGGTCCAGGGCCGACCTGTCGCCGCCGAGGGAGTCCGACAGGTACTTCAGCGACTCCAGCAGCTGCCTCGCCGGACCTCCGCCCATGGTGATGGAGTACTGCATGGCGAAGGGAAAGAAGAGCTCGCTGTTCAGCAGGCCCCTGCCCTCGGCGCGGAACTCCACGTTGGCCCTGACGAAGTTCCAGTCGGGATCGGCCCCGAGGCTGCACGCCGTCATGGGCGAGGCGAGCATCAGGGTGCTGCGGCCCGAGCCCTCCAGCCAGTCCGCGACGAGCCGCGGAGCCGACCTGAGGGCGTCGATCGCCACCGGGACGTGGTGCCCGGCCGACATGCGCAGGGCTGCGTCCATCTCGGCGCGCGACCCCAGGACCACCGCCTCGAGGCCCAGGTCCATCCGGATCAGGTCGAAGACGTACTCGGCCAGCTCGCCCTTCTCGCCCACCAGCATCGTACCCGCCCCCCTGGGGCCCGACCTGGCGGCGTGGCAGCCCGAGATGACCGAGGCCATGGCGGCCAGGTAGCAGGCGTTCTCGGCCCCGGGGCGGAAGATCCCGGCTATGGACGTGAGCTTGGCCTGGGGGTCGATCTCGGCCGAGGCCGCGGGCAGCTCCCCGTCCGACATGACGAACGGCACGCCGGCCCGGATCGAGTCGGAGGAGATGCACATCCTCGGCAGGCTGAACCGCAGGCCGTCCTGGTCGAACCCGACGTGCTCCTGCACCGAGTGGACCTCCGGGCAGCTGATGCGCACCAGGATGTCGAGGTACTTCCTGGCGATCGAGTCGGCCAGGAACGGCTGCCTCGACAGGTTGGCCTTGGCGGCCAGCCGGGCCAGGGTCTTGGCCGGTTCGTCCCGCAGCCAGGCCTCCGGCAGCTGGAACTCCACCTCTACCGCCCCCGTGGACATCTTGCCGAACAGCGACGCCTCGCCGGAGACGGACGACCGGCAGATGTGCTGGATGCGGACTATGACGTCGCACACCATCTCGTCCGACACCTCGCGGGATCCCTGGGCCCAGAGCTTGCCGTCCCTCTCGACGATGATCCTCTTGTCGACCATGATCGGCGCCGAGCCCATCGGCGACGCCGAGACGATGTCCTTCATCTTCTCCCGCAGATCCTCGTTGGTGCAGGACACCAGCAGCAGGTTCCGCTCGAACTGGGTCAGCTCCATGGCCTCGACCTCGCCTCGCGCCGCCAGGACGCCCATGGCCGCCAGGTGGCCGGCCAGGAAGTCCACCGGGCCGTGCCGCGGCGTCTCGTCGACGGTCCTGTGGATCACCGGCATCAGGGAGTTCTCCCAGAGCCTGGACGTCTTCTCGGCCGGCCGCCACACGTACGGCGTGTCCAGCTGCATGACCTTGAAGTTGCGGTCCTTGGCGCAGGCCTTGAGCACCGACGTCTCGGGCAGGTCGATCCAGGCGATCTGGTCCATGCCCAGCAGGGTGGCGGGATCCAGCTGGCCCATGGGGGACTTGGCCACGGCGCGGATCTTCCGGTAGCCCTCCACGGCGCACTTGTGGGCTATGCGGAGGGCCTGCATGGGGTGCTGCATCACGTAGACCTTGGTGTCGTCGGCGTCGACGCAGGCCGGCAGGCCGCAGACCCCCGCCTCGTGCCCCTGCAGCAGGTTGACGTACGCCAGCTGGTCCGAGGCTCCGATGAAGCCGAAGCCGGCCATCAGGCCTGGCCGCAGGTGGAACGGGACCACCAGCAGCCCCTCGTGCTTCTTGGGAATCCCGGCGATCTTGCAGTCCAGCATCTCCTCGGCCTCGCTCTTGAAGGCAAAGCCGACCCACTTGGCCAGCCCGCGGTCGAAGACGTCCTGGCTCAGCCAGAGGTTCAGCTCGTGCAGCCGGCCGGCGCCCATGCGGTTGGCCTGGCCGGCCATGGCCGCCCTGGCCCGGCTCCACAGCCTGTCGACCCTGTTGTACAGGAAGTCGTAGGTCTTGCAGTAGGCCGACAGGTCCTCGGGGGCCAGGTTGCGCGCCTTGAGGTCGCCCGCGACGCGCTCCAGCAGCTCCTCCGGATCCGAGATCCTGTAAGCTGCACCGTACATGCGGATCCCGTCCCCGGCCAGGCTGCACCGCGAGCAGTGCATCCAGGCGCCGATGTGGTCCAGCTCGAAGACGGTCATGGTGGCCGTCTTGCACGCAGGGCACCGGACCTTGGAACCCGGGACGCAGGATTCCCCTGCTCCCAGCAATTCCAGGACTTTCGTATAATGCAGGGAAGAGTAGAACCCTTCCGAAGGAATACCGTCTATGAGCCTCTGGATCGACATGACCGACGACGTCTCCCGTAGGTACTACAACGCGTTCATTCGTCGGGTCGACATGCCGGAATACGTCAAGTCGGCCCAGGTCCTGGACCGCGAGGCGGCCGACGGGCTGCCTGCGGCGGCCTTCGCGGACCAGTCGAACCGGAAGTTCGCCCTGGACAGCAAGGCCAATTGCTGGTGCTCTGCTCTCTACTTCTACGGGAACCAGTGTACCTCGGCGCCGGCCAGTCCACAAGCCGAGGACAGGCTCGTCAAGGCGGCCAAGGTCTGGGGCATCGTGGACGACGTGCAGGCGATCAAGCGCGCCTTCGAGGTCAAGGAGATCCCCGTCTCGTACGCCCTCTCGTTCGACTACCGCGGCCAGCGCATCGAGCGCTGCCCCTGCCACACCAAGGAGGCCGCGGCGGCCAGCGCCGGCTGGCTCCACCAGAACCGCTTCAAGTTCCCGATCGGCGCCCAGAAGGAGGCCGCCGCCAGGCTGCTCAAGGCCGCCTCGGGGGCGACCATGGACACCCGGGCGAAGATGTACCTGGACCGCCTGGCCAATCCCCAGGTCTGGTTCAACCTGAACACCAAGGTCGCGGCGGCCATCACGGACCGGCTGTCGGCCATCCCCATGTCGAAGTGGACCGAGCTCGAGGACGAGCTGCTCAAGGTCGCGCAGGACCTCAACAGCAGGCCCTCCGAGGTATGCCGCAGCGGCGACCTGATCGCCTCGGCCCTCGAGGCCGTGGACGTCCGCCACAAGCTGGCGTCGAAGTGGGGCACTTCCATCCAGCACCCGGTGGACGTCTGCTTCCGCGTCAGCTTCTCCAAGGCGGCTTCCCAGACGGAGACCGTGGTCTACCTCACCACCGGCACGCCGGTCGACCTGCGCAACATCACCGACCACCAGCTGGAGAAGGGCCTCAAGGTCGCCGGCGACGACTTCCTGTCCTACTGCCAGCCGGACGGCATCAACGTCGACCGGTCCAAGGCCGCCGAGATCCTGCCCACCCTGCCCAAGCCGGAGGCCCATCGCTTCGAGAGCGCGGTCAAGAAGGCGGGCTACCGTCCGGCGACCGCGGACGACCTGATCGAGGACCTGTTCAAGGAGAGCCAGGATCCGGCCATCTCGATGGAACATCCGGCGATCCAGATTCCGGAACAGCCTCAGGAAGACGTTCAGAAGCCCGAGCCGTGGGAGGACGACCAGTCCTTTGAAGCGCGCATGAACGAGAAGAAGGAGATGGCCAAGATCGAGACCCTGGACGCCAACGCCGCCCTGGCGGCCTCCAAGGCCCGTCAGGCCAAGCAGCAGCTCGCCGCGGCTCCGTACGGCCAGGCCAACGCTCCTCAGCCAGGCATGCCGCAGTCAGCCCCGACTCAGTAACCCCTCGGAGGATCCTGCATGCCCATCCGGAGCATCGCATCCAAGCAGGCGTACGAGCAGCTGTGGCAGAGCGCCGACACCGTCGGCACCGTCCTGCTGACCCTGGTCCTCGACTCGTACGGCCAGGAGATCTTCGACCAGGATCCCCAGGCTTTCCGCAAGGAGCTCGAGGAGGGGTTCGGCATCGACGACATCCCGGCCGTCAACACGGACAAGGTCTGGGCTCTCTGGTCTTCCCTGACGACGGACCTGGTGCACAAGGACGTCTCGACCTTCATGAACACGGCCAACGTGCTGTCCGGCACCCCGCTCAGCTACGACGTGTTCGACATCGCCGACGTCTACGAGTGCGCCTGGGCGGTCACCGAGCTGACCATGCTCGACCCCGAGACGCCCTCCAGGCTGAGCCCGGAGGTCAGGCGGTACATCGGCGAGGTGTGCAAGGAACAGGGCCTGTACCGGCTGCCGCCAGCCCTGGCCAAGGTCTCCGACATGGGCAGGGACGACTACACGGCCAACATGGAGTCGCACGCCGCCGACACGGTCGAGGCCCAGATGATCGTGCAGAACCAGGTCCAGTTCCGGGACGACGTCCAGTCCTACGTCCAGAGACAGACCAACAGGCTGATGGTACAATTGAACGGCGCGCCGCTGATGAACAGGGACACCAAGTCCTGGAATTCGTTCGTAGACACGTTCTCCAAGGGCCTTTCCGCTTGATCAAGATCGCAGCCAACCTCCTAAAGCTCGCCGAACAGCAGAACGCCTGCTGGAAGGGCTACACCCAGGTGGGCACCAAGATGAAGGGCGGCCGCGAGGTCCCCAACTGCGTGCCTGCCGGCGGCGTGCCCAAGCCCAAGGCGAAGAAGACTCAGAAGAAGTCCGCGGTCTCGAGCTCCGAGTCCATCGTCGACGTCCCTGTCCGATGCACCCCGGGCTTCGGCTGCAAGCGCCTCCTGACGCCTCAGGAACGGCTCGAGGTCGAGGCTGCCAAGAGGCAGATGTTCCCGGACATCCTCGCCACCGAGGCCGATCCGATCTCCAGCCAGATGTCCAGCCCGGCCTGGGCCTCGATCGGCACCGGCGCCCTTGGCGCCCTGCTGGGAGGCGGAGTCGGCGCGGGCGCAGGGGCGCTGTCGGGAATCGGAGCCATTCCGGCCGGTGCCGGAGGTGCGGCCCTCGGCGCCCTGCTGGGCGGCATCTACGGCCATCACAGCCGCAGCAGGCAAAATAGGCTTATCGAGGATACAATGGAAGACCTGCCCGTCGGGGCAGACATCGGCGACATCGAGCTGTACAGCAACCCCCAGTTCCGCCAGGCGCTTGCCCGGGACTTCCAAAGGCAGCTAATTCGAAAAGGACTCATGTGATGATCAAGCTTGCGAGCAACCTTCAGAACCTGGTCAAGCGGTCGGCAAAGGCCTCGCCGATGAGCGACTACGCCATGTACGGCGGTGCAGGCGCCCTCGGCGGCGCAGGCCTCGGCGCCCTCATCAACTACCTCCGTGACAAGTCGGTCGCCGAAGGCGCCCTGGTAGGCGGCGGCATTGGCGGTGCGGCAGGCCTCGGCACGCGCGGCATCATGGACCTGCTGGCTCGCAGTGGCCCTGAGAGGGTTTGGTCAAATGCCGAGACCCGCGAAGAGGAGCTGCCCGGCGCAGGTCCTCTGAAGGACCGGGCCAATCCGATGCGCAAGGTTCTCCGAGATCTTGAGAAGGATCCTCGCTACATCCAAGCCAAGTACGACGCAGGTGTCAAGACTCTCGAGGACATGATTGCGTACCGCGACGCCTTGCCTGGACAGCAGCTCGTCGATCAGCTCAGCCAGGGTACGATCCCTGGCGAAACCGGAGCTGAGCGCCTGAAGAATCTCAGAGAGGGGCTCCCGGGACTCGAGGCACTGCAGGGTCAGCTCAAGATCGACGCGGCGGATCTGGAGGCCGCAAGGGCCTATGCCGAGTACGAGAAGCAGCTCAAGGCGTACAACGACTATCAGAACAGTCCGGAAGTGCGTCAGGGCCGGGACAGCAGCGCCGAAATCATGCAGTTGGACAATCGATTCGATCCTGCTGCCCTTGATCGTCTTCGGAACAAGGGAGCCTCGGCTCGCAGCAAGCGGTCGGCCTCCTCGGCCGGCGACTACGCCATGTACGGCGGAGCAGGTGCCCTCGGCGGTGCAGGCCTCGGCGCCCTCGTCAACTACCTCCGCGATCAGTCGGTGGCGCAGGGCGCCCTGGTCGGCGGCGGCCTCGGCGGTGCGGCGGGCCTCGGCACGCGCGGCATCATGGACCTGCTCGCGAAGGGCGCCCCCGTGGAGGAGGAGGGTTCGCCGACCCCGGCGCACGGCGGAGATTTCCAGCGTGATGCCAAGAGTCAGCAGCTGCAGGACATGCTGAACACCCTGGCGACGACGCCTCCGGGACCCGAGGCCAACGCCCTCCACAAGCAGATCGTCGAGCTGAACACTCAGCTCGGCGACCCCCGTCCGAAGAACACCGCCTGATCTACCCGAAGACGAACAACCCCCGGCTCTCGCCGGGGGTTGTTCCTTTAGGCCTTCACTTGGGCTTGCGGACAGGGATCTTGTCCACGTCGATCCTCGCGCCGCACTTGTACAGCGCGCGGGCCATGTCCTTGGCGGCCTGGGTGATGGCCTCCTCGTCCATGTCCCAAAAGCAGCCGTGCAGGAACTCGTGCAGCAGCACCTCGAGGATCTCCTCGCCGCGCGTCAGGCGCGTCGAGATGCGTATGTACCTTCTCGCCCGGTCCGGATGATCGATGTTGCCGCGGAGCTTAGGACCAAGGTCCATCCTCTCCAGCGTCCAACGAGTCTGTCGCAGCTTGACTCTCATCGCGATGGATCCAGAAGGTGACGCTCAGGATACGGGGAGGCCAGTAGGGCAGGCGGTCAAGCCGCTCCGCCAGGTTGAGATCGTAGCAGGTCTTCTTTGATGGCACCAGGTACCGGTTGTCAACAATATAAAACTTTGACGGGAGTTCCGGCTCGTCCTGCAGCACGCCCATGATGTCGGCGACGGTAGCCGTCTCGAACTCAGCCTGCTTCATGGCCTCGCACAGCGGCAGCAGGGCCTTGGCCCATTCCGGCTTGCGGATGAAGAGCTTCCTCTCGGCAGGCGTCAGGATGCTCGGCACGCTCAGACCCTCACCGACTTTGCCGGCCACTGGCTGCTGACCATGATCCACTGGCCGGTCGACTTGCCGTCGACCTTGGGACCCTGCACGTAGCGGTTCAGGCCATGGGCCGGATAGCCGGCCTCCTTGGCCCTGGCGAAGACCGCCCGGCGGGCGTCGGGGCCCTGCAGGGCCAGGTCCGAGCCTCCCGAGAGGTGCACGCTGACGGTTCCGTCGGACTGGGGCTCGAACTTGACGATCTCGATGTTCATGGCTGTCTCCGCTTCAGGGGCTAAATTACTGCCCGGTCTGGGGTAAAATATCTTGCCGACCGCTTCGCAGTCGGACCTTCCTGCCGCCCAATCCACTCAATCCTCAATCTCCAAAGCAGCCCCATTCCAGGGAGCCCAAGGATCAGGATCGAGTGGACGGGGCGGCCGGCCTGCACGACTATAGCCGCCGTCTCGCTAACTATCAATCCATGTCGCCCGGCATGTAGTAGGCCCTGGGGTCGCCGAAGGACGCCAGCTCGTCCCCGTCGAGCACCGCGTCCATCAGGTCGGGCACCAGCTCCGGATAGCGCCTCCACAGCACGATGACCGCGAAGGCCACCGCGTGCAGGAAGTCGTCTGGCATGCCGGGGTTGCGCCTGATGAACCTCTTCTCGGATCCGAACATGCTCTCGGAGGATTCCTCGTACACGGCCAGGAAGTGCTCCAGCATGTTGTTCCCCGAGTCGTCCTTCATGGTCTCGTACTGCGGGAAGCGGATGCTGCCGTTCTTGATGGCCAGGCAGACCGCGGACACGACCTGGCTCTTGTCCAGGTTGTAGTACTCGGTCGGGTTGATGTCGGTCGACGGCACGTGCTGGAGGATGGCCTTGATGCTGCCGCTGGCCGCATACCGGCAGTTCGCCAGGCGGCCGTCGTGCACTCCCATGCTCCTCATGATGCTCCTGCGCACCTCTCCTGCGACGGCCACGTCGTGGGCGATCAGCGTGCAGGAGTACTTGCTGGACAGGTCGATGACCTCCTTGGTCTCGATGACCGGGTCCATCAGGGCCTGGAATACCTTGCCGAACAGAACGTCGATGCGGTCCTGGCCCGGCGAGTAGCAGGCCACCGCGGCGGCCGTGAAGGACTGGAAGTTGGTGCCCTTGCCGCCCCAGTCGACCCCCAGCACCCGGTCGACGTACCTGTCGGCGAGCGACGCGCTGTCCGGGGTGTTGGGGCCCAGGACGCAGGCCTGCTTGAGCTCCGTCAGGCTCACCAGCCGCTGCCCGGCGTCGCAGGCCTCGCCCAGCACCTCGTTGACGAACGTCGCCGTGGAGGTCCTGTCCCGCTTGGCCAGCAGGCTGCGCCAGTTCTTGGGGTTGGCGTAGTGGACGGGGCAGATCACCTGGGGGATGTGGTAGCTGGGGAAGGTCTTGGCCCGCTCCACGTACCGGTGCACCCACTGGCCCCGCTCCGGGCTGAGCAGCGCCCGGCACTTGGCGCAGCTCATGCCCTCGGGACGGATCATCTCCATGACGCCCAGGCCCTGGCCCGACCCCTCGACCGTGGGGATGTTCCAGTGCGAGCACGACTCGCACCTCATGAACCACTCCGCCTGGCTGGACCTGAGGCGCAGCTGCTCGATGGTGTTGTCGACGGTCTTGCTGGTGCCGGAGTACATCTCCGACCTGCGCTCGGACGCCGACATGCACTCCCGGACGATGTCCAGGAACTCCGGGTTCATGTCCTGCACCTCGTCGATGCGGATCGCGTCGACCGAGAGGCCGCGGACGCGGTCCACCGACATCTTCGCGAACGAGAACCACAGCTCCGACCCGTTGCGGAACCCCTTCTGCATGACCGAGTCGACCGAGCCGCGGTCCATCAGCTCGTCCTTGATGTAGGACTCGTGGACGAACTGGCGGATGTACTGGTGGCTGAAGCGCCGGATCTGCTCGAACTGCGGCGCCATGAAGAGGATCTTGAAGCGCGGCAGCGCCCCCGCCTGCAGCACCCCTTGCGCCGCCAGGTGTGTGCTGTTGTGCGTGGGGATCCAGCTGTCCCCGCAAAGATAGAGTCCGTCCGGGCTGTCCACCTCGATGCAGCACATGGGGACCGGGCCCGCAGGCTCGATCGAGACGATCTTCTTGCATCGCGTCTGGGTCGGCTTGCCCTTGGCTTCTGCCGCCGTCCTCATCCTCATCAGCTTTCGCGGCAGGCGAAACACCGGCAGCTCGTCCCTGCGGGCCGTGAAGTTCATCCTGTGATGCAGCTTGGAGCCCGGGTACTTCGGCTGCTTGGTCGACCTCTTGACGACCAATCCCAGGCTGCACAGCAGCTCGAACGCGTCGTCGGCCAGGCGCTGATTCGAGAATCCCAGCGAGCACAGGCCCCGGGGTGTCACGGTTCCGTCCGTGTCCATGAGGCCTTGCAGCAAGGCCAGGCGCTGAGAGACGCTGGCCCGCAGGTATTCGATCGGAATGCGCTTGTCGTTCAACAGCCCCAGTCCTCGAAGACGGCTCTTCAATCCCAGCACGTTGAAGTAGATCCCCTTGGAGCCCCTGCACCTGCCAACCGTGTAGACAGGGTAGACGCTCGAGACCTCGTCCACGACCGCGGGGTCGTCCATGTGGGAGGAGATCCGGCCGCATGAGCTGTGTCCGTCCCCCAGCCAGACGCCCAGGACGTAGGGGTCGATGGGCAGGTCGGCCTCCGGGAATTCGACCGGCTTGACCTCCGGCAGGGCGAACCGGTATTCCTGCTTCATCATGACTCCGCGGTCCAGCAGCTGACGGGTGGTCAGCGTTTCCTGCCTTCGGATCTTCATGGTCCGCCTGCCCTGCCTGCCACCCACGGGGTGGTGGACGGTCCACAGGTGGTCCTCGCAGGCCAGGACGGAGTGGCCGTCGTTGAACGACACCTTGAAGGAGACCGGCGCAGGCAACGTTGGAGACACGGCCAGCACCTTGACCGGAGTTCCGTGAATGCCGAGCACGAAGTCGCCGGACTTCAGGTCGCGGATCCTGCACCTGCCTGACGGCGTGGGCACCGGAGTATCGACGCTCAGGGCTTTACCCACCTGACGGGCGCACACCAGCAGCAGGGAATCAGGCAGGTCCGGGTAGAACATCGGCTCGAAGAACGGATGCTTCGACAGGGTGAACGGCCTGCCGTTGATCCTCAGCAGCGACGTCAGCCTGACGGGCGAGGAGGGGTTCGACGCCACGTGCCACTCCATGAACCTCTTGAACAGGTCCATGTCCAAACGGCCGTGCAGCTCCTTCAGCCTCTCCGCCGGCATGGTCATGATGAGGTCGTCGAGCTGGTCGATCTCCCTCAGGGACTTCATGCCGGAAACCATCTTCCTGAGCCAGTCCGGCAGCTCGGGCATCCCCTCTGTCACTAGATCCTTGGAGTCGCTCATGAATTCAAATTCCGAAAGAGAAAGGCCGGAGGAGCTGATGCTCCGCCTGCTGAGGCAGTTCTTCCTGCTGCTGGTCCAGCTGGTCTGCAGTATAGCGGTCGGCCTGATCGTGGTCGGCAAACTGATCTTCGACGGCCTGCACGCGGCGGTCGTCAAGCCTCGGCAAGAGGAAAAGCGTAAAATGCACGGCGACTCCCGATTCCAACAGGACTCCCTGCATGACGACCCCCGATAGATCCGGCAATCCCGACGCCATGCACCGAGACGCCGGCCTGGTCTACGACGGCGCCGTGGCGCCTGCCCCGGTCGGACCGACCATCTCGCAGGACTTCCTGGGCGCGCTCAGGCAGCCCAAGGCGCCCCTGGAGGGCGATCCTCGGTTCGCTCCGCCTGTGCAGAGGGCGGCCGGCACGGCGCCCCCCCAGGGCGATCCAGAGCTGCAGGAAGCCAACCGCATCTTCTTCCAGCGGTTCTTCGGCAACAACACCAATCCAGGGCAGTCGGACTGGCTGGGAACCCAGGCCGACATCATCTCGTTCCTGCAGGGCAGCCCGCACCCGTCCGGAGGAATCGCCGGCCGGGCCTATCCGATCGAGAAGATCCCTGCCGACCCTGAGGTCTCGAGCCCCTGGCACAACGCCATCTACGAGGCCTTCCAGCCCCTTCACGAGTGGGGAGCCAGGAGCTTCTGCATCTACTGGCCGAACGGCGGGTTCCAGGCCGGAGGCGGCCTGCTCGAGCGCAACGGCCTCGGCAGGACGATGCGCAAGAGGACGTTCACCAGTGCCGGCGTCTCCACTCCGCTGTACCAGTCTCCGGCCATGTGGATGGGCTATACGCAGGCCATCCGGTCCCTGATCGAGGGAAACATGGTGCCGGGCAGCCGGCCGCCTATCCTCGAACCGTCCAACGTGATGATCTACCACGAGGGGTTTGCCGGCGATCCCGTCTGGCGGGGCAAGACGATCGCCATCTGGGACTCCCTGGGGGCCACCGCCGCGGAACGCGACACAGCCTACAAGGCGCTCCTGGACGACCTGGTCGAGGACTTCAAGGCCATGCGGGGCCGCACCCCCGGCTCGGGCAGGCTGTACGTCACGCTCGACGTCGGCAGCGAGGCGGCCACCCCGTCCACCCTGTCCCTGTTCAGGCAACTGGCGGACAGCCGCTCGGACATCCACGAGCTGTCGGACTGGTACATCGCCACCCAGCTGGAGCAGGCGGGCATCGAGGTCTTCATCGAGTCCCGTCCTCGCCTGACTATGACCGCGCCAAACTCCGGACTTGGATCCATTCCATCTCCGCAGGCCACGCAGTCCGAGTGGAGAAAGTTTTCGGCTGGCTACTACTGGCTGCGCTTCTCCGATCCCGATCTCGGCGATCCGGGGTTCAAGGATTTCCTGTCGAACGAGCAGGCCGGCAAGCTGTTCCACGTGCAGGACTCCAACTACCCGGTCCAGGCGTCCAAGGAGCCGCTCGGAGGCACTCACGTCGTGGCCAGCGGCGCGGCCAGGAGAAACCTCCTGGACGAGATCCTGGCCGGCAGGGTCACCTACTACACGCCGCACTACAGGCTCGACGCCCTCTACAACCTGGCCGACAACTACAGGAACTACTTCAACCTGAAGCAGGGCCGCGAGCAGCACAAGGGCGTCTACGTCAAGACGCCGGCGCTGATCGCGGTAGGCCACGAGATCTTCGGCGGAGGCAGCGTCCACTACGCCTACAACGGCTCCGACATAACGCAGTACGCCCGCGTGACCTACGCCGTTTTCGACTCGTATCGTCCAGCGTTCAACAAGACGAGCTTCCTGGCCAACCCGGCCACCTACTCGGAAGGCTACTGGACGCCGGAAGGCAACACCTACTGGGACACCCAGGTGCGCCGGCCGTCGTTCTCGGCCTTCGTGCAGTTCCTGGCGGACTTCGTGTCGCTGGCGGCTCCTCCATCCGCGAAGCTCCCGGTCATGCGGGAGGTCGACGTCTACGTCTCAGAGCTGCCCTACGAGACCGGCCTCCCGCAGTTCACCGTCCTCGGGGCGAAGCGCTGCTGCATGATCCCGCAAGCCAAGGCCAACCAGACGCACGACTCTACGCTCGGCACGATCGATTCGGCCGAACTGCTTGCCCGCATAGCGGGCACCGGAGGGCTGTCCCTCGGGGTGCTGCCGACCGTGGCCTCCTCGGAGATGGTCCTGCTGGACTTTGCCACCCCGTACGTTTCCCTGCTGCAAGGCGGACCGCTCTACGAACCGCAGGTCCCTCCGTACGCCACCAGGGCCTCGACGATCGCCTCGATGAAGTCCTGCCTGCAGGCGGTGCGCGCGGCCTACCCGGCCAAGAAGTGGGGCTTCCTGGACGTCCCCAGGATGGAGCCCCTGCTCTGCGACCTCGGCTCTCCGCTCAACCCCAACTGCGAGGGCGACTACGTCCGCATCGACCGCGCGGATTCCGCGACCCGCGACGCCGCCTCCAGGTGGATCGGGTACCAGGCCGCCGACGTCCTGGCGGACTCCGACCTCGCGGCCGCCGTGCTGAGGCAGAGCGTGCGGATGGCCTCATTCATAGTCGACGACGACCAGGCCGACCGGATGATGTCCGAGGACGTCATGGGCGCCATCCAGGCGTTCAAGGCCGACAACCCGTCCAAGGAATCCGTCGCGGTCGTCCGGCTCTGCATGAGGTCGTTCGAGCTGCTGAACGTCTCGTCCAACTCCGGAGTCGGGGACTACACATTCACCCACCCGGCCCAGATCATCGGCAACTGCGTCGTCCCAGCCCTGCTCAAGGGCGCCGACGCGGTCGTCGTGCATCACCCGTGGAGCGAGCACAGCACCCTGTTGTTCTCGGCGCTGGCCCCGGTCGGAGATCCCACCAGGACCTCCCAGCTGGCCATCCGCGCCGCCTACGCGGCCAGGTTCATGCCCGGCCAGACCGTCTCGACCTCGGACGACGCCTACTGGGCCCTGCCCGCCACGGCCCAGGCAATCAAGGACGGACTCGAGCTGCTGATGCTGGATCTGGTGCAGCGCATCCGGGCCCTGCAGGGAGGCTCGATCGAATCCCCCAGCTGGGCAGGCAACACCTACCCCGACGACTACGTCAGCATCCAGGTACTGCCCGCCGACATCAACTCCTCCAGTCCCGGCCTCGGCGAGAACCAGAGGGTCTGGTCTGCATGCTGGACCAACAACAACGTTCTTGGCACTACATCCAACGGAACAGCGATCAAGGACGTGGTGCCCTTGGTCAACGTTCCAGGGATCCGTCCTCCGGGGCCGGGAGCCGCCCTTTCGGGCACCGCGCTCGACAACCTGGTGAACGAGATCATGTCCCGGCCGCCAAACAGGCGGGCGATCCTGCCGACCTACTGGATGTACGAGTCCCCTCCGAACGAGGAACTGAACCTCAACAACTACTACGCCGCGACCTCCGACGGCACGACCTATACCGGCAACATCGTCGGTTACGGCGATCCCAGCCCGCTGAGGTTCATGACGCCGTGGGCCTACACCAGCACCGCCCACTGCGGAGCATCGATCACGGCCACCCTGTCCGCCCTGCGCCAGCGGGGAGCCGAGATCAACTTGGTCTGCGACGACTGGGAGGGCTGGAACGGCCTGGGCCTGGGTTCGCCGTACAACGCCTACGACGGCACGTTCGACGTCAACGGCCTGCCTGCCGGCTGGACGACCAACCCGAACACGAGCTGGAAGACCGTTCCCGATCCCCGCAGGACGGTCGCGATCGTCGACGACGTCAGGTTCGGCACGACCCCTGTGTACCAGGGCAAGTCCTTCGCGGAGCTGTTCTTCGACTACTACCAGGCCATCCGGGCTCAGTTCGGCGCGACCATCCCGACGCCTGCCGACAAGGTCGCCGCGGCCAGGTCGCTGATGGGGATCTACACCAACATCTCCTCGAGGCAGGACTTCAGGTCCCCGTGGGGCATCGGCACGGACGAGTCCAGGGCCATATGGCATGCGTGGACCTCCGTCCTGGAGGCGATGACCTGCATCCAGCACAACCTTGGCAAGTGGGCCGGGCTACCGGCCTACTTGGACGCCACCGGGCAGATGCCTGGGTACTACAACTACGCCAAGTTTCCGCTGAGCGTCGAGGAGGGCAGGTACGTCTTCGAGAGCAACGGCCACTACTCCGGGCCCAAGGTGAACGCCATGCCGGACATCGGCGCGGCGCCGGTGCTCTACGGCGAGCTGTCGGGAGGCTTCTACTCAGGCTACGGCTACGTCCCGTCGCCGACCACGGACGCCCAGAGGTACGCCTGGACCGCCGGAGCGACGGCCATGCCCAGCGCCCTCTACATGGCGTTCGTCACCGACTGCGTGAGGCTTCGAGGCATGCTGCGGTCCTATCCGCAGGCCTGGCAGGACCTGGCGCCGTGGATCTGCTCCCCTGTGGCGCAGAACAGCTTCAGCCGGTACGGCACGGACTCCGGCGGAGCCAAGTACTTCAACGAGATCTGCTACCACTCGTTCCTGGCGGGGGCGAAGTTCATCCAGTACTTCAACCAGCCGGTGGCCGACGACCACTTCATGCAGCGGGCCATCGACGAGTGGTCGAGGATCTCGAACGACAAGAAGGTCCGGCCCTGCTCCAACCAGGCCGGCAGCGTCTCGCAGCCCGTAGACCGGCTCCAGCTGAACCAGGCCGCCCGCATGGTCGTCAGCGGAGGCATGGTCGTGGGATCCATGGTGCCGAGGTACATCTGGCGCATCACCGTTGCTCCGAACGTCGTGTCCCTCTCCAGGACCGACGCCGGCCAGACGGACCTGCCTGCGACGATAATGACCCCGTCCAACGTGGACAACAACGATCGAGGCGTGTGGCTGATCAGGACCGTGCCGGGAATGCCGGCATATTCCGCGAACATCGCCTGAGCCGCCGGCCCCAAGCCGCCGGCCCGGGCCGGCGCGGAACAATCCCGACCCGCCCATCGAGGGCAGGCAAGAGAAACCCCGTCCGAAGGAGGGGCCCATGCCCTTCATCATCCTGATCCTGTTCCTGATCGCCCTCTACAACTACCCCTGCACCGCCATCGCCGCGGCAGGCATCTACATCCTGGGCCGCGGAGTCCTCGGAGGCAAGAAATGATCCCCTGGCTGCAAGAGATCCTGCTGTCCGGACTGGTGCTGGGCCTGGCGGCCTACGCCATCGTCTGGAGCCTGCACAACCTGAGCATCTTCGTCGACACCGTGATGGCCTGGGCCGACCGCCAGGAGACCTTCCTGCAGAGGATGGTGTCCTGCGAGTCCTGCCTCACGGTGCAGGTCTCCATGGCCCTGGCGGCCGCCCAGTGCCTGGCCTTCCACCGGGGGCTCTGGACCTGGCTCGTCATGACCGCGGCCATCTACGCCTGCGCCATGGCCGTCAACCGCAAGGTCGGCCTGCTGGACGAGCCCAAGGAACCCTGACACGACCCCTGGAGCCGGACCCCCGACTGTTGCGTACGTTAGATGATTGTATAACCTAATAGGTATACCCATAGGTAGAACCCCTAGGTATATAGAGGCCATATAACGTACGCAGGAGTCGAGGGGTCCGGCCTCGCACCCCAACCCATCGAAAGAGGAAGAAAATGCCCAAGCCAATGCTTGTCTTCTGTGCGGACCTCCAGGCCCGCGAATCCGCCTACAAGGCCGTCCGGGAGCTGTACGGAGACGACCTCTACGCCCTGACCCAGGTCGTGGACCACTGCACAGGGAACGGCCTGCCGCTGGTGCTCGGCGGCGACCAGGTCGACACTCCGGTCATCGGCGACTCCCACGTCATCGAGCTCCGCCGCATCCTCCGCCGCAACGTGGACGCCGGCAACGTCAACCTGTACGTCGACGGCAACCACGAGCGGGGCTTCCGCCGGCTGTCCCTCGAGGGAGGGGCCGCCAGCTGCGCCGAGAACATGGAGGCCTGGAACGACCACGAGGTCTTCGCAGGCTTCGGCCAGGGCTTCAGCATCGCCGGCTACAACTGGCGGACCCGCAAGCAGTGGGAGGGCCTGCTGGAGGGCGGAGCCCTGCCGGAGACGGACATCCTGGTCCTGCACGGCCTGGCCCAGCAGTCCGTGCCGCTGCTCAACCTGCCCGGCATCGACGGCCCGCTGTGCGACCTGGACCTGTCCTGGTTCGACGGCAACCACCGGCTCGTGCTGATGGGCGACGTCCACATGGAGTGGGACTGGACCGGCCCCAAGGGGACCCGGTTCCTCTACAGCGGCTCCATGTGGATGCACCGGCTCGGCGAACCGCAGGAGAAGTCCTTCATCGTGGTCAACGACGACCTGTCGGTCGAGCGCAGGCCGCTGCGCTGCAGGCCCTTCTACCAGGGCATGCTGCTGGACGAGCAGCACGTGGAGCAGGCTGCGGCCTGGCTGCAGGCGAACCGCGATCCCGAGGACTGCGACGCCATGCGCAGGTTCATGGGTCCGGTCCTGCCGCGCATGCACCTGACCGTCCCGCTCGAGCTGACGCCGGCCCTGCGGTCGGCGCTGAAGGACTTCGAGGAGCAGGCCCATGTCTTCCGCAAGGTCCTGTCCGCTTCGGACGGAGAGTCGCCCGTGCAGGGTGGCTCTCCGTCCGGACGGGCCACCCTGACCGAGGCGCTGGCCCAGGTCTTAGATATGCAGGACCCGGCGGCCAAGGATGCCGCCGAGTTCGTGGAGCAGGCCGTGAACTCCGGCCTGGATCACGCGATCGACGACCTGAAGCGAAAGGTCGGATTGGTCTGAAAGAATTTTCGGAATGAGTTGACGGCTGCTTTTCCGGAGCTACAATCCGGACATGGAAGACCTCAACCAGACCAACTCCGACGTCCAGCTCCAGGAATCCCCCAGTCCAGGCCGCCGCGGCGCGCCGCACAAGCTCGGTTCCGTCCAGGCCGAGGTGTGCGAGCTCTACGCTGCCGGCGCCAGCTCCAAGGTCATCGCGGCCAAGTACGGAGTCTCCGTCACCTGCGTGATCTCGACGCTGCGCCGGTGCGGCGTGGCCGTCCGTTCCAAGGGCCGCCAGCGGCCCCATTCCATCTGAAACCCTTCGCGTGGGTACGGCGGCAGGGCGGTCCGAAAGGGCCGCCCTGCTGTCTCCTCGCGCCAGAGAAAAACCATGAAGCTGATCTCACTCAAGGGCCGCAACGTCGGCCTGCTCCGCGGCGACTTCGAGTTCGAGTTCGACGACTCGCTCACAGTCATCACCGGTCCGATCGGCAGCGGCAAATCCACGCTGCTGACCATGATCCGGGCCTCCCTCACCAACTCCTTTCCCGGCGGCGTGTCCAGCTGGGTCTCCTGGGGCATCGAGTCCGGCGACCTGTCGTACTTCGTGGCCAGCTGGCGCATCGGCAGCAAGGTGCTGCACATCGCCAAGTGCCTGGCCGGCGACCGCCGGTTCGCCGGACTCGGCATTCCCCGCCTGCGCATCGAGCACGACTCGGGCCAGGTCGAGGACGTCGAGGGCTCCAAGGAGGCGCTCGACCGCGCCCAGTCGATGATCCCTCTGCCGGCCTCCGTCATCGACGGGCACCTGGTCGTCGACCAGGACTCGATCACGGCTCCCGTCTCGGCCACCCCTGCCAAGTTCAAGGAGACCCTGCACGTCCTGACCAGGGCTTCCGAGATGGAGCAGGTCCGGTGCGGCGTCCGCGACCTGATGGCGACCGTCACGGTGCCCGACGTCGAGGGTCCGCTGGCCGAGGCCATCCATGAGCGCAACACCCTGCTAGGCGAACAGGCTGGCCGCCGCGGCGAGCTGGACCAGGCGCTCCAGGCCCTCAAGACCCTGGACATCGACGTCATCAGGGCTCGGCTCGACCAGATGCAGCGGGACCAGCTCCAGGAGCAGCGGCGCAAGGACCTGGCCTCCCGCATCCGCGAGGAGACCGCCCGGCAGGCCCAGCTGAAGACCCGGTTTGAGAACGAGGTCTCCAGCCTGGTCTCGTACCGTGCCAAGGAGGAGGCGACCCGCGAGGAGGCCGAGGAGGCCAAGCGCAACCTGTACTCGGCAGACCTGCTCCTGCAGGCCAACGAGCGCAGGAGCCGCCTGCTGGCCAAGGCCGCCTCGTCGCAGGCCGAGCTGGACGGCCTGCTGGCAGCCGAGCCGGTCGCCCCCGCCAAGGAGAGGCCGAGCAAGGACGACGAGCAGCAGTGCTTGGACAGCCTGTCGGACATCCGCCTGCTGGAGGCCGACCTGGCCCGCAAGGTGGCCCTGGCGGCCAAGGGCCAGTGCTCGGAGTGCGGTCAGAGCACGGCGCTGCCTGGCGACCAGCTGCAGGAGATGTCCGACCAGCTGGCGGCATCCCGGGCGCTCAAGGCCGAGGAGGCCTCCAGGCTGACGGAGATCCGCGGCCTGGCGGAGGCCTGGCGGCTCCACGACTCGGCTTCGGCCTCCTACTCCGCCAAGGCGGCCAAGGCCCTGGAGGAGGCCAACAGGATCCAGGCCGAGCTGGACGAGGTGGGCGTGCCCGCCCCCATGACCCCTCAGATCAAGACCCAGCTGGCCGAGCGGGCCCGGCTGCACGACATGCTGCTGCGGAGCATCTCGGCGGCGGAGTCCGGCATCTCGTCCCTGAGGGACCACCTGACCGACTCCGAGACGGTGCAGGCCGACCTCCAGGACAAGCTGGACGATATCCCGGACGTCAGGTTCGATCCTCACGAGCACGCCAGGCTGCTCAAGGCGCGCCAGGACTCCGATGCGGTGGCGGCCGACGCCATCCGGCTCAAGGGCGTCCTGCAGCAGCTGAAGACCTCCGTGGAGCGGGCCGAGGCCAAGGTGCTCGTACAGGAGCAGCGCAAGGCCGCGGTCGAGCCGACCATCAGGTTCAGGCAGGTCCTGTCCCTGGCGGGCACCGCCCTGGCCAAGGACGCCTTGCCGAGGATCCTCTCCATGCAGTACATCCAGGCGCTGAACGAGCGGCTGGACTTCTACCTGCAGACGGTGCGGGCGGACTTCACCGCCTACATCGACGAGAGCCTGGAGTTCATGGCGAGGAAGAACGACGGCCTGGTCCACTCGGCGAAGCGCCTCTCCGGCGGCCAGAAGCAGCAGGCCAGCGTCTGCTACCTCCTGGCGGTCAACGACGTCTTCGCCAGCACCCTGGGCGTCCTCGCCCTGGACGAGCCGTCTGGAGCCATGCAGGAGTCGAACTCGAGGGACCTGGCGGAGGCGTTCAGCTACCTGGCCAGGCTGGGCCAGGCGTCCGGCCGCCAGTTCATCGTCATCACGCACAGTCCGGCGCTGGCCGCCCACGGCTGCCGCCACATCGAGCTGGAGGGATCATGAGCACGTGCGACAGTCTGCCGACGCTGTCCTACATCCTGCTGGAGCTGCAGATACATGCCGCCCTGCTGCAGACCCGGCTCTCGAACGGCGAGCCGGTGCCGATCGAGTCCCTTTCGGTCCGCTACGAGGCCGACCACACCCGCATCGCGGTCCAGTGGCACGACGGCAAGGCCACCGTGAAGGCGGAGATATGCAAGCCGATCAGGAGGCCGGCGACATGACCTCGCTGCGCCGCAGGGTGTTCCGTTCCAGGAGACGGATCGTCGTGAAGCTCACCAGGGACGAGAGGGAGCTCATCCGGGCCATCAGCCTTCCCTTTGCGATGTTTCCGCAGGACCTGGACAAGTTCGAGCTGGAGCGGGTCGCGACAGCCGTAAACCGCTTCGTCGGAGACAACACGTCGTCCCAGCTCAGGCAGCACCTGGAGCGCCGCAGGCTGTGGAGCCTGATCACGTACGAGGACGAGCCGTTCGAGCCGTTCAAGGAGGTCCAGCAGCTCAGGACGACGCTGCTGGACCTCTCCGCGGTGGACGACGTGCTCTTCACGCTGAAATGACGAACAAGGAGTGGAAATGTCGAGTTCAAGCCAAGGCAATGCGGTGAGGATCGAGAGGATCGCGCGGTTCCTGCGGACGCCGGACGGCCCGCACTGCGCCATCCTGAGGGAGAAGTTCCGGTACATGCACTCCACCCAGGAGCGCAAGCCGGGCAGGGCGCCGCGGTTCGTGCAGCACGAGGTGAAGCTGTTCGCCGAGGACAACGGGCTGCTGTACTTCCCATGCGGCCTGCAGGAAAGGTGCATGTCCCTGCTGACGCAGGCCGGGTTCGCCCCCGCCCTGCACGACCTGCGCAAGCCGTGCTCGGCCCTGCAGGTCCCGTCGACCAGGAACCTGGCCGGGCTCCGGCCCGGCCAGCAGGAGGTCATCGACGCGATCGTCCAGGCCGACAACGGCATCGTCGAGGCCCTCACCGGCTTCGGCAAGGGCGTGGTCATCGACAGGCTGGTGTCGCTCTACCCCAAGGCGCGCCACCTGATCGTGACCAAGTCCAAGTCCGTGGCCAACATGCTGCACCAGCGGCTCAAGGCCAACCACCCCCAGGCCGGCGTGTGGAACTCGGACAAGCACGTCCAGGGCAATCCGATGGTCTGCACGTCCGGATCCCTGGGCGGCCTGGAGCTGGACAAGTTCGACTTCGTGCAGCTGGACGAGGTGCACGAGCTGCTGACTCCCAGCTTCCTGGACTACTACCCGCTGTTCGGCGGCTGCAAGCTGATCAGCTACTCCGCATCGCCGGACCAGCGCCTGGACAACACCAAGCTCGCCATGGAGGCCTACTTCGGCACCAAGGTCTGCAAGGTGGACTACCAGGAGGGCGTCGACCTGGGCCTGGTGGTCCCGATCGAGGTCTGGCGGGTGGACTGGGGCTGCACCCCTGCCGACGCCATGCGCGGCATCAAGTCCGACGTGCGCAGGATGCGGCTGGCCTACTGGAACAACGTCGCCCGCAACACGGCGATCGCCAGGGTGGTCCAGGAGGAGGTGCCGGCCAGGCTCTCGGATCCCGATCCGCAGATCCTGATCCTGGTGGACAAGGTCGAGCACGCGCTGAGGCTGGCCCAGCTCCTGCCCGACTTCAAGGCCGTGTACGGCGAGGTCGACGCCGAGAACGCCAAGTACTTCCAGGACCAGGGCCTGCTGCCGGACGGCAAGCCCGTCAGCCGCAAGGAGGTCGAGCGCATCCGGCAGGACTTCAGCTCCGGCAAGGTGCGCCGGGCCATCGCCACTGGCATCTGGTCGACCGGCGTGGACTTCCCGCAGCTCCAGGTCCTCGTCCGGGCCGACGGAGGCAACAGCCCGATCAAGGACACCCAGATGCCGGGCCGCGTGTGCCGCATCGCCGACGGCAAGTCCAAGGGCATCCAGGTAGACTTCGCCGACCGGTTCGACGCCTGGACGGCCTCCAGGTCCCGCAGCAGGTTCAAGCGCTACGAGGAGAAGAAATGGACGACCGTCGAGATAGACCTGAGGCAGGCCTGAGGCTGCTGAAGGAGGTCTTCGGGAAGTGCAAGGTCCGGGTCACCCGGGACCCGGTCGACCTGCACGCCTCGCTGGGATCCGTCAAGACGGACCCCCACTGGAGGAAGGTGGCGGCGCACTGCAGGGTCAGGGGGTTCGACCCGCGGTGCTACGTCGAGTGGAGGTTCCACGTCGAGTTCCCGGGGTACCCGACCCCGGCCAAGTTCGCCGACGAGAAGATGCTCGACAAGTACGGGGCCGAGGGCGCCCCGGACGTGCGCCGGCTGCAGGTGGCGCAGGCCCTGGCCCTCATGTCCTCCAAGCTGGACCTCCTCGTCTCGGCCGGCGAGGACCAGCTGCGCGCGCTGCTGGATCCTGTGCACTGCTTCGATCCGGTGTTCGTGTACTCGATGGCGTCGCTCTCCGGCAGGACCGGGGAGCTGCCGCCGGAGGTGCTCGTGCAGGCGCGCAGGCAGGCGTACTGGAACCCGGTCTACCAGGCCTGTTTCTCGGAAGTGGTTCCCCCGGAGGTATTCGAAGGAGCAAGGCGTGAACACCGCGAATCTTGACGTCAGATGGCTGGCCCTCGGTTTCCTGAGGATGCCGGAGGTCATGGCCACGGCCATGCAGAAGCTGGACGAGAAGGACTTCCTGCGCCCCGAGGTGGCCCTGAGGCTGTCGTTCGTCATGGGCAAGAAGTGGCACCTGTCCTGCGCGAAGGAGATGCCGTACCAGGTGCTGGTCTCGACCTTCGAGAACGACTTCGTGATGTCGGGCTCGGTGAGGGAGGACGACGCCATGGCCTTCTGCGACCTGGTCAGGTGGGTCTACTTCGACCACCAGGGCCCGCTGGACGACCTCCAGGGCCACGTGCTGGACTGCCTGGCCAGGTTCATACTGGACAGGAAGATCCGGCCCATGGCCACGGCGCTGTCGGACAGCCCGGACCTGATCGGGCAGATCTCGGACCTGAACCGGGAGATCGCCAAGGCGTCGATCAGCAAGGCGGCCTTCATCGACCCGTTCGCCGGGGACGAGCCGCTGCTGTCCGCGCTGAAGCGCACCCCGTGGGGCGTGGACTACATCGACAGGGTGACCAGCGGCGGGGCGATCCCAGGCGAGACCGCGCTGTTCCTCGCCCCGTCCGGCGGCGGCAAGACCCTGACCAACGTGCAGATCGCGACCACGACGGCCCTGATCGGCCGGAAGAGCCTGATCATCACGTACGAGCAGGGGGCCACCCCGGGCATCACGAACCGCATCTACGCCTGCGCCATGGGCTACGCCGTCGGCGCGTTCCAGGGCATAGGCCCGGGCGAGTTCGGAGCCGACGGCGCCATGCGCGCGAAGTACGACGAGATCAAGGGCAAGCTCAGGGGCCGCATCCGGATCGTCGACCAGCTCGAGGCCGCCAGGACCCACGGAGGCGGCTGCGGAGGGGCCGCCGAGATCGCGGACATCGTCAAGCGGTCGCAGGACGACGGGTTCAACCCCGAGTACATCGGCATCGACTGGCTGGGCCCCATGACCAACAACTTCATGGCCGCCAGGAACATCCCGGAGGCGGAGACCACGAAGACGATGAACCGCATCGCCGACGACCTCCGCAAGACCGGGGACGCCCTCAAGGTCAACATGTTCCTGTTCCACCAGCTGGGCACCGAGGCCTCGGCCAAGGGTCCCCGCAACAAGCCGCAGCCCACGGACGCGTTCATGTGCAGGACCCTGCACCACTACATGGACACCGTGATCTGCGTCGGCAACCGCGACAAGGAGAGCCACCTGGCCTGGATCAACGCCCCGAAGATCCGCAACGGCGAGCCCTTCAGGGACATGCTGATCCAGATGGACGGCGCCCACTCGGTGTGGCGCACCGTCGACGAGAGGGACATCAACACGGAGACCATGAAGGTCGAGGGATCCCGGTCCAGGGCCCCGAAGGCCGAGGCGCCGTGGTACGACGACGTGGTGAGGAGCAACCTGGGATGACCTACCTGAACCCCGACCTGCGCGAGGCCCTCGGCAACTGCTTCGGCCACGTGCACGTCACCAATCCCGGGTCCCCCGCGGCGTACGAGATCCGGATCGACCTGGACTCGTACGCCGCGGACAGGCCCCGCGGCTTCATCGAGTGGAGGGACTGGGGCGAGACCTACTCGGTCAACTGCCCGGAGTGCGGGGACACGCGCGGCCGGTTCTACGTCGGCCACATGTGGGGCGTGTTCTGCACCAAGGCCAACCGGCGGGTCTTCTCCTGCACGAAGTGCTGGAACGAGGACTGCAAGGTCGACCTGTTCGACATCCTGAGGGGCGGTCCCCGGCTGCAGGAGCACGCCCTGCAGGAGGCCCGTTCCGGCGCGCACCACCGGATGGACCTGCCGGGCGACCCGCAGGACCTGACCCCGGTCAACGGACTGCCGTCGGACCATCCGGCGGCGCAGTACCTGGCCGGCCGAGGGTTCGACCTGGACCTGCTGTCCGACGAGTACGGGTTCGTCTACTGCAGCCGCAGCCCGTGGAAGAGGAGCATCCAGGACGGCGCCGGCAACTGGCACCTGGTCACTCCCGAGAACCGAATCATCATCCCCAACATCCAGCAGGGCGCGTGGCACGGATGGCTGGCCAGGTACGTGGGCGAGATCCCTAAGGACCCCGTCACCGGCAAGCAGGTCATCAGGAAGTACCTGAACGCGCCGGGGTACGCCACCGGCACGACCGTGTACCGGCTGGACGAGGCCGCGGCGTTCTCGGGCGGATCCTTCTGCCTGGTCTCCGAGGGCACCCTGTCGGCGATCGCCTGCGGGGCGGCCGGCGTCTCGACCTTCGGCATGTACCCCAGGCCCATGCAGGAGGAGCTGCTGGCCGCCCGGTTCAAGGACGGCCGGATCGTCTTCCTGATCGAGTCCGAGGCCGCGGCCAACGGCCGGATCTACGGCTGCATCGAGCGACTCCGAAAGCAGGTCGCAGGGGGCTGCACCACGGTGCTGCTGCCGGAAGGAAAGGACGCCGCGAGCCTTGACTCCGACACCTTGCTTGGTATGATCGAGGATGCGCTGGGACGTTCCGGCGCGCCGCAATGATCAAGGGAGGTGCGCGATGGTCGACTCTGAGGATGCCAGTCCACAACCCGAGTGCGATGACCCCTGGATCTCCGGCAAGTCTGGATTGCAGGATTCGTACGGCGTCACGCTGTCGAACGTCGGCCTCGATGTCACTGTACCGTTCACGCTGCCGCAATGTGGGCAGCCGGGGCAGACGCTTGTCTGCACCGACGCAGGCGTCAACTGGGCGACGGCGACTTATACAAAAGACTCGGTCGACGTCGGCATGAATGTCAAAGACCAGGTCTGCACGATCGTGGCCCGCGACCTGGTCGTACAGAGTCCTGAAGACGGCGCCGAACGCGGAGGAATCAGCCTGACCTGCGAGATGGAGCGGCTCAACCTGCGCATAGACCAGATCGACGAGAAGCACGAGATGGTGCTGGACAGGCTCGACGAGCTGCTGGGCCTGCTGAAAGACCTCAAGAAAGGCTGAGACATGAAGACACCCCGGAAGGGAAAGAAGGGCAGCCCCCAGGCCAGGTCCTCGGAGCTGCGCAAGTATCGCGTCGTCCTGCACAACGACCAGGAGCACACCTTCGACGAGGTCGAGGCCGCCCTGATGGAGGTCCTGGGGCTGGACGTCAACGCGGCGACGGACCTGGCCATCGAGACCCACCTGTTCGGCAAGAGGACCGTCAAGGTCACGCACCTGGAGTTCGCCGAGCTGATCTCGGAGCGGCTGCAGGCCGAGGGACTTGCCGTGACCGTGGAACCTGAGGAAGAAGGAGGCAAGGAGCAATGAGCAAGGACAAAGAGATGATTGCCCAGATGCAGGCGTGGGCTGTCGCCGCGGAGAGCGTCTACCCTCTGGCCATGGCCCTGCGAAGGTACGCGGACGAGATGAAGCGCCTGCAGGCCGAGCTGGCCGAGCGCACCGCACACCTTCGGACCGCCTGCGAGATCATCGCCGAGATCGAGAACGAGCACAACCCCCAGCCTCGTACGGAGCCCGTCAAGCCGGAGCACGTGGCTGAGGTGAACGGCTGGAACTGCTTCGCCAAGAAGGAAGGGGGTGGCGCGTGAACTGGGGTAATCAACTGTACGACGAGATGGGGGTCGCGGTACTCCGATTCGGGTTCATCGCCGCTGGCGCGGGATTCGCGATCGGCTGCATTGTCGGCATAGCCATCGGCTGGCTGCTGTTTGGGGGTGGCGCGTGAAGTACCAGGCGCTTGTGGTCGTCGAGTTCCGCAATGCGGGCTCGTTCGTCTACCGCGTGACGAGCGACAGGCTCATCACGGTCAAGAGGCTCGTCGATTACCTGCACGAGACCGAGGGTTTCAACGAGGAGTGGGACTCCATAACGATGGTCGACGGTCCGGCCGACATCACCGACATCAAGATCTGACCATGGAATCAGGAACAGGAGCAAAGCATGACATCCAAGGGCAAGTCTGAGGCCGCCGGAGAGGCGGCCGTTTCGTCCAAGGGCAGGAAGAAGGCGGTGGTCGAGAAGCCGCCGGTGAACCCGGACCTGGAGCGCTACGGCGCCATCGCGGTCCGCAGGGCCGAGGAGACCGGGCAGCAGGTGGCCTGGGCGTTCGACGAGATGCTGCGCCAGGTGACCTGCATGACCGTGCCGGCCGAGGAGGCGTCGAGGCTGCAGCAGGTGGTGCTGCTGCCGGGCATCCACGTGACCACCAAGGAGGAGGGCCCGCGGGAGGCCCGGGTCATGCTGGTGGGATCCTGGCCCAACACGGCCGAGACCCAGGCGTGCCGCCTGATGCACGGAGACTGGGTGCCGGAGTTCGAGGCCCTGGCCGCCAAGTCCGGCTTCCCGTCCGACTGCTACTACACCACGCTCGTCAAGCACAGCGTCGACGGCAAGAAGCCGGCCATCCCAAAGGACCTGGTCGATTCCTTCATGCCGGCGCTGAAGCGCGAGATCGAGGTGGTCGGGCCGGAGATGGTCGTGCTCCTGGGCAGCAAGGTCCTCAAGGCCGTGCTGGGCGCCAAGGCCACGGCCGATTCCATGAGGGGCAGGACCCTGTCCGCCGAGGAGAGCCCGCTGGGGGTCCGCACCGCGGCGGTCATGGACTTCTCGTCCATCCAGTACTCGCCCGAGAACCGCGGTCCGATCGGCCTCGAGCTCTCCAGGCTGGCCAACGAGCTGGCCGGGCCCGCCAAGGCTCAGGAGCGAGTCGAGACCGAGTACATCTACTGCCGCGGCGTCGAGCAGCTCAGGGAGCACGTCGACCGCATCCGGCGGGAGGCGGTCGGGTACGTCTCGGTCGACTGCGAGTGGGGCGGCTCCAACCCTCAGGACGGCTGGCTGAGGTGCGTCCAGTTCTCGTGGGCCCCTGGCAAGGCCCTCGTGGTAGTGCTGCACGGGGCTGGGAAGACACCCACCGAGCTGCAGGAGCGCCACGAGGAGACCTGGGCGGAGATCCGCAGGCTGATCAAGGACCTGGGTCTGGTCGCGCACTTCATCCGCGCCGACCTGCCATGGCTGCAGCACCACGGGGTCGACGTCGAGCTCGGGGTCCTCGGAGGCTGGGACACCGGCCTCGCCGGGCACCTGCTGGACGAGAACTGGCCCCAGGGCCTCGAGAACTACATCGCCAGGCACACCGACCTGGGCAGGTACGACCTGCCGCTGTCGCAGTGGATCAAGTCCAACAAGTACGACCTCGAGACGCTGGGCTACGGAGGCATCCCTGACGAGATCCTGGAGCCGTACGCGGCGGCCGACGCCGACGGCACCTTCAGGATCTTCCTCATCCAGCGCGAGGAGATGGCGGCCCCTGGCAACGAGAGGATCTCCTCCCTGTTCCGGGACATCGTCATGCCGGCCACGCTCCCCATCCTGGAGATGGAGAACACCGGCATGCTGATCGACCGGGAGAGGCTCGTGCTGCTGGCGCAGAAGTACACCGCCAAGCGGGACGAGCTGGCCAACAGGCTCAGGGGCCTGCTCAAGTGGCCGGAGTTCAACCCCGACTCGCCGCCGCAGAGGGCCCTGGCGATGTTCGGCTGGTCGAAGCCCGGCAAGGAGGCCGCCGTGCCGCCCGGCGTCCTGCTGCGCAGGTTCACTCCGGTGCTGGCGACCGACGGCCGCAAGTGGGAGGAGGTGGTCCGCAAGCCCGAGGCCCTGAAGACAGCCTCGCCGTCGACGGACAAGGAGACGCTGACCTCCCTCCGGCTCGATCATCCCGACGATCCGTTCCTGGAGGCGATGCAGCTGTACTCCGCGGTCGCGCAGACCGTGAAGAACTTCACCGGCTCGTTCCAGGAGGACGAGGCGGGGGTGCATTCGGTCGAAAAGGGCCTGCTGTCCAAGGTCTGGCCGGATGGCCGCATCCACTGCAGGATCCGGCAGACGATCGAGACCGGCCGGTACGGCCACAGCGACCCCAACATGGCGCAGATGCCCAAGACCGCCGAGGGCCTGGTGTCCAAGGCGTTCAAGGGCGATCCGTCGCCTCCTCCCCCGATCCGCTCGTGCTTCACCGAGGAGGAGGGGTGGTGCCTGCTCGACTGCGACTGGAAGCAGGCCGAGCTGTTCGTGATGGCCTGGCTCGCCAAGGACAGCGCCATGCAGGTCAAGCTGTCCGATCCGGACGCCGACTTCCACTCCGAGGTGGCCGTCGAGATGTTCAAGCTCGAGCGGCCTCCGGCCGAATACTCCAAGGGCCTGAAGGACTGGCTCAAGGAGCAGGGGTGGACCAAGTTCCGCACGATCGCCAAGACGATCGTCTTCGGCATCGCCTACGGCCGGGGGGCTGCGGCGGTCGCCGGGGCGGTCCGGCTGGAGGGCATCGAGATCACGCAGGAGGAGGCCCAGAACGCGGTCAACAAGTTCAAGACGACGTTTCCCGAACTGGCGAACTGGCTCGAGACCCTGAAGGCGGCGGTGGTGCTCGTAGGGCACGTGGAGAACGGGTTCGGCCGCCGCAGGCGGTTCGAGCCCACGACGGACCGGGAGATGCTCTCCCATCAGGAGCGCCAGGCCATGAACTCCCCCATCCAGGGGACGGTCGGCGACCTCATGTCGCTGGCGCTGGTCAACGTGTACCTCGCGAGGCGGCTCGAGAGGCCGCACCTGAGGTTCAAGATCCTGATGTCAGTGCACGATCAGATCCTGTTCAAGTGTCCGGTGGAGCAGGTCGAGGAGACCATGGAGGTCGTCTCGACCGCGATGTGCGAGAACTGCAGGATCCCGGGATCGGACCTGCTGCTTTCGATTGATCCCGAAGTGTGCGTGAGATGGGGCGAGCCTCTTTCCGACGAGGACGTGGCCCGCTATCCTTCCCTCGCGAAGTACGTCAAGTGAACCCGCAAGAAAAAAATCCAGAGAAAGACCCATGACCAGCCAGAACCGCAATTTCCGTGACATCAACCGACGCATCAGCGACGACGCCTCCTCCGGGGGCGACGGCAACGGCAGCTCCGAGTGGCAGAAGATCCTCAACGACGAGGCTCCGCCGCTCTCCTACCTGGGCACCCAGGGCCCGTGCAGCTTCATCCTCGTGCCTCCGCACCCGTCGCACGGCGCCAGCCAGGCGATGACCAGTGGCGGCGTCCGGGGCGACGAGAAGTTCGGCTACGTGCCGACCCTGGGCCAGTACGGCCTCGACCACGTCCTCGTCTACCGCAAGGTGGGCAACAACCCGGACCGCAAGAATCGCCGCGACATCCTCGCGATCAACATCCAGGAGGGGGAGGACGGCTCCGTCATCCAGGTCGAGCGCGAGTGGGGCAAGGGCTACCGCAGCCCCATGTACAAGCTCTACGACTACCTCTGGCGCACCGCCGGCGGCTACAAGTTCGACCGGACGCTGAAGCGCACGGTCCCGAGCATCCAGGTCGACCCCCGGTCGGCCAAGGTGCGCCGGGCCCTCGAGCTCTGCCCGCCGAACGACACCGGCGGCCCTGACAGCAAGGCGGCCATCGCCCGCGGCAAGCGGACGCTGCTGCTCAACGGGTTCATGGTCTCCAACGTCGGCAAGAGCTACACGGTCGACGAGAACAACCAGCCCTGCTGGCCCCAGCAGCGCGTGCTGCTCGTCAACCAGGTCACCGGCATCCAGAGCCCGGTGAACGCCCGCGACAAGGAGGGCTTCTACGACGTGTGGTTCCAGCGCACCGACGGCCTGGCTCTCTCCCAGGCCTGCGACGAGAACTACGTCCGCGAGCAGTTCGGCGACATCTACGAGGACGTCGACGCCCAGCTTGCCTGGGAGGCCGGCTTCCTGCACTCCGACTTCGCGTCGGTGCAGAAGCTCGTCACCTGGTCCAGCTACAAGGCCGGCCCCGCGCAGATGGACGCCTACTGCTGCCGGGTCGACAACCTGGCCGACGCGATGGGCGGCTACCAGCTGCCCGAGGAGGTCCTGATGAAGGCCCGTCCGATCGCGGACTACCTGGCGGACAACAACGAGCAGCTGCAGATCCAGTGGCTGCTCGAGGCGTTCCCTGGGGACGAGTGGGCGCTCGAGGGTGCCGGCGTGATCTCGGCGGGATCGTCCGTCGGCGTGCCTGATTCGTACGAGGGCGGCGAGGACGGGCAGGAGCAGCTCGATGGGGAGGCCCCTCCGGCTCCGCGCGCCCCGGCTCCCCGGGCGCCTGCTCCGCAGGCTCCGAGGACTCCGCAGGCTCCGAGGACTCCGCAGGCTCCGGCCCCGCAGGCTCCGGCCCCGCAGGCTCCGAGGACTCCGCAGGCTCCGAGGACTCCGCAGGCTCCGGCCCCGCAGGCTCCGGCCCCGCAGGCTCCGGCCCCGCAGGCTCCGAGGACTCCGCAGGCTCCGGCCCCGCAGGTTCCTGGCGTGACCTCGGTGCCGAACGCTCCGACGGCCGGCAAGATGGACCTGTCGGCCCGCATGCGGGAGACGATGGAGAAGATGCGCAAGGAACACCCGAGCGGAAACGCCTGAGAAACTGAACAAGGAGACACGCAATGGCTAAGAAGAAGGAAAAGCCGTCACCCGAGAGCACCGCTTCGGCGGTGCTCTCGGGCATCAAGGCCCTCATTGAGAGCGCCACGAAGGTGTCGGGCTCCCAGGTCTGCCTGGCGTCCGACCTGCACGAAAGGGTCTGGGGCCTGCCCTGCGACCACATCTCGTACCGCTGGCTGTCCGACGTCACGTGCTACCAGATGGGCAAGATCTTCGGCGTGGCCGGAGCCAAGGAGAGCTGCAAGTCCGCCTACGCCATGAGCATGGCCAGGCTGTTCATGGACGCAGGGGGCATCTGCGTCTACATCGACACCGAGAACAAGAAGAGCCCGCCCCTGTACCAGGCCGTGGTCGGATACGCCAACACCCAGAAGACGATCGACTTCCTCTCCTTCCACACCGAGGAGTGGCAGCAGCAGCTGACCCAGGCCATCGAGGACATCGAGGTCAACGAGAGCCTGAACAAGATCCCGGTCATGTTCATCGTCGACTCGCTGGGCGGCGTCGACACCGAGGAGAGCCGCGAGAGGATCGACAAGGAGGGCGCGGCCAGTCCCCGCAACACGGGAGGCATGGTCAAGTGCAAGTCGCACAACGAGTTCTTCAGGTTCATCCCGAAGAAGCTCTTCCTGCGGCCCTACTCGCTGATCTACATCAACCACCTGTCCGACGACCCCGGCAGCCCCATCCCGGGCGCCAAGCGCAAGCCGGGCGGCACGGGCCAGGACTACCACGCGGTCCTGGACTTCTGGTTCTCCGCGGTGAAGTCCACCCCGGTGTTCAAGAAGAACCGGGGGTTCACCGAGAAGATCCTCAAGATCAAGGTGAACAAGAACTCCATGGGCACGTCGCAGCGCAACCTGGAGATCCCGTACCGCTGGGAGAACGATCCCGGCACGGGCCAGATCTCCAGGTGCTGGTTCGACTGGGACGCCGCCACGGCCATGATGCTGGCGGATCCGTCTCCCAACGGGGTCAAGAGCCGCCTGACGGACATCCTGAACGTCACGGAGAACGGCAACAAGTACAGCTGCAAGGAGCTGGGGCTCGTGGCCGTGACGGACACGCAGCTGGGGGAGGCCATCCGGGCCAACGTCGAGCTGCGGGAGCGCATCTCGGACGCCCTCGGCATCAACCGCATGAAGGTCTGGGAGGGCCTCGGCCTGCCCAAGGAGGACGCCGACGTGTACGAGCAGAGCCTGTACCGCGGGCCTGTCCAGGAGGAGACTCCGAAGGAGGAGTGACTTGAAGCAGCGAGACGAACCGAATTTCTTCGACGGGGTGCGCAGGCTGGGAGAGAAGCGGGAGGCCAACAGGCAGGCCTCCTACGAGAACAAGGTCTGCCGCAAGCTGGTGAACCGGATCTTCCACGACAACCCCGTGGAGAAGTCGGCCTGGACGGAGGCGCTGGAGAGGTCCGACGAGCCCCTGATGGCGCTCGAGGACCTGCTCCATCCCTACGTCCTGAGGGCCAACAGGGTGCAGTCCTGGAGCCTGAACGACCTGGTCTGCCGCCCCAAGGCCCTCGACTCGATGCCGCTGTGGGAGGAATTCGCCAGGTGCGTCGCCGCGTGCGGCGCACCTGGCCGCTTCCCCGCGATGTTCTTCTACAACGCGGCCATCGGTCAGGACATGGTGCTGCACACCAACATCGGGGCCAAGTCCCCCAGGGGGTACTTCAGGCTCGTCCGCGCGTCGTCCTCGGGCGACGGCGGCGCGGTGCTGGATACCATGGATGCGTTCCTGGAGTCTGCCATAGGAAGGAGGACGGAGTGAGGAACGTGATAGTGCCGGGCATCGAGTTCTGCCGGAGGTTCGCGGAGGAGGCTGCGGAGCTGGACGACGGCGTCTGGAGCCTCGACATGCTGCCGGAGGCCGAACAGGTGCTCAGGGGGCCGTACGGCTCCGTGGCGCAGGCGCACAGGGACCGCGACTGGCTGTGGAACTACGGCGAGAAGCACGGCAGGTACATCTGGGTCGTGACCTCCCGGGCGGTCGCCAGGCTGGCCAAGGAGCGGAGCGACCTGCATTCGATCGAGCTGACCACGGACGCGCTGACCATGGAGGTCGTGCGGCTGAGCGTCAGGGGACCCAACAGGGAGTGGTGCGACGTGACGCACAGAAGGAACAAGGTGAGACGATGAAGGATGAATCCGACCAGGCTCCTGCCAATCCCAGGCTGCAGGGGCTGGACTGCTCGAGCGGACACTGGAACTGCAGGATCATGAGGACCGTCGACGAGGAGGGCGCGGAGACCTACAGCGTCCACGAGGTGTTCTACAGGAAGGACGGCAAGCCGATGGGGTGGGCCTGCCGGCCCTGCCATCTGGCGGCGGAGTCGAGGAAGGATCTCATGGATTACCTGGAAAAGGTCGCCCAGGCCGGCCGCCGGCCCGTGCTGGACGCCGAGACCCTGACCGACGTGAAGGAGGAGCCATGATCGCGAAGTTCACGCTGGGCGAGGAGCACAAGAGCGTGCGGATGCAGGTTCAGTACGAAGACGAATGCCACGTCGGCGAGGCCTGGATCGAGGAGTGGTGCCACGCGACCGAGGAGTGGAAGTCGACCGGGCGCACCGTTCCGGTCTACGTGCACGAGCTGGAGCCTGTGACCGCGTTCGCCAGGCAGCTCTCCAGGCAGCACCGAGCCGACACAGGGGAGGAGTCAAATGCCGGATGAACCGGAGCGCATCGCGCTGAAGGACGGAATCGGGTTCACGATCGACGGGGCCATCACCAGCGCCGCGGCGTTCAACCACTACGTGCTCAAGGAGTACGCGCCGAAGTGCCAGGGCCGCATGGCCCTGGGGCGCAACCCCGCCAGGCACAACCTCGAGAACTGCCTGTTCGACGAGCTGGCGGGCTGGCTGGACTCCCCGTCCGTGACCGGCCTGTCCATCCTCGGCGTCCGGGTAGGGTCCAAGCCCTACGAGGACGAGGACCTGTGCCTGGAGCCCAGGATCTCCATGTCCGGCATCTTCGACATCCTGTATGATGTGTGCCGGATGGGGGCGGGCGCCGAGGTGGAGGATGGCCTGGCGACCGTGGACGCGGCCAGGTTGGCCGAGCTCCAGGAGAAGTGCAAGCTGGTGCTGAGGCATGCGGGCCAGAGGCCCTTCCCCGATGAGAAGAAAACCAGAACGAACCCCGGTCAAATGGGTGCTGGCCTACGAAAGGGGCGGCTTCCTGGTTGACTATCTGCGGCATCCGGATTACATTTTCGATAATCCGGAGCTCGCAAGGGAGCGCCGGGGAGACGCCTGGGTCCTGTTTCTGCGCACCGTGCCGGGCCTGAAGCAGGAGCAGGTTCACGTCGCCCCCCAGGACAACTTCTACTGATCCGGCACTCAGGAAGACCCAATGGCACAGAATTCGGAACAGCCGGGCCGTCACCTAGACCTTGGAATGGCCACCGGCCGCCTGACATCCGCCCTCAGGGGCCCGCAGGCGCCGTCCAGGGACTTCGGCTTCAACGCCTCCAACGACGGCCGGAAGTTCTCATCGGGGGCTCAGCGGGACAGCGCGGAGGGCAAGCCGCGTCCGGACCTGCTGAGCCCCTTCGCCACGATGAGGAAGGCCCGGGTGATGGCCCTTGGTGCGGTCAAGTACGGGGAGCGGAACTGGGAGAAGGGCATGCCCCTCTCGGTCTTCCTGGCGTCCGCAAACCGGCATCTGCTCCAGTTCATGATGGGGATGACGGACGAGGACCATGCGGCGCACTGCGCATTCAACCTGGACGCCATCATGCACGGCCAGGAGATGATCGCCCGCGGGCTGTGGCCTGCGGAATACAACGACCTGCCCGCCTACCAGGCGACCAGGCCAGAACAGGAGCGGCGATGTGACGACACGAAAGACGTCGATGGTGTACTGGAACCTCAACCGGAGGTGCTGGTCGGTGAAGGACACGGCGACGGGGAGGGTAGTCGCCCATGCTGCCCGGGTGGTCCTGTCTGACGCCGTGTTCAAGGTCTCGGAGGCGGGCAGGCAGCGCGTCCTGCTCACGCGGCAGAAGAACGTCCATGCCGGAGCGGTGGGGGTACTGGAGCCCGGCTCGCGCACCGGCAGGCCCAGGTGCCGCATCAGGTACAACCCGTACCTGCACTCCACCTTCGTCGACCTGGCCGGCAGGCCGGTCTCGTCGGCCGGTCTGGTCGTGATGGAGCCGAACGGAAAGGTGTACGTCAGGAAGACCCGGAGGAAGCCCCTATGATCGAGGAGCAGGCCGTGGAAGGAAAAAAGAACCGAGCCACCCATCCGGACCAGGTCGACTCCAGGATGGACTCGGTCAGGATCGTCCGCGGTTCGGGCCGAGAGATCGTGGAGATCCGGGAGCTGGAGCGGGTGATGGACGAGATCCGCGCCAAGATGAAAAAGAAGTAAAATAGCCGGACCATGTCACTGACCCCGACCAAGCAGTTCGTCACGCTGTCCGACAAGGGCCTCCTCGACGCCCACAACGGCCTGGCCCTGGCCGCCGCGGACAACTTCGACTACGTCCTGAACCAGGTGACGAACCCGTTGCCTGCGATCGGGTCCGTGGGACAGGTGCTGTCCGTGGCGGCCGGCCCGGTCCTGGCCTACGCCTCGCTGCCCAGCCTGATCAACGTCCAGGCCGTGATGGACGCCTACCTCGCGTCCAACCAGGTCCTCAGGCTGGAGTCCGACCTCACCCTGAGGCTGCTGGACGGCTCGTCCAACCTGCAGAACCTGAGGGTGGCCGCCACCACCACCGGCGGCACCGTGGTGGACAGCGTCACGTTCTCGCAGACCAGCACCTCGGGCGACCTGGCCGAGAACCACGTCGTCAACAGCCTGACGGTCACGGCTGACTCGGCGTCGGTCACGATGACCGGCTCCGCCCATTTCGAGGTCAACAGGCTGCGGATCGGCACGGGCGGCACGGCCTACACCTTGCCTGCGGCCTCGGCCATGATTCCCGGCTACGTGCTGGTGAACAGCGGGGCCACCTCGTCCTGGCAGCCCATGCCCGAGCCGGTGCTCGGCGACCAGGCCCAGTACTACCTGGCCAACACCAAGCCCTTTGCGCTGCCGGCGTCCACGACCTCGGCGCTGTCCCTGGTGCTCAGCGGCTACGGCTCGATCTATTCGTCGTCGTACGACACCGGCTTCGGCTTCGTGACCCCGGGCAACCTGGGCGCCGCGGCCCGGCGCCTGGTCATGCAGGTGGACGGCGCCGAGGTCTGGCGCGCGGTCAAGCCGGCCAACGTGGGAGGCAACTCCGTCGCGCCGTACCTGCAGATGAACACCGGCCTGGCCCTGGCCTCCGCCAGCCTGATCGACCCGAACTCCAACCCCGTGGGATCGATCTGGTACGACTCGTCCTCGGACGGCATCGTGCTGATCTCGGCCTCCGGCCAGCGCTTCATCGGCAGCCAGGCGATCGTCTCGACGGTCAACACAGCAGAGGCAAACAAGGACTTCGCCCTCCAGCCGTCGTCGACCCTGAGCGTCGCCGCAGGCAGCGTGATCAAGCCGGCGCTGAACATCGGCACCGCCGGCCTCATCTCCGGCGGCACGGACGTCCAGGTGATCCTAGGCGGCGCGGCCACGGCCAAGATCTCGGCCACCAGCATCGAGCCGGCCGCCGGGGGCGCCTCGGCCTCCGCCAAGATCCTCATCGACGCGACGGTCGGAGAGAACGACCCGACCAAGCCAGCCTACACGTTCCCATCGGCCACCGGCCTGGGCGTCTTCAGGGCGTCCACCAATGCCATGGGAGTGGCTGTCCAGGGCGCCAAGGTCGTCGAGTTCAACAGCGGCGGCATGTCGATGGAGAGCCTCAAGATCTCCAACCTGGCCACCCCTACGCTGAGCCAGGACGCGGCCACCAAGGCGTACGTGGACGGCCGGATCCCGGGCGCCACGGTGGCCGGCGCGCTGGCCATCGCCGTCGCCGGCACCGGGTACGTCGAGGAACCCAACCTCCGGTACCAGGGAGGTTCCCTGGCCGTGGGCTCCGTCTCCAGCCCCGGCAGGATCAACCTGCTGACGTCCGGCGGCGGCCTGGCCCAGGTCAAGGCGCCGGTCTCCGCGGCCAACTCGGTCTTCCCGCTGCCGGAGAACAGCCTGGACGGCGGCGTGCTGCAGCTGTCCGGAACGACGTCCTCCTGGGTGCCGTTCTCCACGCTGTCCTCAGGGCTGCTGAGGGCGGACGGCACGGTGCCCCTCACGGGCGGCCTGTCCGTGGAGATCGACACGACGGCGACGGATCCCCTGCTGTCGCGTGGCCCCCTGGCCATGTACATGACCAACTCCAGCTCGGAGATCGGATTCTCGCTCAGCGGCAATCCCCTCTTCCGGCTGAACATGACCGGTCCGACCCTCACCGGAGCCGGCGGGGGATTCAACACCCCGCTGGTGTACCTGAACAACTCGATCGCCACGTACGGAGGCACGTCGACCAGCGGCACTCCGACCTACTCGTTCTCCGGAGAGTCCACCACCGGCCTGGGGCAGACCCGAGGCAGCTACTGCTCGCTGTTCGTCAACGGCACCACCAGGTTCTCCGCGACGTCCACCGGCGCCACGGCGCACGGCAACAAGATCTCCGAGGTCGGAACCCCGACCGCGTCCACCGACGCCGCCACCAAGGGCTACGTCGACGGACTCGTCAACGCGATCGTCGAGATATCGTTCCGCGTTGTATCCTTGCCGATCGGATGGACCTCGGCCAACCCGCTCACCCTGTCGGTGTTCGACACCCAGCTGGTGTACCTGGCGAACACGGGGACGCTGGTGTACGAGTCCGCGTCCAGCCCGGGCGCCCTGGTCGTGCCTTCGAACTTCGCGACGAATCCCAAGTGCCAGGTCTACGTGGCGGGCGTCCTGCTGGCCAAGCAGGCCAACGCGTCGTCGGTGAGGCAGGCGGCCTACGGCACGGCGACGTCCATCACCCTGAACTACAACGTAGGAGTCGGCAACATCATCGTGGTCCAGCTGCCGGCCTAAGAAAGAGAGAGGAAGCATGAACGTGGAAGAGGAAGCGGAGCCGTTCTTTCCGACGGTGTCGCTCGTGCGCATGCCCGTCGGCCTGTCCCCGATGCTCGGCGACGTGCTGAGCGACCTGTTCGACTCGCTGAAGGGCCGCCCCAACCTGGCGGTGCAGAGCTACCTGGTGCCGCCCACCAGGAAGAAGGCCAACATCGACAGGCTGATACCCGGCGGAACCGCCCTGCTGGCCAACGCTCCGTGGCACCTCCGCAGGTCCACGATCACCCGCGCAGCCATGGGAGCCTTCTGGCGGAGCTTCGTGTACCGGGCCTGGAGCAAGATGGACTGCAAGGACAACAAGAACATGGTCCGGCTCGAGACCTGCGCCCCGATGGGCTTCCGTGCCGGCGGCACCGGAGGGCACCCTTGCCGGTCCGTCTTCTGCCCGCACTGCCACATGCGGTCGGCGCTGGCCCTGTTCGACAAGGTCTCCGAGCTGCAGCCCTGGGGCGAGGAGGTGGAGGCCCTGGTCGTCCGCGAGGAGATTCCGTTCAGGGAGACGATGGCGGGCTACGAGCCGGCCCGGAAGCCCGACATCCTCCGGCACGTGAGGGCCTGCCTGGACTCCAGGGAGTCCCTGGCGGCGAGGACCACCGGCGCCGCGCTGCTGGAAACCGTGCCCCACAACGTCAACTCGTACCTCGTGCTCGTGCACCGCGACAGGCTCCAGCCGGTCAGGAGGAGGCTCGGACGCCTGCGGCTGGCCCTGCAGAAGGCCGGCCGCGAGGTCACCGTCAGGACCGCGGTCGACCTGGCCGACGGGGTGCGCAGGGCCATGGACTGCTGTCCCCTGGTCCTCGCCGCCTCGAGCCACCTGCTGGAGTCCAGCTCCACCCTGCATTGCCTGGAGAGGTACAGGGCCGACGTGCACGCCCGCAGGAGGATCTTTCTAGTCACCGATCCCCGGAAGGTCCGGGCGACGGATGTTGCAAGCCAGGCGCCAGTCGCTACACTGGCGCAAGAGCCGCTCGAATCGGCCTTCGGAAAAACAGGAGAATAGCCATGCCCATGCAGTCGATCACCACAGGAAACATCTCTGAGACCCCGCTCAAGGCGACGGCCTCGCCGCACATGAGCCCCACGGAGAAGGCGGCGTTCGCCCCGGAGACGTCCCCGGCGCCGGAGCCTCAGGCCGAGCCCGCCGCGGCTTCGGAAGCGGAATGGGAGAACCTCGGGAGCGAGACCTTCAACGTCGGCCGCTTCGGGGACGCCACCAACGCGTTCCGCCGCACCACCCGCCGGCTCAAGGTCGAGGGCGGCTGGATCTACTCGGTGTCCACCCAGGCCATCGGCTACGTCCGCGGCAGCTGCTCGGCAGGCTGCTCGGAGAGCACGGTCTTCGTCCCCGAGTCGAAGTCCAAGACCAAGTGACCGCGGACATCAGATGAAGAGCAGCACCGTCTACCTCAGGTACTCCGAGATCTCCTCCGAAGAAGAGGAGCCGGACTGCGACGACCTCGACCTGGAGGACGACATGGACGAGGACTTCGACGCCTCGTCCGACCGCCGGCCGCTGCACGACTTCACGCCCCTGGGCCTCACCTTGCTGGAGCCCAGGGGCGACTTCATAGAGCTGGAGCTGGAGTTCGAGGCCTCGCCCAAGGACATCCTGCATCTGGTGGTGGTCAGGTACAGGGACCCCCACGGTCCGCGGCTGGAGGAATGGTGCGTCGAGGCCGTCCTGCAGGACGGGGACTGCGCCGAGCTCATGGCCGAGGAGCTGGAGGACGGGGTGCGGGCTTCGGCCTGCGCCGTCGAGAGGGCCTCCGACGCCGTCGTCGTGAGGGCCGAGGTGGTCTCCCTGGCCGTGTCGGCCAGGTGACCCGCACACACAACCCGAAAGGAAAGCGATGACGCCCAGCCAGATGAGGCTGATGGTCCGCGCCGAGCAGATGGTGTCCGCCGCCGACTCCAAGCTCGAGGCGGTCTCGCTCGACGACCTGACCGCCATGCTCTCCTACATGGAGCAGCTGGTGGGGCAGGCGGAATCCGGGGAGCTGCGGGCGCCTCCGCCGGCGCTGCGCTCCCTGGTGAGGCTCGGGGCCGCATCCGTGGCCCGGACCGTGATATCCAGGATCGAGAAAGAGAGAAGGAGGGATTCGCATGACTGCAACGAAGACTGAGCCGCCGGTGTGCTCCTATCCGGTCAAGGACTACTGGAGGGTCTACGCGCTGAAGATCGGCGCGGACCATAAGGCATGCAGCGGGGAGTGCCCAGACTGCAATTTCACGAACACGATGTGCTCGGCCCGCCCCGGCGACCACCGGAAGGTGAAGCTGCCGGAGGCTGTGCGGGGGATGATCCCTGTCGAGTCCAGGGACTGGCTGCTGTCCTCCTCGTCGGCCATGCAGAAGTCGATCTGGCAGGTCCTGGCCGGATGCGAGTGCGACCCGGAGTTCGTCTCCAGGATGATCTCCGCGGCCTGGGCCGCCGAGGACCAGCCTAACCGGCGCCCGATGTTCTTCTGGACCACCTTCCGGGGACTCTGCCACAACGTGCACATGGACAGGGCGACGCAGCTCAGGTTTGCGCACGACGTGCTGTTCTGCAACCGCAAGGTGCTGACCGACGCCGAGCAGATCCGGCAGACCATGGGGGTCTTTTGGGCCTCGCGTCCCGACGATGTGCCCGCCAAGATCCTGCAGAGACGCTCCCTCAGGGGTCTCTTCGACGGGATCCTCTGGGGGGCCCTGAGCCATCCTGACGTGTTGGCCGCCGTGCTGGCTCCTGACGGATCCGGATTCGGTCCCGGCATCTCGGACGAGGTGAGGACATGCGCGGAGGTGCTGGAGCCGTTCGACCGGATGCTGGACTGCTGGAAGCCGGGTCTGTCGGAAAGGCTGCCCATGGCGTTCAGGTTGTCGCTGATGCACTCCGACTTTTCGGAGGGCGGGCTGCTGCTGGAGCTGCTGCTGACCGGCGATCACCTGGCTCCTGTCCCCGTGCACGCCCTGCAGGGCGTGCTGGACCTGGTGCATGCCGCCCGCCGCATCCAGTCGCGGCGCATCTCCATGCCCGACTCCAGGGTCGAGGAAATGCGGCGCAGGCTGCTCAGCACGATGACCAGCCTCGAACTGCTGAGCGACTATCGAGGCCGTGCCTGCGGCTCCCGGCAGCTGGAGCAGAAGCTGGCGCTCCGCAAGGGCCAAGGCGGCATGACCTCCGAGCGCCTGGTGGTGGCTAGCAAGTCCTGGGGCAAGGTTTCCCTGGGCGACAAGAAGAAGTGGATCGAGATCCCGGTGACGGCCGACCCGTCCTGGACGAGGCAGGAGCCTCCCCATGCGTAGGCCGTGGTGGACTCTGGCCCGGGCCGCAGGTATATTCCTGGCATGGGCACTACTCATCGCTTTCTCGTGCGGGCTGGTCTGACGGCCCTCGTCCTCTGCCTCTGCTTCCTCGCCTCCTGCAAGGGCCCGCCGAAGCAGGAACCGCCGGTTCCGCTTGCCGACAAGCCGGCGGCCAACAGCACCAGCCTGCAGTCGGTCCTCGACCACTCCAACGCCTCCATCGGCTCGATCGAGCAGGATGCCGTGGAGGTCAAGGCGACCGCCGTGGCGGCGAAGGCGTCCGTCAAGGAGGTCCTGCCGTCCGTGCCCGAGCCTCAGCGCCCTGCGCTGGAGTCGGTGCAGGAGGGCATGCACAAGATCGAGGCCAGGGCGGAGAACATCGAGGACGAGGCCGGCAAGCTCCGCAAGGAGACGGCCAAGCTCTCCGAGCTGGTGACCAAGGTCGACCAGCTGGAGGACAAGCTGATCAAGCTCGAGTCGGCCCTGGAGGCCGGCAGGGCCGCCGCCCTCGAGAAGCTCTACGGCTACATCACGATGTTCTGGGTGATCGGGTTCATACTGCTGGCGGCGGGAGCCGCCGTGGCCCTGTTCCTCAACAAGGGCTACGGCGGCTCCATGGCCCTGCTCGGCGTGATGATGCTGGGGTTCGCGGCGGCCTCCCACTACTACATGGAGGAGATCGCCAAGGTGGGCGCGGTGCTGGTCGTGATCGGCTTTGCCGGAGGCGCGGGCCTGATCGCCCGCACCATCCTGAGCAGCACCCGCAAGGAGGCCGCGGTCAAGGAGATCGTCGAGATGATCGAGATCCTCAAGGAGAGCATGACGGACGACGAGAAGGCCAGGATCTTCGGCCCGGACGGCCTGGCCTCCAAGGTGCAGAGCGACCTGACCAAGGAGATCGTGGCCAAGATCAAGGAGCGGAACGGGCTGCGCACCAAGGCCGACCTGGAGCCGCCGAAGCCGTAACTAAAACAAAGAAAGGGAACCAAATGCAGCTTACCCCGGAGCAGATCAACGAGTTCGTCGCCAAGGCTGTGCTGGAAAGCCAGATCGGCAACGCCGTCAAGGACAGCGTCGCCAGAGTGATGAAGGACCTGCAGGCCACCTACAACAACCCGTTCGACCAGGTCATCAAGCATCATGTTTCGGCCATCATCGAGACTCAGCTGCGGGAGACCTACAAGGAACAGATCCAGGCGCAGATCAGGGATGCCTTGGCCAAGGCCGTCACCGACGATTTCGTGCAAAAGCTTGTTCAAGTGGCCATCGATCGCGTCAGCCGCTATGGATGAAAGGGGCCCCGAGCAATGACATGGCTGCTGGCCGCATGGCCCTTCATGACGCCCAGGATGCGGCTGCTGACCGGCATCGGTCCGACGGCCCTCTGCTGAGAAGGACGAAGGGATGGAGAGAACCGTATACATGGTGAAGCGCAGGAGGCGCGGCAGGTGGAGCCCGCAGCCCTCGAAGAGCACGTTCAGGACCGTCGACGCGGCGCTGGAGTACCTCCGCTCCGTGTTCAGCTCGGAGGGTGCGACGGTGACGTTCGTCCCCTGCGAACAGGACTCGTTCATGGTGGACATGTCGTTCGGTGTCGGGGTCGGCCAGACTATCCGGACCGGACCCTACCGGGTGACCGCCGTGCGCGCCGGCAAGTGATCAATTCGTCTTAAAGAAAGGACCAGGACATGGCTATCGTTCCGAGACTGACGGAAGAGGAGCTGGAGCGCTTCCAGCCGCTGCACGACTGGGTGGTCGTGCGCAAGAACAAGGCGCCCGAGACGACCGAGCACGGCATCATCGTCCCCGAGGACCGCAGGGACTTCCAGTCCAAGCACGGGGTGGTCGTGAAGGTCGGCCCGTGCGACAACCTGCGTAGGAAGGGCGGCTACGTCCCTGTGCTCAAGCCGGGAGACGAGGTGCTGTACAGCGCCTTCGCCGGCATGGAGACCCCGATGCCCGAGGGGTACCTGATCATGCGGGCCACGGAGATCCTGGCGGCGAGGAGCCCTGCAGATGAATGATCTGGAGCAAGAGGTCGGGGAGTTGCGATCTCAGGTTGAAGGGCTGCTTGAGCAGATGGCCCGCCTGGCCTCCCGATTGACGGAACAGGTCGCGCGGGAGCAGGAGCTGACCTTGACCAAGATGCAGCTCCAGTGCATGGAGAACAAGGCCAGGCTCCAGGAGGGCAGGGCCGAGGCTGCGGAGGAGCTGGTGACCAAACTGGGGCTGTTTAACAGACTGATGTCCGACACCCTCGCCAGACTGGAGAAAAAGGAGACACCGTGACCGACGAACGCAACAATCCCTTCCTGCCCGAGAGGTTTTCCACCAAGCTCATGAGGCAGCCGATCATCAAGCTGGAGGTCGACTTCATGAAGAGCACGATGATCAGGCACCTGTCCGAGGAGACCGTGAAGGTCGACTCGATGGTCGCGAAGGCCGTCGAGTCCTACTGCTCCGACGAGAACCTGCAGCATGTCATCGACGAGGAGGTCAAGCTTGCGCTCAACGCCGCGGTGCGGGAGGAGATCCGCGACTTCTTCAGCTCGACCCGCTCCGGCCGCCAGGCGGTCCGGGAGATGGTCGTCCGCCACCTGGACGCCAGGGCCAGGCTGTACGGAGACGACCAGGAGGAGGCCCCCAATGCCTGACCTGACCAACGACACGCTGATCGTCTCCAGCAAAGACCTCCCCCGATACATCGACGCCCTCTCCGGCGGACACGAAGCCCTGCGCCTGCGCCTAGCCTCCTCGGACAGCGACAGCGAGATCCGCGAACTCTCCCGTCAGGCCGACCGTTTGTCCGAGCTCCTCCGTCGGCTTGAGCACCTCGCCCGCACCCCTCGCAACAAAAAGGTCCGCTCTGTTCGGACTACGAATCGAAAGAAAGCCAATGCCTGACATCAACGACAAGATCGCCAGCATCCGACACATGCAAGGGATTGAATCAAAACTCGCCGAGGAGTTGAGCGAAACCCGCAGGATCATCCGAGAGGAACTGATCGAACTGGTGGAGATTCGGTTTGGGATTCGTGTCGGATCGACCGTGTATTGCAACGGGAAGAGGTACTTCGTCGCATCGATCGATGGGTTCCTCCTTACTGGCATTCTCCATGATTCTCCGTCCAAGCCGTACATCAGAGGGCATCCCATGAAATCGGATGGAACCCCATCGAAGGCTCTGCACAGCGTAGGGAACAACTGGAGCGTCGAGCCATGAGTGACCCCACCAACGACAACGACATCAAGGGACTGCTCGGGTATCTGAGCCTAGCCGCCGACCGCTCCTTTGCGACGATCCCGAGCAATATCGCAGCGAACTATTACGCCACCCTCACCGCGCTCGTCGCGGAGCGGAACGGGCTCAGGAGTGAGCTGGAGGGCGAGCGACAGAGGTTCGTCAAGCACCTTGAGGACGCCAGCAGGGTCGTTCAGACCTGGCCGACTTGGAAGCAGGAAGTACTTGGCGGTACTGCCGTGCAGCCGCCCGCCGCCAGCGACCTGCGCGAGCGGAACGAAACCATGACCGAATGGATGGACCGGGTAACGGTGATGCTGTGCCACAGCATGACCCACAGCCACGACGCGAAGATGAAGCTGACTGCGTGCTGCGACAACGCCATCGCCGCGATGCGGAAGGGGGAGGCATGAGCGACATCGACGGCCCTGTCGAGTGCATCGGCAACGGAACCGACGGTTCGGGCTGCGGGGAGGTGCAGGGAAAATCGGGCTACGCCTGCGACCTATGCGGTGGAATGCTCCTGTCGAAGACGGCCGTCAAGGAGGTCGGCGATCCTGCCGCGATGCGGCAGGAGGAGCCCTCCCACACCGACTGCGTCTCGGAGGAGTCCTTCACGGTCCACATGCCGGGCCGGGGCGAGGTCGTGGTGCCGCTGAGGTGGACCAGGACGCATCGCCCGTCCGGATTCGTCCACGAGGTCTCCAGCACGCTCGTCCATGACGAGCTGACCGTCCTCGAGGAGGTCGCGGTCCGGATCAGGCACGTCAAGTTCGAGACCCGCGACAGCACGTCGGAGGATCCCTGCAGGCCGACGGTGACCGAGATCGTCACGTCCCTGGAGCCCAGCGGCGCCGGGGAGATCACCGTGACCGTTGGCACCGGTCCCCGGGACTTCGAGCGCACCCAGTTCAGCAGGACCGGGACCGGACCGGAGGAGCGGCAGCTGGTTCGGCAGGTGGTCCGGGGCGCCTTCGAGCACACCTGGACCTACTTCGACGAGCCCCAGCCTGACAGGTCCATGCGCGTGAGGTCCCACGGCTGGAGGCAGGTGGACGGGGACGGCAAGGAGGTCATGAAATGCGAGGAGGTGGCAGATGGACTTGTCCTTCATCCCCCTAAGTTCGGCGTGGCGAAGGCTGGCGGCGACGTCGGAAAATCTCCGAACGCCAAAGGCAAGGCTGCACGCCAAGCCCCAGGACTGCGCGTCGATCTCATCCCAGATGAAGGCAAGGCTCGCAAGGGCAAGCGTGCCGGGAAGAAGAATGGACGCCGCGCTGCTGGCCGAGTGCGCAAGGGCCGCGGCGGAGGCGACCGGGTGCGTGCCTGAGGTGGCCAGGCCGTTCCTGCAGCCGTTCCTCCACTGCTTCATGGACGCCAGGGCGGTCGACGTCCTGTGCTGGCAGGTGGCCGGCAACAGGAAGAGGCTCAAGGACTCCCTATGCCAGCTGTACGGCGGGCGCAGGGAGGAGATGGGCTGGATGGCCGCCAGGATCGACGAGCTGCAGGTGGACGCGGGCGGCGTGGAGTCCTACCGGATCCGGGTCCTGGACGGCCCGGCCGCCGGCCTGGACCTCCACGCCCCGGTGCCCAGGTTCCTGCGGCCGTTGAGCGACATCCTGGGCTGCACCAGGACGCTCATGGACCGGGAGCGCATACGCATCTCCAGGCCCGAGGAGGCCGTGAGGTGCGAGGTGCTGGTCCTGCCGGATCCGGTGCCGGTGCTGTCCTGGGAACCTTCGGCCGGAGGCCTGATGCTCCGGGAGGACTCCAGGAGGACCTCGGCCGGCGCCATCAGGGCCACGTCCTCGCAGCAGGGGCGCAACAAGGCCCTGGCGGAGGAGCGTGCGAAAAGATGCGACAAGGGGCTCGACGGCCCTTGCCATTCCTGTCCGACGGGCTATGATCGGTGCCACAGGTCGTGCCGGCCCCATTCGGCGGCCAGGGTCGAGGTCAGGGAAGTGGTCCTCAAGATAGAAGGAAGAAACCTATGTCCAATGAAGAAGCCAGAGAACAGCTCCGAGCCAGCCTGAGCATGCCGGTCGGAATGCCCCTGCCGTTCAACCCGCGGCACATGCTCTCCGTCAGCCCGCGGGGAGTCAACAACGTCAACGAGTCCTACGTCCCCCAGCACGACATCATCAACTGCGTGCCGGGGGCGTTCGTCGCCATGTGCACCCTCATCCAGAACGTGGACGGCTACGTCGCCGAGCAGGTGCTCAAGATCTCGGAGCCGGACATGGAGAAGGCCGTCCTGGCCCTCCGCTACGTCCTGTCCCGCGAGGGCCTGTCGCACGCCACGCCGGAGGAGGCCTACCTGGCGTCCGGCTTCGCCGACCTGCCGTGGGAGTCGCGCACCTGGGTGCTCAAGAACCTGGGCGACGTGATGGTCCGCATGTGGCACCAGGCAGCCATCGCACGGGTCAGCAACTTCAAGGAGTACATGGACTCGCCGGTCAACCAGGCCGCCGAGAACATGCTCCGCAAGGGCGGAAGGGGGCTCGGATGACCTCCAGGAAGCAGGACAGCAGCAAGGAGCACCCGGACTGCGGGAAGTTCGCCATCGCCGAGAACGGCAGGCTGGGCCTCATCCTCGAGACGATCGACCTCAAGGGCCGCACCGTGTTCCTCGGCGTGCCGATGGACTGCGACGGCAACTGGGTCTCGCTGAAGCCGAGGATCGTCTCCGGCAGGGCCAACCCTCAGGCCATGTACGACGCGGCCCGCCACGCGATGCCGGAGAAGGGTCCGCCGTCCCCGCAGGACGTGGACATCAAGTTCGTCAGGCTGGGCCGCCCGGACGCCGAATCCTCCTCGGGAGGCGTGAAGGACCTGCTCTCGGCCCTGTTCGGAGGCATGCCTCCGCAGCAGCCCCCGGAGGTCAAGCTCGACCCGGAGGACTTCACCCTGGACGACGAGGATCCAAAGGACGACGGAGCGTGATACCCATGGCCACGCAGTTCGCTCCGCAGCTGATGCTGCCCGTCTTCGCGATCACGGTCGCGCTGGCAGGCTGGCTGGAGTTCGAGTCCATGTTCCCTCGCCGGTGAACCCATGCCCGCTCCCGACCACATCCTCTGCCTCGACCTAGCCCTGGCCAACACCGGGGTCGCCGTGCTTTCCCTCGGGGAGCCGGACAGGCTGGTGGCGGTGGACGTGATCAGGACGGAGGCAGGGTCCGGCAAGGCCAGGGTGTCCGACGACGACTGGCGCAGGACCTCCGAGCTGGTCCTGGGCCTGGAGCATGCCATAGGCAGGTGGGAGCCGGTGCACATCTTCATCGAGTGCCCGACCGGAGGATCGAAGAGCGCCAAGGCGGCGAAGAGCATGGCCCTGTCCCGCGGGGCGGCCTGCGGGGCCATCACCCTGCTGGGCATAGGCTGCACGCTGGTCACTCCGTTCGAGGCCAAGCGCGCCGCGACCGGTGACGCCAACGCCACCAAGGACCAGGTACGGGACTCCGTCCTGGCCAGGTTCCCGTACTTCAACGGATGGATCAAGGGCAAGGGCGGCAAGTTGCTCAGAGGTGTCAACGAGCACGCATACGATGCGGTGTCCGTCTACATGGCGGCCACCGCCACCAGGAAATACAAGGAGCTAAGGAAATGAGCAGCCAGCAGAACCAGGAATTCGCCCTCCTCTCGGAGAGCAGCGCCTTCACCCGCATCCCGTCCAAGGACGGCGAGCTGCTGGAGGTCAAGATCCACACCAGGGCCCGCACTCCGGTCGGGGTCGGCCACGAGAACATCCAGACCGTGATCCTCGGGCCCGACCAGTCGTCGGCCATCCTCGCCGGCCTGAAGATGCTGCACGGCCAGGTGCAGGCCATCGTGGCGGCCGAGGTCGCCCGGCAGGTCGAGGCGGCCGAGGCCGGGCCCGACCAGGGCCAGCCCTCCGAAAAGGCCCAGCCCTCCAACGACTGAGGAGCGCGAGATGAAGGAGCCCCTGTACGTAGGAGCGGCCGGCCAGGAGAGCGACTCGGTCTCCCAGGAGACCAGGCCGGAGCTGCAGGACCTGCAGTCGTTCGCGAAGGACTACTCCCTGTTCTTCGTCAACACGATGCACATGTACCTGCGCATCTCGGTGTCGCTCTTCGAGCTCTACGCCAGGCAGTTCGACACCCGCCTGGACGTCGTCCACTTCGAGCTGCCCCAGCCGCTGCTCGAGGAGGACGTCAGGCATCCGGAGGGGGTCAAGCCCCCGGAGCCGGGATGGTCGCGCTACGTGCAGGGGCTGCCCCACGACCAGTGGGCAGGCTTCCGGGCATGGATGGAGTCGTCGCGGTGGCTGGCCAGCGACGGCAAGGACGGCAAGATCCTCTACGGCTGCACCGCGGAGGACGTCCAGGTCAGGGACCCCGTCAAGCTGCAGCGGATGCAGGTCGTGGGCATCCGGGAGTTCGTGGACATCACCTTCTTCCTGCCCCACAACCAGGCCAGCAGACTCTACCTCAACGTCAAGAACGGCCCGCCCTTCAGCTGCATCTACGTGCAGAAGAACAGCCCCGGGGAGGGCGAGGCGGCGGAACTCTTCAAGAAGCTCAGGCAATCCTGAGCCCAGTCAAAAGGAACACAGCATGAAGCAATCGATCAAATGCGAGAACAGGAACGACGCCGACGGCAATCCCGCCGGCGGCTTTGCCGTAGGCGAGGGCATCTTCATCAACTGGCAGAACGGCCCCCTTGGCCGCGGGCCGGACCGGCAGCAGCCCAACGGCGCGTTCGTGGAGACTGTCATCGAGGCGGCGGCGCAGCGCATCCGCTACTACCAGGAGAGCAGGTTCGCCTGCGCGCACAACGCCAAGGCCCTGGAGCACCTCGAGGCGGCCCTGGCGTCGCTCGAGGCCCGCACGGCGGAGCGCGAGGGTCGCAACGTGGAGGGCACCCACCTTGAGTAATGAACCGAAGCAAGACGGCGAGCCGTTCGACCGGGGGGTCATCGAGAGGCTGATCACGATGCTGCGCGTATGGGCCGAGCACCAGCTGATCCAGGCGCCCAGGGACATCGAGTTGAGCTCGGAGGTGCAGGCCCTGCTGGACGCGTACGACCGCCTGGCCGCCGAAAGCAAGGCGCGGGCCGAGCGGCCGCCCCAGCCAGCCCCGGCCACAGCTGCCGAGCTGGACTCGCTGAGGAGAAATTTGGCCATCCTGACATGCCGCGTCGCGGCCTTGGAGTCCGCCCAGCTCCGGGGTCCGTCCGTTCCTGGATGTCCGTTGCCGCCTTACCCGGTGTCGCCGGTCCCAATTCCTATGTGGCCGGGGGTCGACCCGGCGCCATTCGGGCCGGAAAGGCCGTGGATCACCTTCGGCACCCGCACCTCCGACAAGACCGAGGAGAGGGCATGAGCGAAGACCAGACAGAGGAGCCGCTGCCTCCCGGCATCCGAGGCAGCAAGCAGGACATCCAGGAAGCGATGGACCATCTGAATGCGGTCTTCATCCCGTGCGAGCTGTTCGAGAAGGGCCCGCGTCACGACGACTGCGCCTCGGAGGCCTTCTGGGAGAGCCTGACGAAGGAGCAGCAGCTGCAGGCGTTCTGCGCCGTCAGCCGCCGCATCCGCAAGGGCGAGATAGAGCTGGGGGGCAGCTACCGCTACGTCCTCTACCAGGTCTTCGGGTTCGGCCCGGAGGCCTACGCCCCGGCCATGTACGCCGGCTACATGGACATCCACAACGCCATCTGCGCCGACGGACTGAAGCCGGCGCCAGCAAAGGAGCAAAGGAATGAAGATCAGACTGCATGAACCCGATCCGATGGAGGTCCAGGTCGAGGACGTCCAGGAAGGGGGCTTTCCGCTCGAGGTCCGGCCCGTGTTCTACGGCCGCTCCAAGAGCTGCGTGCTTTTCCCGATCTCGACGACGACCGAGGGCGGCAAGCCGCTGCACAGCTACAGGCTGAAGGCCACCGACACCGGCAAGCTGGTGCTCGAGGAGCTCGGCCAGCCGCGCGTCCTGGACGTCGACAAGACCGAGCCCGCGACCCACAAGCTGCGCTAAACAGCGCATCTCCATGCGTTAGAATTACCTGCTGCGCCTTCGCCGTGAACCGGTCACGGCCAAGAGGCAGTAAGGGTAATGCCCCGGCGACTCTCGCCGGGGTTTTTCATGGAGGTGCACGGAATGCACCGACAGGATGGCACCGCCCTGGAGACCAGGGCATTCGTCACGAGGAAGGAATCGATCCTTCCGAGGTACATCATGGAGTCGAGGCTGCCGCAGGATGTCTTCATCCTTCCGGCCTCCTCGGCCAGGTCGCTCGTGGCCGTCACCGACGGCGAGACCACGAGGGCCTTCACGCAGAGCCTGTCCTGGGAGGTCAGCTCCAGGGAGTTCAGGCTGCTGGACTTCCGCTGGGACACGGAGGGGGAGCACGACGTCGCTGACCTGGAGTACGCCTGGATGTACGAGGGGGAGGAGATCCCCTGCATCCGGGAGTTCGCCAGGTCGGGGCAGGTGCGGTTCGGCGAGCTGATGCGCCGGGCGTACGTGCAGCAGAACTTCGCCTCCCTGGTCAATGTGGGCTGCAGCACCCCTCCCGGGGCCCTGCAGCTGCTCATGCGCCAGCACGAGCTGATCCAGGCGGCCGGCACGAAGATCACGTGCCCCAGCCAGCCGCTGCTGCTGGTTAAGAAGGAGACGTGCCAGCTGGTCGACCACCCGGCGTTCCTGGCGCATCCGGCCATCGACCACGTCTTCAGCGGATGCGGCATCAGCTCCAGTCCGCTGTACCGGCAGGTCCGGCGGATACTGGAGTCGATCTCGACCCTGACGCCGTGGGAAGTGTTCCGGCGGTCGGGCACGTGCGCGGCCGGACTGGTCAGCGTGATCGAGCAGGCCGGAGCCAAGGTCAAGGATGCGTTCACGCGCACCCTGACCCAGCTGCTGGCCGATCCGCTCGGCATGCTGGGGCTGGACTCCTCGGAGCGGGAGCGGGCCAAGGTCTGGATCGGCGCCCAGGGCGCCGCCGGGCTGACGGACTACGTGCCCTGGTGGTTCCACGACGCGGTCAACTGCAGGGAGAAATACGTAGCTCCCCTGCCGACCGAGTCGCTGATCCTGGCCAGGCGCGTGGACACCTGGCACGTCATGGAGGGCAGGGACCGTTCGGCCCGGTCGCTGGGTCTGCCGTCTTCCATGACGGCGGCGCTGCGGCAGCAGGTGCACCCTGCCGCCGGCGACCGGACACCGATGGCCGGGGGCTTGGAGGCCACCGGCGGACATCAGCCTGCCTGACGTCCGGCCTCTTCGAAGGTCTTGGCCCGCCCCGGGTCCTCCGCGAGGAGGACCCGGGGCGGCCGGGCCGAGGGTTCGAGATGCGCTTTTCCCATCGTTAGCAATCAAATGAATGAAGGAAGGTGAAGAATGCTGTCTGAGTACATCACGCACGTCGTCCGCTCCATCGTCGCCTGCGACATCATGAGCCGCCGCAACCTGGCCGAGATCATGGCGATCCGCGAGGCCGAGTTCGACGAGCTGTTCGGCCGGCCGGCCGTCTCGTCCGCCCTGGAGCTCCGCCACATCGAGGCGCTGACCAGGTTCTTCGGCTGCCGCCTCTACGAGACCGGCTTCCTGACGACCGTCGGCAACTCGGAGGACGACTGGCGCATACACAACCGCCGGTCCAGCAAAGGCGACAAGGAGGGCCCCCTGCTGCAGAGGCTGAGCGACACTGCTGACAGGATGCTGCTGGGCGGGAACGAGGACTTCGGCAAGAACTCCGCCTGCTCGTCCGAGGCCGTGGCCCAGTCGAAGGGGTATTCGGAGCTGATCGATCGCTGCATGGGCATGGCGTTCGTGGTCGGCGTGGCCGACGCGGACCAGCCCGAGGAGGCGCAGGAGACCGAGGACAGCATGGAGGAGGCGGTCGCCTGACCGCCCCTGGAACGACGAGAAACCAGAGAAAGAAGGAACAGAGACCATGAACAGCAACTACGTCGAGATGATCAAGAGCTACCGCCGCGCAGGAGTGCCCCTCCTGATCTTCGGCGCCCCCGGCATCGGCAAGTCCGAGATCTGCAAGCAGGCCGCCGATGGCGACGAGGTCAAGGACGTCCGCCTCAGCATGCTCGAGCCGGTCGACATGCGGGGCATGCCGCTCGTCAACCGCACCTCGGACTCGGACCCCACCGTGGCGTGGGCCCGGCCCGACTTCCTGCCGACCTCGGGCAGCGGCATCATCCTGTTCGACGAGATCAACACCGCCGACCCGTCGGTCCAGAACGCCGCCCTGCAGTTCATCCTCGACCGCCGGTGCGGCCCGCACAAGCTCGCGGACGGCTGGTGGATCGTGGCCTGCGGCAACAAGAGCAGCCACAAGGCCCACGTCAACCCGCTCAGCGCCCCGCTGCGCAACCGGTTCGTGATCGTGGAGATGGAGCCGGACTTCAACCAGTGGCGCAACTGGGCCATGACGATCGGCGCCATCGAGCCCGACGTCCTCGGCTTCATGTCCTACTGCTCCGGCGAGCACCTGTACCAGCCGCCGGTCGACGAGTACGGCAACTTCCCGACCCCGCGCGCCTGGGCCACCGTGTCCAAGCTCCTGAAGGCCGGGATCGACGACCGCCAGGCCGTCGAGGGCGCCGTGGGCAAGGCCGCGGCGGGCTGGTTCCTGGAGTACCGCCGGGAGGCCAAGAACCTGCCCGACATCGACGCCCTGCTGGACGGCAAGGCGTCCTACGAGGACGGCCCCAGCAAGATGTCGCTGACCTACGCGGTCGTGTCGAACATCCTGCACCGCACCGTGCGCAAGCTCTCCATCTTCGAGAAGGCCGCGGGCGTGATGGCCGGGACGAACGGCTGCCGCATCCGGCCCGAGATCGCGTCCCTGTTCTTCGCCGGCATGCTGGCGCAGAAGGATCCGAAGATCATGCCCATGCTCATCAAGTCCGCCAGCTTCAAGAGCTGGAACGAGAAGCACAAGCAGCTGCTCGCCGACTACAAGGTCTGACCCGAGGGTCACGAGAAAGAGGAGGACAAGTGACAGCGATGCAAACCAAGGCCCCCGTCTCCGGCAAGGCCGCCTCCATCTCCGAGCAGGAGCTGGAGGCGGCCCGGAGGGGGCTGTCGAAGCTCATATTCTGGATGTTCAGGGAGTTCCCGTTCTGGGGCTTCCTGATCGAGAAGTTCGAGCTGGTGATGCTGCCGGCGGACAATCCGTACGTCCCGACCGCGGGCGTCTCCTACGAGGGCAAGATCTACCTCAACTTCGGATTCTGGAACTCCCTGGACATGCGCAGCAAGGCGTTCCTGCTGGCCCACGAGATCATGCACCCGCTGCTCGGCCACAACGTGCGCAGGCATGCCCGCGACCGGAAGATCTGGAACACCGCCGCCGACATCATGATCAACCACCTGCTGGTCAACCACTTCGGAGGCGTCGACAACCTGCGCAGGCTGGTCAGCCGGGGCTGCTACTGGGACCAGGAGACCTGCGCGGCCCTGGAGGTCGACCTGGACCTGGCGACCGCCGAGATCGTCTACGAGATGCTTGTGCGCCAGTGCGACGGAAAGGGGAAAGGCAAGGACGGGAAGAAGGGCAAGGTCGGCGCCCAGGCTGGTTCAGGCGAAAATGGCGACCAGGAGCAGGACGACCAGGAGCGCGACGGCATCGGCCAGGACATCCTCGAGCCCGGCGATCCCCAGCCCGACGGAGGCCAGGCCCTCAAGGAGAGGACCGAGGAGGTCCCCAACAAGGAGAACGGCGGGTGGACCGAGGCGGCCGCGCAGGCGGCCACCCGGGCCAAGCTGCAGGGCAAGCTGCCGGCGCACATGGAGCGGGCGGTCGGCAGGCTGCTCAAGCCTCAGGTCAGGTGGGAGGAAGCCCTGGCCTACTGCATGCGCAGCAAGTACTGCACCAAGGTCAAGGGCAGGTCCACGTTCGTGCCTCCGTCCCGCAGGCACCTGTGGCAGGACATCCTCCTGCCCAGCCGCAGGGCCGGCAAGGTTCCGTCGGTGGGCTTCTCGATCGACACCTCGGGATCCATGTCCGAGGAGGACATCCTCAAGGGCCTGTCCGAGTTCGACGGCGTGCGCAAGCTCTACGGCCTGCCCACGTACCTGCTCGAGTGCGACGCCGAGGTCTACGGAAACCGCTGGATCGGTCCCTACGAGGACATCCCCAGGGTGACCGGAGGCGGAGGCACCAGCTTCGTGCCGGTCATGCGCCACATCTCGGACATGGGGCACGACCGGCCGGACGTGCTGGTCTACTTCACCGACGGGTACGGCGAGTTCGGCGAGCCGCCGGACTTCGACGTCATCTGGGTCATCAACAGCCAGGTCATCGCGCCATACGGCACCACCATCCACGTCAAGGGCTGAGCACAGCCATGCAGCCCCGGGCCGGGTCCGCCCGGCCCGGGGCCCACAGGAGACACAACCAATGAATACCAGGGTCAACCTCGACAACTCGTTCATCACCTTCGACTCCTTCCGCCGGTCGTTCATCGTCGCCGGAAGGATTTCGCTCCAGAACCCGGCCTACTTCGACGGGCCGGACCCCGCCGCTCCGTTCATCTTCGACAAGGTGCTCTACGTCCCGCTGTCGGTCGACGGCAAGACCGTCGGCCTGCTCCATGCGAGCGTGTCCTGCGCCCCGTCGTTCCACTCCGGCTTCCATTCGCTGCCCGACGCCGCGGCCGTCGCCAAGGCCGGCCTGAAGATCTCGTCCCAGTGCGAGAACCTGCTCAGGCAGCTCGACCCGGGCTCGACGGCCTTCAATTCGCCGGGCAGAGGAGCCCGGGCGTTCCGCTGCCGTCCTGACGACGTCGTCAAGGCGCTCGCCATGGGGCTGCTGGCGCTGGACTCCGAGGCCGTGGTGACGGCCTTCCTGCTCGTGGACAGCAGGATGGAGAACCACGTCAAGAACATGCCGTGGTCCGGCCGCGCCCGCCTGGTGCTGGATGCCTGCAGGAACAACTCGATCCCGCGCGAGGGCTACGGCAGCAAGAAGACGAGTCCCTACGGAGGCGGCGAATACACGGACGGGGCGTGGTACGTCGTCGACCCCCAGTCGAACCAGCTGTCCCAGGGCCTGATCGGCTCCAGGGTGGCGCCCCGCCTGCCGCACCGCATCATCCGCACGGCCTCGGAGGTCGACAAGAGCCAGGTGCACAAGTGGCGCAAGCCTCCGCAGAGCTCCATGTGGCCCTGGACCATGGACCACCACTGGTTCCTGTGCGAGAGCAGCCCGATCGCCACGGCACACCACTCCATGATGGCCCTGATGGATCCCTCCGACAAGTTCGGAGGCAACGGCGGTTCCGAAAACAAGGCGGCCGACGTCTGCCGCCGGCTGCCCATGGTGCAGGACCAGCTGACCATGGACAAGATGCGCAAGCTCATGGAGGCGTACTTCCAGGACATCGCGGCGACCATCGACTCCTCCAACCCGCGCTACGGCGAGTGGCACAGGTCCAACAACGACCTGCGGTGGGTGGGCACCAGCCGGTACTCCATGTCGCCCACGGGGCCCGAGGAGTCTCCGGCGGTCATGTGCCTGGTCCTGGGCGTCAGGCCCAAGCTCGACGGCAGGAACTTCAAGGGGTTCGTGCCGGCCGAGAGCAACCTGATCTCCAACACCGAGAGGTTCTACTGCCGCCTGACTCCCCAGCAGATCAACAGCAGCGATCCGAAGGTGGCCTGCGTCGTCATGTACTCCTGCGGCCTGATCTCCGCACAGGACTTCAGGAACCTGATGGGCAAGTCCCTGGAGGAGCACGATCCGGCGCTGGAGGCCGGGCACGTCACTGTCGGAATGGGTCCGCTGGTCACGGCGCTCCTGCCCAGGGAGTCGTGGTATAGTGTGGCCAGGAAGGCGCTGTCCACGGCCATCGCGCAGGAGGGGATCCTCGCTCCCCTCAGCCAGGCGGACCTTTCGCCGAGCGCCGCCGCGGACGACGAGTGATACCTGCCATGAAGAGACCTAAGCCGGAAGCACCACTTGGAATGAAGCCCGCGATGCGGGCCTCCTCCGGCAAGCAGCCGGTGAAGGTCACCGACAACTCCGACGGATGGTCGCAGGTGCGCGGCACCGCGGTTCCCCCGGACTCCCAGTTCAGGAACTTCCGCGCTCCGCTGGGGTTCAGGCCTGTGCTCGTCGGAGGGGGCGTCCTGCCCCCTCCGGCGGCCGTGCCGCAGGAAGCCCATCCGGAGTCCGGGCAGGAGGAAGCGGAGGAGGATGCCGAGGTCCAGGCGGCTCCGGTCGCCCGGCCTGCACGGGTGGAGCCGAGGACTGCATCCGTGACGGTGCAGATCGACTGGCACGGAGCCAAGCTGTCCATCCCGTGCGTCAGGGCGGTCTTCCAGTCCGAGGGCACGTCCCGCGGCGGCCAGGGCTGGCTGATGCTGGAGCTGGAGCTGGACCTCTCCACGGGCCGTCCGGGCTGGCTGCCCCCCGTATCGGTGCTGGAGGAAGATGGTAGAATGTCGGTGCCGGAATTCGATTGCCTGGTGCACGGACGACGGCTACGATGCGAGATGCTCAACGTGGAGCTGTTCGACAGGTCCGAGGCAAGATACCTGCTTGTTCTTCGGGTGATAAAAGAACTTAGCCCGTAAAAAATTCTGACCTGAAAAACGGCCTCTTCGCCAAAAATTCCACGAAAGTTGATTATAAACATGAACAACGAGCCTTTCATCAAGCAGGGAGTCGTGCAGGGGGAGACCGAGGAGACGCCAGTCGTCACCGACTCCGACCAGGCCGTCAAGGCCGCTGCGGAGGTCCCGCCTCCCAAGGCCGGCTGCTGCGGCCGGTGCGGCTGCCGCAGGGCGGCCCTGGACCAGGAGGCGCGATGACCATCAAGAACATCCAGGAGGCCATCCCGGCGATGGTCCGCACGCTCGTGGACGGAGATCTGGTCGGCGCCAACATGCTGCTGAACAGGTTCCCCCGCCTGCTCTCGCTGAGGGACAAGCAGGGTCGCACCCTGCTCATGCACGCGGCCTACCACGGCGACCCCGCCATCCTGACCTACCTGATCTCCTTCCATGTGATCGCCTCCAGGGACCTCGATCCCGCGGCAGAGGATCACGACGGCCTGACCGCCTACGACTGGGCGGTCCTGGGCAACAACGGATTCGGCGCCAACCTGCTTGCCAGGGTGCGCCGCGAGGGCTGATTCGATGACGATGGGATCCATGAACCCTTCCGGAGGCGGCGGCAAGCGCATGCTGGAGCACTCCGAGCATGCTCCGAGCCCGTTCCTGGACTACGCGTCCCTCTACCTGCCGACCAACCTCAACGAGGCGTTCGAGATCGCCGAGCTGATGTACTACAGCAACCGGACCTTCGCCCAGGCCATCGAGTACGTCGTGTCCTACTTCGTCGGCACCGACATCGAGATCGGCGGTGCCAACGACTCCCTCGACGAGGACAAGCAGCAGGAATACAAGAAATTCCTGCTCGAGAAGATGTCCCTCAAGTCGGCCCTGTTCTCCATCGGCAGGGACGTCAAGGTCTACGGCAACAGCTTCATCTCCGTCCTGGCGCCGTTCAAGCGCATGCTGCAGTGCCCCGAGTGCGGCTTTGCGGCCCCTATCGAGCAGGTCGACTACAGGTTCGAGCTCAAGCACGGCTTCAGGTTCCGCTGCCAGTGCGGCCAGGAGGTCAAGGTCCTGGATCCCAGCGACATGCCCACCAGGGAGGAGAACCGCGTCCACCTCAAGCGGTGGCACGTCAAGCAGATGCGCATCGTGGCCCACGACTACGGCGGCCAGCCCGAGTACTACTACGAGGTACCCACGGCCGAGATCGGCTCCATCTCCAAGTCCGACCGCGCCTACCTGGAGTCGGTGCCGTGGGGCATCGTGCAGTCGGTCCGCCAGGGCAGGATGTTCAAGTTCAGCCCCGGCATGGTCCACCACACCAGCCTGGGCAACCTCAGCGACATCAAGCTGGGCCCCTGGGGCCTGCCCCCGGTCATCGCAGGCTTCCGCGACGCCTACCTGGCGCAGATCCTGAAGCGCAACAACGAGTGCATCGCCCTCGACCACATGCTGCCCATCAGGCTCATCAGCCCCCAGTCCGTCGGTGCGGGCGGCGACGTCATGAAGGGCGTCAACATCGGCAGCTTCGGCCAGCAGGTGACCCGCTCGATCGAGCGCGCCCGCAAGGACCCCACCGGCTGGCAGTGGCTGCCCACCCCGGTCAACTACCAGCTGCTCGGCGGCGAGGGCAAGAACTTCGTCACCCCCGAGCTGCTCCAGAACGCCCAGGCGGACTTCCTGAACGGCCTCGGCATTCCGGTGGAGCTCTACCGCAAGAACCTCAGCGCCCAGACGGCGCCCTTCGCCGCCCGCCTGTTCGAGGCCGGCGAGTCCATCTTCCTGCACGGCATCCAGGACGTCCTCTCCTGGATCGTCGACCGCGTCTCGGCCATCCTCAGCTGGCTGCCTTGCGAGGCCCGGCTGGTCCGCCCGACGCACGCCGACGACATGGAGCGCCGCATGATCATGCTCCAGATGATGATGCAGGGCGTGGCCGCGGAGCAGGACGTCCTCAACCTGTTCAACCTGGACTGGAAGGACACCTACAAGAAGCGCCAGGCCGAGCAGGAGTTCAAGATGAAGGCGGAGAAGGCCTACATGGACCGCATGCAGAAGGCCCAGGAGAACGAGCAGGTGCTCGGCGCTCCTCCGGGAGCCTTCATAGCCGCCCCCGGCCAGGCCATGGCGGGCGAGGGCGTGCCCGGCGGGCCGAACCTCATGATGGGCGGCCCTGGGGCTCCTCCGGCCGCGGCGCCCCAGTCCATGCCTCAGAACGGCGTCGCGGGCCCCACCGCGGCGGGACCGTCCAGGGACATCGACAGCTTCTTCGCGGACGCCAACGCCCGGGTCCAGGAGATCATGGCCACGGCGCCGCTGGGCAGCCCGCAGCGCAGGCAGATACTCGACCAGATCAAGAGCCAGGATCCGAACATGCACGCCGTCGTCAAGAGCATGCTCGACCAGGCCACAGCCCAGGCCGAAGGCCAGGGCCGCGACCAGCTGAGGCAGCCGGTGCCGCCTCCGCAGTGACCGCGACAAGGACTCTTCCCTTTCTCGGCAAGGCCCGGGGGTAAAACCCCGGGCCTTGCTGTAGCATGAACCAACCTCAAGGAGGATCGGAGTGACCGATCTAGACGAGAAGATCACGAACCTGGGCCGCGGCTTCTGCTGGATGCGCCCGGTCGACTACGCCGACAGCCGCAACCTGAACATGTACGTGGAGGTGGGCGACAGGGGCTCCGTGCTGATGCTGCACGGTTACCCGCTGCTGCACTACGACGGGGACACCGTGTGGGCGGACCTGGGGCAGTGGACGGGGGCCTTGCAGAAATGGCAGCCCTGGGTGACGTCTTCCGGGCGAAGGCGGCGCCGCGGGCTCAAGCGCGAGGAGGAGATCATCGCCCGGAAGAAGGCCGCCGTCCACGCGGTCATGAAGCGGTGCCTGCCCATGCACTGGACGCCTAACCTGCCCGCCTACGATCTGTGCTTCAAGGCCTCGGACCGCCAGGCTCCGCTGCCGATGCCGACCGGAATCTTCTTGTCGTCCAGGTCCATCCCCATGGCAGGGCTGCTCGTGGCCGTGGAGCTGCCGCAGGACTTCGACCTGGGCGCCTACCACGCCTGCTGCCCCAGGCCCAAGGACCGCAGGTACTCCAGGGCCCGGACCCCGAAAGGCGACCAGCACTCCGGGAGCCTGAACTGGAGGACCATCCGCCGGGAGTTCCTGGTCCGCAAGGACGTGCCTCCGTGCCCCTGGCCCCTGCCCCTGCACAGGAACCGGACCAGCCCGGAGGAGGCTAAATAGGGGCCTGTTTTGCGTTATCCATACATAGGAGCAATTACCAGTTGCTCCTGCCCAGAGGCCCAACTGGGATCCAACAAACAGGGACTTACAATGACAGCCCCGGCACCATGAGCCGGGCCCGGAATACCACCGGGTAACCAAATGGGTGAGCCTGGCCGGATGATGGCTAAGAGGGATAGGCAGGCGCTGCAGGCGCCAACCCTCTTTTTTAGCCCTTGGAGGGGGTCCCGGAGGGGGCTAAATAAGGGCCCTTTTTGTGTTATTATTCTATGTGGGTCCGCACCGGTTCCACCCTAAACAGGGTGCCTTTCCGTGGTATCCATACATAGGTCGGGAATACCTGTTGGCACGTTGCCTGCAGGTCTATTCCTGGCAGCCGGGGTGCCGGCTGCCTAGACCTCGGGGGCACCCTGTTCACGAAAGGAACACAATGAAGACTCTCATCCGTACCGTCGTCGCCGCGCTCGCCTTCCTGGCCATGGGGAGCGCCGCGACGGCGACGACCCCGGCGGCTCCGGCCGCCACTCCCGCGGCGGCTCCGGCCGCCACCACCCCGGCGGCTCCGGCCGCCACTCCCGCGGCTACGGCCGCGGAGACCGCCAAGGCCAAGAAGGCCGCGGCGGTGGCGGCGGCCAAGAAGGCCGCGGCTGAGTCGAAGGCGAATGAGGTCATCGACCTCCTCAAGTCCCTCGAGACTGCCCCGACCGCGGGGCAGACCCTTAATCACCTTGTCCCGGTCTACCGGGGCGAAGTGATCACCGACCGTGCCCTGGCGGGCACGGTCATCGTCCAGGACACGGCGAAGGCTGTGTCCTCCCCGGATCACCTGCAGGCTGGACGCCTGCAGGCGGCCGAGGTCCGAGGAGAGGTGTTCATCAAGAACACCCTCGGCCAGGATCAGTTGCACGTCCCGGCATACGCCGAGGCGCAGGTGCTCGCCGCGATCAGCGGCGATATCCAGATGACCGAGGAGGTCATCCGCGCTCGTCTGGAGGACGAGCGCGAGATTGAGAGCATGTCGAATCCGGGCATCATCGCCCGGATCAAGTGGTGGTGGAACAGCTGAGCTGAGTTCCCCCACCGAGATCCCCCGGCGCCATGTGGCGCCGGGGGTTTCTTTTAGCCCTCAAGGGGCGGGCTAAACAACGGGCGTTTGCGTGTGAGTATTACATGCCACGTCAATAGCACCCGGGAAAGGCGCGTTGCCGGACCCGGGTGCCTTCAAGAAAGGAAGAAAAAGACAAATGGCAAACTTCAAGGACAGCGGAAAGTCAGGGCTCGGATGGGCGCTTCTGGTGGTCATCCCGATGGCCGCAGCCGTCGCGATCCCGATGTGGATCGCGCTCGCGATGTTCGCCGACACGAAGCCGGCGATGCCCAAGGTCGAGATGCCGAAGATCGAGGAGTCCTGGTGGTCGCCCAGCACCTGGGGCGCCACCGAGGCCGCCGAGACAGCGGTCCTCGTCGCTGAGTCCGCCGGGGCTCAGGCCGTCGCATCGAGCTTCAACAGCTCGATCACGAGCATGAGCCTCACGGCCGTCGCCATGACGGTCGCGGCGGTGCTGGGAGGCGTGTGGCTCATCGCCGCGTGCCTGACCCCGGCCGGCCGCAAGGAGCAGCTCAACACGCCGGCCCAGCGGCAGGCCGCGGCCGACGCCCAGGACCGTCGGCTCGGCGAGCTGGCCGACCGAGATGCTCAGCGCCAGAGGCTGAACAACGTGTTTCAGGTGGTCCAGGCTATGCGCCGGGATTCCGAAGGGCGCCTCTACATCCCTCAGGAGGAGAAGTCCTCCGCGGGGGAGCCTCGGGGGGCGAAGGCCCCCGCGAAGACGTCCGCAGGCCAGCACGACCTGGCCATGGAAGAGGAGGAGGTCTCATGAAGGGCGTCCTCCATCTGACCGACCCGGCCGGCAACCGCACCGGCCAGTCCCTGGAGCTGCAGGCCGGCGACGTCGCCGGCCTGCTGGCGGCCGCCCGTGGGCGGCTGTCCAACCCCCACATCGTCGGCACCCAGGTGCCGGCCCAGGCCTCCAAGGCCCTGGACGTGTGGGACAGCGCAGTACTCGAGGGTGAGTCCGGGGCGTCCCGGATCGGCATCCTCGAGGTGCAGTAGCATCCTTTCGTGACACCCCGGGCCAGGCGGAACGTTTCCGCCTGGCCCGGGGGGCGCCGCGGCACGATCCCCTAGGGGCAGGGGCGGGTGCAGGGCGTATCCTCCTTGCGCCACATCCGGCCCCTCGTCGGGGCTCACGGACCTGGATCGTCGTGAAATGCGACGAGCCCGCCCCTTTTCTTAGCTGTCGCGCTTTCGGGCTTGACATCCCGCGGCAAGGCACTAGGCTTCACCTGCGCTTTGCGCAGGAGGCAACTTGTCCAGAGTACTAGTGCTAGGGGATACCCACGCGCCGGCCATGCACAGGCACTACATCAGGCAGCTGGCCCGGGTCCAGTCCAAGTACCGCACCGACCGCAACGTGCACATCGGGGACGTGGTCGACCACCACTGCATCAGCTTCCACGAGAAGCACCCCGACAGCATGGGCGCAGTCGACGAGTACCGCAACGCCTGCGCCCAGGTGCAGGCCCTGCACCAGGCCTTCCCCGACCTGGAGATCACCATCGGCAACCACGACCGCCGGGTCATGCGCCTGAACGCCAAGGCCGGCATCCCATCGCTGTACCTCAAGGGCTTCAACGAGCTGTACGGCACGGACAGCTGGAAGTGGAAGGACTACGTCGAGATCGACGGCGTCTACTACTACCACGGCGAGGGCTGCGGAGGGCAGCACCCCGCGTTCAACGCCGCCAAGATGCGCATGCAGCCCACGGTCATCGGGCACTACCACAGCGCCTGCGGCATCGCCTACCAGGCAGGTCCCACGGCCAAGGTCTGGGGCATGAACGTCGGCTGCGGCGTGGACCGCAACCATCTGTTCATGCAGTACGGCTCGGCGTACCTCAAGAAGCCCATCGTGGCCTGCGGAGTGGTCATCGACGGGGAGCCGTACATCGAGACCATGGACCTGGCTGCCATTCGAAAGTCGTTCGCCGCGGTGGACGGCGTCAAGCACTCCGTCCGCAAGGCCTCGAGGCGCCGCAAGGGCCGCTCGAAGCGCGGCTAAACAAGGACGGATACCCGGTTACAATGAAGTAATCAAGGTTCATCAGAGCCTTCAACCGAAGCTCGGAGGCAGGGACCATGGGCAGGCGCCGGAAGGAAGCGGGATTCTCCTACGTGGACATCGTCAGTTCGGCCTACATCGGGCCGGACGAGTACGAGCGGGCGCAGCGCGCCTGGTCCTCGGCCATGGAAAGGCCCAAGGGCCAGCACTCCGGGCGCCGCAGCCGCAGGCCGGAGCCCCTGCCGCCCGTCCAGGACGACCCCGACGACATCCTGGACGACCTTTCCTGACGGCTAAACAAGGACGTCATTCGGGGTAGTATTACTAGCTCCGATCATTCGGACGCACGGATAACCCGCGAGCCCCTGCACCCCAGGGACTCCGGTTGCGGCGCTGGCAGGGCGGCGACCGCGTGAAACCAGCCTGGCAAATGACCAGGCGAGCTAATATGGCACCCAGGCGAATGTCGCCTGGGAGTCCTGCAATCGGGCAGGGCGGCTCCACCCGGGCCGCCCTGCTCTTCTCGCGGCTGGATGCCGGGCTCCCCGGCCGGGGAGCGCACCTGGGACTCTCCAGGTGCAAACCGGCGCCAGCGGACGGCAGGGTTGGCAAAGCGCCGGCCGTCCTTCATTGCGGAGCAAGCGCAGGCTGAGCAGCCTCAGCGCATGGTACGCCCAGCTACCATGGCGCAGCTCAGGCCCCCTCGGGGTGGGCCTACAGAGAGGGGGTAAGGCTGGATTCTCCCCTCGACCCCCTTCATGCCATGGAAAGCGCGTGGCATGTCGCGTAGAGTGATCCTGGCCGGCTGCATGTCCGGGTCCAGGGGAGCTAGCGTAATTGATACATGCAAGGGCCAGGCGGGGTCAAACCCGCCTGGCCTCTTTTTTCGGACTGGTAGCTCAGCGGTCCAGAGCCGTCGACTCATCTGCACCCATGACCTAGGTTCAAATGAGAGGCTGCTATAATGCAGCCCTTAGGAGAACACAGCATGGGCGACAAGTCAGCTCGAATCTTGAATGGCTACAGGGTGTTGTACCGTCCAGATCATCCTTCTGCAATGACCTCGAGTAACTGGAAGGGGTATGTGTACGAGCATATCCTGGTGGTGGAACAGTCACTTGAGAGGCCTTTGACGGAGGACGAAGTCACCCATCATCTGGATGGGGACAAGGCAAACAACCGCCTGTCTAACCTGCTGGTGCTTACCAGAGGTCAGCATTCCAGGATCGAGCATTGGCTGTCGTGCGGTGCCCCCTCAGCGAAAGCTGAGGGTGCGAATCGGATGAATTCAGGGAAACCTAAATGGAAAAAGGCTGAATATTGTGAAGGCTGCGAAGCCACCCTGCAGGGAGCCCAAAAGGCCACATGTTCAGAGCAGTGCCGAAAACAAGCCATCTCCTCCCGATCAAGAAGGCCCAGCAAACATGATCTAACACAGGATCTTGCTGAAAACTCCCTTCTTGCCATAGGTAGAAAATACGGCGTGAGCGACAACGCCGTAAGGAAATGGATGCGGCACTACCGCCTCCACAAGGCAATCCTGAGCCAAGCCGCAGGTACACCTGCGGAAGGTGCAGAGACCACCGGAGAGGTGAAGTCCTCTTAATTACCGGAGTCAGCGTCCGACGCCTAAAGCCCTTCAAGGCCAAGGCGATGAGATGGTCCAGGGAGTGACTAAAGTCACACAAACCTGAATCGATAAGGCGTGGGTTCGAATCCCACCCGGTCCACTCAACACCTGGCGCAACCCAGGAGAAAAGGAAGGAAACGATGAGAGAACGTCAACCAATGGCCCCCAGGTCGACTCGACGCACCCCGGCCCAGGCCAACCAGGCCCTGGCCGTCTACCTAGAGGACGAGCAGGAGGCCCGCCGGGCAGCCAGCTGGGTCCTGACCCTCCTGGCCCAGGAGGAGGCGCTGCCTCTGGAGCAGCGCAGGCCCGAGATGACCTGGCCGCCCCCGGCCGAGCCCTCTGCGGCCATGGAGATCTGGCCGGGCGCCTGGAAGAAGGGGCTGCAGGGCGCGGCCTTGGAGATCAAGGTGGATCTCGAGAACATGGACAGGGGCGACAGGTGCTGCGACTCTCCCACCCAGGCCGAGACCTACCGCAAGGACACGTTGCGGGATCTGGCCCACGACGTGGCCGCAGGGGTGAAGGCCGTGGCCTTCCGGCGGGCAGTCCGCACCTATGGCCACTGGCCGGCCTTGAGTACCCCGGAGTTCGAGGACATCGAGCTCGGCGAATTCGACATCCTGGCCAGGAAGCTGATCGAGTGGATCAACGAGCAGCGGCTCAAGGATCCCGTGATCGACGTCAAGGCATGACCCATACATCCCTGGCCTGCGGTCCCGGTGGGGGCCGTGGGCCTTTCTATCCCCCTCCAGGCCCTGGCCGCCCTCCAAGGCGGTCGGGGCTTTCATCTTTTCCCCTTGGCCCTGGCCGTGCCTCGCGGTGCGGCCAGGGCTTCGACAGGAGGGAGGCCCGGGCACCGTGCCCGGGCCTCCGCACGCAGTTTTTAGCAATGGAGGCAAGCATGCTTGTGAGGAACAGCATCAAGATCGTGACCGTGGCGGCATGCACGCTTATGGCCGGGGCCGCGCCCCCGCCGGAGTCCGCGGACTTCGTGTACTCGGGAACCGACGACGCCCAGGGGGGCAGGCTCCTGGTGAAGGCCCTGCAGGGGATCTCCAGCGACTGGGAGACCACGTGGCTCTCGGAGCAGGATGGCATGCTCGTCCTCGACCGGACGGCCGATGCCGAGCCCAGGTTCAAGCCCGTGATCATCCTCGACGTCCAGATGGTGCCGAAGGGGCTCGACCGCATCGTCGTCTCGGCCATGTGGCGCGGGCTGCCGGGGAACGCGGAGGACCCCAAGGCCCTCAAGTTCCTGAACCACCTGAACAGCCGGATCACCGGAGTGTCGTTCTTCTACTCCAAGGAAGGTCAGGTGGTGGGCCAGGCGTACCACGACTTCCGGAACGTGGTCGTCGGCCGCGACCTCGCGGAGGTCCTGTCGGACTTCGACGCCACCATGGACGTGATCATGGGGGAGCAGGAGCTCCGAGAGGGGTTCCTGCGGTACGTGGGCGGCCAGGACAAGGACAGGCAGCCCGACCGGGATGCATGACGAGTACCGCGGCGGGATACGGGCGGCGTAGCCTGGATCCCGCCGGGACGACAACTGAGAGGAATGCACATGTTCACCACAATAGAGACCCAGGAAGGGGACATCAGGATCGTGCACACGTCCTCCCTCGTGGACGTGTACGTGACCAGCACGGCGAGCAGGACGAAAACGTCGGTCGCGTTCCTGCATCCCGGCGTAGACACCGGTGTGGAGGCCTTGTCCGACATCGCGGACTTGAAGCAGCACCGCGATCTCGCCGAGGCGCTCGCGTTCGCCAGCTCCCGCATGCTGGCCCTGAGGGCGGCAGAAGAAGGGCAGGCCAAGCCATGAAGGACCTGATCAAGGCGCTGCGAGAGTCGCTGAAGCGCGAGCAGGAGCGGGATGAGGCCTTGCGCAAGCACATCAAGAACGGTGGATACTGCTGGGGCTACAGCGGCTACGAGTTCGACAAGGCCTGCGACGAGGCCGAGGATCGCCTCAGGCAGGCGCTGATTGAGGCCATAGACGCCCGCCTGGACGAGCTTGAGGTCCGGGTCAAGGCCCTGCTGCAGAAGGAGCGGACCGAGCGGGAGGCCAGGGAGATCGCCGACAGCTCGGGGATGAGCCTGGGCCTGGCCCGGAAGTTCGTCACCGTCGGCATGACCCCCGAGGAGGAGCAGGCGACGGCGGATCGGATTCGCAAGAGCCGCGAGGCCAAGCAGCAGGCCTCGGTGTCCAAGCCTCCCCCGGAGGACGACGTCAGGTGCTAAACACGGGGCGTGCCCGTGTGACAATAAGACGGGGATGCCCGTAGCATTCCCAGGATGACCTGCCGGGCGGCGTAGCCCGGCACGGAGGAGAGAAGGGTGAGGAAGGAACTTCAATGAAGACCGTTCTCATTCTCATCGTGGCCGCCCTCGTGGCGGCCAGCCAGCCCGAGGCATTCGCCAAGGGCGAACTCCGTGGACAGGATGTCCGCGATGTAGGAGGGGTCGACCTCGACTGGGACACGTTCCTGGACGCGCTCCAGGCCGTGGAGTCCGGAGGAGAGTCGAACCCTGACCAAGCCGTCGGAGACGGAGGCAAGGCGCTAGGGGCTTTTCAGATCTGGCGTGTCTACTGGCTCGACGCTGTCGAGCGCAGGCCTGACCTGAAGGCTCAAGGCTACTCTGCCGTGACCAACCGGGCGTATGCCCGGGAGGTCGTCAAGGCCTACCTGACCAGGTACGCCCCCAAGGGCGCCACCTGGGAGGACCTGGCCAGAATCCACAACGGTGGTCCAAAGGGCCACTCCAAGCAGGGCACCAAGGCCTACTGGGCCAAGGTGCTCAAGGCCGCGAAGGCCAGAAAGGAAAGGGCATGAAGGCGAAGGCCTTGGAGATCTGGTCCAAGTACCAGACGATCTGCCCGTGGACGCTCTCCGAGCAGCAGTGCCTGCTGGTCATCTCGGATCTGCTCCACGCCATGCGGGATCCGTCCGGCATGGACCAGCGGCAGGTGCTGGCGATGGAGAGCCTCTACGAGTACCTCCTCTCGTGGACGGGCACGGGCCACGAGATGCTGGTGGTCCATCACGGGGAGGGCCCGCATCCGGCCGGCCATGTCTGGATGTGGGAGCGGGACATCCGTGTCGCGCTGGCCACCCCGCTGGTCAAGGTCGTGCTGCCCGCCCACGGCCGCATCGGCCTGGCGCAGGGGGACGACGCCCAGGAGCTGCGGGAGATGTGCCCGCCCGAGGCGCTCAATACGTGCCCCGAGTGGTGGCCGGGAGGCTGGGTGCTCACCGACGGCGTGGCGTCGCCGGTGAGCCCTGAGCAGGCCCTGGCCACGGCCAGGACGTTACAGGGCGACGAGGAGGGGCCATGGCCCCACCTGTCGTGGGAACAGGGCTTGATCCTCAAGGCGAGGCTCAGGCGGATCCGGCGCGAGCGGGTGTAGCCCGCGCAGGATGTCAGGCAGGCCCGGGGGTGTTCCCCGGGCCGTCAGTCAGCAAGCGTGTCCCGCCGGAGACCGTCCGGCAAGAAAGGGTTCAGATATGAAGAACAAGAACAGCAGCAACGTGTACGGCCCCATGGCTGGCATCATCGCAATGGTCGAGCAGGCCCGCGGCCTCGCCGAGGTGGCGGGCTTCGACCTGCAGGTCAGCCTGGTGCCGGCCGGCGACAAGCGCTCGAAGAACTCGGTCGCCGAGGCCGACCTCGAGGCCGCGCCCAAGGCCAAGCCCCGCAAGGTCCGCCGCAAGCGCCGGGTGTCCTACCCGGTCCTCCTCGAGCGCCGCAAGGCGCTGAAGGACCAGATCCTCGCCCTGGTCAAGGAGGCCGGCGAGGACGGCATCACGGCCGTCAAGCTGGCCAGCCGCCTCCGCGCCAGCGGCCAGCGCGTCGGCCAGAACCTGCGGCACCTCGCCGCGGACCGCGAGCTGGGCCTCGTGGTCACGAAGAACGGAAACGGACGCATCGTGTCCGTCTCCATCAAGTCCCAGGGCTGAGCCCGGGACACGCTTGCCCGGCCGGGGGGTACACCCGACCCCCCGGCCGGGCTTTTGCGCCCAGGACGTGCGCCCATGCGCGTCCTTTAGCAATGAAAGGAGAATCGGATGGCTAAGAAGAGGAAGCGGCTGGCCCCGGACATGTGGGTGGACGGCGTGCCCGTGCCGCCGCTGCGGTCGCTCAAGGAGCAGGCTGCCTATGCCGCCCTGCCGGACAGCAGGGTGACGGGGGTGCTGAAGGAGCTGGACAAGCTGCACGTCGATATAACGGAGACCCTCGATTTGCTGGAGAGGGCGCGGACCCATGCGCAGGCCGCGGACGAGCTGCACCGCCTGCATGCCCTGCTGAGGAAGGTGTGGAAGGGGCATGCCTCCGCCGCCTACTACTTCAATGGGCAGTCGGCCCGCGCAGGCGAGCTGATGCGCAGGGCGCTCGCCCTGTCGCGCAGGCCCGAGGAGCTGACCTCCGGACTCAAGGAGGCGGAGAATGACCAGGACCACTAGGACATCCGAGAACACGTTCCACGCCCTGTGCTGGCTGGGTGACGTCAAGGCGGTGCCTGCCGAGGTGTCCGCCATGATCGAGCAGGAGCGCGATGCCTCCAGGGCGGAGCTGATCGCCTGCTGGCGGGAGCGCTGGTCCGCCCGGGAACTGAGGCAGGAGCTAAAGCAGCGGGGCTGGGAGTACCTGCTGCCGGCCAAGAGGAAGAAAACCAAGCGAAAGGGAGCCAAGCCATGAAGTTGTACATTCTGTTCGCGGACGAGGATACGGGTGCATCGGAGGATTGGACTGTCTTCAAGACCGGAGCCGAGGCATTCGATTCGGCCGAGAAGAGGGCGGAGCGGAAGCAGTGGATTCTCGACAACTACTCGGGCGACAACCCGTCGGAGGTCGATTTCTACGAATACGAGATCGACCTCAATCCCGGAACGGACAGCAGCCACCCCCTGACCAAGGATGGCCCGGATGAGGGTGCGGCGGGGCGCACGCCGATCGAATTCAAGGCGGTTGACATCTTCGAGGTGCTGGGGATGATCAAGCCGCAGCAGGAGACCGAGCCATGAGCAACAACAACACGCCGAATGAAAAGCTGGAACCGGGCGAGGCGGATTCCCTGAAGAAGCAGGTCAAGGATCTGAAGGCCAAGGTGGCACAGCTCGAGCATGAGCTTCACTGTGCCAAGCTGAACGGCGACAAGTGGCACACCCTCGCAGGGGAGGAGCGAAGAAAGGTCCACGACTTGACCGACATCGTGGCGTACTGCCTCAAGAAGTTCTGAAAGAAAAAGAGGAAAAAAGAAATGACTGACGACATCTCGGACATCTCGGAGCGGCTCAGGGCGGACGCCGCCAGCAACGACCACGGCACGCGCGACCCCATGTTCTGCCTGCAGATCAAGGTGCGCGACCGGGGGTTCGACCCCAACTACTCCGACGGCAAGACCGTCTGGATCGACATGCTGTCCGGCGACTACGAGGAGGTGCCGGAGCCCGAGGACGAGGACCGGGAGGGGATCGAGGAGTTCGGCTACGTGGACCGGTGGGAGACCGTCATGATCTCCCTCACCAGGAAGGGCCTGGAGGACTACATGGCCGTGAACGGCCACAACGTGCGGAGCAGTGCCCACGACGGGGAGACGAGGATCTGGGTGGCCACGTTCTACCGGTGCGAGGAGATGGTTCGGATCAGGAACTACCTCATGAACAAGGAGACAAAGAATGTTTGAATCAATGATCAGCGCGGCGATCGTCTTCTCTTCGATCGTGTTCTCCATCTTCATCGTCGTGGCGGTACGGGGCGAGCAACGGGCTCGCACCGAGATGCTGGACGCAATGAAGGGCGCGAACAGGCAGCATCACGAAGTCGCAATGGAGCACCTGCGCAACCTGGAATCCCTGATCAAGGAGCGGGACAACGCCAGGATCGAGGTCTGCGAGCTGAGCTCCAACGGCAGCATCGACGACGCGGCCAGGCACGCCAGGATCCGCGGCTGGGGCTACCTGTACAACCAGCGAGAAGCCAAGGAGGACAGATGAGCATCATCAAGGAGATAGAGTCAAACTCTTCAGAGGAGGACAAGCCTGCGCTCAGGTGGCTGCTTGAGCAGTACCCCCGAAGCAGTACTTGGAGCTTCATAGCCACGTGCTCCCACCAGTCTCACGGCGAGACCGGGGCCTGGAGGCGGATCTGGAAGCCGACCAAAGAGGGCAGGATCCTCTACCTGAGCTCCTTGGTCGACTACCCCACAAGGCACAAGTGGGCCTACCCGGACGGAACTCCGAAGGGCGAAGAGCGCCTGAGCCAGGCCGATGAGATCCTGGTCCTGCGCAGGGAACTCCTGGACGCGGTCAAGGAGCGCGACGAGGCGCGGATCCGGGTTTGCGAGCTGTGTGCGCGAATGGGTGGCGTGTACCGCCGAGTCGACGGGAAGACGGTGGAGTGCACGACTCCCGAGTCGGTCGCGGAAGTCTGCGGCTGGGGCTACCTGTACAACGAACAAGAAACCAAGGAGGACAGATGAGCGATTTCCAGGAAGTGAACGGCTACCGGGTGGTCCGGGAGCTGGGCCGGGGGGACATGGTGGAGCCTCCGGCAGCAACCGCGAGGACATGGGGGCTCAAGGTAGGGGACGTGATCTCCGGAGTCGAGCGCTACACCGCCTGCGACAAAGGCGTAGGAAACATCGTCTTCCTGCGGGTGCTGCACATCGGGCTGAGGTGCGTGCTGTGGGAGGAGCAGATGTACGACTTCTTTGCCGACGACGTGGACTCCAAAGCCTGCAGAACGTGTCCCGAGACCTCGTCGTACTCCCTGTCCTGCAGGCACTGGCGCCTCATGGAGCGGATCCCGGAGCCGAAGGCGGAGCCGGCCAAGGACCGCGTCATCCACGCCAGGGGCATGAGCGTCCTCAAGGTGACCCTGCGTGAGAACGGCGACGTCGAGCTCGAGGATTCCAATGGAACGACGCATCTCCACGCCCGGGATGGAAGCTGCAAGACTACCTCCAGATACGTGGACGGGGATTCTCTCACCACGGTGACCACCCGCCTCTGGTCCCCCTCCGGCGAACTGCTCAGCACGCAGAAGCTGGCCATCGCCGCGATCAGCGGCAACACCATCGAGACCTGGCTCGACCGGGACGACAAGATGGTCAAGGAGGTCATCACCGTAGGGGACTCCGTCACCACCACCACGGTGGAGCGATCAAGCAGCAGGAGGACAGATGAGCAACCCAGGTAATGGCCAAGGTAATGGCAACGGTCGAGGCTGTGGCGAGGGCAGCGCAGGCGGCTCAGGTGGCGGCTGGGGCGGTGGCAGGGGCTACGGCCGGGGCGATGGCCAGGGCAATGGCAACGGCAGTGGCTGCGGCGATGGCATCGTCAGGGGCTGCGATGGCGGTGGCTGGGGCAGTGGCAGCGGCAATGGCAGCGGTTACGGTCAGGGCTACGGTGCAGGCATAGGCGTAGGCCACGGCGATGGCAGGGGCTACGGCGATGGCCGGGGTAATGGCTACGGCAACGGCAAAGGAGGTTCCGAATGAGCAACCCGGGCAACCCAGGTAGGGGCGATGGTGGTGGTGACGGCAGGGGCAACGGCATGGGCAGGGGCAACGGCGGCGGCTTTGGAGATGGCAGGGGTAGTGGCCATGGTAATGTCAGCGGAGGCGGCTACGGCCGAGGCCACGGCGAAGGTGAAGGCAACGGCTGCGGCAACGGCGGGGGCTACGGCCACGGCCGTGGCCGTAGCAGTGGCGATGGATACGGCGAGGGCAACGGCGATGGCAGCGGCAGCAGCTATGGCAGCGGCATGGGCAATGGCATGGGCAATGGCAAAGGAGGTTCCTAATGAGCAACCCGAGTAATGACCCCGGTTTCGGCGACGGCAGCGGCTACGGCGGCGGCACTGCGCAAGGCAGCGGCGATGGCAGGCGCCGCGGCTACGGCGGCGGCAATGCCGAGGGTTACGGCGAGGGCAAGGGCAACGGTTTTGGTCACGGCATTGGTCGCGGCAGCGGAAACGGCAGGGGCTGGGGCAGCGGCCATGGCTGCGGCTACGGCCTCGCCTATGGTGGCGACCATGGCAATGGCGTTGGCCATGGCTATGGCCATGGCTATCGCTTCGGCTTTGGCAACGGCCAGGGAGGTTCCGAATGAGCAACGGCAAGCAGACAGGGTCGATTTTCCTCCTGAATCTGCACCACGCATATGCGCAGACGGATGGAACCTACGCATGGCCCAACAGCCGTGAGGGCGACATGCTGCGGCAGGGAATGCGCGAGGTAGAACACCTCCGCGCCGAACTTGCCGCCGCGATCGAGCAGCGCGACGAGGCTCAGGAGGATATTTGCTACGACGATGCAATGCGGCGGTACGAAACCGGACACGAAGTGAACACGCCCGAAGGTGTCGCCGCCGAAAGAGGCTGGAACCACCTGTTTAAGAAACAGCAAACCAAGGAGGACAAATGAGCAATAACGCGATCAGGACAATGCACTGCAAGTACCGTCCGGGCGAGAGCATCGTCCTCTACCCCAACGGGCATGTCCGGCTGGTCATGGGCGCGAACCGAACTGAGACCTGGAATGTCCTGGGCGGTTGCGAAGTGGTCTGCAAGACCCCGGGTCCAGGGCTGCATTGCAGGTGGACCACCACGGAGGTCTACGACCGCGATGAAAGGCTGGTCTGCAGGAAGGCCGTGCTGATTCGCAGCGACCCTGAGTGGGGCAGGGACGCCGTCGAGCTGTCCTCCAAGGAGGAGCGGTTCGATTCCGAGGGCAGGATCGTCAGGAGCGTCGAGATCGACGAGAATAAAAACATGAAGGTCAGCACCTTTACCTACGGCGTGACGGCCGGACAGGAGGCACAATGAGGTCGGAAGAATGCGCTGAGAAGGTTTTCCACAACCTGGGCTACGAGTCGGTCCGTCTGGCGGCTCCCGAAACTGCTTCCACCGAAAGGCCAGGCAACCGCGGGTCGGACGCCGAGCATGCCCGCAAGTGGGGGCTCAAGGTCGGAGATGTCGTCGGCACCTGCCACGACACCTTCAGCAAGCTAGTCTTCAAGACGTTGACCCTCAGGTACATCGGGGACCAGGCGATCGTCTTCGACAGGAAGGAGTGGTCGGTGTCTGTCAATCCGCAGCTGCGGCTGACGTCCTTGCAGCTGCCGTTCGGAGGCACGGAGGAGCGCACGGTCTGCTACCTCTGGGGCAGCACCTGGTGGCTGCTGAAGCCCAGGCATGACCGGTGGAAGATCCTGGAAGGCGAGGAAGAGGCCAAGCCCGAGGAGCTGACGGAAGAGGTCTGGTCCAGGAACGGCTGGGTGACGGGGTTCCGTATGACCATCTCCGGACCCCAGCCGACGATCGTCAGCGGATCCTTGATCGAATCCATGTCGGCAGTCCGAGCTGCGCCACGCGACGGGAGCGACCCGCAGCGTATCAAGACAACCGCCCGGTACAGGTGCGGCTTCGACGCGAAGTTGTCGCATCTCCTGAGCGCGGAGCACCACTCGTGCCTTGCCTCGGCGCATGCCAGGTACCAGCAGCTGCTGGAGAAAGTGAAGGAGAAGCCATGAAAACCAGAAAGTACGAATACATTTGGGCGCGGTCGTGCCTTGTTCTCACAGGGAGTGGGCTCCTGACCAACCTGGTCCTCAAGGCTGACGGCGCCAACAGTCCCGGATGGGTCACCGTCGTGTGGGTGGCCGCCTGTCTGGCCTCGGTTATCTGGGTGCTGGCCCTGCTCTTCCTCAACGCTCGGCACATGAGGAGGCATGATGGGTAACTACTTACAAGGTAGCGGCCAGGGTGATGGCGACGGCAACGGCAGGGGCGGAGGCATGGGCAGCGGCAGCGGCGAGGGCAGCGGCAACGGCAACGGCAGAGGCATGGGCGGCGGCAGCGGCAACGGCGAGGGCCTCGGCAACGGCCGCGGCAGCGGCGGCGGCGATGGCTTCGGCAGAGGCTACGGCGATGGCAGTGGCTGGGGCTTCGGCTGGGGCTACTGCAATGGCAAGGGCTTCGGCGAGGGCTACGGCATCGGCGACGGCAGTGGCAACGGCAAAGGAGGCTCCGAATGAGCGACCCAGGTAGTGGCAATGGCAACGGCAGCGGCAGGGGCTTCGGCGGCGGTTTTGGCCAAAACGACGGCAGCGGCTCCGGCTATTGCAGCGGCTACGGCGGCGGCCGCGGCATGGGCAGCGCTGACGGCTACGGCTGGGGCGATGGCAAAGGCAGCGGCTGGGGCAACGGTAAGGGCTTCGGCAGAGGTAAGGGCTTCGGTGACGGCACCGGCCATGGCTTTGGCAAATGCGGCGGAAGAGGAGACGGCGGCGGCTACGGCTGCGGCACTGGCGGCGGCATGGGCAACGGCAAGGGAGGCTCCGAATGAGCAACCCAGGTAACGGCCAGGGTGAGGGCAGCGGCCGCGGCCATGGCTGCGGCAGCGGCTACGGCAGCGGCAGGGGCGATGGCGACGGCAGGGGCTTCGGCGGCGGTTTTGGCCAAAACGACGGCGGCGGCACGGGCAGCGGCAACGGCTGGGGCAACGGCGACGGCAGCGGCGACGGCTACGGCCATGGCATCGGCTGGGGCGATGGCACCGGCTATGGCTACGGCACCGGCTGGGGTAACGGCAGCGGCGATGGCAGCGGCTGGGGCACCGGCTACGGATGGGGCACCGGCTACGGATGGGGCAACGGCAAAGGAGGTTCCGAATGAGCGACCCAGGTAGTGGCAACGGCAACGGCCACGGTTGTGGCAGGGGCAACGGCTACGGCAGCGGCTGGGGCGATGGCACCGGCTATGGCTACGGCAGTGGCTGTGGCAGCGGCAACGGCAGGGGCTATGGCAGCGGCAACGGCAGGGGCTATGGCGATGGCAGCGGCTGGGGCGATGGCAAAGGCAGCGGCAGCGGCTGGGGCGATGGCACGGGTGACGGCGGGGGCTACGGCAGCGGCCATGGCAACGCAGGCAATGGACTCGGCAGCGGCTTCGGCAGCGTCAGCGGCGTGGGCAACGGCAAAGGAGGTTCCGAATGAGCAACCCAGGTAACGGCAACGGCAGCGGCGAGGGCAACGGCAGCGGCTCCGGCTATTGCAGCGGCAGCGGTGAAGGCAGCGGCCGCGGCAGCGGCATGGGCGACGGCCATGGCTACGGCAGCGGCTGGGGCGATGGCACGGGTGACGGCGGCGGCCATGGCAACGCAGGCAATGGACTCGGCAGCGGCTTCGGCGAGGGCCACGGTGATGGCGACGGCAGCGGCAACGGCAGGGGTTACGGCCGCGGCTATGGCAGCGGTAGCGGCAGGGGCTACGGCAACGGCAAAGGCTACGGCCACGGCTCGGCGCATGGCTTTGTCTTTGGTGGCGATGGCCGCGGCGATGGCGAAGGCCGGGGCGACGGCAAAGGTTACGGCAACGGCAAGGGCAACGGCAAAGGAGGCTCGGCATGAGCGGTCCGGCGATCGACACGAGGCTCCGCATGCTTGCCGAGCAGCTTGCCGAGCGGCACAGGGTCCGGCGCAAGGCGGCAGGCCCCGGCCGGCGGCTGCTGCGCTCGGCGGACCGCAGGAAGGCCGTGATGGCCCTGGTGTCGGCCGCGGGGCCGGCGGGCGTCCAGCTGCGCGACGTGGCCGGTATGTTCAGGCTGCGCCTCAGGGACGTGCACCCCCTGATGTGCGACCTGGTGCAGGCGGCCATGATAGACGTGGAGGTCGGGCCTCAGAGCGAGGGCGACCACTACATCCTCAGGCTGCGCGAGCCGATCTACTCGAGGATGCCGAAGGAGGTTTCGAATGAGCAACCCAGGTAATGGCCATGGCGAGGGCGAGGGCAACGGCATGGGGGACGGCAAGGGCTGGAGCAGCGGCTCGGGTGACGGCGAGGGCAGCGGCATGGGCTACGGCATAGGCCGCGGCACAGGCTGCGGCCACGGCACAGGCTGGGGCAGCGGCAACGGCGGCGGCGATGGCGAAGGCCGGGGCAACGGCAAAGGTTACGGCAACGGCAGGGGCTACGGCGACGGCGCCGGCAGCGGCGATGGCAACGGCAGTGGCAACGGCGAAGGAGGTTCATCATGAGCAACCCAGGTAATGGCCACGGTGATGGCGATGGCAGGGGCAAGGGCGGCGGCAACGGCAGAGGCAACGGCGACGGCAGAGGCTGGGACCACAGCAGCGGCGGCAGCGGCGGCGGCGATGGCAGCGGCACAGGCTGGGGCTACGGCAGCGTCTGCGGCAGCGGCATGGGCGGTGGCAGCGGCCGCGGCGACGGCAATGGCAGAGGCTGGGGCTACGGCAGCGTCTGCGGCAGCGGCATGGGCGGTGGCAGCGGCCGCGGCGACGGCAAAGGAGTCTCCGAATGAGCATGCGATGAGTGAGAGTGAGCAGCTAAAAGAAAGACCCCCGGCCAAAACCGAGGGTCTTTCTTTTAGCTGTCGGAGGCTCAGCAGTCCCAGGCCCGGCGGGCCTTCCTGAGCCTACTCTCCGGATCCTTGGCGGCCTCCGGCCACATCTTCATCTGGCCTGCGCTTCGAGCGCAGAAGCTGGCCCGGCGCTTGGCGTCCTTGGGGCTCTTGTCGGCGCGATCCTTGGTGACCGGCGGACGCAGGGTGCCGCCCGTCTGCGCCTTGTAGCTGGCCCGGCCCTTGGCGTTGAGGCCGCCCTCGGGGTTCTTGCCCTCGGCCCTGGTCCAGGCCGGAGAGGCTGCGATCTTCTCCATGAGGTGCTGGCGAAGGAGGCTGTAGTCCATGGAGTTCTTGTCCCTGCCCAGGCTCGGACCCTTGCGGTTGTAGGTATCCGGCAGATCGTCGGGGTGCTCGGCCATGTCGTGCTGAGGACCGCCCATGGGAGTCAGCTCCCACTTGCCCAGGTCCTCGTTCATGGCGGCCTCGTAGTAGCGGCCGTCGGGGCCCTTCATGGTGTACGGAGTTCCTGATGGGGCGTAGTCGTGCCGCCGCACGTCCGAGTAGCCCAGGCTCTTCCAGTATTTGTCCAGGGCCTGCTCGTAGTCCTGGGTCATAGGATCGAAGTCGTCAATCGACGGTACGTCCTCCAGAATCTGCGGCTCGTACTTGCTTGATCCAAGCAGATCGCCCAGGAAGGCCGTCTTCTCCATGAGATGTTGGCGAAGGGGGCTGTAGTCGACGCGCGTGTTCATGCCGGAATTCTACAGGAAATCGCCGAGGACCGACCTTGGCCTGCGAAGATGCAGCCGAGCGGACCAGCAGGTACAATTTCCAGATTGACCGCCTGAACAGGACCCTGCATGCCCAAGCCATACGACCATCACGTCAAGTCAGCGCAGGGCCCAGGTCCCGGCAACTCCCTGGAGAGCATCCAGAACCAGAACCTGATGGGCATGATGTCGCCGGCAGGCCGCGTCCAGTCGAACGCAAGGACTCGGCAACCGGAACCGGTGGGGGCGTCCCTGCCTGAGCCGCGGCCCGGCGCCGCGTCCAGCTCCCGGGCCGCCGGCGGCATCTACGATCAGCCTGGTCGTCAGGCCGTGCCGGCGGTCGTTCCGATCATGGGCCGCAGGATGACCGAGGAGGACCTGCTGCCTCCGGCCTACGTCAGGAACGCGAGGCCAAGGGAGTTCTGGCGGGACACCGTGCAGCCGTACGCCAGCGCGGCGTGGAACATGAGCTGGCCAGGCATCGCCTACAACTACATGACAGACAACCAGCAGGCCGTCCAGGAAGGCCTGGAGGATCAGGGCGCCTACTACACCAAATACCTGCCCGACGCAGGCAAGGCGGGCGTCAACTCCTTCCTGATGTACGACGCCATGGAGCGGGATCCCGTGCTCGCGCGTAATTCCTTGCAGAACTGGGCAGGCACCTCACTTGCTACAGGAGCCCACGCCCTGACCGCGGCAGCCACCGGCGGGCAGGGAAACGCCGCCCTTGTCGCCAACGCCGGCAGAGCCGGAGCAACCAAGGCGGTGCTGCCCTCTTTGGCATCCCGGGCAGGCAACCTCGTCACCGCCGCCGGAGGCAAAATCATGTCCGCGGTGCCGGCCAAGGTGGCTCCGGTCGTCGCCCGGGCAGGCCAGGCGGTCAGCTCCGCAGGCAGGGTCGTCCCCAAGGCTTTGTACGAGGGGGCGTTCGCCTTGCCTCAGTTCTCCTCCAAGCTCTCCCCCGGCGCCTTGCGCACGGTTGCAGGGTTCGGTGAACAAGGGGCCAAGGGAGTCTTCAACGCCTTCGGCAGCGCGCTCAATCCCCTCTGGTCCATCTCCGGCTCCAGGATGGCTCCGGCAGTCCTCTCCGGCTCCGGGGCGACGGCGACGGTGCCGGGTCAACTGACGCAGTTCGCCTTAGGATCCCTGGGCCGCGGCTGGGGGTTGGGCAACTTCGCCCAGGGTGCGGAGGCAGGCCTCTCCTCGGCAGGCGAGCTGCTGGGCGACAATCCGAACGCGTCCTTTGGCGAAGTCGCAAGGGAGCTCGCCGTGGGTCCGGCCCAGCGCATGACCGGCCTCCCGAACACCGCGCAGGCCTTTACCATTCCCGCCTCCCTTCTCTCCAAAGCCCCTCTCCGGGAGAATGTGCTGCGATCCGCGACCGAACAGGGGGTTCCCGTGGATCAGTACGGCAACGTCAGCTATCCCGACACCAAGGAACTCGACGTGATCCGCTCTCAGCTCGAGCAGGACATTCCGGACAACGCATTTGTCCGCCTGGCCACCGGCGCCATGGAGGCCTCGGCTCCGTTCAAGGGGCTCGAGACCTACTCCCAGCGCAAGGCCAGGGCCGAGTTCGACCGCGAGCAGGCAGCCTTGAACCGGCAGGGCCTGGGCTCCGAACTGACCCAGAGGCTGGTGGGCCTGGGCCAGTCGCCGCAGGCCGTCATGGATGTGCTGCAGAGGGTCAGTCCGGAACTCAGGGACTCGATCTACGGAGCGATTCCGGAGAACTCCCGCACCCAGGCGGAACTTGGCGAGCTGGCCGCTTCCGATCCCCAGGCCTACCAGACCCTGGCCAACTGGTACAGGAGCCGGGAGGAAGCTCTGCAGTCCCCTGCGCCTACCGTCGATGCCTCCAGAAGGCTGAGCCAGGCGGTCGATCCGGCCACGATGACGATGCTGCTGAACGATCCCGCCCTGCTGCAGGCCGTCCTTGGACCACCTGACCAGGGCCGGTCCCCCTACGGGAACTACGCCACGAGGACCAACTGACATGGCGAACGTCTCGGACCTCAAGCAGGCCAAGGGCTACTCCGACGTGCGGCAGTACGGCGCCAAGCACTCGCTGGTCAACCAGCTGGTGCGCCAGGCTCCCGCGGAGTTCTACATCGACTCCGAGCAGGGCGGCATCGTGGGGCTGACCCACCAGCCCACCGGGTTCCGCATCCACGTCCCGCGCGAGGTGGTGCATGGCCTGGAGCTGGAGTCCAGGGTCAAGGCCGCGGCTCCCGCCGCGATCGGGGCGGGCTTCGGCATGCCGACCCCGGGCGGCACCGTCTCAAAGATGACCAGGCCCACCTCCAGGCTCAAGGGCAAGCTGACCAACGACACTCTGAAGGCCAAGCCCGAGGGCGACGCCGCGGCCGCCCCGGCCGCCGACCCCATGCGCGACATGTTCAAGGCCACCAGGGAGTTCCAGGCTCGCAAGGCGCAGCCCCAGGCTCAGCCGGGCATGAAGCAGGGCGCGACCGTGGGCGACCTGCAGAAGTACCTGGGGTACTCCCCCGGCGCCTGGTACGGAGAGGGCCAGTACTCGGCCGACGCCCAGAGGCGCATCGGCAACGTGGTGACCGGGGCGGGACTGTCCGCCCTGGGCCTGGCCGCGGTGCCGGCCCTGCAGTACTTCTTCCCCGAGAGGTTCCAGCGCAAGGGCAAGGCGCTGGGCGCGCTGGCCGTGCTGGCCGGCATGAGCGCCCCATGGCTGGCCACCTTCCCTGGCACGGTGTCCGATCTCTCGAGGCTGGGCGCCGTCAAGAACGAGGACTACACCCCGGAGATGCAGGCCGACCAGGCCGCCAGGTCCCGGGCCACCATAGCCAGGATCAACCGCAACGCCGTGGTGCCGGGCGACCCGGAGCCGGAGCACACCGTCAAGGCCAACTCCGCCATCCCCCTGAGCCTGCAGCTCTCCAAGGCGCACCTGGCCGACACTCTGGCCGAGCAGTGGCAGGACGGCCAGATCACCTACGCCCAGGCGCTGGGCCTGATGAACAGCGCGGGCCGGGCCCGGCCGGACAAGCCGTGGTTCACCGTGCGGGACGTGGCGCATGCCGCGGTCGGCGCTGGGGCCGGAGCGCTGGCAGGCACAGTGGCCGCCAAGGGCATCGGCCTCTTCATGAACATCAGCCCGACCGAGCAGCGCGTCATGCAAGGCACCGGCGCCGCGCTAGGCACTCTCATCAACCTTGGAAAACTCGGCATTTGAGCCTAGGCTCCGCATAAGGTAGACTACTGCGATGGACGAAGCAGCGAAAATGCGGTTCAAGGTCGGGTTCTGCACCAGGGCGGCCGAGCTGGGATTCACTCCGTCGGAACTGCTCATGTGCAAGCAGGGATTCTTTGACGCCGTCTCCGACGTGGCCTCCAAGACGTTCGGCGCAGGCGAGAAGGCCGTCAACACTGGACAGGGCGCCGTCAACCTGGCGCTGACCCTGGCCGCGCTGGGCCTCGTGGGCGGCGGCATCGCCGGAGCCGGCGCCAACTGGATGTACAACAAGGGCACCGACGTGGTCGATCCCGAGGGCCAGATCCTGCCCGAGTTCTCGGAGGCCGACGAGGCCAAGAAGCTGCACCTGCTGGCCAAGTACCGCCAGGCGACCAACGAGGTTCGAAAGGGACTGGCATGAACCAGGAACTGCTCTGGGCCCTGCTCGGCGCAGGCATCGGCGGCACCAGTGGCTACGGCCTCGGCAAGCTGGTCAAGCCGAACGACGAGCTGGCCGCGGTCATGATGGGCCTGGGAGGCGCCGGCCTGGGCGGAGGCTTGGGCTACGGATCCGCAAAGGCCAAGCAGCAGTGGGACGCGGCGCCCGATGCGCCGACCACCCCGGAGGACATCGCCAAGAGGACGGCCGAGGGCAACGCCAGGGCCTTGGACCTGGGCGAGAAGGCTAAGGAAAAGGCCAAGGAAAAGGCCAAGGGAGAATCCAAGTGAGCGACCCCCTGGGACCCGCCAGCATCATGCTCGGAGGCTTCTCGCAGCTCGGCGACGGGGCGCCCTTCATGGGATCCGTCCGGCCGATCATCAAGCCGACCGATCCTCCCCAGTCGCTGCCCCAGGAGATTCCCTTCTTCCGCAGCCGGCAGTTCCGCCTGTGGAACGAAGAGGACCTCGAGGAGTACAACAAGCTGAACGACGTGCTGGTCAAGTGGCAGAGCCGCGGCTGGTGCCAGTTCACCGAGGAGTCGGAGTTCATACCCGCGAAGGAGAACTGGATCTCCTGGATCAAGTACGCCGTCAACCTGACCATCCCCGCCGAGGAGCTGCCCCAGTACCTGGGCGACCTTGATACAATGCGCATTTCCTGCAGCCCCAAGGAATCCTGACCATGGCCTACTACTCCCACCACATGCAGAAGCGGGCCGAAACCGAGAGCAAGCAGGCGGACACGCCCTACTACGCTGCGGCTGCGCCTGGCCAGTGGAACGCCAGGGACCTGCACGGATTCGTCAATCCGTTCGGAGCCGACAGCGGCCTGGGCAACAACCTGCTCTACGGCGCCGGCGGCGCCCTGCTGGGCTACGGCGTCGGCTCCATCCTGGACCGCCTGCGCGGCCGTCGCCGCGGCGAGTCGGGCCTTGGAGGCATCGGAGCCCTGGCCGGCCTTGGTCTTGGCCTCGGCGGCCGCTACTTCGTCAACTCGCGCCTTGCAGACGAGGCGCAGTACTTCGACAATCCCGAGCAGTACGGCACCGCCGCACAGACGCTCAGCAAGAGTCCCGAGCACAAGGGAACGGTCGAGCAGCTGGTCCACCAGGGCGCCGTGGCCGATGCGGCCATCAACCGCACGGCGTGGGACTCCATGTTCGGCGGAGAGGCTCCCAAGCCGTACTACGAGCAAGGCAACCGTCCGGTTGACTGGGACTGGCGTCCGTTCGAGAACAACAATTCAGGCGGTTGACCAGGAGCAGCGCGATGCCATCCACCAGCAAGAAGCAGCAGCGGTTCTTCGGCCTCGTCAAGGCGATCCAGGAGGGCAAGGCCACCGGATCGTCCAAGGCCCGCGAGGCCGCCTCGAGCATGTCCGGCAAGGACGTGACCGACTTCGCCTCCACGCCGCGGAAGGGCCTGCCCGAGAAGAAGTCCGCCCTGGGCCTCAGCTCGGCGGATGCCGCCGTGCTGGCCGCCCTGGCCGGCACCAGCGCCCTGGGCGGCCTGGCCCTCTCGGCCGGCTACGGCGGGGCCAAGGAGCTGCGCGACCTGAGCGAGCTGGACGAGATCAGGAAGAACAAGTACCGCAAGCGCGTGCAGATCCCACGCAGCCGCAAGTCGGTCGAGGAGCAGCCTCCCGAGGCCGACAAGATGCTGCCCGAGGGGAAGTCCGAGCAGTCCGGCCTCTCCGGCGAGGAGATGGAGGACATGGGGAACGAATCCTCCCTCAAGCAGTCCGAGGACGGCGCCATCGACCGATGGCTCACGGGGCCGGTCCTGGCAGGAGCGGCGTGGCCCATCGCGGCCATCGCCCCCGGCGTCGCGACGTACATCCTGGGCACGCGCCTGGTGGACATGCGGCGCAAGCAGCGCATCGACGACGAGCTGAAGAAGGCCAAGCGCGAGTTCGAGGCGGCGCTGAACGAGCCCACCTCGAAGATCTCCTCGGCGCTCGACGAGCTGGCCGATTCGGTCAAGCAGGCCGAGGACGGCGTTCGCGCGGTGCCTGGCCTGGATCCGAGCGTCGCGGTCATCAAGGAAAGGCCGCCTGTGGAAGCCCACGGCCTGACGAACTTCCCCGGCAACCTCAGCTACCTGCTCATGGGCCTGCCCGTGGGCATCGGAGGCCTGGTCGGCTGGAAGCTCATGAACGAGAGCATGAAGGAGGACCCGGAGCGGCGCAAGCTCAAGGAGCTCAACGCGCTGCTTCGGCGCCAGACCGGCGAGGAGGTGCTGCACTCCGGCATCGACCTCGAGGAGCAGGACGGCAACGTCAAGTTCAAGCTCTGAGCCCTGCCTGACTTTGCTATAATCCGGGAATGCCTCCCCAGGACCTGAACTCGTTGCTGGCCCCCGCCCAGCCCGAGATGCGGCGCTTCGACGACTACTCCACGATCCGCCGGAACATCCTGGACGGCGTCCGGAAGGCCGTCGCCGCAAGGTTCCCCCTGTCCAACTCCCGGTACACGGTCGAGGCCGCCGACGTCGACTACGCCGGCGCCCCCGAGTACACCCTGAAGGACCAGCAGAAGGCCCTCATGCAGGGCCAGAGCCTGTACACCCCGCTGCGCGGGCACCTGGTCATGAAGGACAACGCCACCGGGGCGGTCATCGATCAGACCGACAAGCCGGTCACCCTGGCCCGCGTGCCGTACCTCACCCCGCGCGGCACCTTCATCTCCAACGGCAGCGAGTACGTGGTGACCAACCAGTCCCGCCTCCTGCCGGGCCCGTTCGTCCGCCGCAGGAAGTCGGGCGAGTACGAGGCTCACTTCAACACCCTGCCGGGCAAGGGCCGCGGCTTCCGCATGGCCCTCATGCCGGACACCGGCAAGTTCGTCGTGGAGATCGGCCAGTCCGTCGCCCCGGCCTACCCCATGTTCCGCGCCCTGGGCGTCACCGATGATGAACTTGAAAAGACGTGGGGCAAGGACCTGCTGGCGTCCAGCAAGGAAGGCTCGGCCTACGACGCAGGGCGCATCTACGAGCGCCTGACCAACGAGCCGTCCAAGGACCTCGACGAGAACACGATCTACTCCGGCATCCGCACCGCCCTCGAGTCCACGGTGCTCGACCCCGAGGTGACGCGGCGCACGCTGGGCTACCGCGCCAAGGCCGCCTCCGTGCCCATCCGCGGCACCCTGCGCATCGACTCCGAGGGCTACATCACGGTTCCATCCGGCCTGATCGACGGCGTGTACTACGCCCTCAGGGACTCGGACAAGGCTCCCGGCATCGCCAAGGGCGACGGCAGGCTGACCGTCATCGAGGCGGACGAGATCAAGAAGCTGCGCAAGGTCTTCCGCAAGGACTTCGAGGCGACCTGCGGCTCCGGCCGCCGCTTCACCTACGACCTGGTCAAGGTGCTGCCGCCGATGAGCGGCGAGTACTGCGTCGAGATCGAGTGCCCCGAGCTGGAGCAGCTCCGTCGCAGCCTGCTGCTCGACCCCAAGCCGCGCGGCGGATTCCGCCTGTCGGTCGGGGTCAAGGCCGCGGCCGACCTCAACACCCTGATGGAGACCAAGGAGGCCGCCCCGGTGGAGATCGGGCCGATGACCCCGGTCGATCTCACGGACGACGACTTCGGCAAGATCTCGGGCCGCACCCTGCTGAGGGCCAGCCAGAAGATCCTCAACGCTCAGAAGGGCCTCGAGGACCAGGACGACCGCGACAGCCTGGCCTACCAGAAGTTCCTCGGCCCGGAGGACTTCTTCTCGGAGCGCATCGAGAAGGACGCCGGCGGCATCCTGCGGACGGCCCTGTTCAAGGCGACCAACCGCGGCAACCTCGAGCCGCTGAAGAACGGCGTGTTCACCCCGGCCCTCAACGGCGTGCTCATGGGCTCCGGCCTTGGCGCTCCGATCGAGGAGGTGAACCCCATGGAGATCCTCGACCAGAACATGCGCGTCATCCGCACCGGCGAGGGCGGCATCTCCTCGGGCGCCCACGGCATTCCCATCGACAGCCGGTCGGTGCAGCCGTCGCACTTCGGGTTCATCGATCCCGTTCGAACGCCCGAGAGCTCCAGCGTCGGCGTCGACCTCCGCCTCACCGTGGGCGCCATCAAGGGCACCGACGGCCAGCTCTACTCCAGGTTGCGCGACCCGAGGACCGGCGAGGTCAAGCCCGTGCCCGCGCGCCAGGTGACCGACTCCATCGTGGCCTTCCCGGGCGAACTGGCCAAGGCCGCCAAGACCGGCGACATGGTCCGCGCCATGGTCGGCGGCGAGATCTCCTACGTCGACCCCAAGGCGGTGCAGTTCGAGCTGCCGTCGCACAACGCGATGTTCAACGTGAACTCGAACCTCGTGCCCGGCGTGTCGGGCATCAAGGGCGGCCGCCTGCTGATGGGCAGCAAGTACTTCACCCAGGCCCTGCCGGTGCGGGACGCCGAGTCGCCCCTGGTGCAGGGCCTCGACTCCGAGGATCCCGAGGGCCGCGCCTACGAGGAGCAGCTGCAGTCGGCCCTGGCGGCCGTGACGGCGGAGAAGGAGCTGGGCCCCGGCGTCGTCACCGCGGTCGACCCGGACTTCGTCGAGGTGAAGCACGGCAAGACGAAGCGCAGGTACGAGACCTACAACAACTTCCCGTTCAACAGGAAGTGCGTCAAGGGGTCCACCAAGGTGTGGATTCTGCGGGGTGACCGCAGGATGCACGTGCGCGCGGACCAGTACGCCTTCGCGGCAGGAGACCTCATCCGCTCGATCGATCCGGAGACCTGCAGGTCCTCGTGGGAGCCCGTGACGGCCTTCGTCGAGCTGACCAACGACCGCAGGATGGTCCAGGTGCGCACCCGCGGTGGCAGGACCGTGGTCGTCACCGAGGACCACTCCCTGGTCACCATGGGAGAGGACGGAAAGCTGGTGCCCCTGTACCCGGACGAGTGCGTGGTCGGCACGACTCGACTGCCGGTATGCGCAATGGACAATCCGAAGGACTCCGTCGATAAACGCGATTCCCACGAATGGGGTCTTCTGGCCGGCATCTACCTGGCCGAGGGCCATGTTCCGCCTTCGCAGCCGAACATGGTCATCCTCGCGGTGAAGGATGCTTCTCGCAGGGCTGAACTCGAGCAACTGATTGTTCAACTGGGCTTGAAGCCTCACGACAACAAGGCGGACGCCGGCAAGGTCAGCTTTACCTCCTCCGAAGTGGCGTCGTGGCTGGTGGCTGAATTTGGCCACGGCAGCGCTCACAAGTGTCCGTCCGAAAGAGCCTTCGACCGCTCCGAAGCGTTCAGGCATGGCCTTGTCGCAGGCTATTTCGCAGGCGACGGATGCCTGCACGAGGACTCGAATGGCGCGGTTCAATTGGAAGCATGGACCACTTCCCGCGCCATGCGTGACGCTCTCATCGATCTTCTGTCCGGCCTCGGGGTGTTCTCCACGGTTCTTTCCGACAGGCAGCTCAGTTCCACTAATCCGAATTGGGCGGATGCCTACGGCCTCAGGGTCATCTCGACGCATCTGGCCAAGCTGGACAAGTGGTTCCTCTATTCCGACCGCAACCTCAAACTTTCGTCGTTGAGGTCTTCTTCCTACCGAACCTCCGTGTTCGAGTTCATACCGCTGCCGGCCAAGAGCAGGCAGCTGGTCTATGCCGGGTTTGAGCACGATGTTCCGATGCGCGCCTACAAGGACGCATCCGCAGGAAAGGTGTCGCGCCAAAACGCCAGGGGTCCGTTCGAGGCCTGGGCGAAGTCCGACGTCATGTGGGACATCGTCGAGGAGGTCGTCGAGGCGCCTGCCGAGGAGCGGGTCTACGACTTCACCGTGGCCAACAGCCACGTCTTCGCCGTGAACTGCGGCCTGGTCATTCACAACACGTTCCTGCACAACACGGCGATGGTCAAGGTGGGCGACCAGGTGCAGCCGGGGCAGCTCCTGGCCAAGTCGAACTACACCGACGACAAGGGCCGGCTCGCCATGGGCAAGAACCTGCGCGTGGCCTACACGGTGTGGGGCGACCCGGAGCTCGGCGGCGCCAACTTCGAGGACGGCGTGGTGATGTCCAAGACCGCGGCCGAGAAGATGTCCTCGGAGCACATGTACACCATCGGCTACGACTCCAAGGACGACTACTCGGCCGACTACTCCCGGTTCGTCTCGCTGTTCCCAGGCGTCTACTCCCAGGAGCAGCTCAAGGCCATCGACGCCGGGTCCGGCGTCGTCAAGGTCGGCACCATGGTCAATCCCGGCGACCCGGTCATCCTGGGCGTCGGCGAGCGCCAGGGCGACACCTTCGGCCTGGTCAAGCGCACCCGCCCGGCGTACAGCAACCGGGCGCAGACCTGGGACCACAGCCAGCCCGGCGTCGTCACCGACGTCACCCGCACCCGCAGCGGCTGGCAGGTGGCCATCAAGAGCTACAAGCCCATGGGCGTCGGCGACAAGCTCGTCGGCAGGTACGGCGACAAGGGCGTCGTCTCGGCCGTGGTCGACGACAAGGACATGCCGCAGGACAAGGACGGCAACCCCTACGAGATCGCCTTCAACCCGCTGGCGCTCACCAGCCGCGTCAACCCGGTGCAGGCCGTCGAGGCCGCCCTGGGCAAGATCGCGGTGAAGACCGGGGTGCCCTACAAGCTGCCGGCCTTCGTCGACGAGTCCTACATCGACATGGCCCAGCGCGAGCTGAAGAAGAACGGCCTGACCGACACCGAGACGCTGTTCGATCCCAGGCTCGGCCGGAACATCGAGGGCATCTTCACCGGCAACCGCTACTTCATGAACCTGCACCACCAGGCGGAGAAGAAGCTCACGGCCCGCGACCTCGGAGGCTACAGCACCGAGGAGGCCCCCGTGAAGGGCGGCGAGGAGGGCGCCAAGCGCATCTCCATCAGCGACATCAACGCCCTGCTGGCCCACGGCGCGATCGACGTCATCAAGGACGCCCGCCTGGTCCGGGGCCAGAAGAACGACGAGTACTGGCGCGCGGTCAAGATGGGCACCCCCGTCCCCGCGGTCAACGTGCCGTTCGTCTGGGACAAGTTCGTCTCCCAGCTGAAGGGCGCCGGCGTCAACGTCGAGCGCCAGGGCGGCGCCGTGAACATCTATGGCATGACCGGCTCCGACGTCAAGAAGCTCTCGGGCGGCGAGATCCAGGATCCGCGGGACATCGACTTCCGCACCGGCAAGGCCTACGACGGCGGCTTCTTCGACGACAAGATCTTCGGCACCAACCAGTCGAAGTTCGGCCACTTCCCCCTGGCGGCCAAGGTGGTCAACCCCGTCATGGAGGACGCCGTCAGGTCGCTCATGGGCTTCACCAAGAAGGACCTCGAGCGGGTCATCTCAGGCGAGAAGGTCAAGGGCGTGGACGGCATGGCGGGCCTGGAGCAGCGCCTCGGCGGCATGGACCTCAAGGCCGAGGCCGAGATGGCCCGCAAGGAGATCGCCACCGCCAGGGGCCAGCGCCGCAGCAACGCCATCTCGAGGCTCTCGTACCTCGAGGGCATGACGAAGCGGAACCTCAAGCCGTCGGACTTCCTCTGGGAGGACATGCCGGTGCTGCCGCCGCGGTTCCGGCCCATCACCGACACGGGCAACATGCAGATGGTCGCCGACATGAACTACCTGTACAAGGAGCTCTTCGGCATGAACCGCAACCTGAAGGACCTGCAGGGCGAGCTCGGCCAGGAGGCGTCCGGCAAGGAGCGCCTGGCGCTGTACAACATGGTCAAGGCCACGGTCGGCCTGGCGGATCCCGCCAGCGCCAAGCTGCGCCAGAAGAACGTCAACGGCCTGATCCGGCACATCCTGGGCAGCAACCCCAAGTTCTCGATGTTCCAGCGCAAGGTGCTGTCCTCGACCGTCGAGGGCGTCGGCAACGCGGTCATCACCCCGGATCCGTCCCTGGACATGGACCACGTGGGCGTGCCCGAGGACATGGCCTACTCGGTCTTCAGGCCGTACGTGGTGCGCGCCCTGGTGGCCAGCGGGGCGTCGCCCCTCGAGGCCATGAAGCAGGTGGAGTCCAGGACGCCCACCGCCAACCGCGCCCTGCTGGCCGAGATGCAGCGGCGCCCGGTGATGATCACCCGCGCGCCCGTGCTGCACAAGTACAACTTCATGGCGGCCAGGCCGGTGCTCACCGCGGGGCCGACCCTTAGGCTGAGCCCGTCGGTCGTCGTCGGCTTCAACGCGGACTTCGACGGCGACCAGATGCGCCTGCACGTGCCCAGCACCCAGGCCGCGGTCGACGAGGCCTACCGCAAGATGCTGCCTAGCCGCAACCTGCTCTCGGCGGCGACCTTCCAGGCGCAGCCCTTCATCAAGAACGAGTTCCTCTACGGCCTGTACCTGGCCAGCCGGCAGAAGGCCGACAAGAACGTGGCCAAGACCTTCCGCACCCGCGAGGACGCCATCAAGGCGTTCAACCGCGGCGAGGTGTCGGCGACCGACACGGTCAGGATCCTGGAATGACCCGACCCTACTCCCACCATGTGAAGTCCTCGGCAGGCCCGGCCGACGGCGTGGCCAAATTCCTCGAGGCGGTCAGCCGGACCACCAGAAGCTCTCCGTTCATGGCCGCGAAGAACCTCACCAAGTTCAACAAGCCGGTCGCGTACAATCCAGCCCGCGACTCCCTGCGTCATCCGGCCGCCAGTCCTGTGATCTCCTACGGCCATCCTGACTTCGTGGGACCTCCTGCGCCGGCCGACCTGCCTGCCGCAGCCGTTCCTCCGCCTGTCTCCCAGGCCCCCTTCTACCTGAGCAACCAGCCCTACGGCCACTCGCTGTCAGGCCTTGGGAAGCAGTCTGCTCAGGCCGGCCACCTGGGCCAGAGCATCTCGGACAGCGCCTCCTCCATCGCGCGGCGCCAGGGGCCGACCATGGCCGTCGATGCCTACAACCGGTGGAACAGCGAGCGAAATCCGATGCGCGGCGTGGTCGATCCGTTCGAGTTGTACGGCCAGTTGAAGAGGTGACGAATGCCGGCCGATCCCTACCTGCGCAACATCCAGGACGTCGCCTCGCTGCCCGGCACCGCGGTCGAGCGGGTCACCGTCGGCAAGGCCGATCGCGGACAGACCCCGCTGCGGGGCTACGAGGACCTGAAGCAGCAGTACTTCGGCCCGTCGCTGATGAACAAGGAGCGCCTGCTCGAGCTCGGCGACACGGCCCTCTACCAGGGCGCCTACGCGGTGCCGGGCGCGGCAGCCGGGTACTACCTCGGGGGAGGCCTGCCGGGCGCCCTGGCCGGCCTGGCCATCGGCAAGCTCATGGGCCAGACCCATCTCTACTCCAAGGAAAAGGGACGCCTCGAGGAGGCCGAGGAGTCCTTCACCCCCAGGGAGCGCGAGCTGCTGGACGACATCAGCGGCACCTCCACCAGGTGGGCCGTCGTCTCGGGCCTGCTGGCCGCCCTGGGCACGGGCGCCGGCGCCTACGCCGCGGGCCACGACAAGTTCGGCCCGACGCTGACCCCGGTGCTCGAGGCCGGAGGCGCGGGCACCTTGGGCGCCCTGCTGGGCGGCCTCGCGGGCCATGCCATCGCCAGGAACCGCGCAAAGAGCGATAAGCGATTTGCCGATATAATCCGACGCTACGAACGCTTCAGCTGAGGACACCCATGGCCTACTACTCCCACCCCCTTCCCCGCACCAAGCGCGCAGGCATCCAGGATCAGATCGCCCAGGCCGGGCGGGCCGCTAATCAGGCTGCCGCAAACGAAATCAACTCCATGAATTCAGCGCTGCTTCCTCTGGGACGACAGGCGACCGGCATCGTCGGAACCGACTACAGGCTCAACGACGCCATGGTCGGCGGAGGCATCGGAGGCCTGGCGGGCGCCGGCCTCGGCGCAGCCTACGGCCAGATGACCGGAGCCGACAGGAAGCGCCAGGCGCTGCTCGGCCTGGTGGACACCCTCATGAATGATCCTCGCAACCCCAACACTCCCGAGATGAATCAGGCGGCTAGGGGCCTGGTCGAGGCTGAGCTCCTTGGAGCCAACCTCCGGCCGGGCGCTCAGTCGCTCGCCGATGCCCGAGGAATTCAAAACATGCCGCTCCAGCGGTGACCTATCCCGGAACACCCATGATCAAGATCGCAGCCAACCTCGAGCGCCTCTACGGCGAGCAGACCCGCAGCAAGCAGGCCCTCATCGGCACCACCGTCAGCGCGCTCATCCACGGAGCCGCGGCGGACGACGACGAGCCGATCTTCAGGGAGATCCTCCGCGGCGCAGGCAAGGGCATGGGCGCGGACCTGGGCATGATCCTGGGCGGCCTGACGGGCGCAAGCCTTGGCGCGTACACCGGAGTCAAGGCCCATGGATTCGACGGCGTCGACCCCACGCAGGCTCGGTCCGCCGAAGAAGCCGATGCCATGATGAGGCACAACATGGACGAAGCGGCAGGCGCCGGCGGCTCCGCCCTCCTTGGGCTGGGCGGAGGAGGTCTCCTCGGTGCAGGCGCAGGCGGCCTCGGCGGCTACCTCCTCGCGGACAAGCTCATCGACTCGATAGGTAAGAAGAAGCAGAAGAGCAAGGCTCAGGTCAAGGGCTAAACCATGTCATACTACTTCCACCATCTCCCTGGCTACAAGCAGGCCCTCAAGGCCAAGGAACTGCTCGACATGGATTCGGGCGGAGGTCTGTTCAGCGACTACTGGGGGCCTGCCGGCTGGAACACGGCCTTCGAGTCCAGGCCAGGCCGGGCCACCGCCATGGCCGAGGCCATCGGCGAGGATCCAGGCTTCTTCGTCAAGAACCCGCTGACCAGCGGAGCCCTGATGACCTTGCCGGGAATAGCCCTCGGCGCAGGGGCCGGCTATGGCATAGGCAACCTGGCAAGCGGCGATCCCGACGTCCAGGGCCTGGGAGCGATCGGGGGAGGCGTCGCCGGCGCGTTCCTGGGCCATCTCATCGCGTCGGCCATCCGTCGCAACAAGATGCACGACATCGCCGCGAAGTTCGACAAGGCTCGATCCAAGAAGCCGCAGGCCTTCGAGCCCAGTTCGTCTTTGTTCTTTTTGGGCGGATCCCACGACCTCGGCCGGGCCAAGGCCATCGAGGCCATGAAGGGTCGGATCGATCCCGAGGAGGCCAGCGAATACGGCTTCAAGCCCTTTGCCGCCGTGGGCGGAGACATCGCCGGAGGGTTGATCGCCGCCGGACTTCCGCTGGGCTACTACGGAACCCGCGCCTATGACAAGGTGCAGGCGGCCGAGCTGGCCAGGGCGCAGTCCAAGGGCAAAAAGAAGAACAAGAAGAAGGGCTAAACAACCCCACCTCGCAGGTTAGAATAAAGTGCGCACCGCGCGTAGCCGTCAAGGTTGCATGCGGGCGCGCTTTTCTTTTCTGCCTCTGGCGGCTTCATCCGGGCCGCCAGGGGTTTTGCCCTCTTAGCTCAGCTGGATAGAATGAAAGCTTGTTGTCCGCATGGCGCAATTGGATAGCGCATCTCGGTCCTAACGAGGCGGTTCCAGGTTCAAGTCCTGGTGCGGACGCTTAGACGGAGTCCGGAATTGCAGAAGTTCCGTATTCCACCTCCCTGTGGCAGTTGGCGCACAGCAAAACGCACTTTTCCAGTTCCTCCTTGAGGTTCTCGAAAGTCGTGGACCTTTTTCCACCTACGCCAAATTGCTTTTTACTCCGATCTATGTGATGAAACTCCAAGGCAGCAAGGCACTTGGAGTATCCGCACAGAGAGCATTTTCCGCCTTTGTGTTTGACACAATCGGCTTTTAGCTTGACTGAGCGGCTCTTGGACTGCGCCGCCACGCAACTTTTGCAGTAAGACAGGAGAGTTGACCTGTTTCGTCTTTTATAGAAATTAGAACTGGGCTTGACGAAGCCGCACATGGCGCATGTCTTCTTCTCGGGCAGCCCGTTTTTGTCTTTCGGAATGCAAAGATTGCGATTGTTGCGGCCGCCAAAAGGAGAGCAGGATAAGCAGAACTTCCTGGTGTTCAGGCCCTTCACCACTCCGTTCACGAGAGCTCGGCTCGGTATGCAGGAGTTGCACTTTTGGCACAGGCGCATGTATAGATCCGATACTTAAAGGTTTAGAGTCACACCTAGTATACCTCAAGTTGCAGGTTCGAGTCCTACCACGGGCGTTCCAGGAGGAACATCATGACGGAGTTCGGCGGCAAGTCGGCGGACCAGAAGGTCCTGTCCCGGGTGGAGCTGGTGCAGCGGGCGAGGCGGATCCTGGGCGGACCCTCGGTTCCCCGGGACCTGCAGTACTGGACCCTGTGCAGCGTCCAGGACGCGTCGCCCAGGTCCGAGCTCGGGCAGCTCTCGAGGGCAGGCTTCCTGAAGCCGGAGCAGTTCCACGGGGTCGACCGGAACGCCAAGGTCGTCCGGGCCAACCTCCGGGTCCATCCCTCGGCGCACTGGCACGAGGGCGACTGGGAGGACGTGCTGAACGCCGCGGTGCTGGCCGGGGAGTTCAGGCCGGCGGTGGTCAACCTGGACACGATGTGCCACTCGGGCAGCCCAGAGCTGGCCCGGCTGGTCCGGGCGACGATGACGAGGGTGCCCGACGGGGTGCCGGTGTTCGTGAACGCCATCACCAGGGACCCGCGCAGCAGGAAGACCCTGGACATGCTGAACCGCATCGACTCGCACCTTTCGGAACGGGAGTGCTCTCAGTGGGGCCTCCGGGGCGCGATCGAGTGTTTTACCTATCTGAACTCAGGGTCCAAGCTGACCATGACGACGTACATTCTGAAGAAAGGAAAGAAGAATGAACAGGAACAACCTGACGGAGGGCATGAAGCAGCGGATGCTGGAGCTCATGTGCTCCAGGCTGGGAGTGACCGTGGAGGATCTCCGCGGAGGGAAGGTCGACTGGAACCGGGACAAGTCCAAGGCCGTGTGGAGCGTGGCCCATGAGGTGGTGGGATTCTCGGAGGGGCAGCTGAAGAATGCGCTGCACAACTACAAGAATCCGAGCAACAGGGACACATATCGACCTAAGTTCGAGGCCAGGTTGAGGGTGGTTGCGCCGCAGTGGTTTAGCACGGCCGACCCGGAGGGTAGGAAGGCCGAGCTCCTGGCCATGGCCCTGAGGGGCGAGCCGAGGCCAAATAAGAAGCACCCGCTGGGTGCGGTGCTCTGCATGTACACCAACCTCTCGTCCAACTCCTACGACCCGGTGTTCGACAAAGAGATTCGCGCCGCCAGACCGGACTGGTTCGTCGATACCGCGGCTCAGAACAAGCTTGAACTCAAGGCCATGGCCCTGCGGGGTGAGCCCAAGCCTGTTGCAGGCAAGCACCCGCTGGGTGCGGTGCTCAAGAACTACACCAACCCCTCGTCCGATTCTTACGACCCCGTGTTCGACCAGGAGATCCGGGCCCTGGCTCCAAGCTGGTTTGTCTCAAAATCTGACAAAGCCGACCTGAAGAAGGCTGAGATCAAGGCCATGGCCCTGCGGGGTGAGCCCAAGCCTGTTGCAGGCAAGCACCCGCTGGGTGCGGTGCTCTGCGACTACACCAACCCCTCGTCCGATTCTTACGACCCCGTGTTCGACCAGGAGATCCGGGCCCTCAGGCCGGACTGGTTTGTCTCGCAATCTGAGAAAGCTAACCTGAACAAGGCCGAACTCCTGGCCATGGCCCTGCGGGGTGAGCCCAAGCCTGTTGCAGGCAAGCATCCGCTGGGCAGGGCGCTTTACAACTACACCAACTCCGGTTCCAAGTGCTACGACCCTGTGTTCGATCAGGAGATCCGGGCCCTGGCCCCGCAGTGGTTCACGCGATCCGACAAGCTCAAAAACTCGCGCGCAGCCAAGAAGAAGGAGCAGGCATGCCTAGGAACAGTCTGACGGAGGGAATAAAGAGCCGGATGCTGGAGCTCATGTGCTCCAGGCTGGGGGTGACCGTGGAGGATCTCCAGGGAGGGAAGGTCGACTGGAACCGTGACAGGTCCAAGGTCGTCTGGAGCGTCGCCCATGAGGTCGTGGGATTCCCGGAAAAGCAGCTGAGCACTGCGTTGAGTAGCTACAAGACCCCTAGCCACTGCTCCTATAGGCCTGCGCTCGCCGCCAGGTGGAAGGTGGTTGCGCCGCAGTGGTGGAGCAGTGCCGACCCGGAGGGCAAGAAGGCCGAGCTCCTGGCCATGGCCCTGCGGGGAGAGCCGAGGCCTGCTGGAGACAAGCACCCGTTGGGGCACGCGCTCGTCCTCTACACCATCCGCTCGTCCAGGTCCTACGACCCGGTGTTCGACCAGGAAATCCGGGCCTTGAGGCCGGACTGGTTTGTCTCGCAATCTGAGAAAGCCGACATTAAGAAGGCCGAGCTCCTGGCCATGGCCCTGAGGGGAGAGCCGAGGCCAGTGTCCAAAGGCAAGAACAAGCACCCCCTGGGCAGGGTGCTCAGCAACTACACCGACCCCAGTTCCAAGTCCTACGACCCCGTGTTCTACCAGGAGATCCGGGCCCTAAGGCCGGACTGGTTCACACGATCCGACAAGCGCAGGAAAACACGCGCCAAGAAGAAGAAGGAGCAGGCATGCACCTCAGGCACCTGACAGGGGAGAAGATTAAGGCCGTCACCGAGGCCATCTGCGGGAAGCTCGGCATCGCCCCGGAGCAGCTGCCGGAGGTGCAGTGGGGCGAGGGCAACAGCAGGAAGCTGTGGGAGGCCGTGGCGGAGGCCACGGGGTTCAAGGTGCAGCAGCTGAAGAGTGCGCTGCACAACTACAAGAACCCAAGCAGCTCGAGCTATAAACCTGAGTTCGAGGCCAGGTTGAGGGCGGTTGCACCACAGTGGTGGGGCGACAAGGACTCAACAAGCAAAAAGGCCGAACTCAAGGCCATGGCTCTGCGGGGCGATCCAAGGCCTTCAAAAAACGGCAAGAAAAAGCACCCACTGGGCCATCCTCTCTGCGAGTACACTCACCCCTCTCGGGCTTGCTACGACCAGGTTTTTGATCAGGAGATCCGGGCCCTCAGGCCCGATTGGTTCCTGGACACTGCCGCACTAAACAAGGCCGAGCTCAAGGCCATGGCCCTGAGGGAGGAGTCTAGGCCTAATCAGAAAAAGCATCCGATGGGCGGAGCGCTCTGCCGTTACACCAACCCCAAGTCCAACAACTACGACCCTTCCTTCGATCAGGAGATCCGGGCCCTCAGGCCCGATTGGTTCCTGGACACTGCCGCACTAAACAAGGCCGAGCTCAAGGCCATGGCCCTGAGGGAGGAGTCTAGGCCTAATGCGAAAAAGCACCCGCTGGGCCATCCTCTCTGCGATTACACCAACTCCAAGTCCGACAGTTACGACCCGGTGTTCGACCAGGAGCTCCGGTCCTTGAGGCCGGACTGGTTCACTCGTTCCACACAGCTAAGAAACTCACGCACAACCAACAAGAAAGCGAAGAAACCATGAACAAGACCAAGACACGCAGCAACTCACGTCTCTCGACCTCGGGCACCAACCCGACCTGGAGCACCATCGTCCTCGAGCCCAAGGCCGTCTCCGGCGTCCGCGAGCTCCGGGACTGGCAGCCCGACGCCTTCCTCAAGCTGCACCTCGCGGAGCACAGCTTCCTCGTCGCCCCCTGCGGCGCGGGCAAGTCCACCCTGCAGTGCGCCCTCGCGGCCTACGAGGCCGAGCACACGAGGTTCCGCCAGCGGCAGCTCATCGTCGTGCCGCAGAGCCACATCTCCGGCGGCTTCAGCAAGTGGGACGACGGCGCCGAGGTCCAGATCCGCACCACGTGGGAGACCCTCACCTGGGCCATCCGCCACGACTTCTGCAACACCTCCTCGCCGACCATCATGGCCGACCTGAAGCGCTGGCTCCTCCGCCAGTCCGACGGCTCGGGCCTGGTCTCGGCGGTCACCTCCCACGCCGCCCTGGCCCGCCTCTGGTCGGAGCTGGACGCCACGGAGCGCGCCCAGGCGGTGCGCAACCTGACGATCCGCATCGACGAGGCGCACCACGTCAACGGCGTCACGGAAAAGGAGGGCACGGAGGAGTCGGTCAAGCTGGGCAAGATCTGCAACTTCGTCCTTAGCCGTCCGGCCGCGGACTCGGCCCGGCTGCAGCTGACGACCGCCACGCCGTTCCGCGGCGACCAGACGGCGATCCTGGACGACTCCATCAAGGGCCGCTTCACGACCTACTGGCGCGACTGGATCGACCACTGGAAGACTCTGAAGATCGCGGACTTCCGGGTGCAGTTCCTCGAGTACGAGCACGAGCAGGGCCCGCTGGTCGACGTCGTCCAGGCGATCGCCAGCGAGCAGGACCAGAAGCACCTGGTCATCGTTCCGTCGATCGGCCAGAAGTGGCGCACCGAGGACAAGGCCGGCAAGGGCCAGGACGAGACCGGCCAGATCCGCGCCCTCATGGACGACATCCGGGCGGCCTGGCCCGGCGTCCGGATCCTGGACCTGGTCACCCGGGCCACCCAGGACGCTCACAAGGCCCTGCTGCTGCAGGAGCCCAAGAAGCCCGAGGACGGCGATTCCAAGTTCGACGTCGTGGTCACGTGCATGCTGGGCCGCGAGGGCACCGACTGGTGCCCCTGCTCCCGCATTCACCACACGTCGCCCGAGGGCAGCTCGTCCCTAGCCGTGCAGACGATCGGCCGTGCATTCCGCAAGTTCGTAACCGCGGACAACATATCCTTGAAGAATAGCGTCAAGGTCGACTACTACGTGCCCATGCTGCCCGACCCCGTGGAGGGCCAGGAGCTGGACAAGCGGGAGTTCCTGACCGACAGGACGAACTGCCTGCTGATCCTGATGCAGATCAACGACATGGCCGATCCCATCCTGGTCACGGCGTTCCCCAAGGCCACCGGCAAGAGCTCCCGCAAGGGCAAGCAGCCGGAGGCGGAGGGCAAGGCCGTGCCGCTCGACCAGGTGCTTGGCCCGGCCGTGCATCAGGCGATCCACGCGTCCCTGGTCGAGGCGCTGGCCGTGCCCCTGGATCCGGCCTCGGGCCAGACCCGGCTGGAGCAGCTGCAGGCGATCGTCTCGTCCGTCCTGGAGGAGCAAGGCGTCGACCAGGAGCTCCTGGGCGAGGAGTACAAGCTCGAGGACATCCGCGACGGTTACGCCGTCCGGGCCGCGCGCATGATCAGCCCCAGGCTCAGGGAGATGGGCATCGACGTCTCGTTCATCCGCGGCGACTTCGACAAGCTCCGGATCCTCGACGAGGAGCTGGCCTCGGGGTCGATCCTCTACGGCACCGACGAGATCGCCCAGGCGCAGTGGGAGGAGCTCCGCAGGCTCATGAGCAGCCAGTCCGACCTCAAGGCCGAGCTGTTCACGTGGATCGCGGAGAACTGCGTGGGCGTCTGGGCCCCGCAATCCACCCGCTAAACAGCGGGGGCGCGCGTGTGAGAATAGCAGGGAGGTCCTCCGCGCCATCAGGCGGAGGACCTCCCTGCACCGTTGAAAGGGGGCTTTATGGCCGAGTGCGATAACTGCAAGCGGGAATACGACGAGAACGAGTCGTGGCCGTGGTGCCACAAATGCATGGACTCCTGGGTCGGCGCAGGGTGCCCGATCCTGGAGCCCCACGAGACGGAGGACTTCGAATGACTCAAGGCAACGGCATGGGCCACGGCTCGGCGCAGGGTGGCAGCGACGGCAACGGAAAGGGGGCAGGATGAGCACGCAGAGGATCGATTATGGCGACGGCAGCGGCAGGGGCTACGGCAGTGGCAGCGGCGCCGGGTTCGGCAACGGCACAGGTGAGGGCTACGGCAACGGCACTGGCAGCGGCTGGGGCTATGGCAACGGCAGTGGCATCGGCAGCGGCAACGGCAGCGGCTCCGGCTATTGCAGCGGCAGCGGCGATGGCATGGGCCGTGGTTGCTGTTGCGGCATGGGCGACGGCCGCGGCTTCGGTTTCGGCAGCGGAACCGCTAACGGTGACGGCAACGGCAACGGCTCTGGTGATGGTTGCGGCAGCGGCAACGGCCAAGGTCGAGGCAACGGAAAGGGGAAGAAATGAGCAACGATGAATTTTCAGCCGAGGCGCTTGCACGCCGCGGCAGCGGCTTTGGCGATGGCGCAGGCCAAGGCGATGGCAAAGGCCGGGGCTGGAGCACCGGCAGGAGCAGGTCGACCGCCGGCTGTGGCAACGGCTACGGCGGCGACGAAGGCTACTCCCCCTGGGGCAGTGGCCACGGCGACGGCAACGGAACTGGCGACGGTTGCGGGCCTCTGGTCAGGACGGTCAAGTCCAGTCAGCCGGACTACGGCCAAGGTCACGGCGACGGCATGGGCAGAGGTCACGGTTGCGGAGGGCTTCTGTTTCCCTACGGTAGCCCGTCGGCTCAGGTCAGGGGCCGGGGCCAGGGCGACGGCAGGGGCTGCGGCTATGGCCACGGGTTTCAGAGAGGTATGGGCGACGGCAACGGAAAGGGGGCAGGATGAGCAAGCAGAGGATCGAGTACGGCTACGGCACGGCCTCCGGCCACGGTTGCGGCAGAGGCGGGGGCTACGGCAGCGGCTCAGGCTGCGGCGATAGCCAAGGCTACGGCCGGTGCTGGGGAGATGGCAACAACTACGGCGGCGGCAGCGCCGGGTTCGGCGACGGCAGTGGCGACGGCTCAGGCCGTGGCAACGGCTGCGGCGGCGGCGACGGCAGGGGCGATGGCAAGGGCAACGGCATGGGCAGTGGCAGCGGCTGCGGCGGCGGCGACGGCAGGGGCGATGGCAAGGGCAACGGCATGGGCAGTGGCAGCGGCCATGGTGAAACCCTGGGCGCCGGCAACGGGGAGGGAACAGGATGAGCACGCAGAACATCGAGTACGGCAAGGGCACGGCCTCCGGCCATGGCGACGGCAGCGGCTGGGGCGCAGGCTGGGGCAGGGGCAGCGGCAGCGGCGAGGGCTGCGGCCGCGGCCAAGGCCGCGGCACCGGCTACGGCGGCGACGGCGACGGCAGTGGCAGCGGCTACGGCGGCGGCAACTGCGGCGGCTACGGCACTGGCGGCGGCTATGGCTACGGCGATGGCCGGAACTGGACCGGCGGCTTAGCCCAGGGCAACGGCAGGGGCAACGGCAACGGCACTGGCAATGGCGGGGGTGCAACCCTGGGCGCCGGCAACGGGGAGGGGGCAGGATGAGCAAGAAACGCAACTTAGGCAACTGCAATAGCCTCGGCACAGGCCGCGGCGACGCGGACGGCGACGGCTGGGGCGCAGGCTGGGGCAGCGGCAGCGGCAAGGGCTGCGGCGACGGCACAGGCTACGGCCACGGCTCGGCGCATGGCTTTGTCTTTGGTGGCGATGGCCGCGGCGATGGCTATGGAGACGGCGACGGCAAGGGCTGCGGCGACGGCACAGGCTACGGCACTACAAGCTTCTTCGGCCCCAGCTACACCAATGGTCAGGGCTCCGGCGGCGGCCCGTACTTCTTTGCTGGAGACGGCCAGGGCAGCGGCTACGGCGACGGCATGGGCAGAGGTCACGGTTGCGGCACGGCCCGCGGCTGGGGCAATGGCCGCAGAAAGGGGGCAGGATGAGCAAGCAGAGGATCGAGTACGGCTGCGGAGCAATTGCCGGCCAAGGCTTCGGCAGCGGCTGGGGCTGGGGCCATGGCAACCGCGAATACCTCGGTACAGGCTGCGGCAGGGCGGAAGGCAGGGGCGACGGCGATGGCACAGGCTACGGCTGCGGCAGAGGCTGGGGTAACGGCAGGGGCGATGGCAGCGGAGTGGGTGGCGGAGTAGGCGGCGCAGGCGGCGACTTTGGCTATGGCCGCGGCATGGGCAACGGCACAGGCTACGGCAGGGGCTACGGCAGGGGCGAGGGCGATGGCAACGGAAGGGGGACAGGATGAGCACGCAGAACATCGAGTACTGCAATGGCGACGGCAGCGGCAGTGGCTGCGGCGAGGGCGATGGCTCCGGCAGAGGCGTAGGCTTCGGCAAGTGCGGCGGCGAGTTCGGCGATGGCAGGGGCAGTGGCCACGGCACCGGCAGTGGCTACGGCTGGGGCAACGGCCGTGGCACTGGATCTGGCAGCAGCGATGGCACAGGCTACGGCTGCGGCAGAGGCTGCGGCTACGGCAGTGGCTATGGCTTTGGCTACGTCAGCGGCTACGGCTATGGCGATGGCAACGGAAAGGGGGCAGGATGAGCAAGCAGGCAAAGAGTCGTAAGACGGGATCCTCCAAGGCCAAGCCTGCGACGTGCGGGTGTGCGACCTCGGAGCTGCTCAAGGCGCAGAAACGCATCAAGGATCTAGAGCGCAGGATTGCCGCGGCCAGCATGACTCTTTACGACTGGGACGGCTACTTCTACGCCAAGACCTTCACCGGCAACGCGCCCAAGCTGGCCGCCCTGATCGAGGATGCGTACATCGAGCTCCAGGGCAGGACCTGGACGGGCGGCCCACGTCTATGGAGCGAGATCCACCGCCGCGAGAATGCGGCCAAGCAGACCAAGAAGAAAGGCAGGAAGCAGTGATCCTCACCATCAACGAGTACATCTCCGCGCTGAAGCAGCTCAAGGCGGAGCACAAAGGTACCACGTCCCTCCTGGCGTTCGACCGGCTTCTGACCGACGATCAGGCTGCCGAGCTCGGCAATCACAAGTTCGAGCAGGTGCACGACGCGATCGATGAGGCTCTGGACGATGTCGAGTCCGCGGGGATGATCGTCGCGGACTCCCTTGGAGGCATCGACGCCAAGGGTGGCGGAAAGGCGACCGCCCCCAGACCCCGGAAGTCCAAAAAGAAGCAGGCTAAGAAGAAAGGCAGGAAGAAGTGAAAAAGGAATTCAAGGAGTGGTCGCAGGGGGTGCTCGTGCTGATCCTGGTGATCGCGGTCATGGGCGGCATGATCGCCATAGTCTTGGTCCGTAAGGCCGAGGACGAGCGGCAGGAGCAGTACGTCCGGGACAACACCGTGACGTCCGGCGTCCTGCTGGACGGACTGACGGTGGAGGGCCTGACGGTGCGCACCTACGAGGTCACCCGGACCGTGTACCTCGACGCCGAGGGGCGCGAGGTGTTCCGCATGGAAGACGCGCTCGAGCGCAAGGAGTAGCACATGGGCAGGCGACACAGGAAGTCAGACGGAAAGATCAGGAAGAGCTTCGTGCACTTCTACCACCTACTCCGGTGCCGAGGGTCTGGCACGTACCTCAGGTATCCGGAGACGGGCAGCAAGCTGAGCCTTATCGACGATCCAAACAAATGGAACGTGATCGCCAAGAGTTCTCACTCTTGTGCGCGCAACTGGCTGGCCGACCTGCCCGAGGAAGAGCTTCCCGGCAAGACCAAGAAGGAGGACTACGAGATCGTCAGGCAGATGATCGAGTGTTTTGAGAGGCGTACCATCCTTCCACCCAGGAAGCAGACCAACAAGAAAGGCAGGAAGAAGTGAAGCCACAGGATCCCAAGACGGAGATGGACGGACTGAGGGCGGAGATCGGGCAGGTGCGGGCCAAGCTGCCCTTCGAGACCAGGTTCTTCGACGTGGACAAGGTCCTGCTCGAGGCCCGTATCCTGACGGCCCGGCACAAGGCCGCCCTCGAGCAGATGGACAAGGCCATGCTGCACGTGATCGAGCTGGTCGTCCAGGACCAGGTCGCCCGGACGATCATGCTCCACGAGCTCGAGCTGGACGAGGAGAGCAAGGCCTCCCTGGAGGCCCAGGTGCGCGAGTCGGGCATGCGCGGCTACGTCGCCCTCATGCTCGGCCGGCGGGACCTGGCCTTCCCTCAGGGCATGACCGACGAGGCGCGCGGCCTGGAGGCCAAGCGCATCCTGAACATCCTGAGGAGCAAGGTGGGGATGCTGGAGGAGGAGGCCGCGGTCGAGCCGCTGGCGGAGAAGCCGCGGATCCTCAGCAAGCTCTCCAAGAAGACCCTGGCGGAGGTCATCTGGGAACTGGCCCACGGACTCGGCGCCCACCTCGAGGACGGCACCTTCGAGGACGGCGAGGGCAAGGAGCAGCCCTGCCTGCGGATCGTCTGGGCGGCCTCCAGGCGGGACCTGGCGATCGTGCCCCTGGCCGATGACGACGAGCTCGACACCTCGTCGGAACCCGAAGAAAAGGAGGAAGCATGAACGAGCAGCGCGAAACCCACGGTGCGGACGGAGGCTGCTGCGACGGGGTGGCGTGGACCGCCCCGTCCGGCACGCTGGTGGCGACCTACAGGTGCGTCGTCGAGAAGGCCCAGGAGGCCGTGGACGAGGGTTCGGATCCGGACCACCCCATGAGGAACCCCAAGGCCGTCTACGGGCGGTCCCTGGATGGCGACGAGATCGCAATCTGGTCCGACGGCGGCGACATCGTCGGCGAGGCTGCAGTGGAGAAGCTGCAGAGCATGGGGTACCGGTGGGAGTGGTCCCGGTCGGTGGATGCCCAGGGCTACCAGGAGGGAGCCTGGGTCAAGTGCGAGGGAGATGCCGCAGAGATCGAGGAGCTCCGGGAGCGGTTGAAGGAGGCCAGGATGGCGGCGGGCTGGCCGGTCGAGGAGGTGTGGCCGGAGGACAAGGACGTGTTTGGAGAATTCATCGAATCGCAGGGGAAGGACCCTGCCAAGGAGAACAAGGAATGAACAACGGAAAAATCAGCCCCCTTCAGGCGCTGGTGGACGCGATGAGCGAGGCGGGCCGCGTCGACAGGTCCAGGACCCAGATGACCCTCGGCAAGCTGATCGAGGTGCTCGAGAAGATGCCGGGCGACGCCCAGGTGGACAACCTGTGCGCCAGGCACAGCTACCGGGGCTACTACTCGGACCTGGCGTTCTCCCGGGGCGCGGGCACCCGCCCGGCCTCGGAGCTCCTGCAGGAGTGCAGGGACGTCATGGGCCGGACCCTGCAGGGCTACAAGGGCGGGGACTTCACCATGAGCGAGTCCACCCCGATGTGGGTGGCCGAGTGGGGCTGCTGCGGCGAGCGCCTCATGTCGTTCGACGAGGGCAAGGCCGTGACCGCGCCGGAGGAGGACGAATGAGCGACAACGACATCCACATCGAGGCGGCGCTGGAATACTTGGACGGCAGTCTGTCCGCCGATCTCCGATGGGCTAAAGCCATCCGCAGGCTCGTCGAGGATCGGGATAAATACAAGGAGGAGTGCAAGCTTCAGCGCGAAGCGATGAACAAAGTGCTCGAAAAGCAACGGCGCGAACTTTTCGAGCGGCTGGTCGTGGGGGCGTTTCCCGTGATGCTGGCAAGCTGGAATGACACCGTGCCTGCAGAGCGATATGAACTCAGTTCGTACATCGAGAAAGGCGTTGAGGCAGCCGATGCCGCCATCGCCGCGATGCGGAAGAGAGGTGGCGCATGAGTGACCGCACACGAGAGTGGATCGCCGAGCGCGACGACGAGGCCGTGATGTTCGACGGACTCGACGCCGCTGTCGTCGGCATGGGGGTCCGATGCGGCGAGCCCGCGGTGGTGGTCTACGACCGGGGGCGGATCGTCCGCCTCCTGGTCGAGCGTGACGGCATGACCGAGGAGCAGGCCTCAGAGTTCTGCTCCGTGAACATCGAGGGCGGCTGGCTCGGGCCTCGCACCCCGATCGTGGTCGAGATGATCGAGGAGGACACGAATGGCTGATATCACGAACGACATCGACGCGCTGTTGCGCGCCTTAGACCCGAAGCGGTTTGGCGGGATCATCCACACTGCAGATTTGAAGCGACACCACGCCGCCCTCACCGCGCTCGTCGCGGAGCGGAACGCGCTGAAGGCGCAATGCAGCAGGCGCTTCGATTCCGAGACGATCAAGGATCTCATCGCGGAGCGGAACGCGCTGCAGGAGGAAAACAACGCACTCAGGTCTCGGTGCAAGGCGCATCAGGATGAGGAGGCGGATCGGGTGTGGGATATGGTCGAACTGCGGAAGCGCGTGGCGGAACTGGAGGCGCAGCCACCAGCCGCCAGCAACCTGCGCGAGCGGCTGGTGTGCGCGGCGCTTGAGGGCGCTTGCAGTCAGGATGGCTGGGTGTCTCAAGAGGCTATCGCAGACCATGTCGTAGGTATAGCCAACGCAACGCTCGCCGCGATGCGGAAGGAGGAGGCGAATGGAGAGTGACACGGAACGCACGACGGCAATCACCGACGACGACCGCAAGGCGATTGCGGCTGCGAGCGATCAAACTCTGGCGGTCTGGTGGTGCACGCTGAACCGATGGGAGTGGCCGAGCAACGGACTTGGCGAGCCGGAATCGCCGAAGTACCAAAGGCGCAGCCGACGCGGATACATCATGGATGCGATCCAAGCCCGCATCGGCATGCATGCGTGTCTTCGGGAATGGAACCGCAAGCGCATGACGGATCAGGAGTTTGACGAGTGGTGGCGTTCTAGGTACGCCGCGATACGGAAGGGGGACGAATGACCGACCCCACCAAGGACATCGACGCGCTGCTCGGGTATCTGAGCATATGCGCCGACCGCTACTCCTGTCACACGCTCCCAAGCGATGTCGCGGGGAACTACCACGCCTCCCTCACCGCGCTCGTCGCGGAGCGGAACGGGTTGAAGCAGCGCGTTGCGGAACTTGAGAAGACCGCCTTCTACATCCCGCCCAAGAACCCGCCCGCCGACCGCGACCGCAAACTGCGCGAGCGGCTTGTGCGCGCGGCGCTGACGGGCGCATCGAGTCTGGAGGGATGGATGTCGCCAGATGCAATGGCAGCCGAGGTTGTCGCTGTTGCCGATGCAACGCTCGCCGCGATGCGGAAGGGGGAGCAATGAGTGACATGCCAATCGAACTACTTGCTGCGAGGGAGTGGAACGGCACGAAGTGGCACTACCCCAACATCGAGCGAATGGTCGAAGAAAACAAGCGCCTCCGCGCCGAACTCGCCGCCCATGTCAATGAGAACGAGGCTCTCGGGAAGCAGCAGGGCGAGTTCATCGAAACCATCGTGAAGTTGGAGAAGCAGCGCGACGAGGCCCTGCAGGCCAAGTCGTGGCAGCCGATCGAGACGGCCCCCAGGGATGGAACGTACGTCCTGCTGTGGGACGACGTCAACGAGTGCGTCTACTCGGCTTGCTGGGTGGAGGACCCCGGCATGAACAGCCCGAACGGATACGAACCGGCGTCTTCGTACTGGGCTACGGACCACCTGGGATGGGGAAACGACGGGTCCAATCCCAGGTGGTGGATGCCTCATCCCGAGGATCCGCCGCACACCCCGGAGAAGCCGGACAACATGAACGAGGAGAAACCAGATGCGTGACGATGGGGTAGGTCCAGTTATTGCAGCGGCATCGTTGGTCGTCATAGGGTTGGTCATAGTTTTTGCCATAATAGGTACCCCGGCCAAGGTGGTGGAGGTGAGGGGGTCTATGACCGTGGTGTCGGCGTCCGGGTCCTCGTACCCGGCCAGCCTGCTCCGAGCCCCCACGAACGACGAGCCGAACTGGGTCGTCTACACGGTGGACAACCGGAGGGTCGTCCTGACGGGCGCTCCGACGGTGGTCATCGACTCGGAGACCGTGCAGAGGTTCGGTGAAGAAAAGCCGGAGGAGCCGACTGATGGATAAAGAGAAACTCGAGAAACTCGAGCAGATGAAGACCGAGGGTCTGGCCAAGCAGGCCGGCGAGCTTCAACTCGAGCTGCACCGGCTGGAGGGCAAGAACGCCCTCCTCGAAGAACGCCTGAACGAGGCGACTCACGCACTTGCCGCTGAGTGCGACACCTCCGAGAAGCTGCAGCAGTGCCTGAACCGCGATCCTGCCGGCATACCGGGGCTAAAGCTGGAGGCCTTCGTGGCAGTGCAGGAGGACTGGTACGGCAACTTCAAGCTGGTGGACGACGCCAGGTACCCTGACACGAGATTCGTGTGCGTCATGTTTCTGTGCCTTACGGAAGACGCCGGGTGGAGGGTGGCGGTCTGGGGCAACGACGACGCGGGCATGGAGCGGGATTTTCCTCCTGGTGAGCGAAAAAAGGCGATGCAGCTGTACATCGACATCGCCACCAAGAGGTTTCCCACCAAGGGCTGGCTGAGGCTCAAGGGCCTGACCGAGGCATAGAGGAGGAACCATGAGCGAGGACAGTCATCAGTGGCTGCAGAGGTACATCGGGCTGACCCAGGGACCGGAGGAACTGGTGGAGCTGGTCAAGGAGGTGCAGGAGGAGCTGGCCAAGGTGCAGGCCCCTGCCGGCAAGGTGTTCGTCCAGGGCCTGGGGCCTGGCCACCTGGGGGCGGGGCTTACCTGCGGCACCTTCTTCCACTTCGTCTACAGCTGCGACGACGGCGAGCCGCGACCGAGAGCCGGCGACTACCTGCTTCGCCGGTACGCCTCGGGAAGAGTCGACCTGTTCAGGGTGGTTGAGGCGCAGAGGGAGCGCGGCGACGGGTATACGTGCGATCACGTCGTCAGCTGCATGACCAGGTTCGCAGGCCATTTTGACGGACGGTGGAACCTGGATCGACTGCGCAGGCGGCCGTGGTGGGTCCGCATCCCCAAGGCCGCCGCGGCGCCGTTCGTCTGGACGGCCCTCGGGGTCCGAGCGTGCGTCGTCGAGCCTACGCTGAGGTCCGACCTGCTGGGGATCACCCTGCTGCTCACGCCGTTGTTCCTGCTGCTGGGCTACATAACCTACTTCGACAACCCCGCCGGCGGCATCCTCGTGGCGTGCCTGGGGTTTGCGCCCCATGCGCTGTGGGTGATCGTCGAGGGATTCCGCCGGAGGGGATGCTAAACAAGCAGCACAGGCGTGTGATAATAGACTGACACGCCGTTTCGCCCTTCCGCCGGGACGACCGGGTCCTGTCATGTTGCATCGAGGTTCGGATGTTCGGATGTTCGGAGCCAGGGTCCTGGCCATCGCCAAGGACCGATTGAAATCTAAGTTGAGAAAAGGACAGACACATGAGCAGCAGCAATCCAATCGTCGACGCCCTCCGCCCCGCCATCACCGACGTGGTGAAGGAAGTCGTGCCCGGCGAGGTCGCCAAGGCCGTCAAGGGCCTCAAGTGCGCCCCGGCCGTTTCGCTGACCTCGAAGCCGGAGATCGCCCCGGAGATCGCCAGCATCGCCTGGCAGCCGCACCCGTTCGCCGGCAGGTGGGTCCTCGTGCGCTCCGGTGAGTCGGGCGTGCACTTCGGATTCATGGTCGGCCGCCAGGGCGGCGAGTACTACCTGCTTCACGGCCGCCGGCTGTGGTCGTGGGAGATCACCGCGGGCAAGAAGGGCGTCGCCCTGTCGGGCGTCGCCAAGCACGGCGTCAATGCCAAGAACAGCAAGATCGACGCCGAGGTGGACATCTACGTCCACGGCGTGATCGAGTGCATCCCGTGCACCGACGAGGCCGTGCAGACCATTCGCGAAGCGGCCTGACATCGTCTCGCCAGGAGGCAGGGGCCCGGGCCTGCACCCGGGCCCCTGCTTTCCATTGCGCTTAGCTGTGAAAGCCTGCAGGGCGCAGGAGGACTGAAATGAGCGACAACCGACAGAGCAACGGAACAGCCAGCGGCATGGGAGACGGCAGGGGCAACGGCTACGGCAGCGGCTGGGGCGATGGCACCGGCTATGGCTACGGCAGTGGCTGTGGCAGCGGCAACGGCAGGGGCTATGGCGATGGCAGCGGCTGGGGCGATGGCAAAGGCAGCGGCAGGGGCGGCGGCTTCGGCCACGGCAGCGCAAACGGCCACGGCGGTGATTATGGCTGCAGCGTCGGCTCTGGCGGCGGCGGCTACGGCTGCGGCACTGCCTATGGTGGCGGCAACGGCAACGGCAGTGGCAGGGGCTGGGGCATGAGCTGCGGCCAAGGCTTCGGCAACGGCGCCGGAAGGGGGGACTGATGAAGGCCAAGCGCAGATGGTGCGTCCGCCTGATGAAGGACAAGGACGACCGCGGCCTGCTCAACGAGGGCGTCGGCAAGCCCTGCATCTACGACTCCAGGGCCAAGGCGCAGGAGGATGCGGACTGGCTGAACGACGTCGCGACCAAGGTCACGAAGACGGGCACGGAGTACAGGGTCGAGATCTACAAGGACGAGGAAGAGCCCAAGGAGGTGACTGCATGAGCGGCATTCAACCTGGCAGCGGAACGGCCAGCGGAAGAGGAGACGGCTACGGCATGGGCTACGGCTACGGCAACGCCGGCGGCGGCTACGGCAGCGGCGAGGGCAGCGGCAACGGCAACGGCAGAGGCATGGGCGGCGGCAACGCCGGCGGCGTGACGGCGGGCGGCAAGGGCGACGGCTGCGGCGGCGGTTACGGCTGCGGCACTGGCGGCGGCACGGGCAGCGGCGACGGCAGGGGGAGGGGATGAAGGATCTGATCAAGCTGAACAACCGCGAGCGCATCGCCATTAGGAACCGCATGACGAACGCGCTTTACAACGTGCTCGTCCTCGAGGGGCTGGTGCCGGACGATCCTCCGGTCGGCTCCCGGAGCGACACGCTGTACCTCCAGATCAAGGACGCGCTGGACCAATATCTGGACTGTCCCGTCGACGACGGGAACTAGGAGCGACACATGGCAAAGAAGAAGACGAAGAAGAAGGCCGCACCCGGGAAGCGCCGCCCTGCGTCAAGGGACCTGGATTCCGAGCTGCGCCGGCTGACCAAGGTGTTCGACAAGGTGGCGGAGGCACCTAAGGACGAGGCGATGGCGCTGCGAAGCATGGTGCGGGACTTTGCGGACAGCCTGGACACGGCCTCGGACGCGCTCGGTGACGTGGTAGATCAGCAGGACCAGGAGGTCGACAGGCGGTCGTGGGAGCACGACAGGCTGCTGATAGAATGCCTGAGGCGCGGATTCGACGAGGCGGCGCTGGCCATGGAGTCTGGAAACAGCAGTGCAAAGGTGCTGGCCCGAAGCGTTGCGGCCATGTCGAGGTTCCTACGAAACGTCGCGGCCGCGGCGAAGCTCAAGAGCGCCAGGAAGGGGGTCCGATGACCGGGCAGGATGCAGATTGGGAGGAGCAGAGGGCCAAACTGCTGATCGAGGTGCTGGAGATCGAGGGCAGGATCGCCGACCGGCTGGATGCGGGGAACAGGGACGAGAACGCCGCCCTCAGGCAGATGGGGATCCTGCGCAGGCTGACCGAGGAGGTCGAGCCGCTGCTGGTGCACGATTCGTCCGTCGAGGCCCTGCGGAAGGTGGACGCGTACCTGGCCTGGAAGACGCACGAGTGGCGCCGCACCCCCATGACCGACGACGAGCGCATGCGGGACCGCCAGGGGGCCAAGGCGATCCTGCGGACGGCCGACGACGGCCTGGACGGCACCGTGGCGCAGTACAGGGAGATGTCGGTCTGGTCGACGATGGAGCCGGGGGCCGCGTTGGCGTTCAACGCGACCTGGTCGGAGGCCATCTCGGCGGCGTCGCTGGTCCGCACGGTCGCCTGCTGCGCGCACTTCCTGGAGAAGGACGGCCGGCTTCCAGGCTGGCTCGTGATGCAGGCGTACTCCATGTGGAGGTCCTGCATGCTGTGCGGTGCGCCGAAGGCCAGGGACGCCATGCCGACGGTCCTCGAGATGGCCAGGGACGTGCTGTGGCGGCTGAGCGTGTCGAGAGGGGAGGCCGGGCATGCGACGTGATCCGTTCGAGGCCAGGCCCTGGCGGGAGGCCGCGCTGTCCGCGCTGATCTTCGGCGCCGCGGCGGTCCTGATGATCGGGCTGACGGCCCTGGCCCTGCTGTGGCTTGGATTCTGACAAAGGAGCGAGGAATGGAGATAAGCGAGATTCAGTTCGTGATCGAGATAAGCGAGATTCAGTTCGTGATCCTGGCGGTGTCGTCCATGATCTGCATAGGGTCGGCGATCGGCATAATGTGCCTGCTGAGGGAGCTGCCCGAGAAGGGGAGGGACTCCGATGCCGAAGACCTCTGAGCAGGTGCCGGAAGGCTGGACCCTCCTGTCGTCCGTGCAGCCGGGGCAGTTCGTCAGGTACCGGTTCAGGGACTGGAGGCAGGCCCTGGAGTTCATGCAGCTCAACGGAGTGCCTCTGCACAAGACGCACACGTACTCGGCCCTTGGGGACGATCCGACCTCCCTGCGGGAGCGGTACTGGCGGCGCCGCGGCACCTGGTGCTACGCCATGTTCGAGCGCAGGCAGGACCTGGTGACCGTGGCGCTCGACGCCAGGTGGAAGCATGCCCTGCACCTGGGCACGAGGCCCGGAATCGACCCGGTGTTCGAGCACCGGGACGAGTGGAAGGGCCTGTAAACAGCGTCCTGCCTCGTGTGAGAATACACGACGGCCTCCCGGCCGCCGTCGAGAAGGGAGTATGCATGGCGTCTTTGGAAGACAAGTACGGGGAGGCTGTCGCGGACAGCTACGCTGCGACGACATCGAGAGGAATGAGGCGCGACGTGGGCAAGGCCCTGCTCCAGGCGTGGAGGGTGACGCACCTGGTCGACTCGCCGGACCTGGTCGCGGCCCTGGCCCAGCGCACCAGGAACCTGCAGGACGGAGGGTACCTGCAAAACCTCTCGGGGGACGTGCAGGAGAGCCTGGACCTGCACGCCAAGTCGGTGAGCCGGGCCATGAGGGAGTACGACCTCCCGGGCATGCAGCTACCGGCGGACGGGCGCCTGGTCTGCTCCAGGGAGGTGATCGTAGGGGCGGTCGGGGCGGCGGACTGGCGGGCCTCCCTGGAGCGGCGCGCCAGGCGCGACTTCATGATCAACGAGATCCCGGCCGAACAGCTTCGCCATCTGTTCGACTACTGGAAGCTGCAGGACAACCTCCTCCAGGCGCTGTGCCTGCGCCCCGGCGAGCGCAAGGAGCTGTTGCCGGCGTACAACAGGACCGATCCGTGGCCCAGGGTGGGCAAGGCCCTGCATCCTTGGAGCGCCGCCTTGGGCAGCCTGGCGCGCGGACCCTGAACGGACCTGCCCGGGTCCAGGAGCGGCAGAGCGGAGCGATCGACGGGCCGTTGTTCGAGAAAAACACATGCAGCAGGAGAAACCCATGGAAGACATGAACGTCACGATAGAGGAGCAGAACAAGAGGCATCGCGAAGCAGTGGCCGACGCGACGGACTTCATCAAAACGCTGACCAACCAGGTCATTCAGCAGAGGGCCCGCATTGCTGAACTCGAGGCCCAGGTCAAGCAGCTGCGCGGCGTGCTGCGGGCGATCAACCGGTCGGCCTTCGACGCCCTGGGGGTCGCCGAGCTTGACAGGAAGGAGGTGCAGCAGTGAACCGCGGCGATTCGAACCCGGGGTGCTCGCCGTACATGTTCGTCATGTTTTTCCTGGCGTTCCCGCTGCTGTTGCTGAAGCTGGCAGGAACAATCGACTGGTCGTGGTGGTTGGTGCTGCTGCCTGCGGCCATGCTCGTGGCCCCGTTGATCTTGCTGCACGTGACCGGCTTTTTGCTGAAACTGATTTTGGAGCGTCGGAAATGAGCGTGTACGTGCTGGCCGCCGTCTCGGGGATCATCATCGGGGCGCTCCTGGGTGAGATCGCCGGAAAGATCACCGACTGGCTGATCAAGAGGATCCGGAAAGGAAGAAGATGACATGGCAGGAAAAAGCAAGCTGAAGGTGTTCTGGAGGTTGCCGTCGAAGGACGAGGTCCCTTCCGGCGGCACGCTGTTCCTGCACGAGCAGGACGGCAAGTGGCAGGTGAGGCACGGCCCGGAGCTCGAAAACCTGCACGTCGTCCTGGGCTGCGGCTTCGACGCCCGGCTGCGGAGGGCGATAGCGCACGCATCGCAGCCATGGCTGTCGGTTTCGTTCGGCGAGCCCCACGACAGGACGGTCTCCTGCTACTGCAAGATCGCCGACCTGCAGGAGGTGCTGAACCGCATGGAGGAGAAGATCCGGGAGACTCGGGTCAAGGACCGCATGACCGTGATCGACCTGGAGGCGGTGTGACCCGCTTGGTCATGATCGAGCACGTCGAGTTCCTCGACGAAAAAGACCGGCTGTACGTGCAGGCCGTACTGGTGCCCTTGGGCGCCTGGGGCATGAGTCAGAGTGAGCTTCGACGGCCGTCCCCGAGGGAGGTGCCTGACCTCGACCCCGAGGCGCCCAGGCAGAAAGGAAGCAAGGCATGAGCTGGATGAAGATGATCGAGAACCGCGTCTGCTCGTTCGACCGGCTGCTGAAGGAAGAGTTCTGCGCCGACCCCGATCCGCTGCACGCCTACGTCAGGGCGCTGGCCGACTGCCGGCGCGACGGGCGCAGGCTTCGGGAGCCGTGCTTCTTCGCCACGGCCGGGGAGCTGCACCCCGTGCCGGGCTGGCGCCGCTGCACGGCCACCGTGCGCCCTCCTGCCAAACCGCAGCTGGTGAACGCCAGGTGCGGCCGCTGGAACCTGGTGTTCGAGGATCCGCCGGTGTGCGAGGCGTGCCGGCTGGACGCGAGGGACCTGCGCCGCAGGGACCTGGCCACGATGAACGAGGAGGAGCTCTGGGCGTCCCTGCTGCCTGCGCACTGGCTGACGCCGCGGCGCGGCCGGGGAGGCCAGCCCGAGCTGCTGGTGCCGGCAGGCATCTTCATGCGAAGGCTGGGCCTCGGCTTCGCCCTGAGGACGTTCCTGCCGCCGCAGCGCATGGGGCAGAGGATGACGGCCCCTCCGGACAGCTACCACGTCCGGCGCCGCTGGGGCAGGAACCGCTCGGGCTACTCGAAGGAGTCCCTCCTGGACCGCATCATCGAGGGCCTGGAGGAGTGATGAAGGCTTTGAACCTTGAACGAAAAAGGCAGGAACCATGCATGGACCCGGAGTTTACGACGATGGCGGTGACCGACTGGTCGCCAGAGCGGGGGACGCAGACGGAGCATGTGACCATCCCGGAGGACGTATGGGAGGCGACGCAGCTGTTGCGGGGGCTGAGAAAGGTCGCCAGGACCAGGATGGACTGGACGACGTGCAGGATCCGGGACCTGAGGGAGCGGGCGGAGAAGCTGCATGCCTCCCCCCGCGTCACGCCGGAGACGAGGACCGCGGCCTTGGCCGCCCTGGACAGGCTGTCCATGATCAGCCAGCACTCGGCGCAGGCGGACCTGAAGCACCGGTGCAGGCCGGTGATCCGCAGGCTTGGGACGGAGTGCCGCACCTCCCTCTTCAACAGGGCGGGGTGGATACTGGAGGGACACGGCTGGCTGACGGCGATGGAGACGGTCCTGACGAGCGTCGAGCAGCTCCTGGACAACCCCGCGGGGACGCGGCCATACTGAGAGGGCTGCTCGAGCAGGCCCTGGCCGAGGTGTCCGCCCTGGAGCGAGAGCTCGAGGACCACAAGGACATGCTCCTGCTGGTCCTCAGCCACACCGATCCGCACCCAGGGGTGAGCCGGCGCACCCTGCTCGAGATCAAGCACTTCGTGCTGCGCAAGCGGCTCGCCGTCGGCGTGGAGGTGCGATGACCCGAGGAGGATATCCCGACTACGAGATCAACAGGGACACCGTGTACCGCGTGCCGCCCGGCTGGACGACGCTGGTGTCCGGCCTGCTGCACGAGCTGGACGAGATGCGGACCAAGGGCATCCTGGGCAAGAATTTCCAGGTCACCCAGGTGTTCGCCTCCAGCGACGGCCTGGCGATGGCCCTGGCCGGCAGGTTCCGGCCCGAGGACGTCTCCGGACTGCTGCGGGCGTACGCCGAACGGTCCAGGAAGGTCTGCGCGGAGTGCGGGTACGAAGGAGCGGGGCTGGGACTGCGCCGACCGGCGTGCCGGGCCTGCGCAACGGCCAAGAAAGGCAGGATGCAATGAGCGACAAAGGCAGTGGCTACGGCTGTGGCAGCGGCGCCGGATTCGGCAACGGCACAGGTGAGGGCCGGGGCAGCTGCGGCAATGGCACCGGTCGCGGAGACGGCAACGGCAAAGGAGGAGGCTGGGGCAGCAATCAGGACAGCGGCTACGGCGACGGCAGGGGCTACGGTGTAGGCAACTTAAAGTACGGCATTGGTCGCGGCGATGGCACCGGCAGAGGTTACGGCTGGGGCAGCGGCTGGGATGGCAGCGGCGGCGGCTGCGGCGGCGGCAGCGGCTCCGGCGACGGCTGCGGCGGCGGCCACGGCAGAGGCGACGGCAAGGGCAAGGGCACAGGCTACGGCACCTGCGCGGGCTACGGCAACGGCCAAGGAGGAAATTGAATGAGCTACAAGGACAAAACGAGGGACATCCATAGGGGTAACGGCAGCGGCTACGGCGACGGCGATGGCAGCGGCTACGGCAGCGGCAATGGCATTGGCGGCGGCGAAGGCACCGGCAGAGGTTACGGCTGGGGCGGCAGCTGTGATAGCGGCAGCGGCATGGGCTGGGGCGGCGGCATGGGCAACGGCGGCAGCAACGGCAACGGCTGCGGTGGGGGCAAGGGCTACGGCATGGGCAACGGCAGGGGTTATGGCGACGGCAGGGGCACAGGCTACGGCACCGGCGACGACTACGGCAACGGCCAAGGAGGAAGCTGAATGGACGTCAAAGACGGAGACTGCTTCTACTGCGGCGATCCGACCTGCAAACTTGCCGGCAACCCCGGCAGGTGGCCGCTGAGGTTGCCGGTTGACCGAGCCAGACCTGGAAAGCCGCTGACGGTCTGCACGGACTGCGTGCTGGCCAGGCTGCGGCAGCTGGAGGACTTGAAGAAGAACTACGGAGGGATGTCGCAATGAGGGTGGTCCTGATTTCCGATACGCACAACAGATGCGAGGGCTCGTTCGTGCCCGACGGCGACCTGCTGATCCATGCAGGGGACCTGACCATGGAAGGCAAACTGTCGGAGATGGCCCAGGCCGTGGCCTGGCTGGAGTCGTTGCCGCATCCGCACAAGGTGGTCATCGCCGGCAACCACGACTTCTGCCTTCAAAACGGCGACCCGGCAACGAAGTGGTTCAAGGACGCAGGCATCCACTACCTGCAGGACGAGGAAGTGACGGTCGAGGGTCTGAGGATCTGGGGTTCGCCCTGGCAACCGTGGTTCAACGACTGGGCGTTCAACCTGCCGCGTGGCGAGGCCCTGAAGGCCAAGTGGGATCTGATTCCCTCAGGGATCGACGTCCTGGTCACGCACGGCCCGCCGTTCGGTCTGGGGGACCGTACGCAAGAGGGCGAAGAGGTCGGCTGTAATGAGCTCCTAGGGGCCTTGGACAGGGTCCAGCCGAAGCTGCACGTCTTTGGCCACATCCACGAGGCCAGGGGACACTACCAGCGCGGCAAGTCCGTCCTGGTCAACGCGTCGATGCTCGACCGTCGGTACCGCGCGGTGCACGACGGAATTCTGATGAATCTCTGAAAGGAATGAAAACATGTACAACAGCAATGATAAGAAGACAGAAGTGGCGTTTCTCTTTCTGGCAGGCATCGTTTTGATGGCCATTGTGGTGGTGGTCGGAGGCTGGCTGCTCTTTGCGCCAATCTACCGCGTTTGGTCGGCCGAAAAGGAAGGCCAGGCTCAGCTGGCCCAGGCCGAAGGCAACCGCCGCATCACCGTGCTCGAGGCTCAGGCCAAGCTGGACGCCGCCACCCACCTGGCGCAGGCCGAGATCAAGCGGGCCGAGGGCGTGGCCCAGGCCAACAAGATCATCGGTAACAGCCTGAAGGACAACGAGTCCTACCTGCGCTGGCTCTGGATCGAAAATCTGGACAAGGGCAACAACTCCGTCATCTACATCCCGACGGAGGCCGGGCTGCCGATCCTGGAAGCGGGGAAGAGGTGAAGCCTACGGACATCCTCCTGGGCGGGACAGGCAACACCACCATCATCTGCATCGGCGACATGCTCCACCGCCTGTGGATCGATCCCGACAAAGTGCGGGAGTTCATGCACTTCAACATCTTCGCGGTCGACGACGATCCCAGGGAGGCCGCCCGGTCCCTCTGCGACGAGCACGTGAACAAGATGATCACCGAGACGGCGCAGATGCTGTCCGTGGCCCACCGGGTCCTGGCCGGCCAGCCGGTCAAGACCTTGACCAAGACCGGCCGCTGGAAGGTCGAGTTCGTCCTGCCGGACCCGCTGGACAAGATCCTGTACAAGACCACCCACCTCAACCACGGCTGCACCGTCTGGGCCAGGGCGTCGGACGCGAACTACCGCTGGCTGGCGGAGCACGGCCTCGAGATGGCCGTGGAGTTCACCCGGCGCCGCGGCAAGCCGCACAAGGCCGGCAAGCTGATCAAGTCCCACCTGAGCGAGCCGCCGGCCAACATCCCGAAGGGGCCGCGGACGCCGTTCTACATGGGGATGCCGGAGCGGTTCCACGGGATCGACCCCGTGGAGGCCTACCGGAAGTTCTACGTGGAGTGCAAGCCCTTCGCCACCTGGAAGTGGGGCGCGCAGCCCCCGGACTGGTACCTGCAGGCGACCTCCAAGACCGTCGTGGCGACCCCCTGACTGTTGCGTACGTTAGATGATTGTTTAACCTAATAGGTATACCCATAGGTAGAACCCCTAGGTATATAGAGGCCATCTAACGTACGCAGGAGTCGAGGCCTATTTCTTAAAAGAAATAGCACGGTTTCGAGCCGGGTTCGAAGGAGGTACACTGCACCCATGGCCTACTGGTTCACAGCGGACACGCACTTCGGTCACGCCAACATCCTGAGGCACTGCTCGAGGCCGTGGACGTCGGCAGAGGAGATGGACGCCGCGCTGATCGACTCGATCAACAGGTCCGTCAGGGAGGAGGACGTGCTGTTCCACCTGGGCGACTTCTGCTTCAGGCCGGAGCAGGCCGCGGACTACCGGAACAGGATCCGGTGCCGAAACATCGTGCTGGTGCCCGGCAACCACGATCCGTGGCCGGCGGGCAACTCGAGGGGCAAGGCCTTCGCCGGGCTGTTCACGGAGGTCTGCCCCCTGGTCGAGCGGAACCTGACGGTCGACGGCAGGCGGCAGCCGGTGGTGCTGTGCCACTACGCCATGCGCAGGTGGAACAAGTCCCACTACGGCTCCTGGCACCTGTACGGGCACAGCCACGGCAGGCTGCCTGACGATCCCCAGGCTCTGTCCTGGGACGTCGGGGTCGACTGCAACGGCTACGCCCCGGTGTCTCTGGCCAAGGTGCGGCAGATCATGGCGGGGAAGGACTTCAAGCCGTTTCGAAAGGAGAGGACGAATGACGAGCGATAGGCGGAGTTGCGGGCAGTGCCGGGCCAGGTCCTACGACAAGGGCAGGGCCACCGATGGACGGCGGGCCTACAGGTGCGCGTGCTGCGGCTGCATCTGGACGGAGGGCCTGCAGGGCAGGACTCCCTCGTACTCGCCGCAGAGGCAGGGCTACCAGTTCGCCGACAGCGGAGCCACGCCCGACCCGTTCGGCGGCATGACTCCGGAGCGGTCGATGGCCGCGGTTCAGCGGATGGCAGGGGGATCGCCGGATGAAGCATGATCCGAAGGACCTCTACGACCCCAGGGATCCCCATGTCCGGGACAGGCTGCAGCACGACATCCTCAGGCAGACCGTCGCCGCGGAGATCCACGGCATGTGGGCCGAGTGGGCGGCCTCGATGATCGACCAGGGCGTGATCGCGAAGGAGTACGTCGAGCCCCTCAGGAAGCTCTTCGTGCCATTCCACGCCCTGGAGCCGCAGGCCCAGGCCGACCATCTGGTCCGGGCCGAGCGGATGATCCAGGAGTTCGTCAAGTGGAAGCTGGCGGACGGCGCCCTGCGTCGGGGAGGGCCGTCCAAGGGTTCGAACGCGTGACTGGACTTTTCAACCAAGGGGGCTATGATGACCGAGGATCTCGAGGGGCTGCACGCCGCGCTGGCCGAGCACATGGACGAGATGATCGTGGAATTCGGATTGGAGCTGGAATGCCGAGGACGAAGAAACTGCCCAAGGGCGCACAGGAGGACTGCACCGTGGTCCTCAAGGACGGAAGGATCGAGGAGGTCTCGGGCCGGCCGGAGCTGACCGTCCTGCTGGAGCTGCACCTCAGGCCGGTGACGGCCGAGTGGGCGTACCTGCAGCGGTTCAACGACCTGCTGGCCTGCTACGCCCTGCTGAACCAGGTCAGTGGATCTCTGTCCCTGGTCAACGTGGCCCTGGCGATGGAGCAGGAAGACCCGGTGCTGGCGGCGGCGGCGCGCAAGCAGCTGCAGGACAGCAAGGCCATGGAGCGGAACGTCGAGGCGTCCCTCGAGGCCGTCGCCCGGGTCCTCCGGGAGCGCGGGTTCAGGAAAGCGTGATTTCCTCCGGGTCGGGGCCCTTCGGGGCCCTGGCCTTTTTCTTAGCCGTCAGGTCCCTGGATCACGTTGATTTCTCCTTTGTCCGCCTTCAGTTGCCCGCCGGGGCACCTTTTGCTAGAATCGAGTTCCAAACCTGGAGTTGACACCACATGGGTTCCCTGACGAACACCGCCTCCCTCAACATCATGCAGGCCCTGTTTCCGGCTTCGATCACCGGCCTTGCCCCGATCACCGGAGGAGGTGCTACCGCCGGCAGTCTGCGGATCTACAACACCACGTCGGCGGACACCGTCGGCATCTACTCCAGGGTGACGTCCAACGTCATCCATCAGATGACCCTCATCGCCGGCAGCACCTCGGCCACGGGCAATCCGGCTCCAGGTGTTGGTCTGAACGACACCCACGTTCTTGCCAACACCCTGGCCGCCGGCACGCCCACGCCAAGCGCAGGCACCTTGGAGTTCTGCACCAACGTCAAATACCTGGCTCTTTCGGGCACCAACGGCGGAAATGTCGCCATGAACTCGGGCGCGGGAAACTGGAACGGCTGGACCCTGAGCACTGTTAGCAACAAGGGTCAGGCGGTCAACAACGGCCCGATCACCTTCCCGACCTTCAATGGAAGCACCGCCATTCACATCTGGGGCTGGTGCGTCACCGCCAACGCCGCGTCGGCCGGAAACCCTAGCGTTCCGACCAGCGCCACGCAGATGGTCACCGGCAGCCCCGGCATCCCCACCATCCTGGCATACGGCGACCTCAGCTTCGCCCGCACCGTCTCCCAGGGAGACACCCCGTCGTTCACGAGCCAGGCGGTCGTCATCACCCTCGATTGATCAGGAGCAATGCGATGTCGATTGAGCAGTTCGGATCCCTTGTCGCGATCGTTGGCGCCATCCTGGGCGTCGGCTGGAAGCTGGGGCGTATCGCCACCTCGATCCAGCTGGAGATCGCGGAGTTGAAGGGCATCCTGGGCACCATCCAGCAGGGCCAGAACAACACCGACGGCAGGGTCACCAGGCTCGAGGGGGAGTATCGGGAGCTCGAGATCCGTCTTCGAGCATTGGAGCAGAAAAAGAACTGACACCCCGGCACCCGCGGCCTGCGCGGCAGGAGCGGACCGGTTCACTGGAGAAAACAGCAATGGAACTCTTCTTCTCGTCGATCCTCGGAACCATCTTCTACACAGCCGTCGTCTTCATCGCCGGCGGCTTCGCAGGCCGTCCGCTGTACGACTGGATCTCGCCGAAGCTTCCGTGGAACAAGAAGTGACAGGACCAGGCCTCCGGCCTTGAACGAACACAGGGCCGCACGCAGGTGCGGCCCTTGTCATGAGGAGACGCAGCATGGCCAAGAAGAAGCAGAATCCCGAAGATCAGGTCGATGTTCCGGAGCAGCCTCCGGAGACCGCCTCCGTGTCAGAGGAACAGGTGCAGGTTCCTGACAGCCTCCCGGCGCCCGAAGCGCAGCCGCCCGTGGCCGAGAAGGCCATTCCCAGGTTCTTCTGATGCCTCAGACCATCATGGCCGCCCCCTGCTGCTGCGGGGGTCCGGAGCAGATGTACATCGCCTACCCCTGCTGGAACAGGCAGCAGCGGACGTTCTTCATAAACAGTCAGAATCCGGGGAACGCGCAGACGTTCATAGCCAGCGGAGCCTCGACCGACGACAGCAACCCTCCTTCGGGAACGGTATCCAGGGTGGTTTTGATTGGAGCAGGAGGAGCAGGCAACGGAACGGACCCTGGCGGCGCCGGGGCATACGTGGAAAGCCAGGTCACCTTTCCGGCCACGTCGATGTTTGTGCGGGTGGCGAAGGGCGGGCCGGTCGACAACACCTCCGGCGGAGCTCCGTTTGGAGGGGCGTCGGGTGCGTCCAACACCAGGTGGGGCGGCGGAGCCAGCGCCTTCAGGTTGAACACCTCGACGGACTTCGTCGCCGGGGGAGGCGGTGCCGCAGGGTCGCCCAACTTCACCAGCCAGACGTCCCAGACATCCCGCGGTGGCGACGCAGGCATCTCCGCATCGGCAAGACCTGCCACCGACATCGCCGTCGCCGGAGGATCCACGACCACCAACGGAGGCGCAGGCGGAATCGATTTCGGAGGCACAGGCTCTCTTGGAAACCTGCCCAGCCCTGGCTCAGGTGGAACGGGCGCCAGCGGATCGACTACAGGCGGAGGCGGAGGCGGAGGTGGCCAGGCTGGCGGAGGTGGAGGCGGCACCAGGACCGTCGGCGCCGTCACCTATGGGGGAGCCGGGACGGGGGGTTCCTCGCTCACCAACAACATCTTTCTTGCTCACGAGGGATTTTCAAGCTACGCGCAGGCCAGTCCGTTCACCTCCAAGAACCTTCAGCGCGGAACAGGCGACGGAGGCCTGACCTCCGGTTTCGACGGCAGGGTCGTGTTCGAGTGGAGGGCGTGCGGAAACTGCCCGTGTCCGGAGATGCCGGCAGGCGTTCCGCCCGCCCTGCACATCTGCCTGACCCAGACCCAGCTGGACAACCTGCTGGCCGCGGCGGGGAGCAATCCCTGCGTTCCGGATCCCATCAACCCTCAGTTCATAGCCTTCAACTACAAGAACTGGCCGTTCTACATAAATCCCCAGGGCTCCCAGATCGAGCCTCCGAGGCCCTGCAGCCGCGTCGTGACCTCCAGCGACCTATCCGGCGGATTCTGGACCTCGTTCAGCGACTACTGCTGCCGGGTCTGGAAACTGCCCAAGGCCACCCCGAGCACCGGGCTATGCACCCGCAGATGCGACTCCGGGAACTGCCCTCCGTTCATCTACATGTGCGACAAGTACCGTCGCGACCTGGCGCTGCCTCCCAGTCCCGTCTGCACCCCGGACCCCGGCAAATGCTATTTCGTCCAGTACCAGGGCTGCGACTACCTGTACACCTCGCTGTCGTTGAACGCCGAGTGCCCTGCCGCCTCGGAAACGCTGCCCAGGAACGTCGGCACAGGCTGGGAGCTCAAGGACTGCTTCCCGTCCGCGGAACCCAACGAGTGGGAGGTCGGGCCGGAGGTCTTCGTGGGAGGCCTGCAGCTGGGCGACTCGTGCACCGTCACCTGGGACGCCTCAGCCTATCCGTGGTGCGGAGCCGGGTTCCAGGCCTGCGTTCCAAACGTCACCCCTGGTCCTGTTCCCCACGTCTACCGCACTCCCTGCCTCTACGGCACGCCCATAGGCGACAAGTCCCACCCCCAGTGCTTCGGCAACCACCCCAAGTGCGGCTGCGCCAACGGACTGGGGCCTCCGTGCGATCTTCCCCGGGCCAGCACCTCGATCGGAATATGCGCCCAACCGGGCAACCCGAATCCGTGCACCTGGCCTTGCACCTGCCCTAAGCGGCTCATCGAGTCCAACCTGCGCCTCGTGCAGGCCGTCCCGTCGGGTTCCTTCAGCCTGGCCATGACCATAACCAGGACGTGCCCTGCCGACGACGACAACTGGCTCTCGGCCAGCGGTGAGGGCGAGGTGGTGATAGCCGACGGCTCGTCGACTCTTTCCAGCGGCTGCAGGTTCTACGGCAGCGGCAGGGTCTCCTCGTTCGCCGCCAGGATCAACGAGGTCCTGGGCGACAGGGTGACCGCCTCGGCTGCCGGCAACTTCTGGTGGGGACCTCGCTACAGGTCGCTGCCTCCGGGAGCCGATTGCTGCGACTGGAGCGGCGTTGCGCCCGGGGACGAGGTTCAGGTCGTACCCGTCAGCACCACCGTCTCCCAGATCTACTGCAGGCACTCCTCTGCCTGGAATCTGGAGTCCGACTGGACAGGCTACGGAGGAGAGTTCAACGGGCCTGCGGGGTGCTCGTGCAGTTCGGTGGACGCCTGCCGGGCCGTCGCGACGGCCTACATCGGTCCGACGTCGGTCGAGGTGTACGGAACGCCGCTGCCTCTGGCGTCCATGGGTCCGCTCGCCTGGGACAACTCCCTCTACGATCCGCTTACCGGCTACGGGTCCTTCATGGCTTGCGGCTGCTTCAACGCCTGGACTCCCCCTTCTACGGTAACCGTGACATGAGGATCGTCCAGCTGAGCATCAACGGAACCCTGGTCGACTGCGCGGACTGCGTGCACTGGTCCCTTGCCGGAACGTCCCCCTTGTGCCGGCTGGGCGTCGACCCCATGAACTGCTCCGAGTGCGACCAGGGCGTCCCCCGGCCCCAGCCGGTGCCGCGTCCCGTCCCCTCCCTGCCTGCGCGCGCGGCGTCCTGGGCAAAGGCCGAGGCCAGCGCCCTGGTGTCCTCCATCACGGAGGAGCAGATCCAGGCCCGGATCTCGGCCTGCATGACGTGCGAGTACCGCAAGCCCGGAGATCCCGTCGGGCACTGCACCAAGTGCGGCTGCGGCGACTCGCCGGCAGCCGAGCTCTCCCGCAAGGCCCGGCTGCCCGCCGCCACCTGTCCCCAGGGCCGATGGCACTCCTAGGAACGACCGATGCCGACGATCCCGCTCTTCGCCAACGCCTCGATCTCCATGTCCGCCGGGCCGATGCATGGATTCAACGGCACGGCGACCGTGTCCTTCCAGGCGGGCCCGGCCCACATGGGGTTCTACGGCTCCGCCCAGATCGTCCTCTTCACCGGGTCCCAGACTCTGCCGGCGACCGGCCGGGCCGAACTGGGATTCGTCACGTTCAACCTGATCCCGGCTCCCGCCAGGGCCGAGCTCGAGACGGCCAAGGTCCGCGCCTGGATGGCGTTCCCGATTTCTCCGGATCCGGCCGCCGCGGCGCTGGACATCCGGGGCGGAGCCGACTGCGACACGCCGTACGGCTGCCTGGAGGTAGGTCCGCCGGGCTCCGCTCCCGAGTTGGAGCTGCCCTGCTTCCTTCAGGGGTCTGCCGCAGCCTCGCTGGACACGGGCTCCACCGCCCCCGCCCGGCCGCCGCTGGGCACGGCCAAGTCCCTGTTCTCCGACAGGCCTCCTTCCTGCCGGCTCTCTTTTGCCACTTCCGGCGCCGCGCTCGATGCAGGCCAGGGTCTGGCCGGAGGCGCCCAGCTCTCGGTCCAGGCCTTCGACAGGTCCACCAGGCCAGGGGACCTTTCCGGACTCATCGTCCCTGAGATCCGCATGGAGGCCGGTCCGGTCTCCATCCGATGCTCGACCCGCGTCTGCGTCTCGGACTTCAAGGTCGCCAGACTGCTCCCGGGGGACGAGGGCGAGTCGATCATCCCGATCGACGGACCCTTGAATCCCTACAATCCGCTCTCGGGAACCGCCTGACGGCTTCGTGTTGGGGCCATTTGCGGGAAAAGGGTAGAATGGCGCGACCATGCCCGACTTCTTCACGCAACACATGCTTCGCCCGGGCGGTCCCTTCAAGCAGGCCGTCGTGGCGGCGCCGGGCGGCGTCCCAGCCGCTCCCCCGCAGGGCGCTCCCCCGCAGGGCGCTCCCCCGCAGGGCGCTCCCCCGCAGGGAATGCCCATGGATCCCTCGATGATGGGCGGAATGCCTCCCCAGGGCGCTCCCCCGCAGGGAATGCCCATGGATCCCTCGATGATGGGCGGCGGGGCTCCTCAGCCCACTCCGGCCGACCTGTTCGTCGAGGTCCAGTCCCTCAAGCAGATGGTCCAGCAGCTCATGGACGCCCAGATGGCCATGATGCAGACCATGATGCCGCCGGGCGCCGGCATGCCCCCCATGGGTCCGCCCCCGGGCGCTCCCCCGCAGGGAATGCCCATGGATCCCTCGATGATGGGCCTGCCGGCGGCTCCCCCGCCGGGAATGGTCGCCCAGGCTTCCTTCGAAGGCGACGACGACGCGGCCAGCCTGGTCAGGGCCGCCATGGACTTCCTCCGATGAGAGTCAGGACGCAGAAGGCCAACATCCTCGTTCCGCCGAAGTACGAGAAGGACGTCGGCTCGGTGCTGGTCTACGACGACCAGGACCGGGTTCTGTTCGCCGTCACGCTGACCCCTGCGGGCACCTACTCCTTCACCCACGTCGGCCAGCCCGAGTTCGCCGCGGAGGTCCGCCGCATCACCGGCATGGCCGTCGACGACGCAAAGCTTCACGTGGTGGACCTGAAGAATGGATGACCTTACCCGGACGTTCCTCCTCAAGCTGGCCCAGACCGTACCGGCTTCGCCTCAGCAGGCCCCGCAGGTTCCGGCTCCTCAGGCCCAGCAGGCTCCGCAGGTTCCGGCTCCTCAGGTCCAGCAGGCCCCGAAGGTTCAGCAGGCCCCGAAGGCTCCGCAGGTTCCGCAGGCCCAGCAGGCTCCGCAGGCTCCTAGAGTCTATGGCCTTAATATTCCTGCCCGCGACTTTAACGTCTCAATTTGGGATGGGCGGCAGGGCATGGAGAAGTTCGTCGACGATACCGCGGCCGACTTCAAGTACTGGGGAGGTCGTCTGGAGAACGACGACGCGGGCTTCAGGCTCTTCGAGCGGCTGAATCCCGACCGTGCCGCCCGCGTCAGGGCCCTGGGGGGCCTGGCCCGCCAGGTGGCGTTGAATCCCAATGAAAAGCTGGACGTGCAGGCGACGATCGACCTCGGCGACAGAGGCTGGGGTGAGCAGGCGCTGCTTCGCGCAGGTAAAGCATTTGGCTTGGGCGGCATGAACGCAGCCACCCATGAGGCCATGACAGCCCGGCTGAAGGAAAAGGTCCTCGATCCTAACTCTCCGGCCATGAGGTACTACAAGGACCTTGGCGCGAAGAACTACCTGTCGAACACGTTCAAGGACTGGACGTCCGGCCTCGGCGGGTTTGCCCAGCCGGCCAACAACTTCATGCAGTGGCTGCTGACCATGATCAGCAAGGTGCCAGGATTCAGCAGCCTGCTGGGTTCCTTCACCCCTGACCGGCCTAAAAGCGGGCCGATGGGGAACATCCAGTTCAACACGGCGCCCAGCTTCCTGGTCAACGGCCAGCCCTACGGCACGGAGAAGCCTGCGTCGGCGAGGGTCGACCCGTACTCCCACTACCGGCGCGTCGCCACGATGCCCTGCGGGGCGGAGGTGCTTGAGCGATGGAACCGAAGCTGACCACCGTCGGGCAGCTCGTGATCAACTCCGTGCTGCCGGAGGAGCACCGCGACTACGAGCGCGTCTGGGACAAGTCGTCCATGCGCAAGTTCCTCACGGACATGGCGCAGAAGATGAACCCGGACGAGTACCGGGAGATGATCCATCGCCTGACCCTGACCGGCCTCAAGAGCGCCCGGCAGTCCACCAGGTCCAGCTTCACGCTCGAGGACCTGAAGCCGCCGAAGATCAAGCAGAAGCTGGCCGACGAGCTCCGCAAGGAGGTCCGGGCGATCGTCCGCTCCGAGCAGAACCCGAAGATCCGGAACGAACGCATCGTCGATGCAGCCCTGAAGTACCAGGGCGACCTGGTCGACGGCGTCTACCAGGAGGCGCTCAAGAACGACAACCCATTCGCCATGCAGGTCTTCGCGGGCGCCCGCGGCAACAAGAACCAGCTGGCGTCCATGATCGGCACGGACCTGCTCTACTCGGACAACAAGGGCCGGCCGGTGCCGATTCCCGTGCTCAACTCCTACGCCGAGGGCGTGGACCCGGTCGAGTACTGGGCTGGATCCTACGGCGCCCGGGCCGGCTCGATCGACGTCAAGCTGGCGGTCGGCGAGGCGGGCTACTTCGCCAAGCGCCTCACCGCCGCCGCGCACCGCCTGGTGGCCACCGACGAGGACATTCCGGACGGCCAGGGCCTGATGGTCGAGACCGACGACCCTGACAGCATCGGCTCGGTGCTGGCCCGGGACGAAGGCGAGTTCAAGCGCGGCACCTACATCGACTCCAAGGTCCTCAAGGCGCTAAACGCCAAGGGCGTCAAGCGCGCCTTCGTCTACTCCCCGATCGCCGCGGTAAGCGCCATGGGAGGCCTGCCCAGGATCGCCGCTGGCATACGGGAGCACGGCAAGCTGGCCGAGACCGGCATGAACGTCGGCATCACCGCGGCGCAGGCCATCGCCGAACCTGTAAGCCAGGGCATGCTCAACTCGAAGCACGGAGGCGGCGTCGCCAAGGGCAAGGCCAAGCGGACCGTCACCGGCTTCGCGTACCTGAACCAGCTGGTCGAGGTTCCCAAGACCTTCACCGACGGCGCCCCCGTGTCCAAGGTGGACGGATCGGTCGGCAAGATCGAGCCGGCTCCCCAGGGCGGCAACTACGTCTACGTCAACAACGAGCGCTACTACGTGCCGGCCGAGCAGGCCGTCACGGTCAAGCCCGGCCAGACCCTGGAGGCGGGCGACGCCCTGTCCGACGGCGTCATCAACCCCAAGGACATCGCCGACCTCAAGGGCATCGGCGAGGCCCGGCGCCGGTTCGTCCAGCAGTTCAAGTCCGCCCTCCAGGAGAACGGCCTGCCGGTCCACCGGCGGAACGTCGAGGTCGTGGCCCGCGGCCTGATCAACCAGGTCGAGGTCACCGAGCCCGACGCCATCCCAGGGGCCTACCCCGAGGACATCGTCAGCTACGACTACGTGGCGGCCAAGTACGAGCCACGCAAGGGATTCCAGGTGGGCGAGCCCGGCAAGTTCCAGGGCCAGTACCTGGAGAAGCCTGTCATGCACTACTCGATCGGCACCAGGCTCACGCCGTCGGTCGTCAAGGAACTCAAGGACAGCGGCTTCAACGAGGTGATCGCCCATCCGAACCCGCCGCCGTTCAAGCCGACCATGACCAGGGCGATGGAGTCCCTGGTGGGCGACCGCGACTGGATGGTGCAGCTCGGAGGTTTCAACCTCAAGAAGACCTTCCTCGAGAACGTCCAGCGGGGCTCGACGTCCCAGCTGCACGGCACGTCGTGGATCCCGGCCCTCGCCTCGGGCGAGATCTCTAAGGGACCGAAGGGCACCTATTGAACCCAAATGCTACAATTCTGGGCAACCTAGGAATCCAACATGCTCCGTGAAACCATCCTCCAGCTCAGCAAGGCCGCAGAGGCCCGCAAGCCGGCCCTCCTGGTCAAGATCGCACAGACGCTCCCTCCCGGTATGGCGCCTATTGGTACCCGACAGGACTACCAGAAGGCGCGCGAGGCAGCACAGTTGCAAAAGCAGCTCCAGGGGATGCTTGGTACGCCTGCAGACCGCAGCTACGACGACGTCGAAAACATTCGAAACACCTCGTCCCGGGAGAGAGTCAACCGGGCTAACTTGGAAGCCGCACAGGCCCGAGTCAACGCCGACAACGCCGGTGCTCGCTTGAAAGCCCGAGAAACCGACACCAGGAACAATCCTTCGGTTTCCAGCTCCATGACCGACTCGGCGGCAATGACCGGAGCAGGCTTGCGCGAAGGCGGGGAGCCCTGGACCGGAAACACCGGCTCCTACGGCCAGTCCATCGGCTACGGCGCCGGCGCAGGCGCCCTCGCGGGCATTCCGATCGCCCTCCTGGCCCGCGCCCTGTTCTCCCAGGATGAGGAGGACTCGGATCTTCCCAGCTACCTCATGACGGCCCTCAAGGGCGCCCTGATCGGCGGCGGCGTCGGCGGCCTGGCCGGCGCAGGCCTCCGCGGAGCCTACGGCACCGAGGGCGGCAAGAACATGATCGACAAGGGCCTCGGCTACCTGCCGGACTCGGCCCGAACCTCCGCACAGAACGTCCTGGGCTGATCCAGGACGAGCTCATACCCGTCTCTCACCCCTTTTTAGGAAAAAGACACCATGTCACTCAACGCACTGCCCTACTACCGTTCGCTGCTCCTCGCCACCCACTCCTACAAGAACGAGGGCGCGACGCGCTTCTTCGGCTACGTCGGCCCTAACGGCCGCACGCTCGGCCCGAAGGAGTGCACCACGTTCCAGGACACCTTCGTCCACCCGCAGGGTCTCCTTACCCGCGCAGCCATTCTCCGGGACATCGCCAACAGCGACCTGAAGTACGGCAACTTCGGCATCGAATTCATCTCGAACCGCGTCGTCCAGGGCACTGCGTGGAACACGAACGACTTCCTTTACCCGGGTCGTCTCGTCGGCGTCTTCGTCGACCAGCCTGAGAACCTCAACGTCACCGGTCCGACTCCAGCCGATGCCCGCGCGTCGCTTCAGGTTCAGAACCGCATTGCCGCGGCCAACACCCTCGGCTCGTCGATTCTGAACACCGCCACGGACGTCATTTCGGCGGCCAACGGCATCATCACCGGAACCGAGCAGACGGATCTCAGCGGCCTGCTGCCGTCCGCCGCGTACTTCGCCACCCAGAGCGGCTCGGTTACGCTTTCGGCCCCTGCCAACATCACCGGCAAGACCTACGCGGTCACCAATGCGACCCCGGGTGTCGTCACCGTCACCGATCCGCTTCCGTTCGTTAACGGCGACGCGGTGATCCTGACCTACACGACCGGTACGATCACCGGCGTGACGTCGGGTACGACCGTGGTCTTCCTTGGCAACATCACCCGCAGCGGCGCCAACACCACCTTCACCATCCACCTGACGCAGGCGGCCGCCCTTGCTGGCACCGGCGGCGCTCAGTCGGCCTCCAGCGCGGTCGTGACCGTCATTGCTCCGAACGCAGCCTTCGGCGATGCCTCCGGCCTCACCTCGCCGACCGCCACGGTCACCGGCACGTTCTCGACCGACGTCGTCTCGGGCTCGACCCGCATCACCCCGGTGAAGATCAACCTTGCCAGCCAGGGCTGCGGCTACCTGACTGCGCCGACGGTCACCCTCGGCACGACCTCGGGCGCCGTCGGCACTCCGATCTACGCCGCGGCGATCACCTCGGGCCGCATCCGCTCGATCGATGTGATGCATCCGTGCGACATCCTCCCCGGCGGCCGTCTGAGTGCCACCTTGGCCGGCGGCGGCCCCCTCTCCGCGGCCCGCGTGACGTTCGCGGTCGCCCGCTTCTCGGTCTGATCCCTTCTCTCCTCCCCCGTGCCGGCGAAAGCCGGCCCGGGGGTTTCCCGCCAGGAACCCACGATGCCCCGAAAGACCTCCATCAAGTTGGCTGATGACGCCACGTTCGAGCAGAACTTTTTCCAGCTCGCCTTCGCGTACATCAGGGACAAGATCCCCAACCTGATGGACTACATGCTGGGCTTCGAGGTCGTCAACAAGAACGACGACGGCACCCAGGCCGTCGGCCTCTTCCGCTTCGACGTCAACGGCAGGTCCCTCTACGTGCCGGTGTTCTACAAGAACGGCGAGCTCAAGGGCGCCGAGCTGCTCTACAACCAGGACCAGGACCTGTTCGTCCCCAACAAGGAGAACTGGGTCGACAGCCTGCTGAACACGAACCCGGCCGAGCTCGGCGTCCCGTCCGAGCTGACCCGGGGCCAGCTGTTCACCAACATGCAGGGCGGGGCGGATCTGAACAAGATCTACAACCCCACGATGAACACCAAGCTGGGCATGGACCGGATGATGGAGATGCCGGACTTCCCGCCGCTCTCCTTCCTGTCGTTCATCAAGCAGGCCGACTGCCGGTTCTCCCAGGCCTACATCGGCACCCTGATGGCGCATCCCGAGCTGCACAAGCTGGCCTCCGACATGTATGGCCCGGGGCTGTACGAGGCCCTCGACGGCTGCAAGGAGGCCGAGAACATCCTCCTCGACACCGAGAAGAAGGTCGACGTCGAGGTCATCGACGCCTGCTGCGAGCAGGACGTGCTCGACACCCTGACCGAGTCCCAGAAGAAGGACCTGCTCTTCGAGGGCGTGGTCGTCCGCGACAACCGCGACAACGGCCCACGCATCCCGTACAAGATGCAGGCCCCCATGGCCTTCAACGTCTGCGACTGCGCAGGCGTCTACGACGTGCTCGTCCGCGGCGGCGACCTGATGAAGGGCGCCGTCATCCAGTGCATGCGCCTGTGCAAGACCCCCGGCACCGACTCCAGCCTGGGCCACGGACCCAACTTCGGCAGCACCCCGCAGTCGACCGTCCAGTTCTTCTTCCCGCTCGAGGGTTCCAAGGCTCCGGTCAAGGCGCCCAGCACCGAGATGTTCACGCTCGGCACCTTGGGCGACAAGGACGCCTTCCAGAAGTTCCTGAACGGACTCAAGCCGGCCGGCGAGGCTCAGGTCAACGCCAGCTACCCCTACCCCTCCGACTCCAAGACCAAGCGGACGATCTTCATCGAGGCCGACGGCAGCCAGGCCATCGGTCCCATCAAGCTTAGTCCCGGCGTCAGCTCCGGCGGCTCGAAGACCTACAAGGCCGATGGCTGCTGGGACCTCGACATCGAGGAGGTCGTCGTCTCTCCGGCCCACCGCCGGATCAAGATCGTCGACCGGGTCCTCTACGTCCCGGAGACCGCCAAGGCCAAGAGCTACAAGCACGACTACGGCGATCCGGAGCTTCGCCTGGGCACCGCCCGCGACATCGACCACAAGATCCTTCACAGCTACGACGAGGTCAAGATGGCCTCGGACCCCCTGGGCTTCACCGCCGTGCTGAACGGCAAGGTGGCCTTCAGCCAGCTGCCCAGGAAGCAGGCCTACGTGGCTCTGGTGCGCGACGTCGGCCTCTCGAGCGAGGACGCCCGCGGGCTGCTGACCAAGGCCGCCGCCAAGGAGGCGCCGGTCGCCCGCTACGAGAAGCGCGCCCAGCCGTTCTTCGCCCCCGGCATGGTCGCCACTCCTGACATCCCGCCGGTCCCGATGGGCATGAACCCCGTCCTGGGCGTGCCGGAGCAGTACCCGCAGGCGCAGACCATGAGCGCCTCGACGGGCCAGCCGGGCAACATCCAGAACCAGATGATCATGAACAGCCTGAGCGGCATGGCCCAGACGCAGCCGGCCCTGCCCCAGGAGTCGGTCGACTCGATCATGCAGGCCGCCCAGTCGGGCGACCGCGACGTGTTCGACGTCGCCAACATCTCCGAGCTGATCAGCCGGACGGACATCGACACCCCGCTCGACCAGTACATGGCGGACCTCACGACCTCCCTCGACCGCCTCGGCCGGATCTACTTCCTTATCCTGTTCCACGGCGACAAGTTCGCCGAGAGGTTCAGCCAGGAAGACCTGCCCAGCATGGAGGAGTCGGTCCGCACCGTCTTCCTCAGCCTCGGGGAGCTCATCCTGAAGTTCAAGGAACGCAAGATCCAGTCCGACGCTGGCTCGGCGGTCGAGACCGACCTCAACCAAATGTTCTGATGCGCAAGGCCAAGGTCCCGCTTTCCGACAAGACTCCCGCCCCGCGCAGGCTGAAGAGCCCCGACTGGCGGTATGTCTACGTCTCCAAGCTCCTGGACGAGTGGCGCGAGCCCCGCAAGGAGGACGACTCCTACGTCCGCGGGCTGTTCGACCTGATGAAGAAGATCCGGCAGGCCCCCGTCGACGAGGTCGAGGCCTACAAGGACGAGCACCCGGACGTCGCCGACGCCATGATGATGTTCGAGCACGGGCCGGCCTACCGGACCGACGTCGACACCCGGATCCTGGCCGGCTACTCCTACTCCGAGGTGGCGTCGGTGGTCGGCCACAGGGCCGAGGTCATCGAGCAGTACGTGAAGTGCTTCTTCGACGTCCAGGACAACTTGGGCAACCACGGCTACATCAACCGGTGGGTCATCGAGCCCACCCTGAGGTCCGCTCCGTTCAGCACGGAGGCGATGTGGAAGCGCATGGCAGTCTTCGGCGGCCGGAAGATGCTGGAGGCCCTCGAGCGCTGCTCGGAGCACCAGCTGCAGTCCATGTTCGAGACCGTGTTCAACAACCTGGTCCTCTCCAAGGGCATCCAGGCGGCCAACGGCGTCACGCCGAACGCCCGCAACGCGGTCGAGCTGATCGGCCTGGCCAAGGACAACATCAACGAGCGCAAGAAGATCGAGGCCCTGGCCGGTCCCCAGAAGGAGGAGGACGGCTTCGCCTCCCAGGTCGTGTCGGTGATGCTCAAGTCGTTCACCTACGGCCTGATGACCCAGAACTCCATGCCGGCCGATCCGCTCCGGGCCGGCACCGACGACGCCAAGATGCTTGCCCTGTATGGGGACAACCCGCCCCGGTTCGTGGAAAACCAGCACAAAGGTAAAATGGACGGCCAATGAGCGACCTGAAGCACATCTCCTCGGCAAACAAGGAGCGCCTCATGGGCCTGGTCCGCAAGACCGCCTCCCTGGTCAACCAGGGCGTGGCCCCCACGGACGCCCTGGTCAAGGCCGCATCCGACGGCGAATACCCGGCCGAGTACATCCTCCGGGCCGCCGAGTCGTACAACGGCGCGGCGCACCTGGCCCACTTCAAGCACGCGTCGACGGACTCGAGGGGCAACTCCTTCCCGCTCATCGACGCCCAGGAGGCGGTGCGCAGGGTGGTCGATTCGGTCAGCCTGCCGTCCAAGGTCGCGTCGGACCCGCTGGCGTCGGCCGTCGAGCTCGGCAGCTACCTCGAGGATCCGAACTGGAACGAGGACGTCGTCCTGCAGTCCAAGCAGGCGTCGGCGCCCGACTTCGCCCAGATGCAGCGGCAGGCGTCGATGCTGGACCGCTCCGAGCGCCTTGCCGTCGAGCAGGCCAGGTCGGCCCACGAGTCGGCCCTGGCCAGCCTGGCCAAGTCCGTCGAGGACTTCCGCAGCAAGACCTCGTCGGTTTCCCGGACCCGCAAGGCCCAGTGGGCCCGCGAGGCCTTGGAACGCCACGGCAAGGAGGCCGCGGACGCGGTCGCCCTGGCCACCGGGATCTCGGAGGACGAGTGCGTCAAGCTGGCCTCGAGCCGCCTGGGAGTCTTCTCGGTCGGAGTCGAGGAGGTCAACTCCCTCGGAGCGATCGTCGGCACCCTCGACCACTGCAGGAACCTGTCCCTCAAGGTGGCCCAGGCCGAGCACGACGCCTACGTCAACGGCATCGAGCGGCAGGAGCTGCTGGACCAGGCGGCCGGCGTGAAGCGGTCCGGCATCAAGGACATGATCGCCCCCGAGGCCGCCAGCTCGGCCATCCAGACGGCGTTTCCCAGTCATGGCTCGTCCTCCGACGCGATCCGCAAGGGCGTGCTCGAGAGCCTGATGGAGCCCGACTTCAAGGACCAGCTGGAGCGGATAGACAAGGCCCGCCTGCTGCACAAGCTGATCAAGACCGATCCGATCGTGGCCGGCCGCAATCCGAACGACATCGAGCAGTCCTTCCAGGAGATCGTCTCGATCGCCCCGGAGGCCGCCAAGCACGAGCCCCTGCTCCGCTCCATGCTTCGCCGCAGGCTCGAGGCCGGCCAGCAGATCGACGACTTCTCCCTGAACCAGATGCTGACGATGGAGGACAGGATCCGCGACCAGCGCAAGGAGTACTCGGTCGTGCCGAAGCTTACCGGCCTCGATTCAGCCAAGGAGTCCCCGCGATGAGCCGACACGACATCTCCGACATCATGGCCAAGTACGCCCAGGCCCGCACGAAGCGGGCCCAGGAGGGCCGGCGCACTATTCCCGTGAGTCAGGGCCGGGTTGGAGCCGATCCAAAACCTGGCGAGTTTGCGGTGACGCAAGAGGCTGTCCCCGGGTCGGAGAACCCGTGGGCGCAGTGGGGTTTCGGACTAGGGGGCGCAGGCTTAGGCAGAGCCCTGGGACAGCAGATTCATCGGGTCGGTACGAATAGGGCCCTGGGTAGGAATTCGTTTTCGCGGAAGCCGATAAGGGAGGCTTTCACGGATCAACCTCCGGTCGCTGCCGCCTCTCCGGCGGAAACAGCTGGCCGCATCCCTGGATCTCCGACCGGGCGTTCGCTCCTCAGCAACCTGATTGCGCAAGCCACCAACTCTACGGTCAGCGGAGGTCGGGCTCCGTCGGTCATTTCGGCTTCCAAGGCTCCTTCGCTGGTGCCGGTCCTGCCGCCGGACTCCATTCCTCTTCCACCGCCTTCATCTCCAGCTGGACCCATCCCGATTGCCGACGATCAGAATGCCTGGATGTATGGTTATGGTGAGCCCGGACGGCCTCAGCCGGGAAGTCTGGCCGCTCTGGCAGGCGAGGGCGCTGCGGCTCCTATTCCGGCGGCCCCACCCTCCGCTAGAGGCCCTGCGGGCCGAGTTGCAGCTCTTCGGCTGATGGGCAACCCTGATGCGGATAGCAGCGTCTCCTTGGAGAGCAAGAACCAGAGTGGAGGCGTGATTGGCGAGGACCTGGTTCAAGGAAAGGTCCCGGATGCTGCCGAGGGATTCGTGCGAGATATGAGCAATCCCGATGTCGGTCGTATCTCCGTAACCACGCCAGGCGGGGCCGGCGTATTCAGGCCTGGTTACCCTGCAGGTGGTTACGCTCTTGATCCCAGACGGATCAATCGGGCTATACCTCGCGGCACAGCGGGACGCCTTTTGAACTTTGGCATTGACATCGGGATTCCGGCGGCGGGATTTGGAGCTGGTTATTTGCTCGGCGGCGAGGCGACCCAAGACAACCGCAACGTCATCAGGCGATAGAGGTCAACCATGATCAAGGCATTCAGCCCGGACCACTTCAACCTCGGCGACGAGGCCCAGTCGGAGATCCTCAGGTTCTCCTCGCGGGGCCTCGACTCCGGCCAGGTCAAGCGGGCCAACATGTTCTCCCGCCTGATCGACGGCTACACCCCCGGCCGGGACAAGACCGCCGTGCACACGATTGCCATGACGGCCTCGGAGCGCTTCGGCTTCAACCGCAACGGCGACGGCTGGAAGCGCGCCAACCTGCTCAGGGACCATCCGACCTTCATCAGCCACGCCAAGGTCTTCCGGCATCACAAGAACACCTCCCTCGACCCCAGCTACGGCACGGTCAAGGCCGCCCTCTACAACGACGACATGGACCGGGTCGAGCTGCTCATGGAGCTCGACAACACCAAGTGCGCCGAGGAGCTTTCCCTCCTGGAGAGGAAGGGCAGCTACCCGGTCTCCATGGCCTGCAAGATCGCCCACGACGTCTGCTCCATCTGCGAGAACAAGGCCAAGACCCCCAGGGAGTACTGCTGGCACGTCAAGGAGGCCCTGGGCAAGATCATGGACGACGGCAAGATCGTCGGCGTGGACAACCCCAACTCGACCTTCTTCGACATCTCCAGGGTGGTCCGCCCGGCCGACCGTGTGGCCTACACCCTGAAGACGGCCAGCGCCGGCCCGATCGGCGGAGCCGCCCTGGCCGAGGAGCTGGGCTACTCGGCGGACCAGATTCCCTTCCTCGAGGCCACCCTGGTCTCGAACGTCAAGCACTCCGAGCAGAAGCGCCGGATCCTCGAGAAGCTCTCCCGCATGGAGAAGAAGATCGAGGGAATCGCCAAGCCGGTCCTCCTGGATTCCTGCGACGAGGTCGAGGACACGGTCGCCAAGCTGGCGTCCTACGTCCCCGTCCACCTGGACTCCGTCATGAGGGGCCTTTCGGACAACGGCGTCGTGCTCCGGCCGTCCGAGCTGCACCTGCTGATGACCGGCAACCGCATCCCGGCCGGCGAGGCCTCGTCCTTCGACAAGGCCGCCATGGACCGCGGCTCGGCCGCCTTCCAGTCCGAGGAGCTGGTCTCCAGCTCGCTGTACGAGCCCTCGGAAATGAAGGTTTCAGGTAAGATCGCGGAGCTCTGCTCGAGGCTCAGGCCCTATCGGAGCGTCGTGCAGCCCATCATGGGCAGGATCGTAGGCCAGGCGACGGCGCCTGGCGCTCAGACCAAGACCGCCTGCGGGGTCGACTCGGGGTGGCACCGGGAGTACTTCCGGTACCAGCTGGAGGCGTTCAGGAGCATCAAGGCCTCGTGCGAGGCCGCGGACCTGGACGAGATGATCTTTTGCGGGATATGCCAGAACCAACTACAATAGGCTTTTCAAGGACACCAATCCATGGCAACCAGCATCGAACACCGTGCGCTCGTCGAGCAGCTCCGCAGCATGAACCAGAAGCGGGCTGAGAATCCCGGTGAGCAGATCCTCAAGACCACTCACCCCAGTGGCAGCGACTCGGGCGACGACGACCAGACCCGGTCGGTCTCGACCGGCACGCGCTACGACGAGAACTCGTCGGCCAACCGGACGATGTATCCGAAGGGCACCGACAGCGCGAAGAAGATCCAGAACGGGACGCAGGAAAGCGACCCGGGCAACAACAAGGGTCTTCATCCGCGTCCGACCGGCGGAGCTCCGGAGGTCGAGCGCAAGTACAACCTCGCCGACCACAACGACCCGGGCACCTCGCATCCGAGCGGCAAGGCCGCGGCGGACTTCCTCGCGCAGGCCAGCGGCATCGCCGCGGAGCTTCGCAACCTCGTGAAGCAGGCTGCCGAGGGCGACTCGTACGTCCAGGGCAAGGCTCCCGAGAAGGCCAAGAACAAGCTTCCTCACGACGAGGCCGGCGGCGGCGACGGCGGCGGTCTCCCTGAGGGCGACTCGAGCGAGGAAGAGGGCAAGATGGCGGCCGAGCACCTCGCCGCCCTCCGCGCCCAGGCCACTGCCGAGCTCGTCGCGACCCGCGAGGAGATGAAGTCGGCGGCCGAGCGCGACGCGGAGTCGTTCGTTCAGACCGTCACCCTGGTCATGGACAAGTTCGCGGCTCCGCACGTCCTCCCGGCCATCCAGGCTCAGAAGCAGGCCGCGGAGCGCGCCGAACTCAACGACACGATCACCAAGATCGCCCTCTACGACCTCCTCGCCGAGCGCGAGGGCATGCCGAAGTTCGCCGAGATGTGCGGCGCCGGCGGTTCGGCCCCGATGCCGCCGAAGGCCAAGAAGAAGGACGACAACAAGAAGCCCGACGCGGACGGCGACGGCGTTCCGGACTGGGCCGACGAAGGCGAGAAGGAGGCGGCCATCCGTCTCATCGCCAAGCTCGCGGCCGAGAACGAGGCCCTCAAGAAGAAGGGAGCTGCTGCCCGTAAGGGTGGCACCTTTCGTAAGCGCGCCGAAGAAGACTCGGTAGACGAGGATCCTTCGGAGGACGAAGACGCCGAAGAGACCGCCGAGTCGCCCGAAGAGGGTGGCCAGGAGGCCTCGGACGACGCCGAGCAGGTGCTTGCCGACATGGCGGCCATGCCGGCCGGCGGCGGAGCTCCTGACGCCGAAATGGCCGGCATGGGCCCTGAGGGCGCTCCTGCCCTCGCCCCTGAGGAGGAGGCCGCTCTCATGGCTCTCCTGCAGCAGGAGGGCATGAAGGCTTCCGACGTCCGCTCGTTCGCCAAGGTGTCCAGCCTCCTGGCGTCCGGCAAGCTGCATCCGAGCAGGCTCTCGGCAGCCCAGGCCGCGTTCCTCCAGACCTGTGACGGCGCGGTCAAGCGGGCAGGGGCCAAGTTCCAGACCCTTCGCTCGGCCAGCCGGCTCCGCAACGAACTCAATCTGATCCACAAAGGAATCCAGTCGTGACCAAGATCCAGATCCCCGCTTCCACCATTGAGAAGATCGCTTCTTTCCTGGAAAGCGTCCCCTCGGTCGTCAGCGCCATCTCGGCGCCGGCGAAGCCCGAGACTCGCAAGCAGGCGGCTGCCTGCGCCCAGGAGCTCGTCAAGCACGCCGGCCTCGACCCGAACCGCTGCGATGAGTTCGCGGCGTTCATCCAGACCGACGAAGGCGCCATCAAGACGATCGGCTCGCTCACCAACAAGATCGCTAGCCTCCAGGCCGAGCTCAACTCTGCTCGCAACCTCTCGGTCGGCGGTCCCGGCTCCCTTCCCTCTCGCAAGACGGCCTCGGCCGGCGACAAGCAGTCCTCGGCCGCGTGGTGCGAGGCTCTCCTCGGCTGAGGAGAACAAAATCGTTTTCCGGTAAAATCCATCGAATCCTTTGATTCGGAGATCCAGAAATGCCCTACAAGACACTCACCCAGATGACCAGGAACATGCTCGACCCCGTCCGCGGATGGTGGGACGAGCGTCAGCTCTCGCGCGTTTGCCCGGTGGCAGGCGCCAGCCAGGCCGATGTCGACGCCGTCACGGCCGGCATGGTCGGCTTCCTCGACTCCAGCAACCGCTTCGCTGCAGGCAACGTCAGCGCTGCGAGCGTCAACAAGATCCCGCTCTTCGCCCGCGGCGGTTCGCTTGACAACGACGCCGTCCGCTACGAGGGCAACTTCGCCTCGCAGCGCGCTACCCGCACCCAGGGCACCCCGGCCCTGACCGGCGGCACCGGCGCGGACGCGGACGCAGGCAACGTCGGCATCTCGTGCCTCGTCGGCACCGGCGCCTACGAGCTCGGCACGACCGCTTTCCAGGTTGCAGCCTCGGCAATCGCCGCCGGCGACCTCCTCATGGCGGACACCTCGAGCTCGTTCGACTCGACTGGCGCGATCGCCACGGCGGGCCGCGGCAAGATCCGTCAGTGGGCTGCTTCGGCAGGCGCCGATGCCACGTACGGATACGCGGTGACCGGAGCCAAGAACACGAACCAAGTCATCGGCATCGCGACCAGCTCCGGCGGCGTCAAGAACCAGTATGGCGTCCCCATGCTGTACTTCTACGTCAACTGGTGGCCGGCGATCTGATCCCCCAACCACGAATCCACACAGGAGTACCACCAGATGGCCCTTGAGCATCTCACAGACATGGAGAAGCGCGCGAACCAGGTCGTTCGCCAGCACATCCAGGACATGGAATTCAACCCCGAGTCGGCCATCAAGGTCAGCCGGGCGACTTCCGACTTCATCCGCATGCGTCTCCGCGAAGAGGGTTTCCTCCGGAAGATCCTTCCGGCGCAGACCATCACCGGCGACGACCTCACCAAGCAGGTCTCGACCGACAAGCCGTCGAAGGTGATCGAGCTCGAGCCCGATTCGCCTGGCGCGATGTCGATCCCGTTCGGCGAGTTCCCGACCGGCACCTACATCTACGGCAAGCGTTGGCTCGTGACCTTCGCCCGCATCGCGACCCCGATGTTCAACAAGGACGTCGCGGAGCTGCATGACTACGACCTCGACATCCGCCAGGTCATCAGCGACAACTCGCTGAAGGACCTCCAGGCTGAGGAGGACGGCAAGTTCATCCAGACCTGCAACTCGCTCCTTTCGAACGACACGATGGTCGCGGACGTCGACCTTCCGTTCGGCCCGAACGGTTCGAACATCAAGCTCTGGCGCACCCTTTCCGGCGGCCTCACCCGTGAGAACGTCGTCGAGGCGAAGAAGATCATGATGGCTGCGAACGCCCGCCTGCGCCCGCAGACGGCCCTCGTCAACCAGAAGACGGCGCTCGAGTTCGAGAAGTGGACCCGTGAAGAGGTCGGCGGCGATATGTCGCAGGACATCATGGTCAACGGCTGGGCCGGCGAGGCGAACAAGTGGTGCGCCCTCAACTGGATCACCACGATCAAGGACGACCTCGTCCGCGACAACACGATGTTCCTCTTCAGCTCGCCCGAGTACCTCGGTCGCCTGTACTTCCTCGAGGACACGACCATGTTCGTCGAGCGCAAGGGTCCGATGCTCTCGTGGTACGCCTACGAGATGCTCGGCGGCGGCATCGCGAACGTCGCGGCCCTCTCCCGCGTCGACTTCACCTGATCGGTGACCTGACCTGAACCGCAAGGGGCTCCCGCAAGGGGGCCCCTTGTCCTTGCCATCCGGATTTTGCAGCATCGTGCATTCCGGCTACAATGCACTCTCCGGCGCCCGATGCGCCCCTACAAGGAATCCAAGATGCCCGACACCACCAAGATCGCAGCTGTTCAGACCCTCGTTGGCACCTACTACGTCCCGGCCTTCGTCAAGGCCTGCGCCGACCACGGCCTCAAGTTCGAAAGCGCCGAGGACCTTGCGCACGCCCTGCAGCTCAACGGCAAGTTCGCGGCGATGGTCTCGACCGGCGTCTCGATCGACGCTCTCGTCGACACGATCGTCTCCGGCCTCAACGTCAAGCACGCGAGCGAGGGCCAGATCAAGATCTCGCTCGCCGCGATGAACCACTCGCTCGACGGCGGCCTCACTGCAGCAGGCATCCCTGTCGCCCCGATGAACAAGGCGGCCGCGGCCGACCTCGCCGGAGGCGTCTCGGACGAAGAGCTCGTCGCCTACATCGACGCCGTCAGCTGATCCTGACCCGTCCTTGAAGGAGGAGCTCCATGAATTTCTACCAGGCGCCTATTGCCAGGTTCATTCGTCTTGTCGCCAGGGACACCACCTCGGCGGCTGTTCCGGTGGTCCCTGCCACAGGCGTCTACCCGGCCGCCACAGGCCAGGCCTTGGGCCGAAACGTCACGGTGTTCTTCGAGACCCCAGGCTGGCCCACGGCGAGCCACAAGGTCGAAGTGAAGGGTCAGACCACGGCCAGCCCCAACAACCTGGTCGCTGCTCCGAACGTCTGCCTGTCCGACGCCGACAGCTACATCTTCCTGCGCGGCAACTCGGTCTACGCCAACAACGCCACCCCGGCTCTCGGCATCCACGTGGTCTACTCGGCCACCCTGGAGAACGTCCAGCCGAGCACGGCCAGGGCCGCTTCGTCTAACAACTACTGGGTTCGTCCTGGCGACACGTTCACCTTCACCAATCCGGTGCAGGCGGCCACCGTCGGCAGCAACATCGGCGATGCGGCCGGCTTCACCTCGGTGGCCGTCGTCACGGCGGTCCGGCAGAAGGGCGGTCCAGACCGGCTGGTGATCGAGTTCAGCGTTCCGATCGTGACCACGGCCGTGCAGGGATACCGCACAGGTACTTCAGGCAACTGGCCGGCCTACGACCTGGTGTTCTTCGCCGGAGCCTCCCCAGGTGCGGCCACCAATCCCGTCGGCCTCTCATTCAACCGCCTGCAGGTGCAGGTGTCGTCGGCAAGCAACTGGACCGCGGCACTGTCGGCTGCCGTGAACCTGTCGTACCCGACGGCCAACCCGGCCGGACTCTTCGTTCCGGATCCTTCCGGCTCCGACCCCAAGCCCGCAGGCCTGATCAACCCGTCGAGCACGCTCATCACCTCGTCGGCGGCCCTGGCCGCCAACGGCCGTCAGATGTACGTCCAGCTTGACGGAGGCACGCCCGCCACCCGGTACAACTGCAACTACACCTTCGAGCACAGGCCGGACTTCAACCAGGGCAGCGCCCCGTACCGGTGCATCTCGTTCACCGCGGCCGGCAGCTCAGACTGGTCGATCGAGGTCCTGGTCCACCCGCTGCACTGATCCGAAACAACCGGCCGGGGCTGCTATAATGGGGGCCTGCTCATGTCCGCCGGAAATTCCAGCAACACCGTTTTTCAGGCGATCCCCGTCGGGGAGGACTTCAAGATGTCCTTCTCGACGGAGCGCTTTTTCCACACGATCGTGCCGGCGGACGTCCTGAACGTCGTCTTCAAGCTCTATGACGCCAGGCTGATCGGAAATGTCGGAAATCCGAACCCCAACGCCATCATCGAGACGGTGACCTACTCCGTCACCCCGGCCAGGTTCTCCATCGGCACCTCGTCCATCTCGATCCAGATCTACTCCTCGGCCCTGGACGCCTACGAGGCCGCCCGCCCGGGGTCCACCTCCAGCGTCTTCCGCGGCGAGCTCTACGGCTACGCCGAGCTGACCGTGGGCGGAGCCGAGACCGGAGACCTGCTTAGGCTCGACCCGGCCCCGGCCACCGCCTCGGCGTCCACCTCGGCCAACCTGGGGTTCCCGACCTGGGACGGCAACTTCTACCCCGGCGACGCCAACTGCCAGGCCAAGGTCCTCACCTCCGCAAACCTCACCGTCTGACCCGGGTTCGCCATGCCTCAGTACCCAAGCACACAGAGCAGCGTGATCCTGGGCCCGGTGGCCGTGGTGGTCGGCGCCAACCGCCACCGCATCCCGGCCAGCCCCTACCGGTCCAAGTCCAACCAGCTTCCGGTCGACCAGGTCCCGGAGAACGGCCCGGCCTTCTTCCGCACCCACGTCTTCACCCCGGACAACAACCCGCTCAACATCGTGGACATGCGGATCGTCTACGTGGTGCGGGCCTCCCTGTTCTCGGCGGACTACGCCGAGGTCGACTGCTCGGTGGTCCGGCCGGACTACGGCGAGATCGAGGTCTTCATCCCCGACGGCATCATGCAGGCCCCGGGCCTGCACCTGGCCGCCATCCAGGTGTACAACCTCGACGGCAAGCTGCTCTACCAGTCGCCGCGGTACCTCGAGATCAGCCCCAGGATCACCTCGGTCAAGCGCCCGGTCACGGTCGCCGAGGTGCGGTTCAACCTCAGGGACTACCCCGAGCTGAACAGCCTGCTGAGCGACGTGGAGTTCTCGGACAACGAGATCGCCTACTGCATCTCCAAGCCCGTCGAGATCTGGAACGAGATGACCCCGGACGTCGGCCAGTACGACATCGCAGACTTCCCTTGGAGGCAGCAGCACATCTCCGCCACGATCGGCCACCTGCTGATCCTGGCCGGCCGCAGCTACGTGCGCAACCAGCTGGCCTACAGCTCGGGCGGCCTCTCGGTCGACGACAAGAACAAGGGGCCTGCCTACATCCAGATGGGGGAGCAGGCCCTGGCCAACTTCGAACGCTTCTGCATGGAGCGCAAGTTCGAGGCGAACATCATGGGCGGCTTCGTCTGGCTGCCGGGACCGTATAGCGACGTATGATCCAGGGCCAGCCCTTCCAAGACCTGTCGGTTTCGTACGACGGCCTCGGCCGCACGATGGTCTCGTGGAAGCTGGACCCGCGGTTCGACGATCCGTTCCCCCACGTCTTCAGCCTCGAGTTCGCCCGCAGCCAGTCCGGCTTTGATACCGGCGAGTTCCAGGTCCTGGACGAGGGCGACCGCGTCCCCTTCCTTACCGACCGCGTCTTCCGCGATGCGTCGATTGCCAGCCAGGCCTACTATCGGGTCCGCCTGAAGACCCCGGCCGGCGAGTACGTCTCGAGGAACAAGGGCCTCGAGGGCAACATCCCCGGGATCAACGCCGGCCTGCTTAAGGAGCTCGTCCGCAAGGAGAACCTTGCCCTGCGCAAGGAGCGGGGCGGAGTCCAGGGCTACCTGTTCAAGCGCAGGTACTACGGCCCGACCTGCGAGTGCACCGACAAGAACACCGGCATCCTGGTCAGCTCGGCCTGCCTGAAGTGCGCCGGCACCGGGTACGTCGACGGGTACTTCCCCGGTGTACCCTTCCCGGTGCTGATCGAGAACCAGGAGACCAGGCACGCCAATATTACCAAGATAGGCACCGCGGACGTGCGCGAGCTGGTGGTGCGGTGCCTGGCCAATCCCGTGGCGGAGGCCAAGGACATCTGGCTCGAGGCCGACACGTCCCGGGCCTACGAGGTCAGGGAGTACTCGGTGGTGGGCCGCATGGCCTACTACCCCGTGGCGGCCAAGCTGCAGATGCGGGAGCTGCCGCTCACCGACACCATCTCGCTGATCATCTCGTCGACCAGGGATCCGGACATCTCGGTCGACGTCATCAAGCCCGCCCCGCTGCCAGGCCCCACCGGCATCTCGGTCATTCCTCCGCAGGTGCCGTTCACTCCTGGCACAGGCGGAGGAGGGGGAGGTAGTTCCGGAGCCGCAGGAGGAGATCTCAGCGGCACTTACCCGAATCCGACCGTGGTGGGCCTGCAGGGCCGGCTGGTGTCCCCCACGGCACCGGCGGTCGACAACGTCCTGACCTGGAACGGATTGTCCTGGGTTCCCGCCGCTCCGGTGCTTCCTCCGAGCACGGCCGGAGGCGACCTCAGCGGCACCTATCCGAACCCCACGGTGGCGAAGATACAGAACCGCTCGGTGTCGGCCGTCGCTCCGACCCAGGGGCAGACCCTGACGTGGGATTCGGCGACCTCCACCTGGGTTCCAAGTACAATACTTATCCCCGGTGATCTGGATCTCGATGGCGGCGACGCCTTTACCGTCGACGACGTTCCGGACATAGACGGAGGAGCCGCCTGATGCCGACCACCCTGCTGGCCCGCCTGCGAATCCGCAGGGACACCTACGCCAACCTGTACGCCACCAACCGGGTGTACGGGCGGGGAGAGCCTGTCTACGACGAGACCAACGACCTGCTCAAGGTCGGCGACGGCATCACGGCGTGGCGTGACCTCGACTACATGGACGCCGAAGCGTTCCTGGCCTCCCTCAAGGACGTCCAGCTGAACCTCGGCACCCTGGCCGACGGCCAGGCCCTGGTCTACAACGCCAGCCTGCAGAAGTGGGTCAACTCGACCGCCGGCGGATCCCCTAGCGGCGCAGCCGGCGGCGACCTCAGCGGAAACTACCCCAATCCGACGGTCGCCCCGGGTGCGATCGGCACCAGCAAGCTCGGCGGGGACATCACCGCGGCAGGCAAGGCCCTGCTGGACGACCTCGACAACGTCGCCCAGAGGACCACCCTCGGCCTTGGCACCGTCGCCACCCAGGACGCCAACGCCGTCGCCCTGACCGGCGGCACGATCTCCGGCGTCAACGTCGTCACCGGCACCTACCAGAGCCCGGCCAACGAGGCCCTGATGAAGATCGTGCGCAAGGCCAGCGCCGGCACCATCACCAAGGGCCAGGTCGTCTACATCGTCGGCAGCCAGGGCACCCACCTGACGGTCGAGCTGGCGGACGCGGACAGCGAGCTGACCGCAGCCACCACCATCGGCGTGGCGGCCGAGACGATCACGAACACCGTCAGCGGCTACATCATCACCCAGGGCCTGCTGACCGGCCTGAGCAACCTGCCCACTGGCACGTTCGTCAACGGCAACGCGCTGTGGCTTTCGCAGACGGCCGGAAACTGGACGACCACGAAGCCGGTCCAGCCCGCGCACCTGGTGTTCCTCGGCTGGGTGCAAGACGCCAGCAACGGCGCAGCTGGCCGAGCCTACGTCAAGGTCATCAACGGCCAGGAGCTGGACGAGCTGCACGACGTCCTGATCGGCGCTTCGCCGGCGGACAACGACCTGCTGGCCTACGACCTTTCGAGCGGCCTCTGGAAGAACCAGACCGCGGCCGAGGCCGGTCTTGCCGCATCCAGCCACACGCACGGCAACATCACCAATGCCGGCGCCATCGGCTCGACCGCCAGCCTGCCGATCATCACCGGCACCGGCGGCGTCTTGCAGGCCGGATCCTTCGGCTCCACGACCGGAACTTTCTGCGAGGGCAACGACAGCAGGCTCACCAATTCCAGGACGCCGACCGGGGCGGCCGGCGGCTCTCTGACCGGCACCTACCCCGATCCCGGAATTGCCGCCAATGCCGTCACCAATACTGCGATCCGAGACAGCGCTGCAAATTCGGTCATCGGGCGCGCTGCAGCCACTGCTGGAGATCCGGCCGACATTCAGGCCACGGTCGACGGCCAGGTGCTCAGGCTCAGCGGCACCACCCTTGGCTTCGGCACCCTCGCGACCGCCGGCATCGGCGACAGCCAGATCACCTACGCCAAGATCCAGAACGTTGCCACGGCCAGGATCCTGGGCCGGACCACGGCAGGCGCCGGGGTGGTCGAGGAGCTGTCGGCCGGAGCCAACCTGTCCTTGTCCGCCGGCACCCTGGCCGTCACGGCCAGCGGCTCGACGGGCCAGGTCCAGTACAACTCCTCGAACGCCCTGACAGCCTCCTCGGTCTTCACCTTCGACGGCTCCAATGTCCAGGTCGGCTCCCAGGGCCAGCTCCGCCTCGGCAGCAGCGGAGCCACGTTCGTCGCGCTCCGTTCGCCGTCCAGCGTTGCGAACAGCAACATCTACACGCTGCCGGATGTGGTGGGCTCCAACGGCCAGGTGCTGCAGATAGCCTCGGTGTCCGGCAACGACGCCACCCTGCAGTGGGCCACGGTCTCCGGCGGAGGCGGCGGCGCCCCCACCACGGTCGACTACCTGGTTCGCACCGCGGATGCCACCTTGACCAACGAACGGGTGGTTGGCAACTCCAACACTGTCTCGGCCAACTGGGTGACCGCCGGCCAGGTGTCGTTCGAGCGGGCAGCCTTGAGCGGCGATGTCACCGCCAGCGTCAATTCCAACACGACTACGATCGCCAACCAGGCCGTCACCTTCGCCAAGTTCCAGAACATCAACACGGCGAGGATCCTTGGCCGGACCACGGCTGCCGCAGGTTCGGTGGAGGAGATCTCCGTCGGATCCAACCTGTCGCTGTCCGCCGGCACCCTGGCCGTCACAGCCAGCGGCTCCACGACCCAGGTGCAGTTCAACAACGGCGGCGCTTTGGGAGGGCATTCCGGCCTGACCTACAACAGCGGCACGTCCGAGCTGACCGTCGCGGGCGACCTGGCGGTCAACGGCGGAGACATCACCAGCTCCTCGTCGAACTTCAATCTTGCTGCCACCTCGGTAGACGTGCGAATCGCCGCGGCCGCGGCCGCGGCCCCGACCATCAGGCTGGGCACGAACATTACCGGCAACACGGTAACCTTGAACGGCATCGCCGCAGGCACGTCGAACCTGGACGTCAACGTCACCACCGGCATAGTCAACCTGTTCACCGGCATCACCACCGGCACCCTGAACATGGCCACCGGCGGCGCCTCCACCATCAACCTGGGCGGAGCCGCGGCATCGGTCAACATCGGCACGACCTCCGGCGACTCTACGCTGACGATCCGGGCCAACTCCCTGGGCACCGCCACCCTTGCCACCACGGTCACGTCCGGCCTTGGCAACCTGTTCAACACGTTCGTAACCAATCTGAACATCGGAGGAGCCGCCACCGCCCTTACCCTCGGGGCCACGACCGGCACCGCGGCGCTGCGCAATCCGACGCTCCGGCTGGGCAACACGACTTCGTCGATCACCACCAACAGCGGCTCGACAAACAGCCTGACGATCTCGCCGGGCGGAAACCTGACGATCGCCCCTACCACCTCGCTGGGCAGCCTGGGCGGAACCATGGCTCAGCTGCAGGTCACCAACGCTGTGGATGGCGCTGGGCAGGTTCGCGTCACCGGTGGAAACCTCTACCTGGGCACCTACAGCACGGACGGAACCGACTCGTTGGACGTCGGCATCCTGTTCGAGGGAGCTACGGCCAATTCCTTCACCACCAGGCTGCAGGCAGCCGACCCTGGCGCCAACCGCACCATCACCCTGCCCAACGCCAGCGGCACGGTGGGCCTGGTGGCCGGATCGACCAACCAGGTCCAGTACAATTCCTCGGGCGCCCTGGCGGCGTCCTCGGCGTTCACCTTCGATGGCAGTCACCTGCAGGTCGGCTCCCAGGGCCAGCTCCGCCTCGGTAGCAGCACCTCGACCTACGTCGCCCTGCGGTCCCCCTCCTCGGTCACGAACAGCAACATCTACACCATGCCTGCTGCCGTCGGCACGGCCAACCAGGTGCTGCAGATCGCATCAGTGACCGGAAACGATGCCACCTTGCAGTGGGCCACGGTCTCCGGCGGCAGCGGCAGCCCTGGCGGCAGCAGCGGGCAGATCCAGTTCAACAACGCCGGTGCGTTCGCGGGCGACGCGGGGCTGACATACGACTCTGCGACCGAAACCCTCACGGTCGGCACGGCGGGCAGCGGCGCGATCGTGATGGGGAACGGCGAGTTTCTGAGCAACTCGACCAACGGCACGGTGCGCATCGGTACGAACGGGACTGCATCGACCGACTTCGCCATGACGGTTGACGGTACATCCTGGGGTTCTGGTGTCACTCTCGGAACGCGCAGGAACTCCGATGGCAGCACAACCGCTGGTGGCTTCCTTTGTAACACACCATGGAGAATGGGAAACGCGATTGACTTTGCTTTGGGCGGCGCGAACTGGTACACGCTCTCATATCAAGAGGCAAGCAGTCAAGGGTGCATGACGATTGGTCTGCTCCTTGGCAGTCAGAACGCAGGAAGCAGTGGCGCGCTCGTTATCGTTCAGAACAACGAGCGAGGAGGCGCGAACCGTGTTCCAACGATCGACCACGCCGACCCGACGCTTTACCTCTACGGCCGGGGCAGCTCGAATGCCAACCACTTCATGCGGTTGAACCACGACACGACGAACGGCGTCATCGAGACCGGGGCAGGCGACTTGAACCTGGTCAGCGCCTCGGGTAATATCAACAACAACGGAAACAGGATTCCAAAGGTCTTCAGCGGCACCACCACCCCCGGCGCCGGCCTGGGGTCCGACGGCGACCTCTACTTCAAGTACTAGGAATGAACCATGGCCGATAATGTCGGATATACACCAGGATCAGGAGCGACGGTCGCGGCAGACGAGATCGGCGGCGTCCTGCACCAGCGGATCAAGGTCGGCGTGGGCCCCGACGGCACTGCCGTCGACGTCAGTTCGGCCAACCCGATGCCGGCCGTGGCCGATCGGACGGACAACCTCCTGGTCATGCTGAGTCGCATCGTCAAGCTCCTGGAGTCGAACGCCACGGTGGACTCCGCCCAGCGGCAGCGAGTCAACGTTGACGCCGCCGGCTACGCCCCTTTTACCCTCACGGGAGCTGGCACTACGGCCGGCGTCCTGCGAGTCACCATGCCCACGGACTCGACCGGAATTCTGGCCGGCGTCACCACCGTTACCAACCTGACCACCGTCGCCGGCATGGACCGCGAGCAGTACATCAACATCGCCAGGAACGCCTACGCAAACGGCATTCGCTCGAAGCTCATCTTCTCATAGGACAAACAGATGCCCGCCCTGACTTCCAACACTCTCGTAAAGCAGGTCGATCTCCCCGTGTGGGAGTGGTGCCGCTTTGCCCCGGCGGTCTCCTCGGCCGTGTCCTCGACCTGCTCCGCAGACAACCCCGACTTCCTGCAGACCGAGCACGGGCGATACCTCTACTACCTGATCAGTGCGACGCAGTTCGTCCGGTACGACACGTGGACGGACATGTACCAGCTCCTTACGCCTCCCCCGCTGGCGCCGTTCAACTTCTCGGCCATGAAGCTGGCGGGCGCGTACGGCCCTGAGGGTAAGGTCATTGCCGCGGGCTCCAGCACCGTGACGGTCCCTGCCGTCTTCATGGAGGCGATGCTCGACTACGACGTCGTCATCGTCTCCGGCACCGGCGCAGGCCAGCGCCGCAAGATCGTCAACGTGGCGGAACCGGTCGTGCACGACAGCGGAATCGCGACCGCCGTGTCGAACGTCCTCGGCAACATAACCATGCAGGACACGGTCAAGACCTGGGCCGTAAACCAGTGGGCCGGCTACAACCTTCGCATCACCGCGAACGCCGGCGTCGGCCAGTACCGGCAGATCCTGTCGAACACCTCGAACAACATTGTCATGGGCGACTCGACGCAGATGAACATGCGTCTCAACAACCCGGCCGTCTTCAATCCCGCCATCGGCGTGGCGGTCGGCGCCCAGTCGACCTACGCGATCGAGTCCCAGGTCGTCACCGTCGACTCGCCGTGGGCGGTCACGCCCGACACGACCTCGGTCTTCCGAATCCAGTCCGGAATGATCATGCTGACGACCGCAAACGCGGCGACGGCCACGGCCCCGTTCTACACGATCCAGCTCTACGACATCCTTCGCGATACCTGGTACATCCTGCCCACGATGACCAACATCCTGGCCGCCGCCGCCACCGACCTGTCGCTGGAGCGCACGTCGGAGAACGCCAGCATCTGGGCGAACGGCATGGCCACCGGAGGCACCACCACCACGCTTATCGACGCCTCCATGGGTGTCGACCGAAAGGCATGGGACACGAACGAGTGGGCAGGCTACTGGGTCTACCTCTACTCCGGCACCGGCGCAGGCCAGATTAGGGAGATCTCGAGCAACACCGGCACCACGCTGACCTGGCTCACGGCAGGAACCGCCCCCACGGAGACCACCCGATACCACATCGTCGGATTCGACGCAGGCACGGCCACTTCGGGCGGCGCCTCCACGCTGACCGATTCGACCAAGAGCTGGAGCGTCAACCGCTGGGCCAACTATGCCGTGCGAATCCTCGCCGGCACCGGCGCCGGCCAGGTGCTGCCCATCGCCAGCAACACATCCACAGCCATCACCGTGGTCGGAGCCTGGGCGACCAACCCGGACAACACCTCGATCTATGCCATTCAGGGCGACCCTGACAAGGCGTATCTCTTTACCGGCGGCATCGCGGCCGTTCCGATCATCAACTTCTCGTCCCAGGTGCAGACTTTCGGCCGCCAGCTGGACTGGGGCATCGCCCGCAGCGCCTCGGCCTCGGTCGCCGGATACCAGCCGATCGCCATCACCACGCTGGCCAACGCCACCACCACGGCCACGGTCACGACCGCTCATCCCCACCAGTTCCGAGTCGGCGAGCTCGTCACGGTCCGCGGCGCCACCGACGCCAACTTCAACGTCACCAACGTTGCGATCGCCACGGTTCCGTCGGCCACCACCTTCACCTACACCATGGCCGGCACTCCGGCTGCCACGACCATTCCCGGTACGCAGACCACCACCACGCTTACCGACGCCAGCAAGGCCTGGGGTACGAACGAACATGCAGGCCGCCTGGTCTACATGTACACCGCGACGCCGACGGCGGCCTCAGGCGCCACTACAGGCCAGATTGTTCGAATCGCCAGCAACACGGCGACCACGCTCACCTTCGCCAACACTGTCACGACCTCCGCCAACGGCATCAGCAGGTACGTCATCTGCTCCACCAGCGCGATCGGCGCGACCGACTCCGGCGTCGCGACCGGCGGCACCACCACGACGGTGATCGACACCACCAAGAACTGGGTGGTCAACATCCACGCCGGCAAGCGCTGCCGCATCACCAGCACGACCGGCGGTCCGATCGAGGTGGCCATCGCCTCCAACACCAGCAACACCCTGACCGTCGGAACGATCACGGCTCCGACGGCCAACGCGACGACGTACGTCATCCTGGAGCCAACGGCCAAGGGTACCGGCGCAAACGCCAACTGGGCCTTCGGCACCTCGGATCCGGAGTACCGCGGCAGGTACATGTACTGCACCCGCGGCGGCGCTGTCACCGGATTCGACCGCTGGGACGTCACGACCGACCGGTTCGCCCTGATGCCGACGTCCCCGCTGACGGAAACGCTGACCACTGGCACCATGACGGCCTACGACGGCCGCGACCGCATCTACTTCCACAAGGACAACACGCAGCGCGTCTACAGCCTCAACGTCGTGACCGCCAACGTCAACGGCGCCACGATCTACCCGTACGCCGCTCCCACGGCGATCCTCGGCAACAGGATGGAGATCTTCGAGACCAAGGACGGCCTCAAGTACCTGTGGCTGAACCGCGCCTCCTTCGCCGAGTGCTTCAGGTGCCTGCTCTTCTGGTGATACCATGACCATACCCAAGCTGATCGACATTCTGAAAAACAAGGTCGCGGCCCTCAAGAGCAAGAGGGTCGTGCTTCATCAGCTCGGGGACTTGAACGAGGTGGTGGCGATCGACAACGAGGTGGCCGAAACCGAGGCCACCATCGCCTCGCTCACCCACCAGCTGCAGGAAAACCAGGGAGGCTGATCCGTGTTCCTGACCATTCTGTCCAACCAGGGCGCGCCTCCGGCAGGCACCCTGGCCTACATCAAGGTGTCGGGGGCCTGGCAGCTTGCTACGGTCTACTTCAAGGACGGCGGCGTCTGGAAGCTCGCCACGCCGTTCATCAGGCCGTCCGGAACCTGGTACTGATCAGGTAGTCCATGCCCGAGTTCAACAGCGTCATCCTCAGGCAGTCATCGACGGCGGGCCTGGTGCCCGACCCGGTCGAGGTCCTGCAGGGCGAGCTGGCCGTCAACCTGGCCGACCGCAGGCTGTACTCCAAGAACTCGTCCGGCCAGGTGGTCCTGCTGTCGGCCCATTCCGGCCTGTCCGGCACCAGGCCGAAGATCATCACCGACACCAACGCCACCTACGACCAGAACGGTACTGTCCTGACCGGCAAGACGGTCTTCTACACCCATGAGAACAACATTCTTGCCGGCGGAACCACCAATGCGGTCGCCAACAGGGTGTACCTGGTCCCTATTCACGTCGAGGAAATAGGACGCACGATCGACAAGATCCAGATAGTCACGGCTGCGGTGAATCCGGCCAGCAACTTCACGCTGGGCGTCTATGCCAACGACGGAGCATACGGCCCCGGCACGAGGCTCGCCCAGACCGCCAGCACCGCGGTCTTCACAGGCGGGTTTACGTACCAGAACGTGACCTTGAACTACACCCTACCTGACCGCGGATGGTACTGGCTTGCCGCTGTTTTCAGCGCCACCCCCAGCGTTCACTGCTACTCCAGCGCCACCGGAAACATGCGCAAGCTGGGCATGGTGGACTTCTACTCGCTTGGCGAGGGGCTGCAGGCCCTTTACGTCGACGCCGGCAGCTACGCCCTGCCCACCTCCATCGGGACTCCCAGGATGCGGGCCGGCGGAAACAGCATTCCAGGCATCTGCGTGAGCTTCCTATGATCTTCCGAGAGATCAACCACGCCTTGGACGGGACCGTCGAGATCGTCGACGACCGGGATTTCGCCGGCGTGAAGGAGTTTCAGCTGGCGGCCATCCGGGCCGAGGCCCGGCGCCGCATCCTGGCCGCGGCTCCGGAGTACCGCCAGATGAACGCCGCATTGGGCCTGCTGCCGCCGGCCGAGACGGCTGCGCTGAAGGCCCACATAGACCAGGTGCGCGCTCAGTCCAATCTGCTCGAGCAGCAGGTCGAGGCCGTGACCTGGGATGGGCAGGAATCCTCCCGCGCAGCGGCCTGCGACGCCGTTCAGGCGGTGATCTGGCCTCCGGCGCTATAATCCGCCCATGGCCGAACCAGGCGTCACCGAGATCGACAAGCCGGAGATCCTCCAGCAGACCGCCGAGATGGGCAACCAGTTTCCGAACAGGCTGGCCTTCACGGGGGTGATCCTGGACTGCGTCCGGCAGATCTTCTCCGTCTCCTCGAACATCATGCACCCCCAGCTGGAGGGGTACTTCTGGGCCCCCGAGATGGCCTCGGACCCCCTGAAGGCCCCCTACCAGCTCGTCATCGAGGACGGATTCAAGTTCGACCTGTCCAAGGACGGCATCCGGCCGGCCATCCTGGTCGAGGCCGGCCAGTGGACCGAGGGTCGCATGGGCATCGGCGACGGCGGGATGGTCGGAGACCTCTACCACAAGCGGATCAAGGGCAGCCATACGGTCAAGGTGGTCGGAAAGACCGTCTCCCAGGCCGAGCTGATCGCCCGGGAGGTCCATGGCTACCTGAGCCATTTCGGCCCCCTCCTGAGGGAGTGGATCGGGGTGGACCGCTGGGAGGTACCCGTCATGTCCGCCCCCGAGGAGGTCGAGGAGCAGTCGGAGAACGCCATCGTCCAGATCGTCGTGTCCTACGAGATGGTCTACGCCTGGGAGCTGAAGCCTGCGGTCTCGAGGCTCCTGAGGCAAATCGTCGTAAGTGCTATAATGAAGGACACCGGAACCGAGATTATCCAACTAGGAGCATGACCCAGTCATGGCCAGTCCCAAGCCCGCAGTCATCGTCCGCCGCGAATTCGAGGCCACCCCTGACGTCGTCAGCCAGCAGCTGAGGGCGTGCATCGTCGGCCCGTCGGCTCAGCTCGTCCGCTACGGCCAGTCTGGCGAGAAGTCCAAGGGCCTGGTCGCCGACCTGGCGTCTGATCCCGTCGACAACACGGCCACCCCACGACTTCGAGCCGCCGATCTCCTCTACTCGATTCCGAGCATCGACTACACCTCGTTGCTCGACGAGTCGTACTGCAAGGTCTACGTCGAGGACGCCAGCCTGACCTATTCGCACGTGGCGCCCACCGGATTCCTCCTGGCCGGCACGTTCAGCAACCTTGCCACCTCGTCCAACTCGCTGACCCTGGTCGCCAACAACGCCTGGAAGGGCACCGGCCGCCACGCCAGCATTCCTCAGGATGTCGCCGTCGGCGACGTCATCCAGCTCTACACCAGCAGCGGCCTTGCGCACTCCAGCACGGTCACGGGCTTCGACGGCAGCGTCGTGTCGGCTTCGCTCGGCTCGCCGGTCACCTCCGGCCAGAGCACCAGTCAGAGCGCATCCGCCCCCTCGCCGCTCGTCCTCAGCACGGTCACCTTCACCTTCTCCGCCACCAACTACCTGTCGACCGCTGCGCAGTACGCCGCGGATCCTCGCCGGGTGGGCAAGAAGTCGACGGTCTACACGGTCACCATCACCGGAACGCCGAGCGCCTCGACCATCAACTTCACGGTCACCTCCGACACCGGCCTCGACGACGGCACCTTCACGGGCGTCGCAACGACCGGCGTCGCTGTGCTGCCCAGCGGCAACCAGCTCACCGTCACCTTCGCCTCGGTTCCGACCCTGACCTCGGCCCTGTCCGGCACGATGACCTACGCCGCGGCCCACACCCCTCAGCTCGCCGGCTCGGTCCTCACCTTCACCGGCACTCCGACCTCGACGGCCCCGACCACGACCTACATCTTCACCTGCATCGCCGGCGGCAGCTTCTCGACGGGCAACACGACGGCCGACTTCCAGCCCAAGTTCCGAGTATCGACCGCCAACGGCGCCGACATCGTCAGCACCATCACCGTCGGTCCGACCGGCGCCGCGGTGCCGTTCGGCAGCTACAACCTGTCGCTCAACTGGACCACGACCGATGCGACCAAGGCTAAGGGCTTCGTCAAGGGCGAGTTCTTCACGATCACCCTCACCGGGGCGTCGGTGCCCTACCTTGACAAGGTGGTCTTCGCCGACCCCACCCCCTCCACTGGTCTCGGAATCGCGGTGACCTACGTCCGGCTCTCGAAGAAGGTCGGCAGCCTGCTGCTGCCCAAGTACTGGGCGAATGCGTCGACTCCGAACTGGTCGATCACCAACGGCTCCGATTCCGACCTTCGAAAGCTGGTCATCGAGAACTCGATCAGGGTCAGCGACCCTGCCGTCACCGGCATCGCCGAGGGTAACCTCACCGCCGGCAAGTTCTACCTCGAGTACCGGGCCTTCCGCGAGCTCCCCCGCGAGGTCGGCTCGGTGCTGTCCCTCTCGGACATCACCACCCAGCTCGGCACGATCGATCCCGACAATCCCCTGGCCTACGGCGTCTACAAGGCCTGGTCCAACGCCAACGGCGCCACGGTCCACTACATCGGCACCGTCTCGCAGGAGCTCAACGGCTACCGCGGGTTCGCCGACGCCCTCGCTCTCGCCCAAGGCAACCGCAACTGCTACGGCCTCGTCCCGCTGACGACCTCGTCCGAGATCTGGTCGGCCTTCGCCGGCCATGTGAAGGACGAGTCGGATCCGACCGTCGGCCGGTTCCGCATCTTCTGGTTCGCACCCGAGGTCGAGCAGCACTTCAAGTCCCTCGACAAGGACATCTTCAACGCCGACATCTTCGGCGTGTCGTCCCTGCACGGCAGCGGCAAGTACCAGCTGGCGGCCAGGACCGCCCTTGGAGGCGTGTCCTCGGCTAACTTCACGCAGACCGTCCAGCCCGGAGACTTCGTCCGCACCCAGATCTCCTTCGACAAGTTCGGCAATTCGACCTACGTCGAGTACAAGGTCGCCGCGGTGCTTGACAACTCTACGCTGCTCCTGAACACGACCACCGACCCTCTCATCAACCAGGACCGCATCGAGGTCTACCGCGACCTCACGTCGGCAGCCCTGGCGCAGAAGTACGTCCAGGTCGCCGGCGGGTTCTCGTCGGAGCGCGTCTACGCGGTCGTCCCCGACCGCGGCATCGACGGCCTCCGCGTCGACGGCGTGCCGGTCCGCAACTGGTACGTCGCCTGCGCCTTCGCAGGCCTCCGCTCCGGCTCGGTGCCGCAGCAGCCCCTCTCGAACGTGGAGCTCGTCGGCTTCGACGGCCTCACGACCGTCGACCAGCTCTTCGACGAGCCGGACCTCGACATCCTCCGCGACGGCGGCGTCTGGGTCGTCCGCAAGGGCGACGACGGCCGCATCTACTCCGAGCGCCAGCTGTCGACCTCGACCCTCGACATCTACCGCAAGGAGCAGTCGGTCACGACCAACGTCGACTCGATCGCGTTCGCCCTGGCCGACGGCCTGCGCAACCTGGTCGGCCGCGTGAACATCACCGAGGGCACCCGCGGCCTGGTCGAGGCGACCATCCGCCAGATCCTCGGCCAGTTCACGGCGACCAACGGCGCGGTCACGACCGGTCCCCAGCTGCTCTCCTACACCCTGGTGTCGGTGACCGTCCCGGCGACAGCCAAGGACACCCTGGTCGTCAAGATCCAGATCGAGGTCCCGCTCCCGATGAACATCATCGACATCACGCTCGTAATCTGAGAGGAACCCCTAGATGGCGACCGAAATCTTCAACAAGACTCCCCGCAACGTGGCCGGCGCCTTCAGCGTCGACAAGGCCACGATCCAGTTTCCCAGCGTCCCCGGCCTGAGCAGCAGCGGTCTCCTCGTCCAGAACGTGCAGATCGCCTACCAGCAGCAGATCAGCTTCGTCTACGACCTGGCCAAGGCGGACGACGTCTACTACATCGCAGGCCGCACCGAGGGCAGCATCTCGATGGGCAAGATGGTGGGCTCGTCCGGCATCCTGACCCAGTTCTACAAGACCTTCGGCGACGTCTGCAAGGTGAAGGGCACCGCCATGGAGCTCCAGGGGCTCGGCGGCTGCTCGAGCACCGCGGTCGGCAGCAAGACCATCACGATCCGCGAGCCGGTCGTCGTGCAGGTCGGCATCAGCATGAACGTCGACACCGCCCTCATCGCCGAGAACTGCGCCATGCGGTTCGCGACGATGGAGCTCCAGTAAGGCCCACCTCCTTCCGTGTCACTATACTGGGCTCCGGACTGACCTCCGGAGCCCGGTCTGCTTATGGCCATCCCCAATCCCAACTCCACGGTACGATCGTCCTCGGCAGGCCATCCGCTGGGCCTGGACAGGCACTACGACTACCTCCAGCGGCGGTCCGAGCTGCACGACAACAGCCGGGTCACGAGCATGGTCTTCGTGGCCAAGGTCCTGGAGATCAACCAGCAGCTGGGCTGCTACCTGACGTCGGTCCAGGGCATGCCCCCCATGCTCGCCGTGCCGCTGAGCCCGATGGGCATCGGCCTGGGCTGCGGAGTGGGGTCCATCCCCATGTACGGCGTCGGCAGCACCGTCATGGTGATGCACACCCCCGAGCTGGGGCCTGGCCGGGCGGTCATCCTGGGCCGGCTGCCGGACCCCATGGGACCCACCGTGCTGCCCAGCATCCCCGAGCTGTTCCCCGGATCGCCCGCGGGATCCTACAAGGACGCCATCTCGGACCAGGGCCAGCTGAACTCCCCGCTGGTCAACTTCAACAACGGCCACATGCTGGACGCCTACGCTGGCGACCACCACGCCGTGAACATGCTGGGGTGCGGCCTGGTGGTGGGAGCCCTGCACGCCTCCCTGGTCTCGGGCTACGGCTGCTCCATCGAGTGCCACTACATCGACGACCTGGTCCGGCTGAACTCCTACAACTTCGAGCAGACCACGGCAGGCTCCGAGACCCTCATGTTCGCCGACGGCGGCGACTACACCGAGGTCCGCCGGCGCAATCCCTACGTCCTCGAGTCCCTGGGCGCCCCGTACCAGTACGGAGCCCTGCCGCTGAAGGCGGGCACGCCCCGCGGGCCGGACTCGGAGGAAAAGGACGACACCGGTGTCTACGCCCTGCAGGAGCCGGAGCAGCAGGGCTGGTGGCGCCGGCTGGACTTCGACGGCTTCCTGCCCAACCTGAGCTCCACCTACGTGGCCGTGCCCTCCCTGACCGCGGTGCGCACTGCGGACAAGGCCGAGGAGCCCGACGAGGCCGGCGTGTTCCGCCAGCATCTGGACGCCACCGGCGCCTACACCGTGGTGTCGGCCAAGTCGATCGCCCTGGTCAAGGACTGCCTGATCCCGGTCCCCAGGGAGCTCAAGCGTCCTGACGACAGCAGAGGTGCCAAGTCCGTCACCTTGGAGGCCGACCGGGCCGCCATAGTGCCAGAACTGGCAGATTACGAGATCGAAGGCGCCGAGGAGAACCTGGACGGCGCCGCCCTGGCCTACGCGGCGAGTTCGTCCGACTCGGTCGCCTTCAGGAACCACCGCGCCACGGTCAACTTCAAGGTGCGCAAGGACGACTGGACCGTCTGGGGCATGGAGGAGGTCGACCTGGCCGGCCTGAAGCCCGGCATCGACGCCTCCGGCATGCTGCCGGCCTCCGAGAACGTCTCCGAACAGCGGATGCACGCCAGGCTGCCCAAGGTGGCCCTGCTGCGCATCTCCGAGGGCCAGGACGCCAGGTACTACGCCAGCCGGGCCATGGTCCTGTTGAACGACGACGGCTCCGTCCACCTGCAGGACGGCTACGGCGGCTGCATCAGCATGCGCGCCGGCTCGATCGACATCTCGTGCCCCGGGGACATCACCCTGCGGCCCGGCCGCAACCTGGCCGTCGTGGCCGGGGCGTCCGTGTCGTGCGTCGGAGGAGTCGACGTCGAGCTGGCGGCGACCCAGGGCGACGTGCGCGTCCATGCCGACCGGAACGTCTCCGTGCTGTCCGGCAACGACGGCGCAGGCGGCATCCTGCTCGAGACCAAGGCCCAGGGGTCCATCCTGTCCGGCCAGAACGAGTCGGGCTCGCCGCGGTTCAAGGCCCCCAGGAGCAACGCCAACGCCTACGGAGGCGTCTGGATCAAGGCCAGGGAGTCGGGCTTCTACGCGGTGGGCCGCGAGGTCTACGCCGGCAACGCCTCCGACGCGGCCACGGTCCGCCTGGACTCCGGCGCGGGAACCCTCACGGCCGCAGGCACCCAGGCGGTCTTCGAGGCGGCCACCACGACCTTCATCAGCGACCGGGCCAGGCCCGAGCTCTCGACGTCGATGTCCCTGACCCAGGGCGGCGTCTACATGAAGAGCCGCGGGTCGTTCTTCTTCGAGGGCCAGTCCATCCTGGCGTCGGGGGCCAACTCGTCGACCATCTCCCTGAGGGTCAAGGGCGACGCCATCTTCTCCACGTCCGTCTCGGCGGTCTCGGGCTTCAGCGGCCCGGAGCAGACGGTGGGGGTCCTGGACGCCGCAGGCATCGGCAGCCAGCTCGAGGCGGTCACGACCGGCATCACGCAGCAGCAGACCGCGCTGGGGCAGGTCACCAAGGCTGCGGCCGCGTCCGGCAAGGACTTCGACAGGTCGGTCCTCAAGACGGCCAGGTCGTCCCTGGCCAACCTGACCTTCTGCTACCCGGACTCGCCTGACCGCGGCATCCCGGACTCGACGCAGTACGCCCTGCTCGAGAGCGAGTGGCAGCAGCAGTACCGGCTGCAGGGCGCCGGCACCCCCATGATCCTGCGCGGGGTCGACCCATCCATGCCTGCCGGGGCCGCTCCCCCGGGCGTCAGCGAGACGGCGACCTACTTCTGGCCCGGCGCGCGTGCCCTGGCGGGAAAGTTCGCCCAGCTGCAAGCCGGGGAAGGCAGGCTGGTCGACGAGAAGCTAAGATTGAAGTCCGAGGGGTTCGGCCAGGCGCTGGCCCCGATCGGCGCGCCGTCGAGCTTCGAGGGCGCGTACACCATCCCGGTCAGAAACCAGGTGAGGAGCACGACATGAGCGAGGACATCACTCCGTTGACCCCAGGCAGGACGTACCGGCTCTCCGAGTCCGGGAAGTTCGTCGAGGTGGATCCCCCGGCCCCTGAATCCGCGACCCCGGTCCCGGACGACGACCTGCCTCCGGACCTCAGGCCCGGGGCCAAGCCGGACGCCGCCAAGGAGCCCAAGCCGGACACCGCCAAGGCCGTCGTGGAGAACCTCAGGCAGGTGCAGGAGGCCCTGAAGGACAACCTGGGCGCCACGACCTCGATGCCGCAGATCCAGGTCAGCGACGAGGACCGCCAGAACTTCCTGCGCGCCATCCTCTCGGGCGACCCCTACACGAAGCGCTTCGACCTCTTCGGAGGCTCGGTCAAGGCGACCTTCAAGTCCCTGAACATGGCGGAGCTGGACGCCGTCGCCGAGGCGATCGTCATCCAGAGCGGCCGCGTGCCGTACGCCGGCATGACGGCCGTGGCCGGCGCCCACCTGCGCTTCTGCATGGCCTGCTCGCTGACCGGCCTGGAGTTCCACTCCAAGGAAGGCGTGACCATGCGCGGCCAGGGCTGGGACTCGGTGCTGTCGATGTACGACATCCAGTCCAAGCGCGACACCTACTACGTCAAGGAGAAGGACGGCAGCATGCAGCTCCGCGAGAGCGTCCTGCCGGCCGTTCCCGGCCAGAGGGTGCTGTGGGCCGCCGTCGAGAAGTTCTCGGACATCTCGGCCCCCCTGTACAACATGCTGTTCTTCCTGTACCAGCGGTTCGACTCCGAGATGGCCAAGATGCAGAGCGAGGCGGCCAACCCTGATTTTTTTACAAATGGGGGCGCTGGTCCCTCATCCTGACCGATGCGTACGAGCGGCAGCTGTTCTCCAGGCCGCATGACGTGAAGTCCAGGCTCGGCATCGCTGCCGAGCACGTCAGGATCGCGTACAGGCTCGAGCTGCGCAACAGGGCGGTCGCCGAGGCCTACCTGGACAACACCCGGGCCCAGGTCGCGGCGGGCATCTACCGGGACGTCGAGACCGCCTTCAACAACGCCACCCAGGTCTACGTCGCGAGGATGGACATGCGGCAGCCGGAGGAGCCCGTCTCCAGGCTGCAGTCGGACCAAGCCCTCGTCGAGGAGTGGAAGGCCCTGTTCGGGTAAAATTGCGGAAAATCCATGTCTTCCTTCCCTCCAGACTTCTCCATGCGCAGCCAGGCCGATGCGGCCATGCAGCGGTACGGCCTGAACCAGGGGAGCTACTTCTCGCCCTACGTGCCTCAGAACCCGAGCATGTTCGGGCAGATCGCGGGCCTGGCGGGGGCGGTCGGCGGTGACAGCGCCGCCCAGATCGTGAACATGCTGGGGGCGATGGCGCAAAATCCGGCCATCAAGAACCTCATGCCCGGGCTCAGCGGCGCCGTCACGAACATGATGGGCACCATGCCGATCGGCATGAACCAGGACGTCGGCAACTTCATGGTCTCCCGGATGATGGGCCAGATGGGGGTCGGAATGACCCCGTATCAGAGCCTGCCGTCGGACTTCGTGAACATCCAGCAGGCCCAGGCCTTCAACCAGGCCGCCATGCAGTACCAGGCCAACTTCAGCAACGCGCCGATGCCGACGCTCATGGAGCTGACCGCCGGCGACAGCGCCGAGTCCCTGCGCATGCTCCAGGGCCTGGCCAACGCCGACACCCTGCGGCAGGACGCAAGGTTCAAGGGCGCCTTCGACACCATGAGCGCCATCTCCGGCGTCAACATGGACGATCCCGTGCTGCAGCAGGCGATCAAGCTCGGCAGGACCGGAGACTCGGCCGCGGCCGACGCGTTCATGAAGCAGAACCAGGCCGAGGTCGACAAGGCGATCCGGGCCGCGAACAACGCCTCCGGGATGAACGCGTTCGCCACCACCGTGGCTCCGATGCTGATGGGCGCAGGCATTTCGGTGGACAACCCGGTGGTCGGAGGTCTGCTGGAGGTCGCCCTGAACGCCACCGGCGCCGACAGCGACCCGCGTCTGTTCGCGCCCGCGGCCTCCCAGTCCCTGGCGATGCTGGGGGGCCTCAACATGGCCGGATTCTCCGGAGGCAAGGGCTTCGCGGCCGAAAGCGTCGCCATGGGCCTGGCCGACCGGATGGTGAAGGGCGACATCCAGGGCCTGGACATGGTGCGCGGCATGACGCTGACCCGCGAGCTGGCCAGGCAGGGCATGCTCACGACCGGAGGGGTCGACACCTTCGGCAACCTGGACACGAACCAGGTCAAGGAGCTCGAGGACACGATCGCCAAGCAGCTCGAGAACTTCAAGGGCATCTCCGACCTCAGCAAGCGGGTCAACATGACCATCGCCGAGACCGTGGCCTCGATGAAGCAGGTCTACGGCAACGACTTCGGCCGCCAGCTGGGATCGGCGGTCGGCGAGGCCGAGCGCGCCCTGCGGGCCGATCCGACCAACGCGAGCCAGAGCGATCGGTTCTTCCGCGACGAGGCCAACCGGCGCGCCAACAGGGAAATGTTCCAGCCGATCGCCGAGGCCATCTCCATCGGAGGCCTGATAGGGCTGGACTCGAAGCAGTCCATGGGCATGATCATGGCCGCCACCGACATGGCCAAAGGCATAGGGCTGGGCGGCCGCGCAGGCGTGGAGATCATGACGTCCGCCAGCGCGATGGTGCATGGGATGAGGACCATGGGCATCTCCATGGATCCGGGCGCGGCCCTGGCGCAGGCCGTCGACACCTCCCAGGTCTACATGAACACGTCCTCGGGAATGGGCCTCGGCAACCTGCTCAAGGCGACCAGGGAGCTGTCGGCCAAGCAGCTCGAGCAGCAGCCCGGATACGCCGAGCTCGTGCAGGGTCTCAAGAACGGGACCAAGGGTCAGCAGGACGTGCAGGACTTCCTGGCGCAGCACGGCGTCAACCAGGCCATGATGTCGGACTACATGGGCTCCAGCAACGCCGCGATGGGATTTGAGGCCAATCCTCAGGTCTTCGGCGAGGCCTCCCGGGCAAGCGCCCGCGCGGACGTGACCAGGGTCATCGACCGGTACATGGGCAAGAGCGGGGCGGGTCTCGCCGACGTCAGGTCGGCGGTCGGAGGACTGGCCGGCTCCCAGTTCGACGCCCTGAAGAACGCGAAGACCGACGAGGAGTTCGTCTCTCAGCTGTTGAAACTGGACCAAAGCCAGCTGACGCAGCTTCAAGGCGCCTTGGGAGACACCTCCAGGAGCGCTGCCCTCGGAGTCTTCTTCGACATAAACAAAAAGATAAAGGTGGCAGGCGACGATGTTCGCGCCGTGTTCGTCCCGGAGCAGGACGCAAGACTTCATGTAGCCGGCCTGGAGCGCATGAAGGACGTCTTCACGAAGCTGGCCCCCAAGGGCAACCTGGCCGAAAAGATCAGGGCCATGGGCGGTACGGAGATGAACCTGGAGGACATGGTCAAGCTCCTGCAGGGCCTGTCGCCGGAAGAGCAGAGCGGCTTGCTGGACCAGACTCAGAAGCAGCTTGAGAGCGACAAGGCGGCGACCGCGGACGACAGGGAACTGGCGATAATCGACAACGCCCTGGCGAAGGTCGAGGCCGCCAAAAGCAAGCTGGGCGCGCAGCAGACTCCCTCGTCCACGTCGCCCAATCCGGCGAACACCCCCAACGCGACCGGAACCTCGTCAGGCGCGGCGGCTCCAGGAACGAACGCCGGAACCTCCGCCTCCACGCCCGTGGTGGGCGCTGCGGCAGGCGCTGCGGCCGGAGGCGGCGCCCAGAGCACTCCCAACCCGACGGCCGCGGGCGCGGCGACCGGCACCGGCTCTGCCGTGGTCAACCAGGAGCTGCTCGAGGAGGTCAGGAAGATGAATGCAAGCATCGAGAAGCTGAACAAGACCGTAGAGGCTGCCCTCGCGAAGGCGAACGGAAACTGACCATGCCGGACCTCTTCCCAGCTCCCCAAGGTTCCTACGCCATCGTCCAGGGCGCGCAGCAGGGCATGGTCAGCGTCGACATCCAGGATGCCGGCGGCACCTCGCTGCTGGGCGGCGAGTTCCCCATGCTCATCTCGTCGGTAGCCATGTCGCAGGCCATCAAGATGGCCTACTTCCCGACCATCGGAGACAGCCTGTACATCTACCCGCTGGGCAACGACGTCTCGAAGTGCCAGATCTCAGGAGTCGCCCTCCCGTCGCAGGCATGCAACTTCGTCGGACCCACCCGCGGGGATCCCCGGCAGTACAACGGCGCCCAGACGATCCTCGACTTCTACGAGCAGAACAGGGCCTCCAGCTTCAAGCGGCTGCAGGATCCCGTCAGCGTGGTCATGCCCCCCGTCACCATCAAGGGGTTCATCGACGGCATGACCCTGCAGATCTCCTCCGACGCCGCGACGTTCGGCTGGGCCAAGTTCACCATGACCCTGACCGTCATACCGCCCGTGAGGGATTCATGAGCACCTACTCTTCGGCCAATCCGGTTCCGGTCGACCGTCCGTTCGCCAAGCTGCTCCACGGCAGGCAAGGCCTGGCGGACATCGCCGGCATCCCGCCCGTATCGCAGGGCTCCTACCCCTCCGACAAGCTGGAGACCTACCTCCGCGCCGCGGCGATCCTCGGCCTGGACTCGGCCGACTCCCGCCAGGTGGCGCGCAGGGTCCGGCACCTGGGCTACATCCTGCGCTCGAGCCGGTTCTCCGACAGGATCTCCTGGAGGTCGGGCCTCGGGGCGCTGGATTCCCTGGCGCCCATCTTCGACGAGCCCGAAGGCCTGGTCGACGTCGAGGGCGCCGTCTCCGGCCTGAACGTCAGGCTGGTGCTGGGCGGCTCGGTCGATCCCGACAGGTCCAGCTGGCGCATCTCCATCTCGGGCACCAGCCCCAACCTGCAGCTCAGGGTGGACGGAGTCGCGGTCGGATCGCCGTTCTCCACCTCGACGCCCCTTCCGGCCACGCCGGTCCCCGGCTCGGGCCGCAGCATCGTGGCCTCGTCCTCCGTGTCGACGGTCTCGTGGTCGGCCGAGCTGCGCATCCCGTACTCCGGCGACTTCTCGGGCATCCTTGCCGCGGTGCAGGCCAACAAGGACTTCCTGCTGCGCATGCAGCCCGCCCAGGAGTACCTGGACGCCGTCGCCGGCGACATCGCCGAGGACGCGGTCGCGGCATTCATCCTCTCGGTGGACTCCTTCTGATGTCGGCCCCCTCCTACATCCCCAGAAACGCGACCATCCACCAGCTGCAGGTGGTGCTGGAGCTGGGCGACAAGAAGATTCCGGTCGTCGCAGCCATGGCCGAGTACGTGCTGAACCAGATCCCCTCCGCCACGGTGAAGATACCGTCGGGCGTCACCGCGGACCTGAGCGGCAACGAGGTGCTGTTGACGCCGGAAGACCTGCAGGGCCGGAAAAGGGCCCGGCTCTACGTGATCGGCCAGGCCGGAGACCCGCACCCCCAGGGCATAAAGCTGAAGCCGTCGGCTCCCGCCTACCGGGAGCTTTTGTTCGACGGCTACATCCAGAGCGCCTCCGTCAGCGTCAGCACCGGAGGATCCAGCACGGTCATCTCCCTCGTCGGCAGACTCAGCGACCTGGACATCACGGCCTTCGGCTCGGGTGACTTCGACCGGTCGACGCCTTCCGACTGGTTCACCACCAGGGTCAAGAGAAACGTCGAGGGGACCGGGTTTGCACTCTACAGGGAGCCCAACGAAGGAAAGATCGTCCGTACGGACGAGTACCTGAGCTCGAACTGGTGGACTGACATTCTGCAGCCGGCGATGATCACTGCGGCGACGTCGCCTCTGGCGAACTTCTTCGGAGGTCAGAGCGTCGACTCGAACAACGACAGGGTTGAATCCGGCCTTGAGCGGATCGGTTCGGAAAACCTGAAGCTGCTGGATTCCGTAAAGCCGGCGTTCGGAGTGGCAGGCGTCTTGACGCAAATGCACGATCAGTTCGTCAGCTTGATCTCGGCAGGCCAAGGCGGAGCCACAGCCTTTGAGAAGCTGCTGATGCTCTTTTCTCCGTTCGGAGTCGTCCTGTCTCCCCGTCCTCCCCTCAACTCCTCAGCAAGCATTGCGGAGTTGATGCCCTACAGGCCCGTCGGCGAGGTCGACATGACGATAGACGCAACGGCGTTCGACCTGGGGGCCGCGTCGCCCAACCCCGTCAGGCTTCCGATCGGGACCATCATGTACGGAGGGTCCGGCAGGGTGTCGGTCGCGAACACGCCCCAGGAACCTACGAAGATAGAGACCCGCTTCGTAGGACAGTACAACCTGAAGGTGCCAGCTGGCGACGAGGAAGCCTACGGCGGGTGGCTTGTGATACCAACGCCGCCCTATCTGTACAACACCATGCTGCCCGGCTTCGGGGGCTTTGAATTCGACGCCAGGCAGGGCCTCTTCCCCATCTCCCAGCCTCCGACCTCAAATTCGGCCGCCCTGGCGTCCAACCTGGCCTCGGTCAAGCCCCTGGGCGACGCCCTGGCCAAGCAGGCCTACTTCAACACCGTCTACTCCTCGAAGACCCAGGACGTGATCTTCGGATTCGCCCTGGACTTCGCCCCCGGCATGCGACTGAAGTACACATTCCCGGCGAACAAGATCTCGGGCCTCAACTCCTCCAACGCCTGCGTCGGGATCGTGGAGAGCGTGACCTACAACTTCTCGGCCGAGAGCGCCGTCGTCAACACGATCCTCCGCATGCGGCACGTCATGAACGACGCGGACGTCAAGCTGTTCGACGACCTGGGCGACGGGGCCGGCAGCGCTCCGTTCCAGACGCTGTTCGACTATAAGTACGACTTTTCAACCGGCCTATATTCCCCCTGAGGTACAATCCAGGAATGACCCCGGCCCCGGCCATCAAGAAGACCACCCTGAACGACGTCCACGCCCAGTGGACGCGCACCCAGGATCCGCAGTACATGAACCAGATGCTGGACGCCCTGTCGCCGGACCTGGACAAGGCGGTCTACGCCTACTCGGGGATGAACGCCGGCCCGGCCGTCCGCAGCAAGGCCAAGCTCCTGGCCGTCAAGGCCATCAAGAACTACTCCCCCGACTCCGGCTCGGCCCTGCGCAGCTGGGTCTACACCCAGCTCCAGCCCATCTCCAGGTACGCCCGCGACATCATGCCGTCCCCGATGCCCGAGCGGGTCTACCAGCAGCTGAGCGCCCTGCGCCGCCAGGAGGCCGACTTCTACGAGAACAAGGGCAGGCCGCCGTCGGAGCAGGAGCTGGCCGACCTGACCGGCATGTCCGTCCGCCAGCTGGGCAAGATCCGCGGCCTGGACAAGCGCACCTTCAGCGAGAGCGCGGTCGTGGCCGGCGGCGACACCCCGGCCAGCTCCCAGGAGATGACCGCGGTCAAGAACCTCGGCTTCAACAAGGACGTCCTCGCCACGATGTACCCGTCGCTCAGCCCGACCGAGCAGGTCATCCTCGACCACCGCCTGGGCTACAACGGCAAGCCGCTGCTGAGCAACACCCAGGTCGCCGCCCGGCTCAAGATCAGCCCGGGCCGCGTCAGCCAGCTCACCGCAGGCCTGGCGGCCAAGCTCGACGAGTACGCCGCCATCAACAGGAGCATGCAGTGAACGAGGCGACCCGCAAGGCCATCGACCTGCTGCGCAAGGCTGCCAAGGACTCCTCGTCCGAGGGCAAGGTGTTCCGCGCCCCGTTCGAGCCGACCGAGGGCGACAACACCCGGCAGGGCCTGGCCGAGGCCTTCGACCGCAACGAGCTCGAGCAGGCCTACCTGGAGGAGGCCGCCAAGGACCGCGTCAAGGACTTCGACCTGATGCGCAACCAGGTGCAGAACGACCTCGTGGCCGCCATCCACCGGGACGCCGCCTTCAGGTACTCCTCCCGGATCCGCCGGATCGCCGAGGAGACCGCCCGCAGGAAGTCGATCGCGCGCCAGGCCACCGGCCTCGCCGACTCCATCGAGACCCGCATCGCCTCCTTCCTGGCGCTCGACGCCGCCGCGGGGCCATCATGACCATCAGCCAGGACTACGTCGGCCGCAACGTCGACCTCTGCATCCTCGAGACGTCGGCCGATCCCGGCGCGGCGGCCGTGTTCGTCGGCATCTCCGGGTCCGGCACAGTCTCCTCGGGCCCCTGGAAGGCCGCGCAGGCGTTCCTCAAGCTGCTCATGACGGCCAGGGGCTCCGTGGCCGCCGAGCCGAACTACGGCACGCGGTTTGCCTCGAACCTGCTGGGCGGATCCATCTCGACCGAGGTCAGGCTGCTGCAGGAGTTCCACCGCGACCTGCCGGACATCCTGAACTACCTGTCGAACGCGTTCTCGGATGCTCCGGACGACGAGCGCATCCGCGGCGCCAGGCTGGAGTCGTTCTCCGTCCGCCTCGACTCCGCCGTCATGCGCATCCGGCTGACCTTCGCCGACTCCTCGACCATCCTGGCCCCAGTGTCAATCTCTACGGTGTAACCCCATGGAAACCCCGCTGGCATCGCAGTCCGCATCGACGGTCTACTCCAAGGAGGAGCAGATCGTGGCCTTCGTGCAGGCTGCCTATCCGACCCTGGACCTGTCCCCGGGCACCGCCCTGCGCGACCTGGTCGTGCGCATCTACGCCCACCTCGAGACCCGGATCCAGGAGCAGATCGACCTGGCCCTGGTGTCCAGCTCGCTGTCCGAGATCTCCAAGGATCCGTCCGCGGTCGACCCGGTCCAGCTCGAGCGGGTGCTGTCCAACTACAACGTCACCAGGTCCGAGGGCTCGACCGCGTCGGGCCTCCTGCGGATCTTCATGTCCTCCTCCGCGACCGCCAGCATCCCTCCCTCGGTGGTCTTCACCCTGGGAGGGGTGCGGTACTCCCCGGACGGATCCTACGTGCTGGTCGCCGAGTCGCTCTACACCGGCCTGGCCAACCAGAGGATCCTCGAGCCCAGCGGCAGCCTGTTCAGCGCGGTCATCCCCGTGACCGCGCTCTCGCCAGGCTCCGCCGGCAACATCCGCGCCTCGACCAAGGCGACCGCGGTGGCTCCGACCATCCCCGGCCAGGTCACCGTCAATGCCGACTCCGACTTCACGGGCGGAGCCGACGCCGACGACAACACGGTCCTGCTGGCCAAGGCCAAGGACGGCGTGGTCGGCAAGGCGCTGTCAGGCCGGGAGCACATCCGGGCCAAGCTCAAGACCCAGTTCCCGGGCATCAAGGACGTCGGCGTGGTCGGCTTCCTGGATCCCGAGATGTCCAGGGACCTGGTCGACGGAGTCCACACCGGCAACCGCGTCGACCTGCACGTCAAGTCGGCCAGCTACCCCTCCAGGCTCTCCGAGCGCCTGCCGGCCGTCCTCGTCTCCTACGACACGGCCACCAGGCTCGGCACCGTCGAGATCTCGATGGGCTCCGACCGCGCCGCCGGGCTCTACCTGATCGAGGCCGTCCGGTCCAACCCCCAGGTGCAGCTGACCTCGTTCGCCATCGTGTCCGACGCCCGGACCATGGAGAACAACACCATGCACGAGGTGGGAGGCAATCCTCCTCCGTTCACCGCCTACCAGCGCGCGACCTTCCGGTTCCTGGTGCCCTACGCGAACATCAAGGAGTCGGGCACCGAGGCGGGAAACAGCGCGATGTCGACCTGGACCTCCGACACGTCGGCTCCGCCCGTGGGCGTGCTGAACGTCGCCGGACTGCTGCAGTTCTACGTCGACTACCTGAAGATGCCCAACATCCGGGAGATCCAGGCCTACGTCGACTCGGCCGCGGAGCGCAGCCTCACCGCCGACATGCTGGTCCGGGCGCCGGTCCCGGTCCTCTGCTCCCTGCAGCTGCGCCTGATCAAGCCCTCCGGGGCCCAGGACCCCGACCTGGCCGCCCTGAAGTCCGCCCTGGTGTCCAAGTTCAACTCGGCGCCCGTGGGAGGACCGGTGTTCGGCTCGGCGCTGGTCCACGTCGCCTACCAGAACATCCCTGACGGCTACAGCGTCGACCTGCCCATCCACATGTACGGCGTGGTCATCAACCCCGACCTCACCAAGAGCGTCGTCTACTCCTCCGACGCGCTCAAGGCCCCCGACAACCCGGCCAAGGGCGTCACGGCCAACACCTGCGCGTTCTTCCTCGAGACCTCCATGGTCGACATCAGCGTCCTCGACTGCCCGTGAACCAGATCCTCCCACGCACCCTCCTCTCGCTGATCGGCTCCTTCTGGACCACGGTGTTCCGCTCGGCGGCCCTGCTGCGGCAGCTCCTCCGCGGCGTGCTGTCCGTCCACGGCCAGTCCGAGATCTCCGCCGACGAACTGGTCTCCTCGGTCTCCGCCAAGGAGGTGCCGGCCGGCCGCACGACCGCCTGGGAGAGGTTCGTCTTCGCCTCCAACAACCGGGCGAAGTTCGAGTACGGAGACCTCGCCAGCCGCTACGGCACCAGCTACATGTACGGCGAGGACTCCTCCAACGAGGGCGAGTACTACTGCGATCCGACGATCATCTCCGTGGCGTTCCTCTACGACGACCCGGTCAAGCCGACCAGGATCCTTTGCGAGGGCATCGACTACAAGGTCCTGCCTGGCAAGATCGTCTTCAGGACCCCTCTGACCTACGTCGACGGCCAGACCGCGGTCTTCCACGCCAGGAAGGTCCTCCGCGAGTCCGGCTTCGTGACCTCACGGCTCGGCTACGTCCTGAACCTGCAGCTCGCCGACAGGATCTACCGCAAGGTGCCGTTCGACGCGATCTGGCGCATGTACACCTACGGCGCCACCTGGCTGGACACGATGCGTATCCTGGGAGGCGCCTCCGGCACCCCGGTCACCTTGCAGGACGAGACCGTGGAGCTGGTAGTGGTCGACCGGGCCGTCGCCACCGTCTACACGGACAAGTCGGTCCACGTGGGGCCGTCCTCGTATTCCCTGCCGCTGGCGCGCGGCCAGGTCCTGCCCCAGGGCACCCCTGTCTTCTCCACGATCCAGGTCCTGCACGACAAGCAGCAGTACGTCTCCGAGCTGGTCCCGGCCGCCTACCGGTCCGGCAACCTGCTGAGGTTCGGCTCGGAGTACGCCCAGGGGAATTCCCTGATCATCGTCAAGGCCGCCGTGAAGGGGGAGGCATCCGCCGCCCTGAAGGTCCTGCCGGACGTCCTCCCGGCCGACGTACGCCTGCTGGTACTGACCACCGTCGACACGCAGCCGCTACAATTGGGCACGTTCGGCGGCTCGGCCAAGGCGGGCAAGTGCGCCGTCCCGAGCCTGACCGGGGTGACCGCGGCGGTCCTGTCCACCTCGTCCAAGAAGCACAAGCACGCCGGATACTGAAAAATGTCGATTCTGCAGACATCCGCTCTTCCCAAGGCCCTGGCCGAGGCCCTCTCCAAGTCGGACATGTACCTCTACCTGGAGTACACCGCGGCCGGCAGCCCGGTGGTCGCGGCGCCGACCGGCGTCCTGGCCGATCCGCGGGCCTACTACACGGGCCTCGGATCGACCCTGAACTACCTCCGGGTGCCGGCCATCGCCGACCCGGTGCGCACCGACACGTCCTCCGGAACCCCCACCTACTCGACGGCCATCCGGTTCTTCGGCCAGTCGGCCTCGCCGTACGTGCCCATGAACTCGGGGGGCGCCGCCTTCGGCACCAACGCCAGCTGCTACGGCGCCGCCCTGGTGCTGGCGCAAGATCCCGCGGACGCCACCAAGGATCTCGTCCTGGCCAGGTCCTACTTCGTGGCCGACCAGCTGGTCAAGAGCGCCAGCTCCGAGATCTTCGTCACGTTCACCTTCAGCAGCACCGCATCCTGATCCGGTAGTCCCCGATGCCCATCCAGCCCTGGCAGAACATCATCGAGGCAGTTCGCAACGGAGAGCCGGTCACGGCCGAGGTCGCGAACCGCGCCATCTACCAGCTGGCGCAGCGGACCGACCACCTCAAGACCCGGCAGGACTCCCAGGACTACGCGCAGGCGCTGGTCGTGACCGGAGCCCCGCTGACCTCGACGGTGGCGACCGGCAACGCGGTCTACTTCGACGACGACGTCCTGAAGTTCGCCCCGGCCTACGCCGCCTTCGACTACGTCGACGGCTACCTGCGGCCGAGCAAGACCTCGGGCGTGGTCGGCATCGTGGTCGCCAAGGACACCGCCGACTCGGGCACGATCGTCATCGAGGGCCTGATCGACCCGACCAAGTACACCGGCGACGACTGCTTCGGCATCGACATCACGGTCAACATGCTGCTCGACTCCTCGGAGCGGGGCGTGCTTTACCTGGCGTCGGGCGCCGCCAACGCCGGCAGGCTGACGTCCCGGCCAGGGCTGGTCAACGCGCCGGTCTGCAACCTGACCGACTACTCCACGGGCCAGGGCGGGCACCTGATCGTCCGGCCGCCGATCGCCGGCGCCCTCGAGACCCAGGCCCTCAGGTTCGAGCTGGCCACCCAGCCTGCGATGCCCGAGATCATCCTGACCAAGGTGGTCAGCGACGCCGCGGCAGGCTTCTCGGCGACCTTCGCGGTCGGCTCCAAGGTGGACGTCTACACCTCGGTGGCCGGTACGCTGAACACGCCGGAGACCCTGCTGCTGACCGGCACCGTCAGGGCCTTCGTCGGCACGTCGCCCGGCACGGTGGCCCTGGTGAACCTGACCGTGGCCCCGGGCCTCGTCTCCAGGCTGGCCAGCAAGGCCACCTACGCGGACGTCTTCAAGTCGGACGCCACCAAGGCGATCGTCATCCGCGCCTTCGGCGCGACCACCGGCGGCGAGGCGCTGAACATCGGACCGTCCGGAGGCAACACCCTCTCCTCCACGTCCTCGTACGTCCCTCTGATCAACGCCAGCTCGACCCATCGACAGCTCGTCACCACGGCCAGCGGGCTGACCGGCCTCGTCAGCGACACCCTCCCGGGCTGGCTGCCGGCCACCGGCACGTACTTCCCAGGCGTCACCATCCCGGCCGGCGCCCGGTACGGCTACAACTTCAAGCGGGATCCGCTCCTCGGGCAGCTGTTCCCCGAGGGCGTCGTCAGCGCCTACGTCCTGCACAAGAACGGCGTGGCGCTGTCTCCGGACGTCGCCAGGGTCGACAGCAACGGAATCTGGTGGTTCGACGGCCTGAACCAGCTGCCGTGGAACACCGCCGGCGCCTCGGACATCCTGCCCAACCCGCAGGTCACCTACACGGACTTCACCGTCGCCACGGCCGGCTCGATCGTCGAGCCCGCGGAGCTCAGCCTCTGCTACGCCAAGCTCGTCAGCGGCGGAGTGGCGGTCGTCACCAGCCTGGAGGTCGACCCTTCGAGCCGCGCGCTGCTCCTCACCGACCCGGAGGGCAACGCCGCCACCACCGGCCCGCTCGTCCTGCGCGCGGGCTTCGACGTGCTCGAGGGCACCTCGACCGAAGAGGGCTCCCTGGTCGTCAAGGACGTGACCGGCTTCGTGATGAAGCGCGGCCACGTCGTCGAGAAGATCCTCGCCGGGGACAACATCCTGGTCCAGTCGTCCGTCCTGGGCGGCAAGGGCTCGGTGACGCTCTCGGTGCAGGGCCTGGACGGCAAGCTCGAGGGATCCCCCGACATCCTCGCCGTGGACGACGTCCTGGTCGAGCGCGACCCGCAGAAGGCCATCTTCTACTACTCGATGCCCCAGGGGCGCAACTCGTCGATCCTCGGCAAGATCGACGTGCCGGCCTACCTGGTCGCCAGCCCGGCGACCTACACGGTGCAGCTCGAGTTCGTCTTCGTGGCCCTGCACGCCTCGGGCAGCGAGAACACGCCCCCGCTGAGCCTGAACTGGACCTGGATCAAGACCCCGCCGGGCAGCCTGGCGTCGGCCACGAACGTCGTCGAGGGATCGAGCAGCCTGACGCTGCCCCTCAGCCAGCCCGCCAGGACGTTCTTCAAGATCACGGCCACCCCGCTCACGACCCTCACGAACGACGGATCGTTCTTCTTCAACCTGCTGCGCTCGGCGACCGACGGATACCCCGGCAAGCTCGGGATCCTCTCCATGCGCTACAGGTTCGTCCGGAACATCAGCTGACAGGTGACCCATGCCCCAGACCGTAGGAACAGGCTGGCTCAACTCCAATCTGCTGCGCAACTACCCGTTGTCGCAGTCGGCGACCCTGCAGTCCTACAACTCCACGCTGCGTATCCCGGACGACTTCCTGGTCGACCTCAAGCTGCACGTGCCGTACATCGCGGCGCTGTCCCCGGCCAAGTTCCACGTCAGCTCCATCACGGTCTACCCCCAGGGCCTGGTCTTCTCGATCGGCTACGCGGACGACGACCTGACCATCCCCGTGGTGGCGGTGTCGAGCCCGGTGACCTTCTCGACCTTCTCCGAATACTCGACCGTCCAGCTCAAGGGAGTCCTGTCGTCCGGCGGCTACGACCTGTCCCAGGCCAACGGCATGGCCGTCGTCGGCCGGGTCTCCGGCATCCAGCCGACGTACGGCACGGCCGACTTCGACGTCGACGGCGGCCGGCTCGAGTCCTGCACCGTCTCGTTCGGCCCGCGGCGCGTCAGCGGCCTCCGCGTCTCCAACCAGTCGGGCATCACCTCGGTGCTGTCCGGCCAGGTGTCGCTGGCCAGCGGCTCCAACCACTCCATCCAGGTGACCACGCTGTCGGGCGGCGCGGGCTACTCCCTGACCCTCAACGCCATCGACGGCAGCGGCCTGGCCGAGAGCTGCGCCTGCAGCGGCATCGAGCTGCCCCCCTGCATCCGCACGATCAACGGAGTGCCGGGCGACGTGATCGGCAACGTCAACCTGGTGGGCGGCGACTGCGTCGAGGTCTCCCCGGCCGACGGAAACACCGGCATCTCGATCTCGGACTCCTGCGCCAAGCCTTGCTGCGGCTGCAACGAGCTGCAGGTCGTGGTCGACGACGTCGACGCCATGCGCACCCAGCAGAACGACCTGGCCCTCAAGATCTCCCAGCTGAGCTCGGGCATGAGCAGCCTGCAGCAGAACTGCCTCGGCTCCTCGCTCGACCCCAGCAGCTGCGCCCAGGACGGAGACTGATCCATGCAGAGCAGCTACGGCGCAGGATTCCTCGAGGAGGCTCTTGGGTCGGGGATGCCCTTCCTGCCGGCGCCCGCCGCCCAGGCCGTGCCTCCGATCGCGGCGATCCGCATCTCGGCGCCCCTGCCGTCCTGCAACGTCTCGCTGAGAGGCATCCGCATCAAGCCCACCTCCCCGCGGCTGGAGTGCACCGTCGACTGCGACGGATCCATCCTGGCCTCCCCGTCGGACTTCGTCGCCTACGTCGGGCTGCCCGAAGTCGCCCACGTGGTCGAGAGCGAGCACGGCGGCTACGTCCACGGATCCCTGGCCGTGCCTGCCAGGAACCTGTTCCTCACCTACGTCTTCCCGTCGGACGCGTCCTACGAGTCGGATCCGTCGGCGGTCTTCCGCCTGGCCCCGTGCTGCCTGGAGCTTGACGGAGGCTCGGTCGACCTGTCGGTCGGCGGCACGACCCTGACCGGCCAGGTGCTGGTGCTCCCAGGCTACAACTACGTCCTTGCCGCGGCTCCCGCCGCCTCCTCGCTGGCCCTGTCCGTTGAGGCCGGCGCCGGTGCGGGCCTGGAGCCCTGCGACGGCGACTCGTCGGGCCCGTCCGGCGTGGTCAGGACCATCTCCGGCGCCGGAGCCGACGAGCGCGGCAACATCCTGCTCAAGTCCCCGCCCGGCGACTGCATCGCGATCGACGCCCTGCCGGCGGAGAACACCGTCAAGATCGACGCGCACTGCGCCCCCTGCTGCAGGTGCGGCGACTACCAGGCCGCCTCGGACTACATCAAGGGCCTGGCCGTCGGCCACCACTCCTCGGCCACGGACTTCAACACCGCGGCCCGCAGCTACAACTCGATCGCCGGCAGGTTCGCCGCGAGGCAGGCCTGCTGCCCGACCTCCAACACGCTAAACCCCCGGTTCAGGCTCTGGCCGCAGCAGAACTTCAAGCTGCAGGTCCAGGCCATGGTCGAGAACAACACGAGCGAGAAGATCCGCATCGACTCCATGAACCTGACCGCCCGGTTCAGCACCTCCACGGCCCTGACGGCCACCGAGGGCACCGGCGACCAGCAGGTCACCTACTCCATGGCGGCAGGCCAGCCGGTGGCCATCCTGCCGATGGCGGACGCCTCGTACCTCTACTTCAAGAACCTCAACCCGACGACCAAGGGCATCGCCTTCGAGTCGTCCCAGCAGGGCCGGATGGACACCTCGGTGGACTTCACCCAGCTGGAGGGCGTGGCGGCCTGCGGCCAGACCGGCGAGAGCCCCAACGAGCTCGAGCCGTGCACCGGCTACGCCATGATGACCGCCGGCGCCATGATCGTCGACCCCATCTTCCGCAAGATCGTCCACCTGCGCAACGAGCCGGTCGACCTGACGGTCGGCATGGAGCTCTCGTACCGCGGCACCGAGCCCGGCCTGCCCGCCTGCGGCCCGGCCACCGACCGCCAGATCCAGGTCACCAGCCGCACGGCCAAGATCGGCCCGAACCGGCAGTCTGTCAATCCATGCCCGTCCGTCCGCGGCTCGTACGTCTCGTACTCCGGCGGCGAGCTCAAGATGAAGTTCAACGACGCGGTCTACGGATCCGCCCAGCTGCTCATCTCCTACCGCAGGCTGGTCGACGGCCAGTGGATCGAGGTCGGCTCGTCGACGGCGTCGGTCACCGCGGCCGGAGAATCCGAGATTTCGCTAGGATCCATCCCGAGCGGCTACTCGGGCACCTACCAGGCCGTGGCCGAGTACGTGCTGCCGCCGTCCGGCGGACTGGCATCCAGGTGCAGGGCGGTGGACGGAGCGATCGACGATCCCGTGGACATCCCCGCCGTGCCGTTCAAGGTCTCCTCGTCGTTCACAGCAGGCCCCTGATCCATGCGAGTCGTCACCAAGGACTTCCTCAACGAGAACGCCTACCGGAACTACCCGGTGGACGACGCGGCCACGATGGAGCCCTACTCCGGGCCCCTGCTCGAGCGCGTCAGCTCGCTGCTGGCCGACCTCAGCATGTGCATCCCCAAGGCCGCCGCGGCGTGCGCCTTCGTGTCCAGCATCAACGTGACCGACCGCCTGGTCACCATGACCATCATGGGCTCGGCGACCCATCCCTTCATGCAGGGAGCCCCTGCGACGACCCTGCACTCGGCCGACTACGCGGCGCTGGGGGCCATCGTCCTGGCCCGGGTCCAGGCGCTGCGCGACGACGTCCTTCCCGGCGCGGTCGTCCCGCTGATCCCGGTGGAGCCGGGCGTCGGCGGCTGGGTCGTCTTCGGCCCGGGCATCCTCGAGGCCGGTTCCTGGCACTTCTCCGGCCCCTCGGCCTCCATGCTCTCCGACCGCTGCGTCACCAGGCTGGACTACTCCGGCGTGCTCAGCATCGGCAGGCAGGGATTCGAGACGGCGCTCGACGGCGCGGTGCTGCTCGAGGGCCAGCAGGGCCTCGAGATCGTCCAGGCCGGTCCGTCGGAGCTGCGGCTGCAGTTCTCCGGAGACTCCACCACCGTCAGGCGCAACCTGGCCCAGTACGTCGGGGAGTGCGGAGGCCGGCCCGAGGCCGGATCGTGCGGCGGAGACCCCATCCGCAGGATCAACGGCGTGTACCCCGCCGGCCCCGCCAGCGAGATCGTGGTCGTGCTCGACCGCCCCTTCTACGCCACCATCGCAGGCTCCGGCGGCTCCGAGAGCCTGCAGGTGTCGTCCGACATTCCGCTCGAGCGGTTCTGCGCAGGCCGGCCCCGGCCGCCCTCGGGCTGCGAGACGTCGGACGTCGGCCAGGCCATATCCCCCGTCTCGGGCACGGGCGACGTGCAGCCACCCTCGCTGGGAGCGGCGCTCTACTTCGAGTCCTGCGGCCCTTCGGGCTGCGCCTCGGGCGTGTTCACCTACGTCAGCCAGAAGGCCGGCCGGCCGGGAATCGCGGTGTTCGAGTCCGGGCTGCCCGTCTCCGCCCTGGGCGAGATGTTCACCCGGCTGGAGATCGACCAGGTGTCCAAGGAGTGGCAGCTGTACAGCGGCCAGGGGGCCAGCCTGCTGGCCTACGGGCCGGTCGACTCCAACTTCAGGGGATCCCGCACGGTGGAGTACCTGGCGAACCAGCACCGGCTCGAGCTGGGCCTGCCGACCGCCTACGACCTCCAGGGAGTCTCCCAGCTGCTGGTCGCCGTGGACGCCGCGGACGCCTTCCCGTTTGCGGGAACCTACGACCGCGTCGGATACCGGCGCTACCTCCTGTCGACCGACCAGTCCTACGAGCTGCAGCTGCGCGGATCTCCCGACTCCTCCTGGGCCATCCTCCAGGGCGGCAAGGTCCTGGCGGCCGGCCCGATCCAGCCCGACGGCGTGGGCACCCAGGTGCAGCAGTACGTCGGACCCTCCGGCGAATCGTCCATCCGCACCATCGGAGTATCGGCGGTGCAGTCATGAGCATCCAGAACCTCGAGTGGCGCAACCTGAACTCCCTGCGCAGGCATCCGTTCACGGACGGATCCAGCCTGTTCTTCGACGGAGGAGCCCTGCCGACCGGCTGGATCCTGGACGCCCGCGTCTACCCCCGGGGCCAGTACCAGGCCGAGGAGCCCTGCCGCATCGGCCGGCTGATCCGCGCCTACGACGCGGTCGTGCTCGAGCTGGTCACCGGCTCGGTCGTCGTCGGCACGGCCAGGATCCTGCTCGGAGGCCAGGACTCGCTAATCACCGTGCTGGCTGGAGCGGTCCCCGCCGGCTGCCTGGTCGTCGACCCGGCGCGGACCCAGTTCCTGCAGGCCATCGACGAAGGCGAGTACGAGCTGCCGCCCGGCACCGCCGACTTCCTGTCCTGCTGCGTCGAGGCCATGCCCTACCCCCAGGTGACGTCTCTGGGCGGAGCCTCGGGCGACGTGCTGCTTTCGGCCTCGGAGGGCATCTCGCTGACCCGGGTCGACTCCTCGACGCTCAGGGTCGACATCGTGGGAGACCCGCATCCGACCAGGTACGACTGCATCCAGGAGGAGCCGTCCTCGGAGGGCAACCAGGCGCTGGACCTGCAGGGCACGTTCCTGCAGCAGCTGACCGTCGTGCACTACGTCAAGAACGCCCAGGGCCAGCTCGTCGGCCCGTTCGCCAGCAGGCTGCAGTCCCGCCCGGACGGATCCATAGCCCTGGTGCTGCGGACCCAGGGCATGCCGGACCCGCTGCCGGCGGGCACCACCGCCCTGGACTTCAGGCCGGCGTTCCGCATCACGGTCGAGGACAACTCGCTCGTCTTCAGCATGGCGGGAGGATGACATGTACGAGACCCTGAAGTCCATCTCCTACCCGTTCATCGACATACCGCATGTCCAGGCCTCCGGAAACACCAGGGACGTCCTGAGGCGCTGCCTGGTCGACTTCAGGCTGCAGGTCCACTCGCCGGCGGCCCTGTCGGGCCACCCGCGCGCCACGGTCACCCGGATCTTCCACGACGCAGGCGCCTTGAAGATCGGCCTGGTGGTCATGGACGGCCTGGTCGAGCTGGCCCGGGCCGAATACCTCGTCCTGACTCCGACGACCCCGGCCTCGGAGAACCTGGTCCGGTACCACTTCGACACCTCGGACTTCGCCTACGTCGCGCCGGGCCTGGCGCTCGAGGGCTGGATCTGCACCGACGAGCTGACCGACCTCGTGGCCGTGTTCGCCGCGATCCTGAGCGGAACCGCGTTCTCCCTGGAGCTGGAGCCGGCCACCGTCTCGGTCTTCTCGATGCACAAGGTCTCCGGCCTGCGCTGCCGCAACGCCAAGCCGCTGCTGATGCAGACCGCGGGCAGCCGGTACCAGGCCACCAGCGCCGTCATCGACGGGCACGTGAAGCTCGTCGCGGGCGCCAACTGCTCGATATCCGTCCAGGACGTCTCCAACCTGATCTCGATCTCTCCCCAGCCCCTGGTGAACGACACCCAGGCGGAGCGGTGCGGAGCCTGGGCCGATTCCGTCGGACCGAAGGACGTCCTCTGCGGAGACGTCGTCTACGGCATCTCCGGAGCCGTCCCCGACTCGGGCGGCAACCTGCGGATCTCCACGGAGCAGCCCCTGGCGGTCGGCACGCTGTCGCGGGAGCAGCTGCTCGAGAAGTCGGCCGACTTCGCCGGCGTCATGCAGACCGTCCCGCCCGAGGTCCTGTTCGTCATCCACGTGGGGCTGCCCGCCGGGCCGAACAACGCGAGCGTCTTCGACTGCGAGGGGGTGTGACATGGCGGAGAACAGGAACCGCAAGCACAGCGAGGCGTCCGAGTACTTCTTCTGCACGCACGTGACCTCGGAAGGCGTGGTCTGGGAGCTGCTGCTCACGGCCCACGAGGTCGAGGAGGCCAGGCGCCGCGCCTCCCGCAATCCCGAGGACACCTACGACGACTACATCGTCCTGCAGGGCCGGCGCGACGACCCGACCCCGGAGCCGCAGCCCGGCACGATCAGGCTGAAGGAGGACGGGGATGCCGATTCCTAACATCCTCGATCCCTGCATCCCCGTCAGGCCGGTGGTCTGCGGCGGCTGCGCCGACGACGAGGTCGATCCCGGCTGCTCGACCTCCTGCGTCGGCGTGAGCCTGTGCCCTCCCGTGATCGTCGATCCGCCGGGCCAGCGCTGCGTCAACGACAACGTGCGCCGGCCGTGGCCGAGCCCGCCGCCGGCCGAGACCGGCTGCAGCCCCGTGACGGTCGACGTGAGCAACCAGCCGGTCGAGCCGGAGGACGAGGACCAGAGCCTGAGGCTCGAGGGCACGGTCGACTACATCGCCGGCGACGCCTGCCTTCCGCGGCTGAACCTCACCCTGAAGACCCCGCCGTGGCTCGGCGGCGGCACCAGCAACCCCCTGGTGAAGACGGGTTGCGGCTACACCTCGCTCGGCAGGGGCTACCGCATCGGCAACCTCGGGCCCGACTTCGACGACTACACCACGCCGGAGGCGTTCTTCGCCGAGGAGTTCGGCGCCGAGAGCTTCATCCCCGTCACCC